>Ga0114918_10003555_pt1 | contig 13727 bp, 17 predicted proteins | sample LantaG_FD_87015 | JGI IMG/M metagenome (GOLD analysis project Ga0114918, IMG submission 87015) | Deep subsurface microbial communities from Baltic Sea to uncover new lineages of life (NeLLi) - Landsort_02402 metaG | ecosystem: Environmental > Aquatic > Marine > Oceanic > Sediment | place...
ACGCTGACCTGCTTTCATCTCAAACTGGGTCTGTTCTTGATCGATTTGCTTATCTTTCAGCGACAATTCTTGCTGCCTGATTGCAACCAAAGGATCGGTTTCATCGCCCTGGCCGATTGATTGCAAAAATTCTTGCGTCAATTGCGCCAAGATAGGTGATGAAAACTGATCCAGTAACATTTGAATTTCAATACTAGCCGCTTGAGCTTCCTCTGGCGGCATCTGCTGCATCTGTTGCTGCACGCCTTGGATGCGCTGTTGCACCTCTGGCGGTATTTGTTGCTGTGCAATCTGCGCAGACATGAACTGAAGGTGCTGCATGCAGTGACTAATAATTATTGACTGCATTTGCGGGTTTTCTTTGACCACTTGTGTCAAAAACAAGCTTCTGTGCGCCTCAACGTGCGATTGATGATTTTGCCCCTGAAACGCTTGTTGTGGCTGACCCATCATAAAACCACTGTTTTCCAGCCCTGAATCGATTGGTTTCGGCGTAGTGTCTGGCGGTGCTTGCAACAAGGCTTCAACATTATCAATTCCCAAGGCAGCATACATTCGTTTGTAGGCCTCGTGCATCCCCAAAGGCCCGTGAATCTCTGGGTTGCTCTGAACCATTTGCAATAGCTCTTGCGCAAGCGTAATTCTCTGGCTCTGACTGAAGATATTGGGATCTGAAACCGGCACTACGTCTATGCGGTCATCAAAATCAGTTTGTTTGATCGCGCTGGGCCCAGTACCGGTGTCGTACCCATAATCTGGGGGCAGATATTCGGCAAATACTTTAGCGAGCAGTTGGAACTCAAGGCGCTGCGCATAGTGCAGTCTCTTGTGGATTGCGCTCATCACCTTGGTGCCGCGCTCTAACAACGCTACAGTGGTGCCAACCGGCATATTACCGCTGGCGTCACCTATGTTGGTGTCTGCTATCGCTGCAAAGCGTTTTCCAGAATCTACTAGAATCCCCAACAACTGCATCAATACGTTACTGGGCTCCTTGATCGGCAGCGGGATCAGATTATCTCTTAAAGACCCGCCACTTGTGTCAATGTCGCGGAATTCACCCAGCTGCAGCGGTTCGTCCTCATCTCTGATCCGCATACCTCTGGCCTTGAAGCCAGCCGGTAGATTGGCCAATGTTCCGGCGTCAATCAGTTGTCGCAAGATCGAAGTGCTGGCCTTGGAGATGCCGCCAATCATGTGAGATAGGCCCAGACCGTAAAATCCGAGTCCTGGCAGGAACTTGTATTGAACAAAAAAGTTTATTTTATTGGCGTATGGGTCGCCTTCGTTATAATTTCTGCGGATCGATAAAACCTGCTCGGACGACTCATCAATCGTAACGATATAAGGCAGCTTCAATCCTGTAGGCTCTCCATCTTCACCAGCATCTTCAAACCCTTGCAGATCTAAAATGGTGTGAACTTCAAAAATCGTATGGTCACGATCTTCAGCGTAACCCGCCTTAATGCCTTGCAATTTGTCAATTTCAGCTTCTACATCAGATTCGGTTGAATCGTAGCCGTGCTTACTGACATCTACATCTCTGTAAAACCCAGAAAGCTGTTGTTTTTTAATTTCATTGACAGACATGCTGATGGCGTGTGTCACACGCTCAGCACTTGATAAATCGCTCGCCTCGTAAGGAACAATCAAATCTTCTGGCGCAATAAACTTAGAAACCGCCCTGTTGAGTACATTGTCGTAATAAACCTTTTTGAAGGCGCTGCCGGCCAGAGGCAGATAAAACAACAACATATCCATCTCTGGGTCGTATTCCTTCATTACGTTCATGATGTAAAAATTCATGAATTCTTGTACGCGGTCTGCTTGTGTTTCTGTGGCTACCGTTCTGGCGCCGATTATTTGTGTTTTGACAGGACCCTTTGCCGGTAGCATTTCTTTGTATGCTTGCGCTTGAAACTGCGTAACGGCTTCGGCAAGGATTGGGTGGATGACCCCAGAACTGCCTTCAAATGGCTGACTTCTGCCTTCGTCAAACTTCATGCCCAAATATTTAAGGCCGTCCGTATAGGTTTTTTCCCAGTCTGAACGCGATTCTTTATCTTGGTTTATCGACTGAATTATGTCTGAAGCGAGATTACTGAGAATACTGTCTTCTACCACCTCAGCTAAATTAGCCGAGAATTCCATTTCTGGGGGCTGGTCTTCAAACTGCTCATCACCCAGCAAAATACTTTCTTCCGAAACGAGTATTTCTGCCGCATTTCTTATCTCATCGGAACGCGAGGGTTCTGGGAAAACCTCTACAGCAGAACCCATAACCATAATATCGGGGTTGTTTTCAGTGCCTAGTCGTCTTTCAATTGCCATTATATTTCCATTTTAACATTATATTAATAGTACACGACACGCTTTCGATTTAAAAAACTAGCTTCTTCTGGGTAATCCTCATTTAAGGATAAGAACCCGCCCTGACGAAATCGCATTAAAGCCATAGTTGCCGAGTCGCAGTAGTCGTCGTGGTCGCCGTAAGGAAAGCTGGCCATCTCTTCGATAACTTCATCGCTAAATGTCTCATCCGGCGCCCATACCATACCGCTTTCAAAGATCGGAGCAACAGAGTTCATTCGGGCCACTTTATCCTGCCCACGGCTTGGAGTATAGGCGGTAACCGGAATCCCCATTCTGCGAAGCTCTTGAGTCAATGGCGTGCCGGTAGCCTTGGCCTCAATCAGAACACAGTCGGGCTCCCAATACTTGTACTCCTCCCACGCCAGCTTTTTGAGCTCTGGGAAATCAACCCGCACGCGCTTGGCGTCTAGCAGCATTATCTGGTCAGCATCTTCATCGCCCGCAATACCTGGCTTGAAGATAGCCCATGTGGTAATTGCAGAGTAATCAGCCGTCTCTTTCTTGGAGAATGCGGTGTCATAGCTTTGAATAACGTATGAATACGGTGGCACGCCCTCTTTTTCCCAGCGATTCCACCATTCTCTCTTGACGATCGAGCCGGACTCAGCCGTCGGGTTTTGGAGCCACTGGCTGTTCCATTTTGCGATTGGTAGAGACGCTTTAACCGAAAGCAATTCTTCCTTTTTCCAAAACTCTGGCCAAAGAGGCTCTTCGGAGTCGGGCATGATGGCTGGGAACTCGACGACCTCCCATTGATCAGCATGATCTGCGCTTTGGTTTTTCAGCACCTTACCAACCAAGTCTTTGGTGCTCCAGCGCGTCATAACTATTATTATGATTCCGCCAGGCTGTAAACGCTGTCTAGGCCCAGAGGTATACCATTCGTAGGCGGATTCCATTGCTGTCGGTGATAAGGCGTCTTGCTCGGAATGAGGGTCATCAATAATAAGCAGGTCCGCGCCACGGCCTGTTATCGCGCCACCCACGCCCGCGTAGAATGATTCACCCTCTTGGTTGGTGGTCCATCGACCGGCGCTTTTATTGTCCGCTTGCAGCTTCAATTCTGGAAAGATGTTTTGGTACTCAGCGCTGTCAATCATGTTTCTGACCTTGCGACCAAATCGTACCGCGAGCTCTGCCGTATGAGTCGTTTGGATTATTTTCAAATCACCGCGCAACCCCATCATCCAGCTGGGAAAATAAGTACTGGCAAACTCTGACTTAGAGTGCCTTGGGGGCAGACATACTATCAGCCGTTTCAGCTTGCCTTGCGCAATCTTGTTGAACTTTTCGCCAATGATCTTGTGATGCCGGCCCTCAATAAACTCTGGCCACAAGTGCTTCACATAGCTGATAAAGTCGCCTTGGCACTTTTCTTGTAATTCTATCTGGTCATACCGGTTTAAAAGCGCAACGGCCTCCGTCTTGTCCTGCTGAGACAGAATGTCAAAGTCTTTTAATGAGAGCTCCTGCATAGCCAAAGACTAAACTTGACCCCATTCTTTGCCTTCCCAAAGCAAAGATTCCGCTTCTCGGCGGCGAATGAGTCCCTTCAATACGTTGCCACCCGCTTTATTCCAACGCTTTATCTGCGCTGGTACTTCTGACTTTTTGCCTTCATTTAGGGCGGCCAGAAGTGAGCTTGATTTCAAATTGGTTGGGCCAAGATTAAATGTCCAAGCAACCAGAGCGTCAAATTCATTTTGCTCCAGATCCACAGTAACCAGCTTGTCTACATAGCCTTCAAATTCTTCTAGGTCATCAGTCAGCATCTGGTCTGCTTCATCTTGCGTACAACTGTCGCCATCGCTCACACCTTTGGTATGGCCATAACCGATTGTTAAGACATTAGCGCTGCAGCGATAACTCTCTAGTTCACAACCCTCAAATTTCTTAATCAGTGCCTTACCTTCCTCGGAAATTCTCATTTTAGACGTCTCCTGCCCAAACCTTAACTTTCTTGCCTCCGTGATACTCCACGGCGTGACCCTCATCAATAAGCATTTGGCAAATGTCCTGCCCATCTTCCGCATAAGGGATACCCAAAATCCTGCCGTATTTACCTTTTCCAAGTGATTTCACTTTAAAGTTGCCAACACAAAGCTCTTTCAGCCGTTCTTTTGCGGCTAGGCCAAGCTTTTTTTCAGCTAAATTTCTAGTCCTAGATTCAGGGGTGTCAATTCCGTGCAGTCTGACCCGCTGTTTGTGCAGCTTGACATCAAAGCCAAGATCAAGGACGCAATCGAACGTATCGCCATCAATTATACGGTCTAGGGTGACGTTATAGACAAATGCATCGGGTGAACTTTTTTTCTTTGCCATAGCTACTTTTCCTTTCGAGTCGGGTCATTGTCCCGATAGTATTCAATAATGTTCAGGTTTTGACGTATATAACGGCGAACATCCGCCAAGTTATTCGATAAGTTCTCATACGCCTGAGCAGTCAATCCGTAATACGCCACTGCGGGAGCATTTCCTGCATCATAGTTTTCAATGTACTCACGCATAATGCTGGGATTCAGCACTATCCATTCAATCTCGGCGGGTGTCAGACCCTCTGGCAGCGGCGGGTGATACATGGGAGCTGGCAGCGTAATCGTGACAACCTCAACCGGAGCCACTACGGGTACGGCTGGAGAACCACCGAATAAGCCACCCAACGTAGAGCAACCGCTCAACAACAAAACACTACTCAGGATTAGGAGTTTCATCAAACTGCCTCGGATTGGTGAGATCAATAAATTGCTGGTGAACCTTTGCGGTTCCTCGATTAACAATTTTCTCAATAAGCCCTGGCTTTGCGATAGCCAGATTATTCAGGTCATGCCGAGCAAAGGTATTCCTGAGTTGATTAACCTCTTGACGAGCCTCATCATTAGCCTCTGAAAGCTCTGATATGAGAGCCTGATTCTGACGCTGAGACTCAAGCTGCTCCTGCATCTGAGTATTCTGCTGGGCAATGGTTCCTTCCAAAACAGCTTGATTGTTAACTGCTGTTTGAAGCTCTACTTCGAGCTGAGCTATTTGCGCTTTTTGTGTGCTGATATAGAAATAACTGCCTCCAGCAGTAGCAATCAACAAGAAACCAAGAACGATACTAATCTGCATATGTGTACACCTTCAAAGGCTTGCTTTTGCCCTTCACTCTTATGGGTTTCAATGATTTTAGCAAAAATTTGCAATTTAGTGCAGTTTCTTCTCCAATCAGCGTCCCAACCCCGACTTCTTTGGTCGCTGATTCCAATCGGGCGGCGATATTACACGGGTCGCCAATCAAGCTGAAGGCAAATCTATCTGTCGCACCAAAGTTACCAGCGATGCAAATACCGCTATTAACGCCCACGCCAATCGCTATTTCTGGGATGCCTTCTTCAGCAAAGCGCACATTAAGATCAGCAATGTTGCCCTCTATTTCCAGCGCGGCAGCTAATGCAAGGTCGTGATGGTCGGGCTGTGGGATGATGGTGTTGAAGTGGAACATTGCTGCGTCGCCAATAAACTTATCAGTCACGCCGCCGAACTTATTCACAGCTTTTACCTGAACATCAAGAACATTGTTCATAATGTACGTCACCATTTCAGGCTCTACCGACTCAGAAAGGCTTGTGAACCCTCTTAAATCAGTGAATATGATGCTGCAGTCCACTCTCGCACCATTTATTTGGCACAATTCAGGGTTGTCTTGCAGCTTTTTAACCATTCTTGGGTCAAGGTATTTCCCAAATTGCTGCTTAATCAGCTGCCTGAGCCGGTATTGGGTGCGGAAATTAAGGTAAAACGCCCCAGAAGCGCTTACAAACTGGGAAATCAGAGCCCAAGTAACGTCTAAAAGCACCCCTTGTTGTATAGAATAAGCCCCATACGCGCCCGTAGAGACGAAAATAGCGAAAAACGACACTACCCCAAGGGTAACGCCTAATTTTGTCACCAAGACCCAAACAAGCGCTACTGTGAGCACCAAAATGGCTAATTCTGCCGCCAACGACCAATCAGGGATTCTTGGACTATCGGTGATGAGTATTGATTCAGCCAAGGCAGCTTGGATCTTGTGTGGCTCAAGCAATCCAACAGGCGTAGCCAGTTGCGGCATGATTCCCATAGCGTCAGTACCGATAAAAACGAAGCGGTCTTTTACATCCATCTCAGCAAGCGTCGCCTGGTGTGTGTTCACCCAGCTAATCCACTTGCGGCCCAACGAATCAGTCGCTACTGGCGGCAATCCTTGCACAATAATCTCTTCAATGCCGTTTGGGTTTGTCCTGATAAGGTAGGTATTTGCATTAGCCAGAACCTTCAAAACCTGTGTGCCAAACGCCGGAACCCAACCGTCGGGTGTTTTCATCAACAAGGGCATACGACGCACTAACTGGTCTACTTCTACTGGCGCTGAAGCGATTCCTTGTGATGCTGAATTGCGCAAAACCTCGATATTTTGCACAACCCCTGAAGCAGAGTAGCCTCCGACCGGATTCCCGATAATGACCGTACCAACGGTTTCTGGAAAGCCAGATCCTTCATTTTCGTACATGGCAAGGACGCTGTTACTGCCCTGCAACGAGCGGGCAAACTCTTCATCGCCACCGAGTCTGTCGGGCTGCGGGAAAGCCACTGACCAACCTACTCCCAGAGCGCCTTTTTGCATCAAATCATCTTGTATCTCTGCTAACCGCGCTCGGGGCAACGGCCAGCCGCCTTCGCGCTCAATATCTTCTTCTGTGATATTTAGCACAGCAAAATAATTGCTTTGCTCGTACTCGGCCACAAAATAATCGAACGTCCTGAGCTTTAGAATCTCGGTGAGCGTTGATTGGAAGAGTAACGGCAGTGAAAGGACCACAACAAGCGCTACCGTTTTAAGCGCAAACTTCATTAGTCGAACTGACTAACGGTAACAGTTTTGTTACAACTTGCGGTGCAGTCTAGAATTACCGTGTACGCCTTGGCGCTAACACCCGTTTGGGTAGCGTTTACAGTGTAATCTCCTTGCTCGATCCTGATATTTCCAACGTGAGCGCCATCCCCACTCTGCGTCAGGTTCACTGTCGAGTTATCGGCAGGATCGTTACGGAACTCTATGTCGCCATCCTTAGCGCCACTGCCTGACTGCGTAATGGTGGCATCGTTGTTGTTGCATGAATCACAGGACTTGATGTAAGCATTGTGGTTTCCCGATCCTGACTGAGTTGCAGTCCATGCGCTGTCATCCCCAAAAGCATCAAATTTGGCGTAATGGTCGCCTGTCCCTGATTGAGAGATAGCGTAAACATTGTCATTGCCTGACATAAAGATTTCACCCTCCATGTCATCGCCCGTTTGAGCAATGGTCATTTGGTTATTGTCTTCGTCAGCATCAATATAACCTACGTTGTAATCACCCGTTTGTTCAATGGTGTATTCATTTCCGGTGTGATTGGTGTATTGCGAGTAGGCTTTGGCAAGATTGTCAGTCCCGTTCTGGTCTATGTCTAAGACCGCGCTGCTACAGGTATGGGTTGCATAGGTTCCATTGCTCAATCCGCACCACACCTGCGCCGTATTACCAGAGCCTATTTGGTCGATGTAAATGCTGGAATTGCCTTTCAGGTCAATGTCCACAGAGTTCTCTGCCGCCCATAAAGGGAGGCTAATTAGACTGAGTAATAGAAATCGCATTATCGCCTCCTCCGTTAACGGTGATGTCTATTGTTTTCCCTGCAGTAAGAAGTGCTATGTTGTACGATCCCTCCTTATCCAGCTCAAGGTCTACGGTGTTTTCAACACTCCTGAAAATGCTTAGAACCTCGCCCTCAACAAAGGTGTAGATTTGATTTTGCGGATCGAAACCAGGGATGATCCCTTCAATCTGAACCCCCGCTATTTGCTCTGCTTCTCCTTTCTCCGTAACTGAAACCTCAATAATTTCCAGTAAGTCTGTTAGAAAATCTATATTCAGAAGGTCTATATCGAGCCTTCCTATCTCTTCTTTGAGCTCATCATTCTCTAACTCATTGTCGTCGAGTTCAGTTTCCTCCAACAAGTCTACATCGAGAATGTTTGAAGTCGTGCCTGATTGCTCTTCCACCAGTTCAGTAATCTCATCTCTTGGACTAATAATCAACAAGTTATCAATGAATCCTAAAGTCAATCCTGTCAATACAACGGGCCGAGTGGGGGCCGACTCTGCTACTGTGGTCATCGTTGCTTGAAAGGGCTGATTCAAAACCACGGTGCTGGCAGCAGTCTCGACCGTAATCTCCCCGCTGGCACTACCGTCTTCGTTGGGCAAGAGGATGATTAAACTACGGCCTATCTCATCGACAGTGGTAGTGAAGTCTGTGCCTCGAATAAAAATTGAGGCAGTTGGGGTACGGATAGAGATGTTTTCTTTGTTGATCCTACCCAAAGCGCCTGTTAGAAAGCGGGCTGTGCCGCTCGCCATATTCAAGGCTAACCTTGATTTGTCAGGGTCAGGATCGAAGATGTAGCTATCGATAACGACTTTAGAGTGCTCAGTAAGGCTCAGGACGGACGAGTCTAAAAACTCAATCGCCATACGGCCATTGCCGGTACGCACATCATCGTAACTGGAAATGCCGAGCTCTAACTCAGCGGTCAGAGAATCCGTTGTATCCTGCCGAACAACCTCACCGATGCCTCGTAGCTCAGTGATTTCACCGACTTGAGCTTGGGCGATAAGCGGCAGGAATATCAGCAGCCACTTGCGCATTGGTCAATGTCGATGATTCCACTCGTTGTGGTTGCGATAATATCAACGATGCCGGAGGTGAGACCGACGGCATTGGTCTGGTCGATATCTATATTATTTGAGCTGCCCGTTATATCAGCCGTGATGGAGTGATCTGCATTTCCCGTTTGGGTCGTGTCAATGGTATTTGAGTCGCCATCAATGTCCCAACTATTCGTCGCACCCACTACTTCCGAGGTGATGTTTAGGGTGTTACTCGTTCCAGTAATAACAATATCGGTATTGCCGCTAGTCGCAGTAGCCGCTGCACCTTGAGTGAAGGTAAGAGCGTTGGAATCTCCGGTTGCAGCAAAATCAAAATCACTACCAGCAACGTCCCCTATCGCACCGACTGCCAGAGTTTGCGTGTTAGAATCGCCGGTTGAAGACAACGTAAATGAAGTGGTATTGCCTTGCGCGACCGTAGCGGCAATCACATTGCTGTCACCGATCTGGTCAATATCAACGGTCATGGTGGTTCCCGTTAAAGATGCCCTGGCACTGGTAGTACCCACAACATTGCCAGTACCAATCTGGTCGATATTCATAGTGAGGGCTGACGATCCGCCGCTCTGAGTTATGTATATATTGTTGTTGGCTCCATACGCTGAAACCATGTAGGCCAGTGAGAGCAAGACTGCAAGATACAAAACACAATTTTTAATCAAGGATTTCATTAGAAGCCTCCTTCTGTGGTTCAAAGTCCCATAGGTCGTCTTCAATCCCTTGAACAATAATGGCGTAAACTGCTGCTTCGATAGCCGAGCGAACCGCATAGGTTTGCGTTTCATTGGCAGCAAAACCACTTTCTAGCTCAAACAGCTCTGTTCCATTCTCCGTGAATCGAAACCCATCTAACCCTGTACTGGTCGAATAAACCTGCTTACTCGTTACTACATTGAGCAACACTTGTCCAGTTTGAACTAGAACTGCCCTCAAAGCCACCGTAACCTCGTCAATTCGGTACTGACTGCTGGCCCCGATCCCCAGATATCGCGCACCAAGCCCGCCAGATCGAAGATTAGTATCGTAGCCAACAATTCCACCGGCCATAATCAAGCCAGAGAACAGCAGGGGTTCTAGCTTATTTGCGCCCTCCCCGCCATAGCTGCTTCGGGTAGAGATAATTAATTGTCGCTCTCTCGTTAAAGCATCTAAGTTCCCACGCTCTGCCACTAAAAACCACTTACCGTTACCCGCTGCGAGTAGCGCGTCTATGAGAAAAGAATCGCCCGCTTGAGTCACTGCGGTACTGAACAGCGCCATGTTGTCTGCTGCGGCCCGTTGTCCGGTTTGATCTGCAAAAGAATAAACGCTTACAACGGCCTTTTGCCGTGGCGGAGCAAGATTTATAAGGTTTCTGAGCGTTGGGCGCTCTATCCGTGGCCCACGGGCACAATCATTAAGCTTAATGCCTCGATCATCAATGTAATCCTGACTGATGAGCGCACATTTCCTAGCCGAATCGACACTAGCGCATCCGGCAAGTAAAGCGATAAGGCATAAAGTTAAGGTGCGCACTCGTCCGTACTGCAAATACCAAAGGAACCAATGGGTATGCGTATTTCAGTGATGGATCCGTCTGTGTCGGTAACAGTAAGGATTATTTCTGTGCCCGTATTCACAAAAGCAATCGAGTTTCCTTCAAGGTCAAAAACCCCGCCTGTACCGCCGGACTCAGAATTGAATAAGGATTCTGCTAGATCCCTCGATAGCTGAGAATATATGCGTGATTCCAAATTTCGGGTGAACTTAGCGAGCGTGGTGTTTTCTTGCTCACGAAGCAAATCATTTGCTTTTGATTCAATCTCTTCCAGAATCGCAGCTTTGCGAGTCCTCTCTTGCTCATCAATCGTCAGATAATGGGCTGACTGAGCGATACCATTGAAGGAAGGGCTATTGAATTTGAAGACGAAATCAGTTGCTAGAGCCGGAGCTGCAAATAAACTAATCGCTATCAACCAATTTTTCATTCTTTTGCTCCCTAAGTTCAATTGCTGTGTCTAATTTCTGTTGCAGCCTGATAATGTCGTTATCGAGCATCCTGATCCTATCAATCAAAGCAATCAGTGTGGTATTAGCCTCTGCCAGCTTCGCCTTGATATTGTTGGTTATGAAGTTCCAAATAAAGTGGATCATGTACAGAAGGCCCACCGTGGCTACGATCGGAAAGCCGTACTCGTTGATCGCTGTTGCAATACCGTCCATCAATCACGCCTGGCATCTTCTTTTCCATCGGCTCTGGCGATCCTATTTAGATCGGGCCTAATTCCAAGCACCGCACACATTGTGGCATCGAGCCGGATAATGTCATGGTTCATCGTTTTAACCCTGTTATCCAAGGCTTGAACAATGCCGTGTATTCCATTCACCTGGCCAATAACACTTTCAAGAATGTACTTTATGGTCAGAAATATGAAGAAACCTGCGATCAGGGCAATCGCAATGGGAAACCCTACCTCACCAATCAGTGAGAAGGCTTCATTCATCAGTCTTCACCTTTGAACTTCTTTGACTGTCCTGACGTACCAGCGTAAATTCCAAAAACAGCAGCCATAGCCCCGGTAACTACTGACACAAGGCCCGCTTGTTCCAGATTTGGTTCTGGCAGCGTCATAAACCAAGTAATTACTTTATATAACAACACTATGTAAACACTGACAAAAATGCGTGGGAAGATACGCCACGCATCAACGGTCTTGGCAAGATGAATCCACTTATGATAAGGGTTTGCACCAACATTGTTAGGCGTTACCTCTACCTCAAGCTCTATCTTCTTTTTGATCGCCTCTTCAGTCATAGAAATTTAGCTGCGCCGATAATGATAGTGACCATAAAAGGGTAAACACCCCACAGAAGCATTTCGAGTCTCCTGAACTTTGCAGAACCTTCGTTAAGTCTTTTTTCAATATACTCATAACGAATAGCACACTCTCTTTCGTGTGCGTTAAGTTCTGCTAATGCGTCTTTTACGGTAGCCATTATTTTTGCTTTGCTTTGCCTATATTTAGGGCTAAAGCGTCAACCAGTTTATAGAGCTTACCTATCCAAACATCATCTTTTGGGGTTGGCGTGGAAGCAGCAATCAAACTTGCCGCTGTTACAATCATTGTAATAATGCTGATAGCTGTAAAAATATTACCCATGATACAAACTCCTTAGTGTCAATTAATTTTTCTTTTTAATTACATACGCTTCGTTTTCTTCGGTGTCAGGATCGTCAGGGACATATCTGCCCTTGTTGTCTCTAGCTCTTACACTGTTCTGTTTCAAAAGCCTTCCAATCTCTTCATCCACTGTTTCCTGGCTACTTGCAGATGCAAACAAACTCAAAAATCTTTTGAAAAAATTCATCAAACTTCCTGATTAATTAACCTTCTAAGGTGGTTACGCGAGCCGTTAGCGCTTCAATCAATGCATTTTGCTCTTGGATTGCTTTGACTAAAGGTGTAATCAAGTGCGCGGGGGCAAGCTCTAGCTTATCTGGATTGAGAGTTGAAACAAACTGAGAATCTTCTAAACTCTTAATACCGCTTGCTGCTTCTAATGCTTCTTGAGCAACGAAACCTAATTTCTGTCCTGAGTTAGCAATTTCATTGTCGTAGGTACGTTCGATTTTAGAACCATCAGCAATATTATCGTCGTACCACTCACGCCTATCCCAGTAGTAGGTCACTGGGCGTAGCTTCATAATTAACTCAAGACCTGCTGTCGACTCTAAGTCAGTAATTTCAGCTTTATCCCGTCTATCAGATAAAGATGAGATGCTAGTATCGTTGCAGCGGAGGTTGGTGACGCCTCCATCGCCTAGAGTAAAGGTATTGGATACATGCGAGCCGGGGGGTTGCGCGTCTTTACCAATAGCCGTGTTATTTACGCCGAAAAGTAGGTCGTAGCCAGCCGTCCACCCCACTGCGGTGTTGCCCGTGTGTGTGTTACGGTTAAGGGCGTTGTAACCAACCGCTGTATTGTAAGAAGAAGTTATCATAGATGCATTTGCACCACTGCCAATTGATGTGTTGCCCAAACCATTAGTAGCTGAACCAGAAGCATTGTAACCGACTGCTGTGTGGTCAGATGCTGTATTAATCGCATCACCTGCAAGACCACCGATCAGGGTGTTGTTTCCGCCTGTCGTGACTGCAGCACCTGCACTGTAACCCACTGCTACATTATTATCACTGGACGTTAATGCTGCAAATACATCTACACCTAAAGCTGTATTGTAGTTAGCTGCACTAATTGTGCCTGTAGCATCGTCTCCCACCATAAGGGAAGAAGTACCAAATTCCTTAAATGTTACTCCGCCCCCTGCGTCTTCCCAACCCACTCCACTTCCTGTTGAGGTTAAGACTTGTCCGTCAGTTCCTTGAGCGCCAGCAATCGTTAAATTGTCTCCTTCAAGTGTTCCTGTAACGTCTATGCCTGCGGCTGTGGTGGCGAATTTTACTGAATTATTGTGATATAACGAAACTGCTCCGTCGTCATTAAATACTGCGTAAGTCTCATTAAGGTCTCCTGACCCTATCCAAACTAAGGCAGAACCCCCTATATATAAATTGCCTGTTCCTGTTTCTTTAATATAAGAATGAGAGCCGCTGTGGTAGAGGTTTAGATCGTCACCTGTCCC
>Ga0114918_10003557_pt1 | contig 13718 bp, 11 predicted proteins | sample LantaG_FD_87015 | JGI IMG/M metagenome (GOLD analysis project Ga0114918, IMG submission 87015) | Deep subsurface microbial communities from Baltic Sea to uncover new lineages of life (NeLLi) - Landsort_02402 metaG | ecosystem: Environmental > Aquatic > Marine > Oceanic > Sediment | place...
CCCTTTTTTCTTTTCTTCGTCCTCGTCTCACCCTTTTCCTTCTCTTTTTTCCAACCTCGACTAAAACAACCAAACGAAAAACCAGTCCGCCAACCCCGCACCGCGCTCGAGTCCGAGTTCTACTGCGACCTGGGCTCGCACAAGGCCCTGCTGAGGGAGACAGTGCACGCTTTCTTGGCAGAGAAGCAGCCCAAGGAGGAGGAGGAGGAGGAGGAGGCGGAGGCGGAGGAGGCCGAGTGAAAAAAGAAAAGACGCAGAGAGAGGAAAGAGAGAGCTTTTTTACGGGTTGAAAAAATGAAATGAAATCAAAAGTTTACTTTTCTTTTTTGCAGGAGTTTTTTTTCTTTGTTGCAATGCTTTCTCTCTCTCTCTCTCTCTCTCTCTTTTCGTTTCACAGCATCATCATGAGGTGCCTCCGCCGGCCCGAAGAGGGGATGGCGGCAGTCGCGGGAGCGCTGGCTGTCGCTGCTGTCGTCTGCGTCATCGTAGTGGTCGAAGGCATCGAGGTCGCCGTCGAACTCGCCGCCGCAGCCCTCGCCGGGGCAGCCACCGCGGCAGTCGCGCTCCCTCCGCCATTCAGCCTCGCCTCCAGCGCCGCGGCGATCTCCGCGTTGGCGGTGGCATCAGAAGAGCTCGAAGAAGAAGGAGAAGAGGAGCTCGCTTCTCTCTCTGTGTCGAGGTCGAGCTTGCCCTCCCTCGCCGCTTTCAGGACGTCGGACCATTCGACAGCCCCCCTCGTCCCGGCGGGCATCGCTCCTGCTGAGCTTCCTGATACGCTGCTGCTTCCTCCCTTCTGCTGCTGGTTGTTCGAGGCAGGGTCGGACTCGGAGGAGACGAGGGAGGGGAGCGGCGGGAAGGGGAAGGCGGCGTCTGCTTTTTTTTTAGAGTTGTTTTGAAGAGGTCGAGGTTGAAGAAGAATTTCGTCACTGAAATCGCGGCGGCGTCAATGTCGAGCAAAACATCTCGCAGCCCCTTTACTTCTCTCTCAGAGCGCTCTAAAAACACAAAAGACCGCACAAGCAGCGCCTCGCAAGTGCTCTCTACGCACCTGCCGCGGCGAGGAGGAGGCACGAGGCCGCGAAGAAGAGGAGAACGCGCATGGCTGCTTGAATGTTTTTCTTCTTCTTCTTTTTCGAAGATTCTGAAACTAGATACACTTTTTCGTCGACGACGAAGAAGAAGAAGAGAGGAAAAAAGTGAGGAAGAAGAGAAGAAGCATCGCCGCGCGTTCCTCCGCTTCTCTCTCTCTTCTTCTCTCCATCTCGAGCTCCCCGTGGACTCGAGTGGTTTTCTTTTAGCCCGTGAAAGCAAAGGCAGGCGTCGAAGAGGCTCCGCTGAGGCGGCAGCGAGAGGTTTTTTTTGCTGTTTGGTTTTCTTCTTCAATCGCTCTCTTTGACGACGTCGACGCTCTTCTTCAACGTCGAAAGAAAACAAAAACTCTTCCAAACCTCCACCACCACCCACCAAGATGCCCCTCATCATCACCTCCAAGAAGAGCTACAACCCCTACGGGAAGGCACAGCGCCTCCGCGTGGCCCAGGACGAAGCGGCAGCGGCCGAAAAAGAAGAGAAGGAGGCGGCGCGGAGGGCCGCGGCGGACGCGGAGAGGGCCCGGGCTCCCTTGGTGCGCAGGGCGGCGGAGAGAGGGGAAGCCAGCGCCGTCGCCGCCTTGAAGGACGAGGAGAGCCTGCGAAAGCTTTTCGAAGGAGGAGGAGGGAGCGGCGGGGGCGGAGAGGAAGACAAAGGCGAAGAAGAAGAGCGAGAGAGGGCGTCGAAGCGTCGGAACGACGAGGCGCGGCGGAGGGGGAGGGAAGAGACCCGAACTTCGGACGCGCGCTTCGACCAGCAGTTTGCTCTGGGAGGGGGAGAGAAGGGCAAGGAGGCCCCCTGGTACGCGCAGAAGAAGGAGGAGGAGGAGGAGGGAAGAGGAAAGCGCTCGTCCTCTTCTCCTCCTTCTTCTTCTTCTTCTCCTTCGAGGTCGAGGTCGAGGTCGCCGAAGAAGGAGAAGAAGCGGAGCAGCAGCAAGAACAAAAAGGAGAAGAAGGAGAGGAAGAAAAAGGACAAGAAGATAGACAAATCCTCTTCTTCTTCTTCCCTTCTCGACTCTCTGCGGGCAGAGCGCAGAGCTCGAGAAGAGGCGGAGGCCGCGCGAGCCGCCGCCGTCGTCGCGGCTGCCGGGAGGAGGGAAGCAGCGGCAGCGGCAGCGACGGCAGCGGCAACTTCAGGAGAGAGCGGCGGCGGGCACGCGGCAGCCTCCCACATCTTTCACAGCTCCTTCGGCAACGCCCTGCCGGCGTCGAGGCGGAGGAGCGCCAGCTGGAGGGAGCTCGGCGGCGGGGAGGCGCTGAGGGAGGTGGAGAGGGGGAGGAGGAGGGAAAGGTGAAGAGAAAATGTAAAATAAAAAGAAAACTTTGATTTTTGTAAAGGCAGGGGGGACTTCTCTTCTTCTTCTTCTTCTTCTCTCTTTCTACAATCAATTATCTTTCTCTCTTTCTCGGGGCTTCGCAGCAGCAGCAGCAGCAGTCATGGAAGCGTCGACGGCCGCGGCGCTCCCCTTCTTCCCGGCCTCGGCAGCGGCAACGGCCGCCGAAAGGTCCTCTGCGGGTCCTCCCCCGGGCAGCCTCAGCTCGCTGCCGACCTTGCTCAGCACCTGCCCGGGCGTCGGCAGCGCGAATTCGGGCCCTTCTCCAGCTGCGGCAGCGGGCTTCTTCGTCGTCGCGGCAAAGGCCTTCCCGACGGGGCTGGAGCCCACCGCGGCAGAAACCTGGCTGAAGGCGCGGGCGAACGGCGCGAGCGCGAGCTCGCTCGTCAGCCACTCCGCCTTCTCCGTCGAGGTCCTGTTCGTCCTCTTGACCAGTCCCCCGGCCCGCAGCCCGCCGGCCTTGAGCTGGCCGAAGGGCGTCGCGATGGCGTCCTGGAAGAACTGGGCCTTTGCGTTCTTTGTGGCGTTGACTGCGGCAAAGACAGCGGAAGCAGTCGAGTTGAGCGCCGATTCCGCGGCGGAGATCTGCTCCGGGGAGAAGGTGAGGATGTTGGCGACGTCTGCGGCGTTTTCGATGGACGAGGAGACGGCGCGCTCGAGGTCTGAATGGAGGGAGGTCGGGGGGCTGCTTGGCTCTGCGGAGGAGCAGGAGGAGGAGAGGAAGAGCAGCAGCAGCGCTGCGGCGCCGACGAAATGGAAGAAGCGCGACATGTCTTCGACAAAAAAGAATCCTATTTCGTTTTTGAGTTTCGACGGGTGGAACGTGTATTTTTTCAGAGTATTTTCATGCCAGCATAGAGCATCAGTCAGCTTCTTGCTCCTTGGATGATTGGAAGATACAGCAAGCGGTAAAACGAGGCGGATTCAAACGCTGGGAAATGTGTAACTTTTTTTTTGCGTTGTCGCAGCTCGCAGCTCGTCGCGTCGTCGTCCTTTTGCTTTTTTCTTCGACAGCAAGAGCCATTGGACCTCGAAACCGTGCCCGCTTCGATCTCTCGCGCTCCGGGGAGCGCCAAGCAAGACACTCTTATAACCTACAGGAATGGAATGAATAGGAGGAAAGCGGTGACTTTCGGGGGCTCTCGCGGGGGAAGAAAAGTGTTGAAAGAAGATGAAGAAAACAATGGCGAGCGAGTCGTTTTTTTTTTCTTCTCTTCTCACTTTCTCTTTCTCTTTTTTTCTTTCTTTCAGAGAGAGGGGAGAGAGCGAGAGCACGAATCCTTTCATGCTCCTCGCCCTCCGTCGACTCCCGCTCCTCAGACTCGCCTGTCTCACCAGAACAAGCCGCGCGTCGAGAGCATTGTCGAGAGCGGACATGGGTTCGGCCCTGGGGGCGCCAGCGGAGGCGCGGAGGCGCTCTACTAGCGGGTCTTTGCTGCCGAAGTCGATCGCCAAAGCAGCATCAGCAGCAGCAGCAGCGATGCCATCCTCTTCTTCGTCGCCCTCTTCTTCTTTGTCCTCTTCCCCTCCATTCCGCCTGCTCGAGTCGCCCTTCACTGACAGAACCCTGCTCCCGAAGAAGACGCCACTGGGTGAGAGATCTGGTTAAGAAGAAGAGAAATGAGACGTCGAAAAGACGACGACGAAGAGGAAAAGGAACAAAACAAAACTCAACCTCTTCAACCTCTCGACCTCCTTTCTTGCTTCCTTTTTCCCTTTTTTCAAAACAGGCGCCCCGCTCCCGCGCATCGTCCACGCCGTCCTCGACCCCGAGTCCGAGGCCAGATCAGCAAACGGACGGGTCATCATCATCGGGGACGTCCACGGCTGCGCGACGGAGCTCAGGGAGCTTCTAGAAAAACTCGACTTTTCTCCCCCTTGTTCTCATAGTGAGACAGAAGCCGAAAATCGAAGAAAGAAAAGCGACGACGACCTGCTCGTCTTCGTCGGGGACCTGGTGAACAAAGGGCCAGACCCCATCGAGACCCTGGAGCTGGTCATGGAGAGCGGAGGGGTCTGCGTGAGGGGCAACCACGACGAGGCGGCGGTGGCGCTGAGGCACAGGATGACGAAAGAGGGAGGAAGAAGCGCAAACGAGGCCGTGGAGAAGAAAGACGACAAGGGCAAGGAGAAGAAGAAGAAGAAGAAGAAGGACAAGAAGGACAAGGACAAGGCGGCTCTGCTCCCCGTCGCGGAGCTCCTGACGCACATGCCCTGGGTCGCCGACCCAAGGGCCGAGAAGGTCCTGCAGTGGCTGCGCGAGAGCCCTTTCAGCCTCCGGCTCGAGTCGCGCGGCGTGACCGTCGTCCACGCCGGCCTCGTCCCGAACTCTTCCTCTTCTTCGAATCCTTCTTCCGATTCTCCTTCTGTTCTTTTCGAGGCGACCTCTGTCGAGTCCCAGAGGCTGGATGATCTGCTGGAGGTCAGGCACGTCGCGAGGGACTTCCCTGCCGGGGGAGGGACGGCTGCGGCGGCGGCGACGGCGGCGGAAGCAAACTCGACGACCTCTGCTGTTGCTGCTGCTGCTGCTGCTGCTCCTTCAACCTCTTCTCCTCCTCTGTCGTGGCGTGCCATCGACAAGAAGCTCGCCAAGGCGGCCGAGAAGCAAGGGACGCACGCCAGCGGCGTGACCGTGGCGCTGTGGGCGCGGGAGTACAAGGCGGGAGAGGGGGGTGGAGAAGGCGAAGGCGAAGGGAGAAAGAAGAAGAAGGAGAGGAACGACGACGAGAGAGAACAAGGAGTCGAGAAACTCTCTCTCTCTTCTCCTTCTCTCTCTTCTCCTTCTCCTCCTCCTTCTTCTCGCTCGGCGGGCCATGTCGTCTTCGGCCACCACGCGTCCCTGGGCCTGCAGCAGGAGCCCTCCGCCACGGGAATCGACACCGGGTGCGTGCTCGGCGGGGAGCTGACGGCGCTCGTCCTCGGGCCGCTGCCCCCCTCGAGAGAGAAGGACGACGAGAAGAAGAAGAAAAAGAAAACCTCTCTTTCTTCCTCTTCTTCTGGGTGGAAGAACCTCCCCGGCGGCGCGCAGCTCGTTTCCGTGAGGGCCAAGAGGGCCTACGTGGGGAAAGAGGCCGCGGACGCGGGGGCCGAGGAGTGTTGATGGAGAGGTTGAGAAGATAGAGGGAAAACTGTAAAAAAAATGAGTTTGACTCACACAAAAACGGAAAGAAAGAAAAACTCGAAGAAGATGGAACGCGACATCGCCTGGCGCGCCTTCGTCGAGGCAGCGTCCGCGCCCTCTTCCTCCTCTAGGCAGCAGCAGCAGCAGCAGACTCCTTTCACCGCCGAGCACGCCCATGTGCTGGTCTCTTCCGGGCTGGCCGCTCTGGCCGCGGACACTGCTGTTCGGGCATCGGCGTCGGCGCTCGAGCCATCGATCGATGCCGCCGCCGACACGATTCGCTCCGCGGTCGCTTCCGTCTCTCGCGCTGCTTCTTCGTTCGACGACGACGACGACGACGGAGAGGCGCGTCAGGAGCGCGAGCTCGAAGCGAAGCAGCAGGCCAGCGCCGCGGCGGCGTCGCTCTCGGCGCTCGCCGAGGCGGCCAAGGAGGCCAAGCGAGCGCTCGGCGATTTGCTCGGGCCGATGCTTTCTTCCTTGTCGTCGCCCTCGTCGACCTCGACCTCGACCTCTTCTGCTTCTTCTTCTTCCTCCTCCTCCTCCTCCGCTTCTCTGCTCTCCCTGCGCTCGGCGCCGGCCCGCCTCCTCGCCGAGACCGCCGCGGACTTCTCCGCGGCTCTGGGAGGGGAGGAGAGCCTCCAGGCGGTGCTGGAACGGTTCTACGGCGACAGGCTCGGGGAGCTCAGCTCCAAAGCCGGGTTTGACGAAAACGACGCCGACGACGAGGACGACGAAGGAAACGAAAACGGCGACGAAGAGCTCGAAGAAGAGAACAACGAGAACAGAATGGCCGACGACCAGCCTCCACTCTCGAGGCAGATCCGGACGACGACCACAACGAAGAAGGCTTCAACTCCTCCCTCGGGCCAGGAAATCGACCCGGAAGCGCTGATGGGCGAGCGCTGGGTCTGCGAAGTCGCCGCCGCGAGTGCCGCGGCGAGGCTGCTCGGCGCCTCGGCCGCCGCCGACGCCGCCGCGGCCGCCGCGGCCGCTGCTGCCCTGCGCCTCCGGGCGAGGTCGCAGGCGGCTGCCGGCGGAGGGTTCGAGAGGGGGGCGCTGGGGCCCGTGAGGGCGTGGGCTGCGGCAGTGCCCCCGGCGCTGCTCGAGGCGGCGGCGGCGGCTTCGTTTCGGAATTCGTCGAAGAAGAAGAAAAACTCGTCGTCGAAAAAGTCTTCTTCCTCCTCCTCCTCGGCCAAGAGGCGCTGGCTGCGCCGCTGGCGCGCGCTGCTCGACGCCTACGCGCACGAGGCCGTCGGCAGCGCCCGCGCCGAGCAGCTCTTCGACGCCGTGGTCGACTGGCCGGCCTCGGCCCCCGCCGTCGACGACCTGAGGGCCGCGCTGTTCTTCGACGGGAGGAGCGGGAGAAGCGGAAGCGGGAGCGGAAGAAGTTCGACCGCGACGACCTCGACGACGACCACGAACAGCGCCCTCCGCGCCCGCGTCGCCGAAACCTTCGGCGCGGCCACGCGCCGCAGGCTGCTGCACGCCGGGGCGGCCACGGCGGACATCATCGCGCAGTACGTGTCCACCGTGAGGTGCCTGCGGAGGCTGTCGCGGCCTCCGACTTCTTCCTCCTTCGCCGGCGACGACGGCGGCGTCGACGAAAACGGAAACCGGCGACGACGACGGCCGAACGCTCTTCCTCTCCCGCCGCGCTGCTCCGCCGACGCCCTGCTGCTGGAGCACCGCGTGACCGCTCCCGTCTGCTCCTACCTTCGCAGGAGGCCGGACGCTGTCCGCTGCGTCGTAGGGGCGCTCGCGGGCAGGAGCGGAGGAGCAGAAGGCAACGGCGGGGAAGCGGCGGCGGGCCCTCTTGCCGGCCTCCTCGACGAAGAAAACAACTCCGCCAACAACAACGGCAACGGCGACGCGCAGCAGCAGGAAGAAGAAGAGGCTGCGCGCCTCGCGGCCTCCTCGGCCGAGTACGGGGGCACGGGCGGGGCCTCGGACGCGGACGACGACCCCGACGAGGCCGGGAGGGTGGCGACGGCGCTCGAGTGGGTTCCGCCGCCGGCGTTTTTAAACTCGACTTCTTCGTCTCTGCTCGCCAAGCAACCTCTCGTCGCCGCCGCTGCCGCCGCCGCTTCCAACGATTCTTCTTCTTCAGCTTCTTCGAGCGGCGCCGGTGGAGCGGTTTCTTTACTGGCCTCTGCTTTCGGGGGGCCCGACGTGCTCATCGACGCGTTCAGGTCGCACGCAGGGAGGGCCTTGCTCGCCTGCCACGGAGGAAGTGGAAGTGGAGTCGGAGGTGGAGGTGCAAGTGGAAGCGGCAAAGGCGAAGGCGGCAGCGGCGCTCCGCCGGAGGAGGACTCCGAGGAGCAGCCCTTACTCTTCGGCCTCGAGCTCCTCCGCGCCCGCTTCGGCGACCGCGCCGTGCTGGTGCCCGCCGAGGTGATGCTTAAGGACGTCGCCGACTCGCGGAGGCTGCTCGCGGCGGTGAGGTCGTCCGTCGAAGCGGCTTCCAGGGCGGCGAAGGAGGCCAAGGCGCGGCAGCGGCGGAGGCAGCGCCGGCTCGGAGAACAAGCAGAAGGAGCGGGAGGAGAAGGAGAAAACGAAACGTCTTCTGCGATCCCTGCTCACCTCGCCGACGCGGCGACCCGCAGGACGCTCCGCCGCGTCTCGGCGCTGGTGACCTCGAGCCTCTTCTGGCCGCGCGGGCTGCTGCCGGGCGAGACCTACGTCTCTCCCGTCGTTGTTTCCGAGAACGACGACGCAACGCGGCCTTCGCAGCAGCAGCATTCTTCTTCTCAGCCTCCTCCGCCGCCCCCGCCCTTCGAGCTGCCGCTCCCCCTCTCCAGGGCCCTGGACGCCTATGGGGCGCATTTCACCGCGCTCAAGGCCCCGCGCAAGCTGGTGTGGAGGCCGACGGCCGGCGTCGTGACCCTGGAGGTCGAGGTGGCCGGGAAGAAAGCCACTTTTTCGGCGACGCCGCTCGAGGCCTCGCTGCTGCTGAAGTTTTCTGACAACGGAAAAGAAGGAGAGGAGGGAACAAAGGCTGAGTGGAGGGCGAGCGAGCTCGCCGCTGCGCTGAAAGTGAAAGTGACCGGCGCGGGGTCCGCCGTCTCGACGGTCGTGAGGGCCGCTGGCAAGTGGGTAGGAGCGGGCCTGCTCTCCGTCGTCGCAGTCGCCGCCGCCGCTCCTTCGTCTGCTGCCGCTTCTGCCGCAACGGCGGCGACGGCGATGGCAAACGACCCCCTCTACCGCCGCGCCTCCTCCCTGCCCTCCAAGTCCGGGAAGGGAGGAGCGGAGGGAGGAGCTGCTCACGCGGGAGAAGCGGGCGCCGGAGCAGCTGGATCAGCAGGTGGAGGGGCAGCGGGAGGCGTGGAAGCCAACGACGACGAAGAAGAAGAGGAAGAAAACCCGAACCTCGACGGAGAAGCGGCCGCCACCGCGGCTATGCTCGAGGCCTTTGTGCTCGGGATGCTCACCAACTTCGAGTCGGGCTTGCCGACTGACAGGATCCACTCGATGCTCAAGATGTTCGCGACGGACCCGCCGTACGAGGCTCCCATGGCGGCGACGGCGGCGCTGCTGGCGAGGATGGGCAGGGAGGAGAAGGTGGTCGGCGAGGGGTCGGTGTGGAGGAAGAAGTGAAAAAAGAAAAAAGAAAGAAAACTCGTTTTCTCTCTCTCCTCGTTTTTTGAGAAAAGCAAGTAAAAAAGTTTTCACTCTCTTCTCGACTTTGCGCAAAGCTGTGTGTGTCTCTCTCTCCCTTCGCTTCAGTTCTTTCTCCGTCGCTGCGTGCTCTCTCTGCGTGCAGAGTCGTCTCCGCTTTTTCTGACTCGAGAGAGAGACTGCTCTCGTTCCTTCTCCGCGAGAAGAGGGGACCGAAGGGAGCAATTGGAAAAGAAAACTCGACGCGAAGACGCCATGCTTGTCGCCCCCTCTCCTGCCGCAGCGCCCTCCGCCCGCGAGGCGTCCCACCGCGCGTCCTCGCAGGGAGGAGGAGGCGACAGGAGGCGCTCGCTGCAGGCTCCAGGGAGCAGGGTGAGGAAATTGGAAGAGAGAGAGGAGAGCGAATGGCGAGGTGCGAATTGCTCGACGTCGTCGTCGTCGTCGTTGAAGCAAACGGTCGCGTCGATGCTTCTTCCCCTTCTTCTTCTGTTCTCTCACGCTCTCACTCCAAACCAAACCAAACTCACTCGCTGCTTTCTCTCAGGGTCCTCTCGAGCCCAACGACGACGCCAGGGAGAAGGACCAGGCGCGCAGGAGGCGGTACGGAGAGTTTTCTTTCGTTTTTTCTCGCTCAAATTGGAGTAACTGAAAAGGAATCGAACGACGACGGACGACGCTCAACCTCTACCTCTTCCCTCCCGCTCTCTTCCCTCCCGCTCTCTTCCCCGCCAAAAACACAGCTCCGTCGCCGGGGAGGCCGCCGCCGCCGCCGCCCCCCCGGCCAAGCGCCCGGAGGCCCCCGCCCTCAGCCCTGCCACCATCGCCGCCCTCTACCAGAACTGCCTCAAGCTCGCCTCGGAGAACAAGATCACGGCCAAAAACACCTGGGCGCTCCCTCTGATCGACCACCTCTCCGACCTCGTCCTCGCGTCCGACGCGCGATGCGACGGCGGCGACGACGGCGGCGACGAAAGCCAAAGCCGAGGCACCGACTTCCAGCGCGCGTCGCTGACGCTGGCGGCCGGGGTGTCGATCTACGCGCACCGGGTCGACGCGGTCCACGGGGACGTGTTCCGGATCCTGGGAGGGCTCGGCCGCGGCGGGCTGGACGACGACGAGAACGAAGAGAACGGCGAGGGAGGCAACGGCAACGGCCGCGGAGGCGCCAACAATAGGAGGAACGCCCGCCGCCGCAACAACGGCAACCACGCCGACGCCGACCCTTCTTCCTCGACGCTCGACTCCCTGGAGAACATCAACGCCAAGAAGTTCGACCTGGCGTTCGCCGTCGACCCGCTGTTCCAGAGGACGGCCGCTCTCTTTGACGAGGGCGGCGCCGCCGGCCTCCTGCTGAACTCCTTGCCTCTCCTGGGCGGCCCGGCCCTGGCCTTCGACTCCGCCGCGGTGCCCTGCGCCGTCGACGCCGGGGCCCTCGGGGCCGGGACCGTCGGGGGAGGCCGGGCGAGGCTGCCCCCGGGCTGCCTGGGCGTCGAGGCCGCCGCCGCTCTCGGGGCTCTGGAGGACCCCTCTGCCTCCAGGCCCTGCCCGGCGCAGCTCGCCCTCGCCGAGGCCGCCGGGAAGGCCGTGCTGCCTCCCGGGGACGACGGGGGCGCGCGCGAGCTGGTGGCCGGGGTGGTGGCGGAGATCGAGGCTGCCGAGAAGATGAGGAAGAGGGAGAGGAAAAGCGGTGGTGATGGAGTCGAAGAGGTCGAAGTTGCTGAGGAAGAAGACGACGACGAAGCTGGAAGCGACGGCAACGAGGGCGATGCAGGCGAAGCAGCTCATGCTGCTGCCGGAGGCGGCTGGCCCGAGCTCGAGAGGGCGATGGCCGCCGCCGACAGGGCCGCCGCGGGCGCCGAGGCGGCCCCTCCCGCGCCGGCCGTCGTCGCCGCGGTCGCCGCCGTCGCGGTGGCTTCTTCTTTGGCGCCCGTCGCCGCCGCTGAAGCTGCTGCCGACCCTCTCTCATCCTCGCCTGCTGCTGCTGCTGCTGCTCTCGATGACCAGCAACAGCGGGCGATGAGCGCCGACGACGACGACGACCTCGGCGGCGGCTTTGATGATGACGACGGCCTCGAAGAAGAAGAAGAGGTCGGAGCTGCTCAAGCCGCCGCCGCCGCTTCAGACTCCTCTCCCGTCCTCGGAGGAAACGCCGCTGCCGCCGTTGCCCCCGCCTGGATCCAGAACGACGACGGGCCCTCGCCGATGACCCCCGGCACGCCTGCGAGCCCTGCCGTCGTCGACAACGGCGACGACAACAACGCTCACCCTCCTTTCTCCTCCCGCGAGACGCCTCCCGCTGCCCGGGGGAACAACAACAACGGCATCGCCCGCGCCGTCTCCCACGTCGGCGACGAGCCCCCTCCCACGCACGCGAAAGCATGGGCCGGGGCGGCGCACTGGAGGCACCGGGCCGCGAGGGCCGCCAGGGCGGGGCTCTTTGGCGAGAACGAAAACGAAGACGACGGAGACGAAAACGGCAACGGCGAAAACACGGCGATTCCTCTCGGAGGGATGTTTGGGGCCCCGACCCCTCTCCAGAACAGGAGGCACCCCGGCGGCGCCGCCCTGACGTCCTCCGATTCCGTGCCTCTCAACAACAGCAACGCCAGGCCAGACGCCATCGACTTTGCCAACCTCCCCCCGCTGGACCCCAAGGCCCTGGCGAAAGCGCCTGCCCGGCTGACGACGCTCCGGGCGATCCGAGCCAAAGCAGAGACGCTGCTTCCCGACGACGTGCACTTCTCTCCACAGGCGCTGTCGCGGCTGTTCGACGCCCCGGAGACGACTCCGGCCGCCGCCGCGGCTGCCGCCGCGGAGGGGGCCGCAGCCGCTTCGAGGAGGAGGCTGCTGGGAGTTTCGGAGGAGAGGGAAGAAAATTTGGAAGAGGAGGAAGAAGACGAAGAGGAGATGAGGGGCGGGCTCGGCGGCAACGACTCCGACGAGGACGACGAAGAGGAAGCCGCTGCTGCCTCCGATGCCGCTCGCGCCATCGCTGCAGCTGCCGTTGCCAATGCTTCTACTGCTGCTGCTGCTGCTGCCAACGCTGCTCCTCAACAGACGGCGGCGGCCAAGGCCGCAGAGACGGCGCTGCTCCACTCGCTCGCGCTGCCCGACCCCAACGCCCCGCATGAGAACGACAACCCTTTCTTCTCTGCCGCAGCAGCAGCTGGCTGGGGCGGCACCGCCCCGGCCTCCGGCAGCGCCGCCGCAGCAGCAGCTGCGAAAGCCGCGGCGGCGGCGAATGGGAGGGGCGGAGCAGCGCCGATGGCCTATGCGAGGGTTGCAAAGAGGGTCGACGTGCGGGCTCTGAAAGTCGCTCTGTGGGCAGAGGCGTGCGAGGCCGCGGCCGAGAAGAAAAGGGGGGAAGAGACAAGCTCTTCTTCCCCCTTGCTCTTCTCCGAGCTGGTCTCCCGCGTCGCCGACGGCCCCCGAGGCCGCGCCGCCGCGCCCCCAGGCCAGCTTTCGCCTCACCTGGTGTTCATCTGCCTCCTCCACCTCTGCAACGAGCACTCTCTGGAGCTGGGGAGGACGAGCGACGGGAAAGGTCATCTTGTGTTGACGACGACGACGAAGCTGCAGCCCGCGGTGTCTTTGGGTGGAGGGGCGGACCTGACGGTCTCGGGCGTGGAGGTGGAGTGAAAATGGGATCAAGGGAGAGCGAAGAGAGAAAGAGAGAGACTTTTTTTGTTTTTGGGTTTTTTGAATGTGATAAAGAAAAAAATGAAAGTTTTGGTTTTTTTTTACTCGTTTTTTTTTTCGAAATAAGGTCACTCTTTTTCCGGGGGGGGCTCAGTTTTAGTTATAAGTGATGATGATCTGATAAAAAGAATTCGTTCACGTCAAAAGAGGCAGAAGAAAGACGAAAACAACACAGAACGCCGGAAGAAAAAGAAAAAGGAAAAGTTCTTTAAAAAAACTCTTCCTCTCTCCCTCTCCCTCTCCTGAACTAATGGCAGAACCCCCCCACGCCCTCTCTCCACGCCAGCAGGATCCTGATCCCCCTCCAGTGCACCGCCGCGGCCGCCACGATCGCCACGTGGAACAGCTGGTGGGAGTGGCCCCAGACGTCGAACTTTCCGGGGGCCCACCGCTCTGGGATCCGAGCAGCAAAAGTGGCGGCCCCCAAAACGTAGAGGGCTCCCATCGCGGCGTAGTGCGCGAAGGCCTGGCGCATGGCCGGCTCATCTCTGCCGTAGAGGGCCAGGCCGTGGAGCGCCGGCGCAAAGCCCCAGGAGCCCAGGGCGGTGAACAGGATCGCCCGGAAGGTGCGGAAGCGCGGGGCCTGGAAGAACTCGAGCAAGGTAACGCAGGTCGTTGCCGCTCCCAGGGTAACGGTCGACCAGAGGTAGAAGTTGCTCAACCAAGGGTGGCACTCGAAGCCGTAAACGACCTAGTGGATAAGGGGGGTGGGAGGGAGAAAGAAAGAAGAAGAGAGTGAGATTTTTGAAGTTTATAAAAAAAAACGAGATCGAAAAAAAATCAAAAATTTTCAAAAAAAAAAAAAAAAAAAAAAAAAAAAAAAAAAAAAAAAAAAAAAACAAAAAAAAAAAAAAAAAAAAA
>Ga0114918_10003559_pt1 | contig 13716 bp, 10 predicted proteins | sample LantaG_FD_87015 | JGI IMG/M metagenome (GOLD analysis project Ga0114918, IMG submission 87015) | Deep subsurface microbial communities from Baltic Sea to uncover new lineages of life (NeLLi) - Landsort_02402 metaG | ecosystem: Environmental > Aquatic > Marine > Oceanic > Sediment | place...
AGAGAGAGAGAGAGAGAGAGAGAGAGAGAGAGAGAGAGAGAGAGACACTCACCCTCCACAGCATCGCGTGCTTGACCAGGAAGCCGTAGGACCTGGGCAGCTGGTTGAACGGCCACGGCGTGTGCTCGGTCCAGATGTCGACCGAGTCGACCGAGAACTCATCGCCGAAGCGCGCGCGGAAGCCCGCCTTGAGCGCCTCGGCCGAGGCCCTGTGACCCCCGCCCGTGTCCGACATCAGGATCATCACGCGCTTCTGCGTCCTTCCCGCGGCGGACCCGAAGAGGGCGCGGAAAGGGGCGCCGAGGGCGGTCGGGAGGGAGAAGGCGTTGGCGGCGCCGGCGCTGGAGAGCTGGTGAGGGTTGGAAGAAGAGGAAGAGTTTTTTTTTTTTGAAGTTGAGAAGAGGAGCAAAAAAGCGAGGGAGAGAACGAAAGCCGCCGAGAGATCGTTGGAATCTGCTCCTGCTCTTCTTTCTTCTTTCTGTCGCTCTCTCTCTCCCTCTCTCTCTCTCTCTCTCTCTCAATTCCCTATCGGCATACGTGCGACACGAGGCTCGTGAGCAGGATCCAACGGGCCTTACCCAGAGCGAAGCGCCGACGCTCCCGGCAAAGGCCTTTCGACCAAGGCTCGCCGACGACAATCGGGCGGCTCTTTGATGAATCCTGCTGCTCTTGCCCGAGCCGCTCGCGGCCGCGTTCGCGCCGTCGTTTCCGCCATAAGACGGCGGCTTCCCGAGGAACGCAGAGGGGGCGAAGCGACTGGCCCGAGAGGGGGCGGCGACGCGCCCGGGAGGGGCCGCGTTTGTTGCCGACATCGCTGCTCGGTGAGCCCTAAGGCTTTTGCTGCTGACGACGCTCGAAAGGGGGGGAGAAAATGGGCATTTTCTTTAGCTCCTCTCTCAGAAAAACTCGGCTTCTTCCTCTTCGAGATAAGAAAAGAATTCGGGCTTTCGTTTTTGCTCCCCCCTCAAAAATGAAAGCCGCCGCCGCCGCCTGGCGCGGCGCTGCTCCTCCTTGCAGCGTCGCCCGCGGCGGAGAGGCCTCGACCTCTGCTGCGCCGCAGCGGCGAAGAAGGGCTCCAGCTCCGGCGCCCAAGCAGGCGCCAGCGCTCCCAATCACCGAGCGCGGCCGGGCGTCGTCGCGGACATCGAGCGTCCCCGCGTCCTCTTCCCGCTCGTCGTCTCCCGTCTCGGCGCCGCCTCCTCCCGCCGTGCAGAAGAGAGGACGCGGCAGGCCGCGCAAGATCCGAGCCCCCGGAGAAGTAGAAGGAAACGGGAGGACAGCACGGACAAAGGCGAAAGCTTTGAGCGACGACGATGGCGGCCAAAGCGCCTCGCATTCCTCCTTACCCGAATCGCGAGGCTCCTCTTTCGACGCCGCCAACAGCAGCGACGAGGAGGACCAGGGCCCCACGGAGCTCGTGCTCACGTTCGAGCGCCGCGGTGAGGGCTGGGGCGAGGAGCTCCTCCCGCGCGCGCAGTTCAAGCGGCTCCCGATCTCGAGGAAGGAGCAAGAGCCGCCGAGGTCCTCGGCATCATCGTCGGCGGCGACCTCGACCTCGACCGCCGCAGCAGCAACAACCTCGAGGGCCTCTCCTTCCTCCCGCTCGTCCTCCTCCTCGGCCTCCTCCCCCTCCTCGCGTCGCGCAGATGCCGCCGCGGCGCAGCTGGAGCTCCTCCTCCGCGACCCCGCCGTCGCCGGCCTCTCGTGCGACGAGGCCGCCGCCGTCGTCTCTGCCGCGACGAGCTGGCGCGTGACGCCGGCCGGCCGCGCGCTGCGCGACCGCGCCTCCGTGGACCGCGCCTCGCGCCGCGCCGAGGCCGTCGTGGCCTACCTGCGCGACGAGTGCGGCCTCCAGGCGGGCAGGGACGGCGTCGGCGCGGCGCTGCGCGCGGCCCCGCGCGCGCTGCTCTGCCGGCCGGCGCGCCACGACCGCTGGGACCGGCGGTTTGTGCAGCTGGCCGCGTTCGCGGCGAGGCACGGGCACCCCGACGTGCCCGAGGACGACGGGGATGCCGTCAACGCGGTGTCGCCGAGGGCCGCCGCCGCCCTCCAGCAGCAGCAGGGGCAGGGACAGGGGCAGCAGCAAGCGGTGGCGCCGCCGGGGCCGGAGGGCGGCGGCGACGCAGACGGGGCCGACGCTTCCCCGCCGCTTCGTGCCGCCGCCGCCTCTTCCTCGCCCGTCTCGGCCGGGCTCGGGGCCTGGGCGGCGAGGCAGCGTGCGGCGTGGCAGGCCGGGGCGCTCGACGCGGAGAGGGCGGCGGCGCTGGCGGGGCTGGGCTTTGACTTTGGAGACGGTGAGTTTTCTTTTTTCGTCTCGTTGTTTTTCGAGTGAGAGAGAAAGAAAGAAAGAAAGCTCACTCTTTTTCTTTTTCTTCTGTTTTCCTTCCAAACTCCCTCCCGGAACAAAACAACAGTCGCGCAAGTCACCGAGGGCTGGGAGGCGCGCTTCGACGAGCTCGTGGACCGGCTGCTGCTGAGCCACAACCCCGAGCTGCCCTCGGAGAAGGCGGCGGCGGCGGCCGCGGCGGAGCGGCAGCAGCAGGCGCAGGCGCAGCAGCATCTCGCTGCCGCCGCAGCAGCCCTCGCCGCATCGGGCGACGGCAGCAGCGCCGCCGCGGCAGCAGCGGCAGCACCAGCAGCAGCCGACGCCTCCCCCTCCCCGTCGCCAGCGGCGACCGCGGCGCAGCCCCCGCCCCCGCCCTCGCGCGAGAGCAGCAGCTACCCGGACGCGCTCGACCTCGCGCAGTCGGACCCGCGCCTCGCGCTGTGGGTCGTCCTGCAGCGGACGTTCAGGGCGCGGGGCCTGCTGCCGGCCCCCGCTGCCAAGAGGCTCGACGCGCTCGGGTTCGGGTGGGCCCACGGCAAGGCGAGCAGCGGAGGCAGGGCGGCGGCGGCGGGGGTCGGCGCGGCGGGAGGCGGGGGCGCCCTGCTCGCCTCCGCGGGGGCCTCCTCTGCCGCGCCCTCGGGCCCGTGCTCGCCCCTGCCGGCCTCCTCCTCGCTCGGCGGCGCTTCCTCCTTCTCCTCCTCCTCCTCCTCTGCTTCCTCCTGGGCCGCGTCGCTGGGCAAGCTCGCCCTCGAGCTCGAGCGCGCGAGGAGGGGGCCGCCGCCCGGGTCCCCAGCCGCGGCGGCGGCCGCCGTCGCCGCCTCGGGCCAGAGCAGAGCCGCGCTGGCGGCGGCGGCGGCGGCGGTTGCGGGCCCGCCGCAGCAGCAGGCCGCGGCGGGCGCGGCGCCGCCCGTCGCCGCGCCTCCCGTCCCACCTGCCCCGGTCTCCGGCGCCGCGTTCGCGTTCCGGAGCCCCGGCGGCAGGAAGAGCAACAACCCCTTCCGCTCCTTCAGCTGGCAGCAGGCCTCGGCCGCGGCGTCGGCGCCCTTCGCGCCCTACGTGCCGGACCCGCCCTCGCCCTCGGTGGCGTCGCGGCATTCTTCGTCTCTGCTCTTCGGCGGCTCGTACCCTCCGCCGCCGCAGCCGGACTCGACCTCCTCCCCCTCCTCCTCCGACGGCGGCGGCGGCGACAACGGCGACCGCAGGGCGAGGGCCGCGGTGCTCGTCGCCGCGCCGGCGCTCCTCTCGGCGGGCTCGAGGAGGTGGCTCGCGAGACAGACCGCGCTGTGGCTGCGCCGATCCCTGTCGCCTGAGCGGCGCGCGCTGCTTCGGGAGGTCGGGTGGCGGCCGGAGCTGCTGGCGCTGTACCCTGCGGGCGTGCCGGAGGCGGTCTCCGTCGGCGATGGTGGCGGCGTGAACGCTGCCTTTGCTTTCGGCGGCGGCGACGACAGCGACTACGAAGGCGCAGCGATCGGAGAGGAGGAGCAAAAGGAGGACGAGGTTGACATCATCTTTGGCGTGCTCAACAAGAGGACTCCTCCTCCTCCCCTTCCCGCGTTTGCTGCCGCTGCTGTGGCGGCGAAGGCGCCTCCTCCCCCTCCTCCTCAGGCGACCCTCTCCCCCGCGGCGGAGCTCCGGCTCGTCGCCGCCGCCGCCGCGCGCGCCGCGGCCGCCGCCGAGGCCGCGGGCGGCGTCGCGCCTCCCCCAAAGGACGTCCGCCGCTGGGCCCGTGCCGTCGTTGCGCTCGCCGCCGAGCAGGAGCCGCAGCCGCTGACGCCGCGGCAGAGGAGGGCGCAGCAGCAGCAGCAGATCGGCTTTGGCTTCGGCGCTCCCTCCTTCTCTCCTTCTTCCTCTTCCTCGGCGGCCTCGACGTTCGCCTCCGCGTCCGCCGCGGCCAAGACGCTGCCCAAGGAGGTTGTCGCCGCGCTGGCGTCGGCCAACCTGACGTGGCTCGGCCGGCCGGGCGCCGCGGCCGTGGCCAAGCACCCGGCCGCCGCCGAGGCCCTGGGCCTGGTCCCGAGAAGGAGATCGGGCGCCCCCGCGGCATCGGCATCGGCAGCGGGGTCCAGCAGCAGGAGAGCGGGGGGAGGAGCGGCCTCGTTCCGCAGCAGCGGGGCGCATGAGGTCGAGCTCGCGTCGATCGTTCCGGCGAGGAGGAGGCGGGCGCTCGCCGCCACCGCCGCCGCCGCCGCTGCCTATGCGGCCGTGGAGGAGGAGGAGGAGGAGGAGAGCGATGTTGTGCGATCGTCTTCCTCCTCTTCGTCGTCCTCCTCTCCTTCGAGGGAGAAGGCGGGCGCAGGCGCTGCCTCTTCGTCTTCGATGCTTCGGTTTTCGAGCCTGGCCGCTTCGGCGACCGCGGCCCCCGCTGCGAGAAGAAGAACCTAGAAAACAAAAAAATGATGGTGATCATTTTCGTCCCCTAAAAACTTTATGTAACAACAGATTAAGCGAAACAGCAGAAAAACACACGCGACCTAATTATTACAGAGCTCTAGAGAGCGCGGGGGGGAGAGCGGAGGGGGAGACAGAGAGAGAGAGCGCGGAAGGGGTGCCTCAGGAGAGGGATCTCGAGGCCGGGGGGTGAAACCATTTTTTTGCTTTCTCCAAACGAAAGAATAAACGTACTCTTTTACAGATGAAAGTACATTTCTTCGGGTGACTAACTCGCGTCTCACCAAAATCTATCCAGGCTGTGAACATGAACAAGTGGAAAGCAGGAAGCGAGCAAAAGAGTTAATGAAAAACTTTCAAACCACCAATAGTGCTGCTCAGCAGCGAAAGAGAAAAGAAGAAGAGGGAAGGAGAGCAGAGAGAGATAGCTCCAATCAGCGCCCCTTGTTCTGCTTCTCACTTGTGCTGTTCGATTGCAAAGGATGTCACCGTTCAGCAGCGCGATGGGGAAGGCCAGGGCGGCAGAGGAGGTGAGTCGAGTCCCCCCCATTCGATTGTTTCCTTTCTTTCGTCGATCTCTCTCTTTTGCTACTCTCGTGAGCACCTTCTGCACCCTCTTAGTCCGGATAGCCTCGCGGCGACACCATAAAAGGGACCATGTTCTCCGGATGGGGAGGAGAGAATGCGCGCGAGAAAACGAGAGCGCGGGGCGGCAAAGGTTGCTCCCCTTTCATTGCCCAAAAAAAAACTGAGCGCCTTGGTACTTCAGGCGCTCACCTGGCCTCTCACCTTCTCGACCCCTTCTTTTTCTCGTTTCCCCCCTAATTTTTTCCCAAAACCCCCCCTCTTCGTCGTCCAGGTCTCGAGCAGCAGCAACGGCGGAGTCGTGAAGTATTCCGGAGGAGGAGGAGGGGGAGGGGGAGGAGGGGGAGGAACCGGGTGGAGCAGCAGCGGCTCGTCATCGCCCTTCCCGACAGCGGCGGCCTCGTTGCATTTTCAGCAGCAGCAGCAGCACCAGCAGCAGAGTTGGCACCAGCAGCAGCAGCACCAGCAGCAGGCGCACGCCGTCGCGGCGGCTCAGTATGCAGCGGCTCAGTACGGCTACGGAGGCGCGGGGGCGTATGGTGAGTTTGGAGAGAGAGGGAGAGAGAGAGAGAGGGAGAAGGGAGAGAGAAGGGAGAAAAAGGGAAAAGTTGGGGGGAAATCGGGTTTTTTTTCTTCTCATCAAACTTCACACACAAAAAAAAAAGGTTCCGCGCAAGGGGGCACCCCGCCGATGCAGGTCGTCTACTTCCCCGCGGCTATGGCGGCAGCAGCAGCTCAGCAGCAGCAGCAGCAGCAGAGCTACCGATCGCACGCCGCTCACGCGCGCGCGCAGCACCAGCATGCGGCCGCCGCCGCCGCCGCCGCGACGGCCGCGGTGTGGCAACAGGCCGCGGCGCAGGCGGCCGTGGTGGCCTCGCACTCTCCTCCCTCGGCAGCGGCAGCAACTGCGGCGGCGGCCCAGGCACTCCTGGGCCCGCCCCCTCCGCCGCCGCCGCCGCCGAGGCATCACTCGCACCACCATTCCCACTCCCACCCCATCGGGACCTCGCGGGCGGGGATCGCAACGGCGGGCTCGACGGTGCACGGGATGCGGCTGGGAGGCCACCCCCACGGGCCCCCGCCCCCGCCCCCGCCGAGGAGCCACGACACCGTAAGCACCAACGGCAGCGGTGGCGGCGGCGGCGATCCGAGCATCGTCGTCGGCGGCGGCGGCGGCGGCCGGCGCGCGGCGTCGCTGCCCTCGACGGCGGCCACCCGCCCTGACGAGGTCCGCCGGGCCCTCAGGGCCGGCGCCGCGGCGATGGCCGCGGTCGCCGCCGCCGCGGGGGAGGAGCTGGTGGCGGCCATCGCGGCCGTGGCGGTGGCCGCGAGGGAAGAGGAGGCCGAGGAGAGGGAGCGGCTGAGGCGCGAGGGGAAGGGCAAGGACGGGGGCAGAGGAGAGGAGGGACGGGGGGGGTCCGTCTCTCCTTCCCCTGCCCTCGCGGTGGAGAGGCACGCCGTTTCCCTGCCGCTCGATCTGGACAGGTCTGCGCTGCTCGCGGCGACGACGAGGGCGGCGGCGCAGGCGGAGGCGGAGGAGAATGGGGGCCGAGGAGAGAGAGAGGAGAAGAGGGAAGGAGGCGTCGCTGACGCAACCCCGACCCCGAGTCCGACGCCGGTCCCCGCTGCCCTAGGTGCTCCCGACGTCCCCTTCCCGGCCGCCGCGGCCGCGGTCACCTGGAAGGTCGCCGGCTGGGCCCCGCCCGGGGGGGCGCGGAGCGGCCGCAGGTGCAGCACTGCTCCTCCCAAGAAGGAGGGCGCGACTGCTTCCGCCGCCGCTGCCAACGCCAACAATAAAAATCATAACAGTAATGGCGGAGACGGCAGCGGCGGCGAGAAGGAGGAGGAGGAGAGACGAGACGGCGGCGTCGGCGGCGGCGACGGCGACAGCGGCGAACCCGAAGCAGCACCAGCACCCCCCGCGGCTCCCCCCGCCCCGACAGAGGCGGCAGCGAGCGAGGCGGCAGCAGCAGCCAAGGCGGCCGAGGCGGCCGAGGTCGACACGGTCTACGTGGGAAACCTCTCCCCGCTCGTCGACGAGTACGCGCTGCTCTGGCCCTTCCACTTCTTCGGGCCCGTCGCCGACCTGCAAATTATCCGCGACCGCGCCTCGGGCGCGAGCCGCGGGTTCGCGTTCGTGACCTTCGCGCTAGCGGCGTCGGCGCGCGCGGCAATGGCGCGCATGGACGGCCTGGTCGTCGGCGGCCCCTACGAGGGCAGGCCGCTCAGGGTCGCGCCCTCGGCGAGGGCGTGCCCGGCAGCAGCAGCTGCTGCTGCTGCTGCTTATGCTGCTGCTGGCTCTGCGACAGCTGCCCCTGCGGCAGCTGCGGCAGCGGCAGCGGCAGCGGCGGCGGAGAAAGAGGAGGTCGTCGCCGCCGCCTCCGCTCTCGGCGCTTCTCCTGCTCCTTCCATCGCCGGCGCCGCTCAGGATTCCGTCGCCGCCCCGGAGACGCAGCCGAGCGCTTCCAGCGCCGAGGACGACGACGACCGGCGAGCTGCGGCGTGAAAAAGAAGGAGCTTTTTTTCCGCCGAGGGGAAGAAGTTTGAGGGGGAAAAAACCCCGCCTTGTTTATGACGAGAAAAACCCTAATTCGGTTTACGTTTCTCATTAGCCCTAATCACTAAAAAGCTTGACCTTTTTTAGTTTTCTTTTCTGTCTGTGCGTCTCATCAAAAAAAGTCCAAAGAAACAAAGCAGACACGCGTCGCTCGCACGCGCTTTCCTTTCATCCCAAGTTTCAAATTTTGCTTTGAGAGAGAGAGAGAGAGAGAGAGAGAGAGAGAGAAGAGGCGACCGGAGAGAGAGACGAGAGCGAGAAAAAAAACGTCCGCGACCTCAAAGAAAACCTCGAAAAAAAACCTTTTTGCTTTCTCCCCTTTCCTCTTTCACCCTCCCTCCCCTCCTGTTTGCCCATCATTATTGTTCTTGTTCTTGTTCTTTCACCCTCCTCGAGACCTCTTGTAGATCGCAAGGGGGGGAAAAGTTGTCCCCCCCTCCCCCTTGAAAACTGTCACGGCGATTTTCAATGTTTTGTCGAGGGCCGCTGCGACCCTTCGATGAAGAAAACAGGGAAGAGCGTCATTCCGCGCCATTCTCATCGTCCCCATTTCATTTCTAAGTTCGCAAAAAAAAAAGAAGGAGAAGAAGGAGAAGAAGACAACAAGGTACACGGGGAGAGAGAGAAAGAGAGCGAGGGAGAAAAAGTGTGAACCGAAAAAAGTGAAGAAGAACCAGAACCAGAACCAGAAGAGAGAAGAGAGAGAGGAGAGGAGAGGAGAGGAGAAGGAGGTCGAGGTCGAGAACAAGGGAGGGCGTTTTGAAAAACTCGCCTTGATCCAGAACCCCCTTTCATCGTTTCGATTGTTCCCCCCCTTTTCCTCTTGCCCTTCACTCCCCCTATCTCCCACTCTCCCGCTCTTCCCTCCCAGGGGAACCGCGCACGCCAAGCCGCCACACACGCTCCAGCCCACAGAAAAGATGACCACCGAAGCCGTCAAGGCCGCCGCGCCCGCCGTCGAGGACGAATTGAATGGCATCGTCGCCGAGAAGAAGGCCCCTTCTGCCGACGGCGCTCCCGCGGCCGCCGCCCCCTCCTCGAAGAAGAGCGTCCCCAAACCCGACGAGGTCGCGATGAAGGTCGCCTGCGACGAGCTCGCCGCCAAGATTGACAAGAACAAGAAGAGGCTCGAGCAAATCAAGACCGTCCTGGCCGACAGGGCCGAGAAGAAAAAGACGGGGGGCTCCCCGGCGATGCAGGCCCTCAAGGAGAGGCTCGCCTGCCTCCGCGAGCAGTTCAAGACGGAACTGGTGAGTAGTGTTGATTGGAGAGCGAGGACGAGCGAGGGAGAGGGCGAGCGAGTGAAGGGCGAAGGAGCAAGAGAGGACGTGAGCGGCCGTTTTCCCTCTGCTCCTTTCCATCGATCCGAGACGCGATCGCTCCTTCGAAAGACTTTTTCCCTCCTCTTCCCCCCCCCCCCCCCCCCACCCTTTTTTAACTCTCCCCCCCCCCCCCCCCTCCCCCCCCCCCCTTCCCCCCCGCCCCGCGCGCCATCCCCCCTCCTCCAAAAAATTTTTCCCCCCCCCCCCCCCCCCCCCCCCACACTCTTTTTAAACTCTCGACCCCGCCCCACTCTCTCTCTCTCTCTCTCTCTCTCTCATTCTTTTTCCAACTTCGAAAAAAATAAAATAAAAAATAAACAGGCCGCCAAGCAGGCCCTCCGCGCCGAGCTCGAGGCCGCCACCAAGGCCCGCGAGTCGGCCCGCGCCGCGGCCCGCGACGCCAAGTCCCGCGTCGAGTACGCGACGCCGGAGGCGATCGACGCCCGTGTCGCGGTGCTCGAGGTGAGAGAGAGGAAAAGTTTCTCGAGAGGTTTTTCTTCGAGTTTTCTTTTGTTTTTTCTTTCGTTTTTCCGGGCTGTTTCCTCTCCTTGTCTCATTCCTTGTCTTCTCCCTCTTTCTTTTTCTCCTCCCTCTCAAACCATCAAACGGACGAAAAACAGACTCACATCCAGCACGAGTCCCTCACGCTCCAGGAGGAGAAGAAGGTCGTCGAGGAGTTCAACAAGCTCCGCGTCGCACGCAAGTCGGTCGCCGCCGCCGCGGCCAAGGCCTCGGCCGCCGCCGCGGGAGCCGCCGCGGGCGAGGCAGCCCGCGGCACGCTCGTCGAGCGCCTCAAGGCCTCAGACGCGCGCATCGACGCCGTCAAGGCCGACGAGGAGAAGACGCGGGCCGAGATCACCAAGCTCCGCGAAGAGGAGGACAAGGCCACCGCCGCGGCCGGCGGCGCTCCCGCCTCGGAGTCGGGCGCCGCCGCGGTCTCCAAGCTCATTGCCGAGCGCGAATCCTGCCGGGCCGCCTCCAACGAGGCCTATGAGGCGATCAAGGCGCTGCGCGCCGAGTTCAAGCTCCAGAACGACCTCTGGTGGGAGAGCGAGCGCGAGGCGCGCAAGGTGCGCGCGGCGGAGCGCAAGGCCAAGCAGGCCGCGTTCGAGGCCGAGCGGGCCGAGCGCGACGCCGAGCGCAGGGCCGCCCGCGCGGAGCTGGCCGGGGAGCCGTTCGAGCGCGAGGTGATGGCCTGCGAGCAGCTGGCGAGCTACCTGGCGGCGCTGACGGCGCCCTCCCCCGCCGCGGCGGCCGCCGCCGCCGCCGCCGCGCTCGTGGCGTCGAACGCCTCCTCGGCGCCCCCGCCGCCGCCCGGATTCAAGCCCGTCGAGATCAGAAAGGGCACCCGCTCCCCCGTGGCCGACGATGACCTGCTCGCGCTTGCGGGATCGGCCAAGCAGCGCGGGAAGGGAGCGCGCGCCAAGGCCGCCAAGGCCGCCGCCGCCGCCTCGGCGGCCGAGGACGCCTCGTCGCCTTCGCGCGTGCTCACGCACTCCCTGGAGATCCTCTCGGCCTTCGGGTCTCTTGGCGTCGCGCTTCCCCTGACCGCGGCGGACGTGGCGGCGACCCTGGCGAAGCTCAAGGACAAGAAGGGCGCGTTCCTGGCCAAGAGGGAGCGGGTCAAGGCCAACGGAGGCGTCGACCCCGACGCGCCCGCCGACGTGAAGAAGGAGAAGAGGAGCGAGAAGAAGGAGAAGAAAGAGAAAGTGGGGGACGCCGACGCCGACGCCCCTTCCTCGCCGGCCAAGGCGGGCAAGGGGGGCGATGGCGACGCCAACGAGTCCCCCGCCGTGGGCTCTCCGGCCTCGGACGACGCCGGCGTCTCGGTGTCGGTGAGCGTTGGCGGCAACGGCAGCGACGTCGCCGTCAAGCTCACGGTGCCGTCGGACTCTGCTGCCGCTGCTGCCGCCGCTTCCGCCGCTCCTTCCAAATAAATCTCTGCTCCTCCACGCGTGACCTGGGGGTTCGACGTGCATCTTTAAAAATTATGGCCTTCGAGAGGTGCTGCTGCTTCTGTTGCCTTTTATTCCGATTATCCATTTCTGCCGCCTTCTTTTTTTCCTACTCGCCCTTGACCACAATGTTAGCAAGCAAGGTTTTCCGTTCATTACGCACGCATCCTCAGAAAAAAGAAAAGAAAAAAGCGAGTTTTTAAAAATCAAAGTCTCGTTACCTTTTGCGCCCCTACCTCTTTTTCCTTTCACTTCACGCTTCCATCTCGAACTAAATCAAGGCAATATCGGGGGGGGGGGGCGTTGGTTCTGCTGCAGCACTACTCTCTCGTGTTACAAAAGGCGGTTGATAAAAAACCAAAAGAAAACAAAAGAAAACTTCTTCTGCTTTTCAAATGCTCTCGGGCTCGCTGTCGGTGCGGCTGTCGTCGGTCCCGCTCTCGTCCTCGCTGTCTCCCCCTCGCCCCCTCCTCCTCCGGGAGGAGGAAGAGGCGCCGCCGCCGCCGGCCCTGACGTTCCTTCGCGAGTGCTCGGGAGGAGCGACGACCCGCCGCCCCGCGCCCTTGCCGTTTTCGCCGTCGCAGCCGTCCTCGTCCTCGGGCCTCCTGTTCTCCTCCTCGCCGCCGCCGGCCTCCCGCGTCCCCGTCGCGCCCCCGTTCCCTCCGCCGCCGCCGCTCGGCGCGAACCTCTCCACGAGCACGTTTCTCGCGCGCAGGGCCCTCTCGAGGGCCCTCGTCGAGAAGTCGCTCGAGCCGCCGAGCTCGTCGAAGCCGACGACGCGGCCCGAGCACGCCCCGCCGACGAAGCAGAGCACGGCCGGGAGGACCCTGACCTTGAGCCGCGTCACGAAGAACGGCGCGTCCGAGGCCTCGATGCGGACGAACCGCGTCCCCAGCCACCTGGGCGCGAGGCGCTCCAGGTGCGCGTCGACCAGCTTGCACGACTCGAAGTCCCCGTGCGCAAAGTGCGCAACGAGCCTCCCGGACGCCGCTGCCGCCTCCAGGAAGTCGGCCTCCCTCTCGAACCTGGTCAGCGTCCCGTGGCCGGAAGCCTGGGCCCTGAGGGCGGCCGCGCGGGCCTCGGACTCGCGCCGCAGCTCGTCGGCGCGGTCGGCGTGCAGGCGCCGCAGATCCTCGTCGTCGGCGAGCAGGTCGTCGTCGAGCGCGAAGTCGTCGGCGGCGGCCTGGGCTGCGGCGGCCTTGGCCGCGGAGGAGGACTCCTCGGAGAGCATTTGCTTTTTTTTTTTTTTGTGTGTGTGTGTTGTTCGGGGAGAAAGAGAGAGAGGGAGGGAGGGGCCCGGCCGAGGGTGAGGGCGCGCGACGGAAGCAAGGGGACAAGGGCAGGAGAGGTTTGGACGGAAAAAAAGGGAAGAGCAAGGGCCTCGACAAGGTCAATGCGAGTTGAAGGGCGACGAAAAGAAGTCTCTCTTCTCTTTTCATTACCTGCTGCAGGTCCCTCGCCGCGCAGGCCATGACGTTACCGTACATGGCCGAATTCATGTTGGACTCGAACTTGTCCTTGTTCTGTTTGTTGGTGGAGAGAGAAGGAGAGGGAAAGGATGAGCGTGTCGGTCGAATGCATCTTTTTCCATCGTGTCGGTCTTGTTTTTTTCGATGTTCGATTTTCGCGTTTCTCTCTCCCTCTCTCGTCCTCTTCCTAATCGAGCAAGCGCACCATGTGATCCATGGAGGGCAACGTTCGCGAGACGACGCGAGGAAAAAGAGAAGAGAGCGGTAGGAAGACGCGGGGGAAGAGGGGAAAAGGAAAGCGGAGGAAGGAAAAAAAAAAGAATCGACTTTCTTTCTTTCAACCACGATCTTTTATTTGACAAAAAAAAAATTTTTTTTTCCCCCCGCCCCCTGAAATAAAAAAAAAAAAAAAAAGGTAATCTGTATTACAATCGAAATGGAAACCGTAAAAGAAAAGCCATTCTGCATAACACTGGAATGGGGACGCTGACAGGAAAGCCCCCCCCCCCCCACCCTCCCACCCCCACCGGACCCCCCCGGAAGAAATTCTACCACTCGCCCCAGGCTTCGTCCTCTGCTGCTCCGACGCCCGAAGACGACGCGTCGGCCGTCAGCTTCGGCGACGAGGCCGACCTTGCGGCGGGCTTGTTCGCTGGCTTCGCCGCTGTGACAGCGGCGGCCTGGGGGGGCACGGGCGCGACGCGCCTCCCGCCGGCGGCGACGGCGGCAGGGGCGCGGGCAGCAGGAGGAGCGCGAGGAGCAGCGACAGGAGCAGCAGCGCCGCCCCACTCGTGCCCTCCTCCTCGGTTGCTGTAGTCCTCTTCGTCGTCGTCGAACCCGTCGAAGTCCTCGCCGCCGCCGTGGGAAGCGGGGGCAGCAGCGGCGACAGGGGGCCTCTGCTGGTATCTCTGCTGCTGCTGCTCGTGGTTCTGCCGCTCCTGCTGCTCGTGGTTCTGCCGCTCCTGCTGCTCGTAGTTCTGCTGCTGCTGCTGCGGGTGAGAGTTGCCGCTTCCCTGGGTTGCGCCGCCGCCGCCGACTCTGTCGCAGCCTCCGCCCCCGTTCCCGCCGCTTCCAAAGCCGTTGCCACTCCCCGACCCGCCGCCGCCCGCGGGCG
>Ga0114918_10003561_pt1 | contig 13712 bp, 9 predicted proteins | sample LantaG_FD_87015 | JGI IMG/M metagenome (GOLD analysis project Ga0114918, IMG submission 87015) | Deep subsurface microbial communities from Baltic Sea to uncover new lineages of life (NeLLi) - Landsort_02402 metaG | ecosystem: Environmental > Aquatic > Marine > Oceanic > Sediment | place: Baltic...
CCGCCGCGGCGGAGGAGGCGTCGGCGGCGTTGTTGTGGCGTCCAGAAGGGGAAGCGTCCTCGTCCTCGTCTTCCTCGTCGCTCTCTTCGTCGCCTCCGGCGTCGACGACCCTGCGAGCGAACAGCGAGTTCCGCTCGACCCTTTGGGCCAGGAAGTAGAACCTCTGCAGGTAGAGCGCGGCGCGGTCCGAGGCCGTGCCCAGCGTGGCCCTGCGGCGGCGCGTGACGGCGCTGGCCGCGTCGGTGATCCGAACCTTGCTCGCGGGCCTGTTGGCCGCGGAGGAGACGTTGTTCTCCTTGTCGCCGGCGAGCGCGGCGGCAGAGGTCTCCGAGACCGAGAACTGCTTCCGCACGGGGTCGAACTCGACGCGCGGGGCGTCGAAGACGCTGATGGCCTGGACGATGGGGGCATCGTCGGCGCCCGAGGCCGCGGCGATGAGGCCCGAGGCCGCGGCGGCGGAGAGGCAGGCGGAGTCGCCTGGAGAGAGTTTGATTTTTTTTGTGTTGTTGTTGAACGAGGTTGAGAGCGAGAAGAGAGTGGGGGGATCGAAAAAGAAAAAAGGAAAAGAAAACCCCCTCGAAGAATCCACCTCAATTGTCCCTCTTTCTCTCTCTCGACCTGTTCAAGAACACTCACCTGGCTCGTACGCGTCAAGCAGCTTGGCCAGGGCGGCGTCTGCGGCTGCGGCTGCGGCCGAAGAGGACTCGAAGCCTTCTTCGCCTTCGGCGATGCCATCGACGTTCATCGTCGTCGCCGCCGCTGCCACGCCCTTCACGGCCCTCTCGGCGGCCTCGTCGACGTGCGAGGTCAGCATCGCCAGCGCCCGCGCCTCGAGCCTGAGCCCACGGTCGCCGAACGCGCGGACGACGGCCTTCCTGGAGGGGAGGGCGGCCATCGTGCGAGGCTGGTTGGTGCGGGGAAGGAGGAGTTGCGAGACTCGCGAATTCGAAAAAAAAAACGAAACTGATTCGACGAGAGCGCCGACGATGGAAAGAGTCGGTCTCGCTGGACCTCTCTCTGGTCTCTGCGCTTTACTCGGCGAGCACGAGCGATCGATCGATCGATCGAGCGTCTCTAATGAACGCGCCCTCGCTGAAAAAGAGTGCGTGGCAGAGAGATATCTATGTAGAGAGAAAACGTTGTGAAAGAGAGAAGACAATAGAAGGAAGATGAAGATGAAGAAGAAGAAGAAAAACGCCATTCTCTCTCTCTCTCACAACTTTGAAATCGATCTTGCTTCCTTTTCGATGGCTTCCAATCCCAACGCTGCCGCTGCGGCAGCTGCGGCCGCTGCAGCCGCTGCAGCTGCTGCCCAGCAGCACGTCGTGCCTCCAGGAGAGGAGCTCGCGGCCTCCACGCGCGCCAAGTTCCTCAGCTTCCTCCAGACCTACACGCTCGAGGACGGAGAGGCCGCCAACGGCGGCAGTGGCGGCGGCAACGGCAACGGCGACGCCAACGACGCCAACGCTGCCGCTGCCGCGACGACCGCCGTCTCCGATGCCTCCGTCCAGCGCAACAGGCGCGGCGGCTCCGCCCGCACGGCCGCGACGCGCTCGCAGACCCAGACGCAGGCCGACGCGCCGTCGGAGCAGCAACAGGCCCCGCAGCAGCAGCAGCAGGCGCAGCAGCAGCGCCAGCCCCAGCAGCAGCCCTATTACGTCTCGGTCCTCGCGGCGATGGTCGGCTCTCAGAGTGCGACGCTGCCCGTCGAGTGGGCGCACCTCGAGAGCGCCAACCCCGGCTTGGCCGACCTGATCGCCGACGACCACCTCAGGCTGGACGGCGCGCTGAGGGCCGCCGTTTCCGACTTTGTGGCGGCGCACGCGCCCGAGTACGCGGTGACCGAGGTGAGTGATTGAATGTTGACTTTATTTTTCGACGGAGAAGATTTCAAGATGGGAGAGGGAAATCGACGTCAAGGGGAAAGAAAAAAGTGGCGGCAAAACTCGCGGCGCGCCAATCGAGCACCCTAGCGTCCTCTTTTGTTCTCTCACGCCAGCGTTTCCGATCGAGGACATCAATGAGACGCCATCGTGGCCAAGAGAGGGACTCGAAAGAGTGCGCGGGAAGGCCAAACGGAGGGGACGCAAAAGGAACCGACTCCAATCATCTGTTTGCTCCCGCGCGCGGCTCGAAGAAGGAGAAAAAAAAACTCGACCTCTTCTTCTTCCTCTCTCTCTCACGCCTCTCCCTTTCTCTTCTGCTCTCTCAAACTCCTCCATCACCACCATCACCACCACCAAACAGGATGACGTCCCCCGCGAGTTCTGGGTCTCCTTCCACGGCCTCCCGCGCGTCGACCGCCTCCGCGACCTCCGCACGGCGCGCATCGGCCGCCTCTCGTCGTTCGTCGGCACCGTGACGCGCTCGTCCGAGGTCAGGCCCGAGCTCTTCCTGGGCGCCTTCCGCTGCCTCGAGTGCGGGGCCGCCGTGCGTGGCGTCGAGCAGCACTTCAAGTACACCGAGCCGCTGGTCTGCCCTGCCCCGGCCTGCGGCAACCGCAGGTCGTGGTCCCTGGTCAAAGAGGAGTCCACTTTCGTCGACTGGCAGCGCCTGCGCGTGCAGGAGTCGGCAGACGAGGTGCCGCCCGGGTCGCTCCCTCGCACCATCGAGGTCGTGCTCCGCGGGGACGTCGTGGAAAGGGCGCGTGCGGGCGACTCCGTGGTGTTCGTCGGGGATTTGGTCGCGGTCCCCGACGTCGCTGCGATCTCAGCCCCCGGAGAGCGCATCGAGGCGCGGTCGGCGGGGCCGCAGGGAGGAGGAGCCGGCGGAGGAGGGCAGGACGGGGGCGTCACTGGCCCCCGCTTCCTGGGCGTGCGCGAGCTCACCTACCGCCTGGCCTTCCTGGCCTGCTCCGTGGAGGACGCGGCCGCCCGCGACGGCGGGGCCGCGGCCTCGGGCGCCGACAACGCCACCAACGCCGACGGCTCGGCGGTGCTCGCGACGCCCGAAGACGTGCTCGCCTCGCTGACCGACGCCGAGGCCGCCGACCTCGAGGCCATGCGCGCCAACCCGCGGGCCTACGCCGACCTGGCACGGTCGATCGCCCCCGGTGTCATGGGCCACGATGACGTGAAGAGGTCGGTCCTCTTACAGCTGCTCGGGGGCGTGCACAAGACGACGGCCGACGGCGCGTCGCTACGCGGCGACATCAACGTCGCCATCGTCGGCGACCCTTCGACCGCCAAGTCGCAGATCCTGAAATACGTGGCTTCGTTCTTGCCCCGAGCGGTCTACACCAGCGGCCGCGCCTCTTCCGCGGCCGGTCTCACGGCCTCCGTGGTCCGCGAGTCCGACTCCGGGGAGATGGCGATCGAGGCCGGTGCCCTGATGCTCGCCAACGGGGCCGTCTGCTGCATCGACGAGTTCGACAAGATGGACCCGAAGGACCAGGTCGCGATCCACGAGGCCATGGAGCAGCAGACGATCTCCGTGACCAAGGCCGGGGTGCAGGCCACGCTCGTGGCGAGGACCTCGATCCTGGCGGCCGCGAACCCCGCTGGCGGCCGGTACGATAGGTCCAAGCCCCTCAGGTACAACGTGGCCCTGCCTCCGGCGATCCTGTCGCGCTTCGACCTGCTGCACGTGATGGTCGACGAGCCCGACGAGGCCGCCGACGCGGCCGTGGCGGCGCACATCGTGGCCCTGCACCAGAGGCCCGCGACGGCGCTGACCGGCATCGCGCCGTACTCGACGCCGCAGGTGCAGCGTTACGTCAGGCTCGCCCGCGCCTACCGCCCAGTGCTGCTGCCCGCTGCTCAGAGGGCGATCGTCGAGGGTTACCGCCGCCTCAGGTCCGAGGATGCGGCCCCCGGTTCCGCGGCGGCCTACCGCATCACGGTCAGGCAGCTTGAGGCGCTGGTCAGGCTGTCGGAGGCGTGCGCGCGGGCGAGGCTGAGCGCCAGGGTCGGGCAGGCCGACGTGCGCGAGGCGCTGCGGCTGCTGCGGCACTCGGTCATCGAGGTCGAGCCCCCGCCCGAGGAGCTCGGCGGCGGGGGAGGGGCGGGAGGAGGCTTCGGCGACGACGACGAGGACGCGTACGACGAGGACGAGGCCGCCGCTGCCGCGGTGGCCGCTGCTGCCGCGGCGAGGAGGGAGGCCGCTGGCGGAGGCGGAGGAAATGGGATGGAGGTCGACGAAGACGCCGCCGCGGCCGCTGCTCCTGGCGGCGAAAACGCCGCTGACGACGAAAACGGAGACGCCCCGCGCAACCCCCGCCAGCCCATCAAGGTCCCCCGCTCCAAGGTCGAGCGCGTGAAAGACCTCCTGCTGATGCGCCTTCGTTCGCTCGAAGAAGGAGCAGAGCTCGTCGCCGGGAGGAACGCAGGCAACGGCGACGACGAAGACGCTGCCGCCGCCGCGAACGACGACGACGAGGAAGACGGCGGCGGCGCCCCCGACGCCTCCAACCCGGCCCGCGCCGCCGAGATCGGCGGCGCCCCCGTCGCCGCCGTCCGCCAGTGCGACCTCGTCGCCTGGTACTTCGACTTCCAGGCCCAGCGCGGCGCGCTCCTCGACGTCGACCTCGCCTCGGAGCGCGCATTGGTGAACCGCATCGTCTCGCACCTGATCCGCGCGCGCGGCGTGCTCGTCGTGGTGGAGGTCCCCGCGCTGAGAGCCGGGGAAGGGCCGCTCGAGTACAGGAGGCGGTGCGTGAGGGAGAGGCTGCTGGCGGTCAACCCGAACTTCTCGGATGAGTAGTAGAGTTGGTTTTTGGCGCTGGGGGGGGGGAAGGAGAGAGAGAAAGAGAAAGAGAGAAAGAGAGTTTTGATTTTTTGATTTTGGTTTTTCGTCTTTCGCTTTTTTTGTTTTTTTCGATTTTCAGGTGAGAGACCCAAACAACAACAAACAACAAATGGATAACAAAAAAGTTCACGCGCGAGAAAGCAAGGTCTTTGTTCCTCTCTACCGCTGCTGCTTTATTTATGTGCAAAAACAGCGAGATAGAGAGAGAGAGAGAAACGAGAGAAACGTGAGAAACGTGAGAAACGGGAGAGAAAGAGAAAAGAAGAAGAGGAGAAGGTCGAGGTCCAGAGCCCTAACAAAACTCCGACGCTTCGTCTTTTTTGGCGCTTTCCAAGCCAAGCTAGCCCTTTTCATCGCCCCGCATTTCCCCGAAGAGAGACGAGACCGTCACCAGTCCCGACTTCTCTCTCTCTCTCTCCGAACTAAACAATGACGGCTCCCACCAACGCCGTCGCCGCAGCGACGGCCGCGCAGCTGCCGCTCCCGCTCGACAGCGTCAACGAAGATATCGAGGCAGCGCTCGACGATTTCCTCCTCCAGCTGCCATCGTTCGACGACGACTCGGACGTGCTCGGAGGGGAAGGCGGGCTCCTGCCGGCCGTGTACGCTCCCCCGCAGGCGATGACCGTGGACAGGGCGAGCGAAGCGGGAGGAGGCGGGGTGGGAGTTCCAGGGGGGCTCGATCCGCTCTTGAACACCATCAACAACATCCAAGCCGCAGCTGCTGCTGCCGTCGCTGCCGCTCCCGTCGCTGCCCCTCGCCGCCCTTCCCCCTCCTCGAAGACACCCCCTCCGTCCTCTTCCGCTCCGGCGGCGACGCAGCGCCCCTCGCGCGGCCCCTCTCTCGCGGCCCAGCAGGGAGCGGCCCCAGCCAACGGCAAGACCTCCACGCTCGAGCGCAACCGCGAGGCGCAGCGCCGCTTCCGCGAGCGGCAGCGGTCTCGCGTCGGCCAGCTCGAGCGCGCCGCGGCCGACGCCGCCGCGAGGGAAGGCGCGCTCCGGGCAGAGCTCGCTTCCGCCCGAGCCCGCATCGCCGAGCTGGAGGTGGCCCTCGACAGGACCGGACCGGGCCTGCTGGACGGGTCCCTGCTGGCGTTGGAGCTGGTGAACCCTGGCGGAGCGAGGGCGCAGGCAGCCGCGGCGCTGGCCGCGGCGGAGGGCTCGTCGGCGCTGCCGCAGATGCCGCCGCTCGCCGCCGCCGAAGAAAACGGAAACGGAAACGGAAACGGCAACGGAGCACCAGCGGCCTTCAGCGACTGCCCGAGCGACAAGCAAATGGTCGCCGCCGTGGCCGCCTCCAGCGGCCCCGCCGAGGGGGGCAACCTGGCCCGGTGCCTGGCCTCTTCGCTGAAGCTGACGCTGGAGAGCGGCGTCGACGGCGGGGCTGCGGGCGGGGTCGGCACGAGCGAGGGAGGGAGCGGCGGCGTCGGGAAGGGGCCCGGCGGCGCGACGGCAGAGACGACGACGGCGGCGGGCCGAGCTCTGTGCTCTCCCTTCTCCGGATCGGCAGCAGCAGGGGATCAACAAGGCTCCGCCGAGCCGATCGAGCTCAGCCCCTCGCAGATCCGCGCGCTGTCGGCCGACGAGGCCGTCTCGTTCCACCACGCCTTCGTCGCGCAGCTCACCGCACACCTGCGCGTGCTCGACGACCCGCGCGCGCCGCGGCCGAGGCGGGCCGCCGCCACCGATGCCGTCGGTCGATTGGCGAAAGAATCGCTCGCGCTGTACTTCCGGCTGCTGCTGTCGGCCCCGGAGACGTGGATTGAGCTGAACGACAGGCTTCGTTCGGAGAGCGACGCGGCCGAGGCGTCGGAGAGGGGCGAAGGGGAGCAGCAGCAGCAGCAGCAGCAGCAGCCGAGCTCCTCTGGCGAGAGCGGCGGCCGGAGCGCCGGCGGCGTGACCGCTTCGCCGCACTCTCGCCACGAGTCCTCCCCTTCCTCCTCTTCCGGCCTCCCCTCCCCTTCTTCTTCTCCCGCTCCTTCTTCTACCTTGCCGACGGAGGCGGACCCTCGCTGGGCGGCCGTGGCCGAGGCGACGCGCCTGACGCCGGAGCAGCGAACGGCAATGGTGCTGCTCCGCCGCCGCCTGGCAGCTGACGTCGCCCCTCTCCGCGAGCGCCGCGCCGCCGCCGTGCGAGCCCTGGCCGCGACCTTGCCGCCTCGCTCGTCGGGCTACGAGCACACCAGGCAGACGATGGCGGCCGCGGAGGCCATCCGGGAGCTCAGGCTCACGATGAAGTGCGAGGTGCTGGCGAGGCTGACGCACACGCACGAGCTGGTGAACTCGCTGCTGACCCCCGTGCAGGTCGCGCGGTCTCTCGTTGCGGGTTTCCCGAGGCCTCCGGACGGGCTGGCGATGTGCCTGTGGGTGGCGGCGGGAGAAGGGGACCCCGACGCGGTGGCGACGCTGTCGGCGTTCGGGGTTGGTGGGTTCGGAGGAGCGGGAGGGGAAGGGACGAGGCAGCAGCCTCTGCTTGCTGGTGCTTCGCCGGCAGAGGCGGCCGCGGCGGCGGCGGCCGCCGCGCGCAACGCTTCCTTGCCTCTGCTTCCGCTGCCTCCGTTCCCCAACCAACCCCAGCAGCAGCAGCAGCAGCAGCAGCAGCAAAACTTCACCTCGGCCCTGCCCATGGAGGACGGGGGATCCAACGCGGTGCTGGACGGCGGCGCGAATGCAGCGGCGGTGGCAGGCACTCTCTGCAACGGCGGCGGCGGGAGCGCGACAATCACTACGGGGCTCGAGTGAAAGAGCTTTCCAAGCGAGATGATGGCGACGATGACGATGACGATGACGATGATGAGAGAGAGAGTTGGCGCGCACGCGAGAGAGGGCAGAGGAAAGAGAGAGGGAGAAAAAAGGCCCCTACTCTTTCTCTCTTCTCTTCGTTTCTCTCTCTCTTCTCTCTCTCCTTCTTCGAAATCTTGGCTTGTCCCTCCCCCTTTTCTGGCCGTATTTAAAAGTCTACTTGTTCCTCTTTTTGATGGATCTCCCGCATCTATTTTTTTATTTTATAATTCGAATTGTAAAAAGACCGCAGAGGCTAGAGAAAGAGAAAGTGAGAGGAGAGAAGAGAGAAGATAGAAGAGAAAAGAAGAGAGAGTAGAGGTCGAGTTTTTCAAAACCGCGACAAGAGCAGGTCCGTCTCACTTTGCTCTTTTTTCTTTTCCTCTCCCTCTCTTCAATTCTCCCTCTCTTCCTATTTCGCCTTCTGAAAGCGAAAGAGCCCCCTCTCTCCATCTATTCTTTTCCTCGCGCGCGCAAGCACACGCACGAGGACCCTCTCGCTCGCGGTAACGCAGAGCTCGTAGAGGGAAAGAAGAGAGAGGAAGAGGGAGACAGAGAGAGAGAAAAACAAAACAAAAATGCCGCCGCAGCAGCAAGCGACCGGCGTCGCGGTCGCGGCGGCGGCGTCAATGCTCGCCTCGAGCGGCCCCATAACTCGGTCCGCGGCGCAGCACGCCGCCTCGTGCGGCGGCGTACCCTCGACGTCTGCCCCCGACAGCGTCCTCGGCGGCGACTCGACGGGCTACGGTGCCGGGAAGAGGCGGAGCGGGAGCGGCGGGGCCGGAGGAGAGGTAAATTGAAAAAGAGAGCTTTCGGCCGAAGCACAGACTCGAAAAACGAGATTTCGAAAAAACGAAAAGCGAAAAAATGTGGAAGCAGATGAGATCCCCCTCGCTTTCGCCACGCGAGACGCGCTTCGAATGCCTCGTGGCTTCACACGGCGATACCAGCTCGGTCTTCACTTGCTGCTCGGGCAGAGGGAAGAGTGAAACGAGCTCGAGAGAGAGAGAGAGAGAGATAGAGAGCACTGGTTGACTGCTGCTGCTGCTCCTCTCTCTGTTTCGTCTTTTTCCTTCGATGTCGCTTTTTTCAGCTCTCGTTGCTTTTTCTCTTGCTCTCTCAACTAAAAAAACCCGAAACCAAAAACTCACACGCCAACGCCACCCTCTCCTACCCAACACCAAAACCAACACCAGGACGCCTTCGGAGGCGGCCAGAAGAAGAACAGGAACACGTTCGGGGACATCACCAACGCGCCCGGGAAGCAGGTGCGGCGGTTGCTCTTCCCCCCCCCCTTTTGCTCGTCTAGTAGTTTTTCGAATTTTCACGCTCGCCTCTTCTCTTCCTTCATTCTTCACTCACTCGTCTCTCTCTCCCTCACTCTCCGCATCCAATTCCCACCCCTCTCCCCCCAGGTCTCCCCTGCGAGATGCGCAGAGATATCTCGCGCACAGCAGCAACAGGGAGGAGGGAGCAGCCAGCACCCGAGGTCCTCGCTGCACGCGAGCAGCAGCGGCCGAGCCGACATTCCGGCATCGTCGACAGCTGCAGCTGCCTGCTCTTCTGCCTCCTCGCTCCTCCCGTTCCTCCCGCCGCGCCCGCTCGTCGACCCCATCGACGCCGGGGACGTCGGCGACACGCTGGCGTGCGTCGAGTACGTCCAGGACATCATGGAGAGCCTGTATGACTCGGAGGTAAGGGGATTGGGGGAGTAGAAAGGGAAAGAGAGAAAGAGATGATGGAAGAAATCGATTCGAAAAATTCAAAAAAAAAAAAAACTCAACCTCAACAACCTCTACTAAAAAAAAAACCCAACTCCAAACCCAAAATAGCGCCGCTCCCGCCCGGCCACCTGCTACCTCGAGGCGGTACAGACCGAGGTCAACGCCTCCATGCGCGGCATCCTCGTCGACTGGCTGGTCGAGGTCGCCGCCGAGTTCCGCCTCGTCAGCGACACGCTGTTCTCAGCCGTCGCGTTTGTCGACCGTGTGCTGTCGCTGCGGCCCGTGCCTCGCGCGCGTTTGCAGCTGGTGGGCGTCGCGTGCATGCTGCTGGCGGCCAAGTACGAGGAGATCTACGCCCCGCAGGTCGACGAGTTCGTCTTCATCACAGACAACACTTATTCTCGCTCGGAGCTGCTGGATGCGGAAGCCGAAGCCCTGGGCGACCTGCGCTTTTCTCTGAGCGCGCCGACGGCAAAGACTTTCTTGAGGAGGTTCGTGAAGGCTGCTCTGAGCGACGGAGGGCTCGGTTCGCCCGACGCGGACGCCAAGCTCCCGCCCTTGGCTGCCTACATCTGCGAGCTGGCCCTGCTCGAGTACGACGCTGTCGCCTTCTTGCCCTCTCAGGTGGCGGCCGCGAGCGTCGTCGTCGCGAGGCATGTGCTCGGACGCGAAGCGGCATCGTCAGCATCGAAAGGCGGCTCTTCTTCTTCAAGGCAGCAAAGCTCCGCTCCTCCGGTCCTCTGGCCCCCGGCGCTGGCGCGGTCCTACGGCGCGCGGGAAGGGGGGAGTTCGACGGCAGCAGCTTCTTGCCTCCTGCCCCCGCCGCCTTTCTCGCTCGTCGCTTCCACCTCTTCTTCTTCCCCTTCCAACCCTCCTCTGCCTTGCCCGCCGGAGCTGTCGCGGCCAGTGCTGCTCCTCCACGACGCGCTGTGCAGGGCGAAAGACGGTCCCCTGCCGGCGGTGAGGGACAAGTACGGAGCTGCCGCGTACAGGTGCGTGGCGGCGATGCCGACGCTGCCGCCCCTGCCCGCGGAGTTTTAAGGAGAAAAAGAGGTAAGAGAGAGAGAAGAGAAAAATCAAAAATCCAAAACTGTTTCTGAGAGAGAGAGAGATTTCTGTTGTGTGTGTGTGTGTTTTCTCCGCTTCTGTCGCGATACAAATACTTCTGTGTGTTCTTTTCTCAGTGGAGAGACAGAGCGAGAGAGAGAGAGAGGGCGAAAGCGGGGAAAGGGGAGAGAACGAAAGAGAGAGAAAATGGAGAGAGAGGTTTTTGAGCGAAAAAAAACCCGAGAGCGCGAACAAAAACCTGAGCGCGCTCTTTTGTTTCTCGCTCTCCTTCTTCTTCTTTTCTTTTCAACCTCTTTCCTCGGCACGCCCTCTGTTCCCTACACCCTTCAGAACTGCTCCCCCCCCCGTGTTATCAAATACAAAAAAACAACGGCAATGTCTCTGTTACACCAATCAAAAAAAGAAAAAAAGTTTTTTTTTCTTTTCGAATTTCGTCTTTTCAAGTAGTTTTTTCTTTCTTCACTACACAAGGATGCGGACACAAAAACGATATGAAAACAAGAAAAGAATTGATAGTGTATAAAATGAAGAGGCGGTGAGCTCCTCGAAAAAAGAACAAGAAGAAGAAGAAGAGTTCTTCTCTCAGCCGGCAAGGGACAGATCCTGGAACCGCAGCGCGCGCGGCGCGGCCAGCAGCGGCGCGGTCGAGCAGGAAGAAGCCGGCCTGCCCCCCGCCGAGGGCGTCGTCATCCATTCCCCTGCCTGAGTGGCGACATCATTGTCATTCTCAGCAGCAGCAGCGGCTGCGTGAGCGGCTGCGTGAGCCGCGGCGACGGCGGCGTGAGCAGAGACGGCGGCGGCCTCGGCCGCGGCGGCGCTCGCGGCACCGCTCCTCGTCCTCCTCCTCACCGCTGCCGCTGCTGCGGTCGCCGCGGTCGCGTTGCTGCTCCCGTTGTTCCCGTTTCCCACTCCGCCCTGGCGGGTTCTCCACGGGTGGCCACCGCCGGGGGGCGGCCTCTTGTTGGGCGGGGGCGGCCTCGCGGCGCGGACGACAAACTCCTTCTCCTCTTTTTCTTTTTCCTTCTCGGAAGCTGCTGCTGCTGCTCCATCGTCTCGGACAAAGAGGCCTCCTCCTCCTCCCCCGTCCTCTGTCTTCCTCCGCTTCGCTGCCGCTCCTCCGCCTCCGCCTCCGCCTCCTCCGCCGACGGCAGCGTCGCTCTCCTCCTCTTCCTCCTCGGCGCTGCTCTTCTTTCTGCGCGGAGGGGCGGCGACGGTCCTTTCCCCTCCTCCTCCTCCTCCTCCTCCCTGCGCCGCCGTCGTCGTCGCGCCAGAGTGCTCCCTCCCGTCTCCGTTCCCTCCCTCCTCCTCCTCGCCCGCGGAGCACGCTGACCAGCCCCTGCTCCCTCCGCGAGGGAGGCGGGGCAGCGGCATGGGCGCCTGGAAGAAGGGGGCGCGGGCCTGGAAGAAGCCGGCATTATTGCCTCCTCCTCCTCCGAGTACGCTCGCTCTCCGCGCGAGCCCCCCGCCGGCCGCGGCGGCGACGTTGACGTTTGCGCCTCCTCCTTGGCTCGCCGCCGCCACAGCCACCGCTGCCGCTGCAGCAGTGGCCGCGTTCGCGGCAGCGGCGATCCTCCTCCTTCGCGCGTTGTGCGCCGCAGCAACAGCCGCCGCATTCGCAGCTGCGGCAGCAGCAGCCGCTGCAGAGGAGAAGCGACCCCCTCCGAAGTGCGTCGCTGGCCTCGGCGTCACGAAAGCGAAATGGTGCGCGACCGCCACCGAGTGGATCGCCCGAAGGGCCCTGCAGACGCCGCTCAGCGGCGCGGCCTGCGCGTGCGACAGCTGGCAGACGATATGCAGCAGCAGGTCGTCGGGGAGGTCGAGCAGCGACTGCGGGCTCGAAGGGTAAGGGAAGCGCGGGGTGCGGCCGAGCACGAAAGAGCTCGGCGTGAGCGGCGTCGCCGTCCTCCGAGGGAACGGCGACGGCGAAGCGTTGTTGTTGCTGCTGCTTCTCCTTCGGAGCTGCTGCTGCTGGTTCTGCTGCTGGTTGCGGCTGAGGCTGCCGACGACGCCGCGGAAGGGGACCAGCACGACGGCGCGGGCCGGGGTGACGGCAGAGGTGCCCGCGGAGGAGGCGGGGATGGCGGGGGCGTTGCCGGTGCTCGTGTTGTCGTTGTTTTCGTTCGCAGCGGCGACGGCATTCGCGTTCGCCGAGGCGGCGTTTTTGTTCCTCGCCGCGGCAGACCTTCGAGCGGCCGCCGCTGCCAGGCGAGCCCTCGGGGGGAGGCCCTTCCCGTTGTTGTTGTTGCTCCTGGCTTGATTGTTGCTGCTGCCGAAGCTGCCGCCGCCTCCCGTCGAAGCGGGCACCGCCCGAGCACTGCTGTTGATGTTGCTGTTGTTAAGCTGGCTCCTCCCGGCGGCGGCCGCGGCGGCGGCGGCGGCCCTCCGGTGGAAGTACGAGTAGTGGTGCGAGTGCTGCGCGTGCGGGTGGTGGTGGTGGTGGAGCAGCAGCGAGGAGAGGTGGTGGTTGGAGTGGAGGTGGGGCAGGTTGACGCTGTTTTGGTTGAGGCCTCCGTTTCCATTGTTGTTTTGCTGCTGGAGCGCAAAAGAGGGAGCAGCGGCAGCCGCTGCTGCTGCTGTTGTTGCCGTAGGCTGCTGCGCTGTTGCCGACGGAACCGTAGCAGCAGCTCCAGAAGCAGCAGCAGCTCCTCCTCCGTTCGCGGCGGCGGCGGCAGCAGCAGCGACGGCGGCAAAGCGCTGCTGCGTCGCCGCGGCCGCTGCCGCCTGGTTCTGCTGCTGCTGCGCCGAGGAGGCAAATTGGTAGAGCGACTGGCGGTGGTGCGAAGGAGCCTGAGGAGGAGGAGGAGGTGGGGGAGGAGCGGAATGCGCGGCGGAGGCGTTTGCAGCTGCTGTCGCCGCCGCCGTCGTCGTGAAAGGCGGAGCAGCGGCAGCTGCAGAGGCTCCCTTCGTCGTCGTCGCCGCCGCCGTCGCTCCCGCCTGAGCAGCTCCTCTAACGACGACGGCGGCAGCAGCAGCGGCGACCGGAGGCGGCGGGGGCATCAGAGCCGCCGCCGCGGGGTTGCGCTGCTGCTGCTGCTGCGGAGGAGGCGGAGGCGGGGCGGCGAGCGAAGAAGAGGGCTCGGCCGCTCCTCCGGCTCCTCCTCCTCCTCCCCCCTCGCGCTGGCCCCCGGCGCTCCCGGCTCTCCCGCCCCTGTTGTTGGCCGAGGGGCCCAGCTGGACGCCCAGCGAGGAACAGGCGCGCTGCGCCGCGGCGAAGGAGAAGAGGGCGCCTGTTGTTCGTGGTGGTGATGGTGGTGGAGGCGGCGGAAGAGGAGGTGGTGAGTGATAGAGAGAGAGAGAGAGAGAGAGAGAGAGAGAGAGAGAGAGAGAGAGAGAGAGAGAGAGAGAGAGAGAGAGAGAGAGAGAGAGAGAGAGAGAGAGAGAGAGAGAGAGAGA
>Ga0114918_10003564_pt1 | contig 13707 bp, 17 predicted proteins | sample LantaG_FD_87015 | JGI IMG/M metagenome (GOLD analysis project Ga0114918, IMG submission 87015) | Deep subsurface microbial communities from Baltic Sea to uncover new lineages of life (NeLLi) - Landsort_02402 metaG | ecosystem: Environmental > Aquatic > Marine > Oceanic > Sediment | place...
GTACTAAAATGTCTTGAATCTCTCTATGCCAAAAAGGGAAATATGTAGTTGATGAACCACCACGTATTCCATTTTGTGTACATGACTTAGTTGTTGATTCAAACATTTTCAAAAATGGTATAACCCCAGTATGCACAACTTCCCCATTTCTAATTTTATCTCCAGACGCTCTAACTCTACCAAAGTTTAATCCAATACCAGCTCTTTTAGCTGTATAATATCCAACTGCTGTGTTAGATGAATAAATAGAACTTAAAGAATCACCAACATCGATCAAAGTACAAGATGAGTATTGTCTATTTGGTGTTCTAACTCCACTCATTATAGGAGTAGGTAGAGATATTCTAAACTTAGAAATATCATTATAGAAAGATTTAATATGTTTCAATCTTTCTTCACCAGATTTATAATCACCAAATAAAGTAAGTGCAATCATCATATACATATATTGTGGGGTTTCGAATGTTTCACCACTACTTCTATCTTTAAGAAGATATTTATCGATCAATTGTTGAAGACCAGCGTATGTGAAAGTAAAATCTCTATCATGTTTTAGGTAGGAATTTAATTTCTCTATTTCTTCATCAGAGTACTTATCTAATATTTGAGAATCATAAATACCGCGATCAACATTTGATTTAATTATCACACCTAATGATGGTAGGTTATCGAAGGTATTAAATAATTGTTTTCTCAATAAGTAATTTGTTAAATTAGAAGCTACAAATTGATAATTTGGATTCTTTTCACTTATTAAGTCACACGCTGATTGTATCAGTACTTTATGAATATCGATAGATTTTATACCATCGAATATTTGTAGGTGAGCATTCATAGCGACATCAGAAGCGGATACTCCATTAAGGTTCTCAGTAGCCCACATCAGTACTCTATTTATTTTCTCATAGTTAAGTGGCTCTTTTTCACCACTTCTTTTAATAATGTTAATTTGATTTTGGTTCATTAAAGTTAATTGTATTTTTTTCAAAGTAGGATATATATTTAGTACTCTGATAAAATTTATCAAATAATATCAAGATTATTCAATTTATTTAAATTATATTTGAATTTTTGATTATTCAATATTTTTGTTATACATTCAATCGGAACTATATAAATATTTTCATAAGAATCAACTTCATATTCCTTATCTTCATGATTAGTTTCTTGTATAACACCAGTTATTATTTTGGGATTCCCCTCTAAATCTTCGATTTCGAATTCTATTTCAGCATCCACCGTAAGATTTCTGGGAATAACCTCAGTAGAACTTTGTGGCACTTTACCTATATGTTCTTGTAACTCATCTATTATCAAATTTCGCCACTTACTATCTAACAATTTAAACATATTGAATAAATTATCAGAAAAATAAAAAGCTAATTCATTGAATATTTGAACACTAGTGAAATTATCACCAGATAAATTACTCCTTAACAAATAATAATAATGATTGAAATCTATTTTACTAGGCTTTCTCCTATTATTCATAAAATTTATATCAGTTTCATCCAATAGAATTTTATATACTTTTTCTTTTAGGTCTTTTTCTCTAACATAATCATCTCCTTGTGATGATTCACCATGATATAGAGATTGTGGATCGAAATTAAAATCATTATTGAAAAATCCAGATGTATATTCATCTTCTTGAATTTCCTCCTTCTTCCCTTTAAATATGGAATCGTATTTCAAACTGTGTTTCCCACTCTCTTTATGTTTTGATAACACTCTAGATTTACTTTTCTCTACTTCACTATCCGATTCATCATCCGTGGATTCAATATCCATATCTATATCGATATCTATATCATCGAACTCTACATGATCATCAACTTCATCATCAAAGTCGTCATCTTTTACTTTTTTATCTATTTCAGACATTTAAAAATATTATTTTTATTTTTTATACCGCATCTATGAATTCATCATTTTCGATCGTTAAATATATTGGGTTTAGACTAAACTTAATCTGACTCTTGGAGAAATCACCATCCCTTTGCTTAAGAAGTTTTAATCTATAAATGTTTTGTCTCTTCATATCTTCTGTTCTAATTATAGCGAAAAATGTATCAGCAGTTTCAGCAATTGCCTTAGATTCTGGTATTTTATCTAATGTTATATCAGTTGAATTCCAAGCATCCTTAGCTATCTGCATTCCAGTTATCAACGTTAGCTCATATTTAGCGGCTATAGCTCTTAAACCCTCAGCTAAATGTTTCCCCTTTAGATATAAATTACTCTCAATTCCCAATCCTCTCACTGGAGCCATAAGTGTGATATAATCAACAACTACCATGTCTATATCTAGGTTCTTTTTTTCTTTGATCTTCTTTAGAAGAACATCAATATCTTGGATAGTAGCTGTACCAGCTGGATAAAACTTGGTTATTAATTTACCAGATTTTGTCCCGAATAAAGATGTATCATTAGTTTGACCATGTAACTCATTTATTTTTCCCCTCATATATTCAGTATCGGTGGATAAAGTATCATATTTATCTATCGGTATTTTTAACCTCATTGAACCCAACCTTTTCAAGGTTTTCTTAACAGACATTTCCAATGTAACATATAAAACGTTATGACCCATATTAGCACTGTTTATAGCGAAATTCTGCATCCACAAACTTTTACCACTATTAGTTTCACCCATTATACAGTTGAAAGTACTTATATCCCAACCACCACCTAGAACATGGTCTAATGTATCCCACCCAGTCTTAACTTTAGAATGACTATGATCCTGTGAATGTTCCTCTGGATTATCAAAGTCAGCTCCTAAGTCATCATCATCATTGAAATTTACAGAAGTGGCTTCATCAGTTATCATTTTTATTTTATTGACACATGCTAACGCCGATTCTAAATCTTGAATACCCTCAAGTGATCTTGATTCATCTATTATATCATTTGTAGCTCCTCGGACTCTATTTATAAGTATCCAAGCTGTCATTTTTGGTTTTATAAACTTATCTTCATCATATTCCGCTAACTCAACCTTTAACATAGTTCTTAAAATATCAACTGATATCCTTTTATCAGTATCTTCTAAAAAAACCATTTCAGCTATCTGTTTTGGTGATGGTACATCTGATCCAGTATTTTCCACCATATATTTTCTAATAACTCTGTATACAAATTCCATATCAGGGTTTTTAAAAAAATGAGGTAAAACTACATCAAAATATGATTTATTTCTGAGTATATATGCGAAGAATATTCGCTCTAAAGTAATTGTCATTCATAGTACATTATTTTTTAATGAGGTAAGGTTTATACTATGAATTATCTCCTATGTTTATTGATAGAAATATAAATTTCTGGATATTTCCACAAAGTCTTTTATATCCTTTAATCTATTATATTTTATTTTAGCAGAAATGGAATTAAATGGTGATTGAATCCTAATACCATCATATAATTGATAATTAGCTTTATCATTAAAAATATCAACTAATCCAATATCATCTATTTCAATTTTGAATCTTTCATTGTCATTGTCCATATCATAACCATCTTCAATATCAATTTCACCAAAAAGAGATAAAAATGGATCTGACTCATTTTTGTGTAAGGTACTGTCTATAACATTATATTTCTTACCACATAAAATAACACCCTCACTCAATTCTCCACTAAACTTCATGTTATTTGATGATATCCATATATCAATATCATCAATCTCTCTATTTACCAAACCATATAACTTTAAAACTGTAGATCCACCTATTATAAACCCCATATTGGATAGTTTTCTACATTTAGACCAAATTTCATTACTTAATCGGAATTTATCTGGATATAAATTAATCTTATTCTCAATAATATTTTTCCGAATAATCTTAATAGAATCAGAGAAATATGATGATATTTCATTACTTAAAATACTAAGTGTATCCTTAGCCAAAACACTACCATCATCATTAATCAGTAACTCATTCAAATCATCACCGATCACCAAAACATTATTGAGTATCGATTTTAGTTCTTCGTCCATATATAAAATTTATGATACAGATGACATTTTACTCTCTCTACTTTCTTTAAGAAATTTACTTTCTAATTTTTGATGATACCCATCAGCAACACGTTCCTTATCATCTAACCATATCCAAGATATATTACTAGTTCCGTTACTGGAGTCATATATTTTTATTCTAACAAATTCAAATTCTCCGAACTTAACCTTAGTTCTATCAACTTTATTATTAGAAATTATCCTCATTTTACCCATATTATGAATTCTATTTAAATTTAATTGATACTAACTTAGTCAAATCATTCCTAATTAAGAAATTTTTATATATAGAATATGCACGATACAGTCAAAAATCCAGATGGAACATTCAATATAGAAGGTAAATTCGTTACACCAATCATACTAGATGAGATTGGAGAAGAGTTTATTTACCAAATTGATAAAATAGAGGATTTGGTTAAATTTGTTAAATTCTCCGAATCCATAATTGGGGTATCCAATACTAGGTATGTCGAAAGGTATTGGAGAATATCATATGATGATTGTAAATATTCCGATTGGTATGAATTACCATTGTTTCAAGTTAATGAAAATGATGGTTTCAAAGCTGGTATATTCCCATTATATAATGTTACGGAGGAAGATAAGTCTAGAATTTTTGATGAATTCCCAGATTTATCATCTGCTATCGATTATCAATTAGAGATTAAGTGGATAAGGTCGGGATCTAACCCAGATGGTTTAATATCAATTAGTGGATTCTCACTCGATGGGGTTTGGGACAGAAATGAATTATCATATCCTTATGCTAACTTAACTCCAGATAATGCAAGAGATCCTATTTATATAAAACCAGCAGACACATTTAAAGTTTTTAGATTGGATGATGTTGAGGTTATAGTAAGTGGTGAAACTCCAGATAGAAGAGTAACTATAGAATATAGGATATCCCAAGATAATTGGCTATCATCTACTCCATGGGAAGAATTAACTAAAGAAAATATATCAACCGCTATGAATAATCATAGGTTATCTCCTATTAGATTTTTCTGGATAGAATATAGAGTGTTTAGGTCTGGTACAGATTTTACTAATACTATTAAGTTACATGATATTAATTTAATTGGTGATATCCAAAATGTTTCGGAGGATTATACAAAAACTAACTTAATGGGATTAAGAGAGTGTTGTAAAGGTGGTAACTCTACAAACCTAGCCATAAATGAAGGTAGTGGAATTCCAGGATTTGTCAAGCCTGATAGTAATACAGTTGTTACAAACGGTAGTCAAAACGAAGATGCCTGTCTACCACCAAACTTAGCAAACCCATTAGGTACTCAAGAAGTAGCTAATCTTTGGCAACCATATAACTTACAAAAGGCTGTCGATTTATACGGATCGTTAAGTAATTCAACTAATGAAATGTTTGGTTGGGAAGTTACATACTTTCTAACAGATCCAGATCGAAGAGGAACGGATCACACTTTCCATGAACATCAATTGAAAAATGTTATTGATGAGAATAGTATAAAAATATCAGTTGATAATAATCAATTTCCTGATAATCAAATAACATTTAATCAATTTGATCTATCTTTATTTGAAAGTTTCGAAGTTCATATAACAAAGGAGAATTTTAAAAGGGCATTTGGAGTAGATCAAAGACCAAGTAAGGAGGACTTTCTTTGGTTCTGTGATATTAATAAGATCTATCAAGTCGAACACGCTCAACCATTTAGAGATTTTATGAACGCATCTGTTTTCTATAAAGTTATATTGAAAAAATACAACCAAAAAGCATCTGTACAACCAGCTAACCAAACAATCGCAGCTAGAATAGATGAACTCACTAAGAATACTAAACTAGATGAACTATTCGGATTAGAAATTCAAAATGATAAAGAAGAGGTTGCTAATAAAGATCAGTATTCTACGTTATCAAAAGATAAGACTAGATATGAATTCACAGCAGAAGTTGTTAAAGAATTAATACCAAATGCTTCGATAATAATTAACAAATATAATTATAACTTATCTAATATCTCACCAAATGATGTTGCAGTAAGATACAGTAAAGTAGATTCTTATGTTAAAAAATCAGATAACAGATCGTATTCTGCTTGGTTTAAAATACCAGAATACGTAGTTAATGAGTCATACAATTTCATCAATAATCATGATGGTTCAAAGGGGTATAAAATCGATTTAATGAATGGTGAATTCACTATCACTTTTAACAATGATACTTATACTATGCCAGTTGATATAATTGATAACGTTTGGTATTGTTTCACAGTTAATATAAATCAAAGACAAAGGAAAATTGAACAATTCTTATATAAAAGAAATGTTGATAATGAAAACGAGGCTAGTAGACTAAAAACAAGTATATTAAGACTTATAAAATCCACATCAACTGATTTCAATATTGGAGAATTTGAATTTGATGATAACACACATGATATAGTAATAAATGGTTCAAATATGAATTTAACAAATATTAGAATTTATAATGATATTGTTGAAGAATCATCACATACTAAGATACTAAACCAAAACATTTTAAGAGATTCCGACTATCTTATATTAGCAGATAATAGTAATAATAAAGTAGTTCTAGATAACTACGGATATAATTAAATCTATTATTTATAATTTAGGAATATGTATGTATGGGAATAATTAAAAAATTCGATGAATATCCAAGTCCAGATTTCACAATATTCTGTGACCTTGATGGGTGTTTAACAGACTTTGAGAAGAAATTTAGAGAGATACCAACCAATAGAAAGGGATTGAATCCTACTGAATATGATAAAATCCACGGTAAATTCTCTATGTGGAAACTCATAGATAATGAAGGAGTTGAGTGGTGGAGTGATATGGAATGGATGCCAGATGGTAAAAAACTATGGGAATATATATCACAATTCAACGTAAAAATATGTTCATCACCATCAAGACAACCGGATTCGTTAAAAGGTAAAATTATTTGGATAAGGAGAGAGCTAGGTATAGACCAAGAATCAGCCACTATATCTCCAAAGTTAAGAAGATGGGAAGAAGATAGTAAGATAATATTGAATTCTGAAAAATTTCTTTTCAATAAAAGGTTTCCTAATTCTATACTAATAGATGATACTCCAAATCAAGTGGATAATTGGAGAAGAAATGGTGGTGGTATTGCTATTTTACATAAATCAGCTGATGAAACTATAAAAGAATTGAGTAAAATAATATCAAAACTTAAATGATTAGAAATTACAAATTAGAAAAATTATTAAATGGAGAATCATTTGTTACAAGTGAAAAGGGTAATTCTATGATACCACTAATAAAATCTGGACAAGAACATAAATTAGAACCATGTAATTGGGAAGAATGTGAAGAAGGTGATATCGTGTATTGTAAGGTAAAAGGTAGATACTTCACCCATTTAGTGAAATCTAAAAACATTGATAAAGGTCTTTTAATAGGTAACAATAAAGGTGGTATAAACGGATGGACTAAACAAGTATTTGGTCGAGTAATCGAAATATTATAATAAGTAAAGGAATGGAAGAAGGTATTGATTACTATTGGGTTGAGAAAAACGGGGTGAAATATAAAGTATTCACTGAAAAGTATTTACTTGAACGAGGATTTTGCTGTAATAATAATTGCAAACATTGTCCATATAAATAATTTATTATCTAGTGTATATTATAGTTATAATTACACTTAAACAAAGAATACAAGTAATAGATATTAAAGCGATCCCTAATTTATTCTCAAGATTCATTTCTTCCTCCATCTCATTAGCCATTTCTATACATCTTTTATATGATTCTATATCATTAGCCTCTATTACAGAATTAATAAGTGTGTCATACTCACTCAAACCATCAGTACTTTCAATTAGATTCTTCAATTCAGATTTAACCAATTCCAAATTGATTTCCTTCGGATCTTTACAAACCTCAGATATAAGAAGATCTACCTTATAGTTATTTGACTTTACCTTATGTAACTCAGATATAATAGCATCCCTTTTTATTTCTAATTCGTTTATACCATCTTCATCATCTAAATCATAATAATATGGACTCGATGGGTTAGCTGGGTTAAGTGGATTAATAGGACTATTTGGTGAGTTAATATTAGAAGGATCGTTATAACTATAATCAAATTGAGCTGATCCCATTGTGGATAATAACATCATAACTCCAGAAAGTATTGATTTTAATCCCTCATTAGTCTCAATGTAGTTGAAATTTTCAAATGTTTTTAAGTGTTTCATATTACTCATAATTATTATATAATCTATATATTATATATACATTATGAAACTAATTAAGGGATATTTACATTTTATTTCGGAATCTATTGAGGTTTATAGGGGAGATGATGATATATCAAAATATGATGGTAGGATTTGGGTAACTAAAGATATTGATCACGCTACTCAATATGGTAATGTGAATACTTATACAATAGATAATGATCTAAATCTTCTATATGTAGATTATAATTGGGGAACTTGGACAAAACTTTTATCTGATTTTGATGGTGACTTAGAAGAAGATTTTGATGCCGCGGAGGATATGAAATATGAACCAACTGATGAATTCATATATTTTTTATCTAATAAAGGATATGATGGTTTTGTACATGGTTCAAATGGTGAAAACATATTGATATTCAATAGAAATAATTTGAAATTAAAATGAAATTATTAAGATATAAAGATTTTTTATTAGAAGATGTTTCCAAGTGGAAGAGGTCATGGGTTAAAGAAGATTCGACAAGAGAGTTAGGATCTGAATATCAACCATATGAAATTTTAGAATATGTGACTTCATTCCATGATCAAGATAGTTATGATGATACCGATTTTGAAGAAAGAGTTAATCAATTCGAGAAATTTATTTTAAAAATGATAAATATAGATGATTTAGATTTAGATGAATTCCAATTAGATGATTCAAAAGTTGATGAATATATTGAAGATTATAAAAGTGAAAACGGAGAATATCCAGCCATTGTAGTCGGAGAAGATCTAGGCAATGGTTATAAATATGGTATCATCGATGGATTGCACAGAGCAAACGCATTTGATAAAATGGGGATTACTAAAATTAGATCTTACGTGGGAGTCGGAACTGCTGATTATGTCAATGAATCATTTGAATATGAAGATGAGTACGTTAAATCTAGGTTAAATGATGATAACGGAACATTGCAAATTTTAGAATGGGATTCAAAGAATACTGAAAGGAATGGAACTGAAAAAACTTTATCGAAATTTAGGAAACAATATACCGTAATTCACGCTATCGATTGTGGATATGAACATGAAGAGAGTTTCAAATATTGGAAGCATATGTTGTCAAAGGGTCTTATAGATGGATTTATTGATGATAATGGAGAATTCTTCGACTAGTTATAATATATAAACAATGAAACTATTTAGATATAGAGAATTTATAAAAGAGTCCTTTAACTTGAAAGATGAAGAATTGGAAGATCATCTTGATAATCAAGAGGGATTTAATTCTAGGGAAGATGCTAAGGAATATCTTGATAGTCAAGTTCAATATTACAAAGGTCTCGGAGATGAGGTAACCTTATATAGAATATTATTCATAAGTGAGGATGATGAACTAGATGAGAATCATTTGGGTGATCACTGGACTCCGAATATTGATTCTTTACTAGACCCAAATTGGGTTAATTGGATTAAAGATGTCAATGATGCTTCATCAGAAGATAAAATATATGTCATTGAAGCTACCTTTAAGACATCAGATATACAATGGGATTGGACAATTCACACCAATTTGTCATTTCCAAATGAGGAAGAAATAATGGTAGATAAAGCTAAGCCAATTGATTATAAAGTCTATAAATCAATAGAAGAATTTAAAAATAGATACCAGTTAATGATATCACAATACCACAACTCAATATAGACCCACCACATAATCTTGGAGTTGATATTAAATATATAGATAAACTTAAAATAGTTACATGAAACATATAAAACCATTTAAACGTCACAACTTAAACGAAAGTAATCAACCTTACTTATTCGATACTGAAAGAAATAGTAGTGAATTAGATAGATTCTGGAAATTTGTGGAAGAAGCTAATTGGAAATCTGACCATGATGAAAAAAGAATTTCTAAAATGTTACATACTAATTATGATGAGGGTGAAATAAAAAGTCTCCAAGATACTTATCAAACTTTACTTGACAATTTAAATGATATGTTTGAACAAGATTGGTTGGGCGACCCAGGAATAAATGTAAGTGATGATGGATGGTGGGATTTAAGAGCTGATGTCATAGGTAGGGGGAGAGAATTCTATAAAGGTGTTAGTGTCGAAAAACTACAAAGAATGGCTAATCAACGTGATTATGTAGAAAACTTTGGATATTCATTTCAAAGTTATCAATAGAAGAATTTAAAAATAGATAATGGAAAAATTTACTAAAATGTCAAAGGTCAAAAAGAAGAAAGATGATGATATCCTATGGTCTAATGATTGGGTTAATGTAGTCAAGTACGAGGATTGGACAATTATTGAGGGAGTTGATAGCATAGTATGTGTTCCTATCCTAATGGATTCGAATCAAATTATATTAAGATATGAATATATACCAACATTTAAGAAAAAAGATGGTAAAGAAATGTACTTGACTGTTGTTTCTGGAACTATTGAAAAGGGAGAGATTATCGAGGATTGTCTAAGAAAAGAACTTTTAGAAGAAGCTGGAATTGTACTTAGAGATAATGTCCCGATTAAATTTGAAGACCCCATTTATGTATCTAAGGGATGTAACTCATTATATCATATTTGTATACTACCATTATATAGAGATGATTATTACGAAACCCATGCTAAAGGGGATGGATCGAAAGCTGAAAAATTAAGTAAATCAGTTAAGGTTTATAACCAAGATATAGATAAACTTAGAGGATCAGATACTATAACATCATTAATGTTAATGAAAATTAAAGAGTATATTAAATAGTTTTATCCAATAATTTCGAGAATCTATCTTCTCTAACCTTTGATTTAACTTCACTCAAATGATCTTTTAGTAAATTGAACATTTCATTCTTACCATCTAAGTAGTATTTTAATAGTTTATCTCTACCGTTATCATTAAGATATTTACTCTCATTAAATGTATATAGAGAATTACTATGAAAACTCATCATATCCATCTTAGATCGTACATCATCAGAAAGAAGAATAAAATTATCATATTCTGACCAACTCGATTTTTTTAATTTTTTATAGAGGTTAGAATACCATAAGTATGACATTTCCTCAATATCGTTTTTTACTTTCCTAAATTCTTTATTACGTCCTAACAATTTATCAAGAAATGTGAATCCAATTCCACTACCTTTATATTTCTCAACATGATACATATCTTTCCTCATAACTTTATATTTATAAATACAAATATACAAAATAATTATTAATATTTATAGAAAGTAAAATATTTAATATATGATATATTAAAAATATATTAAAAATATGATATCATTTATGTACTTGGGTAAGTATGGTCAGATGGGAAACCAGATGTTTGAAATATCAACTACAATTGGAACTGCCATTAAATATAATACGAATTACACATTCAATGCTTGGAGATATAATAAATATTATGAAAACCCAATCCCAACTGGGAGGAATACCTCTTTCCGAAATTATACAGAACCATGTTTTCATTATATGGAAATAAAATTACCAGATACTGATAATATAAATTGGGATCTAAGAGGATATTACCAAACCGAAAAATATTTTGAACATTGCAAACCATTAATAAAAAAACATTTCACTCTAAAGAAAGAATATAAAGACTATATTATGGATAAGTATCCATTTTTAAATGGAAGTTTTAATACTTGTTCTATCCATGTACGCCGAGGGGACTTTATCCATTTCAAAGATTATCACAATACTCAACCATTGGATTATTATAATAGGGCTATTAATGAGATATATGGAGATGATAATCGAAGTGATGTTAAATTTATAGTGTGTTCTGATGATATAGAATGGTGTAAGGAGAACCTTCCCAAATTAGGAATATCTCCAATCTATATAGAGGGAGAAGAAAATGTTATAGATTTACACATATTATCTTTTTGTGAAAATAATATAATGTCAGCCTCATCATTTAGTTGGTGGGGAGCTTGGTTAAATGATAACCCAAATAAAAAAGTAATTGCTCCAATTAATTGGTTCGGTCCTTTATATGTGAATAAACATGATACTTGTGACTTAATACCACATGGATGGAAAAGAATTTAATTCCCTAATTTTAATATCATCTCTTCGTTTTCCGGATACTTAATAAAGGTTTCGAATCCAAATGATTTATAAAAATTAATCAATTCTTCATTATTCAAACCAGTGAATCCCATAGGAGATGCGTTCAAATAAACTATATCCTCACCCTTTTCTTTTATGAATTTTAGACATTCGTTCATAAGATATTTAGAATATCTCTTACCTTTAAATTTATCATATACTTCTAAATATTCGATTTTAACGAATTTATCATCGGGGAATAGTTCATCATATTTATCCTCACTAATTTCATCCTCAAACATCCAGAATCCGCTATAAACAAACTCTATAATTATTTTCCCAACCTCAACTTCATCTAGAAAAGCTTTAATAGTAACTCGATCACCATCGAATCCTTCTTGATCTTCTTCTATATCAAAAGTTAGTTTCTCAAATAATTTTAAATGTTTCATCCTTATATACCCATTTCACCTTCATGTGAAATTCCTAACAACAATCCACGATTTTTACCAACTTCACTATCACTGAATGGATCACCATCTATTATCTTACCATTATCCATAAACACAGCATCATTAACTTCATCTTTACTTAACACGAAATCAGACACTTTTGTATCAACAACCACTTTAAGTTTCACACTATCTTTACGACCATTTAACCATTTATATTCGATAACTTTATACATCTCTTTTCGGTAATTTAAATCACCTCTCATACCAATACCATCTCCACTTATAGATAGGTTTTTGGAGCTTGATATTCTATCATCCTTTATATCAGATTCAAATTCTTTTCTAAAATCTTCTGGAAGATCTTCATAATTAACTACCTCAGCCATACCTTGATCAATTAAAATATCAACCATTTCCCTTCTATACTCTTCATTTTCACGAGAAATAGACACTTTATAAGGTGACATACCCCACTCATTACCTTCATTGGAAAATCCTCCAATATAACCACTATCTCCACCATCAGATATTAGAATAACGTTCCCTTTATACCATTTATTATGACTTTTATAGTGATTTTTAAGTGATGTTATGTTCCTACCAAACCAACTTTTAGCAGTTCTTGAATAATCAATATCTTTTCTGGGATCTACTTCATCAGCAGTTATTACTACACAATCCCCCTTTTTAAGTTCTACTTTATTATCTACCCTCCCCAATTTGGATGGTCCAATATTCCATTTACCACCTTCGTTTATAAATGTTTCATAATTATGTAATTTCATATTATTTATTCTTTTGTTTATTATTTATTAAATTAATTAATTTAAAAATACCCATCCAGTTAAAGGTTTGTTAAATTTAACTAATACATTTTCATCATCTATATATTTAGACCAACCAATTATTACTTCCAAATCATCATTGGTTATTGTTATAGCTCCTTTTTTA
>Ga0114918_10003566_pt1 | contig 13704 bp, 18 predicted proteins | sample LantaG_FD_87015 | JGI IMG/M metagenome (GOLD analysis project Ga0114918, IMG submission 87015) | Deep subsurface microbial communities from Baltic Sea to uncover new lineages of life (NeLLi) - Landsort_02402 metaG | ecosystem: Environmental > Aquatic > Marine > Oceanic > Sediment | place...
CCCGGATGGCAGAGTTGAGTTTGTTTGTTTGAAGTGGCCTCCTGGATGATATTGATATAAAAATATGGCTATCACACTCGCTTTTCAATACGATAGTAGTTTGTATGCACAGTGGGGCGGAGCAGGCCCAGATTGCTGTAGAATCCCGGCATGACCTGCCGGGGGGATGATGAAGCGTAAAGTGTGAAAGAAGAAAAGAATTTGAGCGAGGATTTACAGGTCAGAGAGGATTTGCTGATGGATGCTGAGCGGGAGATTCGTGCGGAGTGCCGGGCGCTTGAGGAGATGTTGCTGGAGAAGAATCGGAGGTATGGGAATTCGGCGTTGGATCCGATCCGGCTGTTTTCGAGGTCGGATGCGATCGAGGGGTTGCGGGTGCGGATCGATGATAAGCTGAGCCGGCTGGTGCGTGGGGCTGAGGGGGACGAGGATGAGGATTTGTTGCGTGATCTGCCTGGGTATTTGATTTTGCTGCGGATCGCGAAGCGATTGAAGGCGGAGAAGAGTTCGTGCCAGCGCTGCAGGCATTCGTGGTTTGGTGGTGTTTTCTGGTATTGCGATCGCGATGGGGAACGGGCAGGGCTCGAGGGCGACCAGGCGGCGCTGATGAAGTGGGAGGAATCGCATAAGAAGGAGGCGACGGATTCGTGTATTCATTGGTTTGGCAAAGACTGAAAGGAGCGTGGGATGGCTGAGCGTGTTTGTGGGATGTGCGGGAAGGAGCTGACGGGCGGGCGGCGGATGTGGTGCAGTGATGAGTGTGGTCGGGAGGCGTTGAATACGATAGGCCGACTGGCCGCGCAAGGCACGTCCGACATGTGTTTGGCAATCGAACACCTTGCCGAGCATGCCCTTGACTGGATGCCTGAGAATGAGGATATGGACAGGATCGCTGAGGAAGCGAATGAGAAAGGTGGTGAAGGATGAGACAGCCTGCAAGCGCCTGGCAACAGCTTGAAGAGCTGAAGCGGATTGCGAATGGCCGTATCTGTGGGAATTGTCTGGAGCGGCACAATATCGATGTGCTGTGTCCGCCGGTGGAGGTGCGGACGAGGGGGCAGGCGTGGTTTCGGGCGGAGCTGGATGAGAGAAACAAGCGGATTGAGCGGCTGCGGGAAGCGTTGGAGCAGATTGTGTGTTGGCGTTGGTCGGAGATCAAGCACTTGGAGGCGTTGGTTGCTCAGCGTGATGCGGAGATCAACAGACTGTATCAGGAATTGGAGGACGACTGATGGCAAAAGAATCGACGCGATGGAAGCAGAAGCATAACCCAGGTCTGCGTGTGGCGCGGTGCTGCTCGAACTGTGCAAACTGCTTATACGAGTTCCAAGGCTATTGCAACATCAGCATATCCAGCGACCGCCTGAACCACCCGCGCGGCTCGTCCGAAGTCTGCGACAACTGGTGTGCGACATCGGAGGAACGGCTGAATGCGATAACAAAGCAGATAGAAAAGGGGGACTGATGCCAAAGACAAAGATTGATGAGGACAACGTGGAGCCGTCTGCCGACCTGCTGGAGCGTGTGAGCCAGTGGTTTCGTAGCGGCGATCTGAGCGAGTATGTCCGACTGCACGAGGGGCAGATCGAGTATCGGTGGGAGCTGTGGATGGAGATGGGCAGGGCCGACTTCGAGACGCTGATGGCCTGCTGTGCGAACAATATCGTGGCGGTCGATGGTGTGGCTATGATACATTTTGATAGGGTGCGGGCGGATTTTGAGGCGGCGAAGTGGAACACACTGGTGTGGATGTGATTGATTTTGACGCGGTGCGGGCGGATTTTGAGGCGGCGAAGGGGAGTGAAGAAGAGAAGAGTGCTCACGCGGAGTCGCGGAGTCGCGGAGAAAAAGAGAAATGAAGTATATCGCAAAAGCGTTAAATGAACAGGCACGTGCCTGCATTGAATGTCGGTTTTGGGTATCAACACCTAAAGGATATACTGATCCAGAGCATGGTGTTGGACTACATGACTTTGGATACATGTATCTTGGTGTCTGCATCAGAAGCAAGAAATGCGAAAGCTGGTTTGCCGTAGACTGCAACGGAAAGGATCGAGCAAGGAACAGCCTGCACTGCAAAGACGGGATAATCCATCCTGAACTGGTGCTCAAAACCGTAATTAACGATTACACGTCGTTGCTCAACAATCCACATGTCTACCCAACCGGTCGTGATCGTTTGCTTGTCGAATCGTGGCAGCTTCTTAGGGCAGCAGCACGAGAGTTGGAGGCTGTAGAAAGACAGCAAGAAAAAGCACGCAATCTTCAGCATTTTGCGGATGTAGATGACCACAATTCTCAATGGGGCGGAGCAGGCCCAGATTGCTGTAGAATCCCGGCATGACCTGCCGGGATTTGCACGCGAATTGGAAGCGAAAAAGGTTTAAGGAGTTGTTGAAATGAAAGGCGGTGGATCGTGAACGTTCGTGAGATGGCGAGACAGTATCTGGAAGAGCACGGGTGCGATGGGTTGCGGCACCCGCTGTTGGATTGCTGGTGCTCACTTGAGATGTGTGAGCGGTGCTCAATGATTATGGTATGTGTGCCTGCCAGGCGTGTGGATGGTGTGTTGGTGCCTGTCCCCGACGACCAGCTCGGCCCGACGCGGCAGGAGCGGGAGGTGCAGGTCCTCAGAGAGGCCTTGGTGGGGCTGGTGGGCAGTAAGGATCCGTTGGAGCTCACACAGATGGCTGTCATGATTGGTCTGTCCCCTGTGCCTGAGAAGACGAAGGAAACAGTGTTGAGGGCTATCCATACTCTGCTAAGGAAAGGGGGGATCTATGAGGGTTGAGCTCCGTTTCTACTGTGAGATTTGTGGCCATTGGTACACGAGTGAGGAGGAGGCTCTGCTGTGCGAGGCCCAGGGCAAACCGGCGGAGCTGCCCATAGGCACCATTGTAGGGGACTCTATACCGGGTGCCTTCTATGAGAAGTGTATTTTTGCCGTCGCCCAAAACAATATTGACGGGCATTGGAACCGTCCCGACATGTGGGCTGCCCGTGACAACTCTGTGGGGGACACCTTTAATGGGCTGTGTGCTTCACAGTCGGTGTTCAACTACCGGGCTGCTGTGATAGACAAGACACTGCCTGCATTCCAACGGATGCTCACCTTCCTCCGCGACAAAGGGATCACACCAAGGTGGTGGGATGGTAGGAAGGCCTGTGACTTGCTTAAGGGTTGACGTTTACAGGAGACGTGGATGGCGAAGAAAACCTCACAAGGGGTCAACTACCAAAAGCAGAAGGAACGCCAAGGGCAGCGCAATAGAGCAGCGGTCCGTGAGGCCACCAACATAGGATGGGCTCACCCTCCCCGCAATCCTAAGCGCCGCAGGAAGGCAGAGAAGTCATTTCAATACTTCTGTGAGGAGTACTTGAGTGATGTTTTCTATCTGACCTGGTCGGATGATCATATTCGTGTGATGAAGAAGATTGAGAAGGCAGTGATGAGTGGGGGTCTGTTTGCTCTTGCCATGCCCCGTGGCTCAGGAAAGACAATGCTCTGTCGTGCTGCTGTGCTTTGGGCAGCCTTGGCAGCTAAGATTCCCTTCATTACATTGATAGCAGCCGCAGCCGACCAAGCCCAGGACCACCTTGAAAATATTAAGATATGGCTTGAGACCAATAATAAGCTCGATCAGGACTTCAATGAGGTTACCCTTGCAGTGAGGGCGCTTGAGAGAATAGCCAACAGGCAGAAGGGGCAGCACCAGTTCAATGTACCCACTCGTATTGAGTGGAATATCGACAAGATTGTTCTGCCCATCTGTCAAACCAAAAGTGGCAAGTACAAGTCTGAGGGCTTTGTCATATCCTGCACAGGTATGAAGGGCTCAATGATACGTGGGCAGAACCACGCACGAGCAGATGGGAAGGTTGTCCGCCCCGAGCTTGTATTCATTGATGACCCGCAGACAACAGAGTCTGCTTGGTCGCCAAGCCAGTCAAGGAGGCGTGTGGCCCTGCTCGCTGGGGATATTTTGGGTATGGCTGGCCCGGGGAAGAAGATCGCGGGACTGATGGCCTGCACAGTAATTCGTCCTGGGGATATGGCTGATGAGATATTAGACAGGGACAAACACCCAGAGTGGCAGGGGGAGAGAACAAAGATGCTTGTTACTCCCCCCATCAATGAGAAGCTGTGGGATGAGTACGTTGAGATCCGTAGGAATTCGTTGAAGAACGATGGGGATGGCGCTGGGGCTACAGACTTCTATAAGAAGCATCGTAAAGAGATGGATGAGGGAGCCTCGGTGTCTTGGCCTGAGAGATTCAACAGGGATGAGCTTTCTGCCATTCAACACGCAATGAACTTGATGATGCGTGATAAGGTGGCTTTCCAAGCTGAGTACCAGAATGATCCCGTGTTGGATGATGAGGGATTGGGGGATTTGGTCACTGAAGAGGATATCTATGAGAAGCTCAATGGTTATGCGAAGAGGGCAATCCCTGAGACGTGTAACCACTTGACTATGTTTGTTGACGTCCATAAGAAGCTGCTCTATTGGATATTGGTTGCCTGGCAGGATGACTTCTCCGGTTTCATTATTGACTATGGCAGCTTCCCATCACAGAATCGAAAGTACTTCAGCATGTCTGACAGCAATCACAGCCTTGGGCGGGCTTATCCAAAGGCTGGTATGGAGGGTGCTCTGTATGCTGGGCTAAAAGATCTCATTGACCCGGCTCTGGATGCTTCCTACCGTAGGGAGGATGGCGCCCACTTGAAAGTAGGACGATGCCTCATAGATGCGAACTGGGGGCAGAGCACAGATGTCATCTATCAATATTGCAGACAGACGCATCACACGGGCAACGTCTTCCCTGCCCACGGCATCTACCTGGGAGCTTCAAGCCAGCCCTTTACTACAAGGCAGAAGAAGAAGGGGGAGAAGGTGGGACTGCACTGGAGGATGACAACCTCTTCGGGCAGGCATAGGGTGAGGTATATTGTGGTGGACACGAACTTTTGGAAGTCGTTTGTCTGCGCAAGGTTTGGTGTGGCGATGGGAGACCCGGGCAGTCTGTCCCTTTACGGGAGAGAGAAAGAGGATCATCGTATCCTTGTGGACCATGTGATGGCAGAGTATTGTGTGAAGACGGTGGCACGGGGGAGAGAGGTTGATGAATGGAAGTTAAGGTCCAATGCTCCTGACAACCACTTCTTTGATTGTTTGGTAGGGAGTCACGTCGCTGCCTCTATGCTTGGAGCCCGGCTTCCTGAGGTGGGTGGGGATGGGGGAGGTCCCCGTAGGAAGAGGATCAGTTTGGCAGAGCTCCAGAGGAAGAAGCATGGAAAATAGTTCTGGGCTGCAATGTCCACGGTGCGGTTGCCATCACCTCTTTGTCATACAGACACGCAAAACGAATGACGGGAGGATAAAGAGGAGGAGAGAGTGCCGTTACTGCGGGAGGAGGGTAACGACGTATGAGTTTGCCCCCGGATCGAAATGGGAGAGGAAGAGACCGGATCCCTCCTAAATCACGCCTGAATGTACTACATCTGTTATTTTCTTGCCCAGCCGATTGATTTTGCTTAAGATTCAAGTGATTTCCGACAATATTAAACAGCGGTAGGTGTAGATTACCTCTGGGTCGGAGATCAGGCGATGTCTGAGTCAACAATCGCAACCTCAATCAATACGAATGCCGTAAAGCCCAAGAAGGCCAGTGGTGATGCTGGTTCTGTGGAGCAGTTTTCTCTCCAGGACCAGATAGCCGCTGCCAAGTTCGCAGGCTCCCGGGCTGTGTCAAGGAAGACAACTGTGGGCATCAAGCTCAATCAGGTTGTCCTTCCTTCCTCAGTGTAGGAGAGCTTATGATACTCGGGCCTGATGGCAAGCCTTACGCTGTGGTAAGGAGACACAATCCAATAGGGATTCGGGGTAGCTATGACGCTGCCCAGTCGGGTCCTTTGAATAGAAACCATTGGGCGAACACTGATAACCTCTCTGCTGATGCTGCCAACTCCCTGTCTGTCCGTAAGACGCTGAGGGAGAGGGCAAGGTATGAGGTGGCGAATAACAGCTATGCCCGGGGCATCCTGGACACTCTCGCCAACAGCATAATAGGCACGGGCCCTCGACTCCAGTTCAGAAGTGAAAACAAGGATCTGAATAGACTTGTTGTGGAGGAGTTCTTTGAGTGGTCGGATAGGATACGTCTGGGTGAGAAGCTCCGCGCAATGGTGGTGGCCAAGGTAACTGATGGGGAAGCCTTTGGTCACATGTTTACCAATCCAATGCTCCCACGCGCCCAGTTAGACTTTGAGCTGGTTGAGACTGACCGTGTCGCCTCAGATAGTATGACCCCAGACGCCAAGGACATTGATGGTGTCCACCTCGATGACTATGGGAATGTGGTTGACTACAGTGTTCTTAAAAGCCACCCCGGGGGCAGGACGGGGGCTGCAAACAAGAGCGAGAAGGTCCCTGCGGAGCTCTTCCTGCATTGGTTCCGTATGGACCGCCCTGGGCAGCATAGAGGCGTGTCTGAGATTACATCAGCCCTCCCGTTGTTTGCCCAGCTCCGCAGGTTTACACTGGCAGTCATAACAGCGGCGGAAGTGGCAGCAGACTTTGCGGCTGTTCTTTGGACTGATTCCCCCGCCAATGAAGATTACCAGCCTGTCGATCCCCTTGAGGAGTTTGACTTGGGGAGAGGTGTTGTTACATCTCTCCCTGATGGCTGGAAGCTCGGGCAGGTAGAAACGAAGCAGCCCGCCACAACCTATTCAGAGTTCAAGCGTGAGGTGCTTAATGAGATAGCTCGTTGCCTCTCTATGCCCTACAACATCGCTGCCTGTGACAGCTCCAAGTACAACTATGCTTCTGGTAGGCTTGATCACCAGATTTATCACCGTATGGTAAAGGTGGTGCAGGGGCACCTGTTGAGCAGGATAGTCAATCCCCTGTTTAATAACTGGTTGTTTGAGGTGATGCGGCTGCCAGAGTTCTCAGCTCTGAGGGCAATGGAAAAGTTCCCCAGGAATTGGTTCTTCGATGGTTGGGAGCATGTTGACCCCTACAAGGAGGCGGTTGCTCAGGCTTCCCGACTTGAGAATGGGACAACGACGTTGGCTATCGAATACGTTAGGCAGGGGTTGGATTGGGAAGAGGCTTTGGAGCAGCGCGGACGCGAAATAGAAAGGATGAGAGAGCTTGGTATCCCCTTGCCCCAGGATCAACCAGCTTCTAATGGAGAGAAAGATAAATGAATACCAAAAGAATAATCAAGGCAAACGAGGCTGATGTAGAAGCGATTGAGCAGGGGGAGGAGATCAAGACGGACGCGCTGAAGTCGATTGATCTCATGTGCTCTGCCCAGATTAAGGCGGCAGAGGGGGGGACAGGGCTTCCCACCTTTGAGATGCTTGCCTACACCGGTGGGGATATGGTGGTCTCGTACTTCGGTCGTATCGTTATTGACATCTCAGGTGTCAAACTGAAGAGGTCCACCCTCCCTGTTCGATTCCAGCACGACCCCAATAAGGGGGTTGGACATACGACGGAAGTGACACTGACGAAGCAGCGCATCAAAGCCAAGGGTGTAGTCTCCCGGGACACCTCTTGGGCAAGAGACGTCCTGAAGAGTGGCCTCAACGGCTTCCCGTGGCAGGTCAGTATTGGGATGTCAGTTGACAGACAGGAGTACGTTGACGACGGTGTCAAGGTCAATGTGAACGGGAAAGTGTTTGAGGGTCCTCTGTATGTAATACGGCAGGGCACTCTGTACGAGGTATCATTTGTTGATGCTGGCGCTGATGACCAAACATCGGCACGGGTGGCAGCGGAAGAACAGGAGACAGGTATGACATTCGAAGAGTTTCTGAGGAAGAAGGGTTTGGTTGAGGCGCAGCTTTCGAAGGATCAGCGCAAGGCTCTGCTCGCCGAGTACAATGGCGAGCCCGCCCCTGAGACTCCCGTCAGGGCTCAGGTTGAGGAGCCCAAGGTTGAGGAGCCCAAGGTTGAGGAGCCCAAGGTTGAGGAGCCCCAGATGATCAGCGTCAGCGCTCAGCAGGGCGTTGAGGAGTACCGCAAGAGTGTGGCGGAGGAGTCCAAGAGGATCTCGGGGATCCGCAAGCTCTGTGCTTCGGGATACCCGGAGATCGAGGAGAAGGCCATCCTTGAGGGGTGGTCGGTCGAAAAGGCGGACTCTGTAGTCTGCAAGAAGCAGCTTGAGGACCTGAGGGCCAGCAGGGGAGCGTCTGTGGGTGTGCAGCCCTCCAGAGGCGACGTTGCTCCCGCGGCGTTTGTGGCGGCGGCGCTGATGAACGCTTCTGTCCCGCGCATCAAGCTCGAACAGCAGTTCAACGAGCAGACACTCGACGCCGCCCACGAAATGCGCGGGGTGGGCCTGCAGGAGTTCTGTGAGCTGGCTTGTGGAATGCAGCTCCCGCGCTTCCGCAGAGACCCGGTGGGCTGGCTGCAGGCAGCGTTCTCGACGACCAGCCTCCCGCTCATCCTGTCCAACGTGGCCAACAAGATGCTCCTGGAGGGCTACAACTATGTAGACTCCTCTTGGAGGACGATCTGCAAGATCGCCAGCGTGAACGACTTCAAACAGCACACCCGGTATCGTATGACGGGCAGCTTCCAGTTCCTGAAGGTCGGCCAGGATGGAGAGCTGAAGCACGGGACGACCAGCGAACAGCAGTACACTCAGCAGGCGGACACCCACGGTATCATGTTTGCTCTGACGCGCCAGATGATGATCAATGACGACATGGGTGCCTTTACGGACATCCCGCGGCAGATCGGAATGGGTGCGGCGGAAGCAATCAGCGATGCCGTGTGGACTCTGATCCTCAGCAACCCGAGTTCGTTCTTCGCCACCGGGAACGCGAACTACGCCACGGGGGCCACAACGGTACTGAGCATTGACAGCCTGACAACGGCGGAGCAGAAGTTCCTGGACCAGACGAAGCCGAATGGCAAGCCCCTGGGCATTCTGCCCTCCATCCTGCTCGTCCCCACCGCTCTCAAGGTCCTGGCGGAGAGGATCATGAAGTCGGTCACGGTCAATGAGACCACAACGGCCAACAAGCCCAGCCCCATTGCGAATCCGCACGTTGGGAAGTTCACGGTGGCCAGCAGCCCGTATCTGTCCAACAGTTCGATCACGGGGTACTCGAGCACGGCCTGGTATCTGTTCGCTGACCCGAACGTTCTGCCGGCCTTCGAGACCGCTTTCCTGAACGGTGTTGACACGCCGACGGTGGAGCGGGCGGATGCGGACTTCAACGTCCTGGGCATCCAGTTCCGGGGTTATATCGACTTCGGTGTCAAGGAACAGGATTACCGCGGCGCGGTGAAGATGAAGGGTGCTGTATAAACCCGATTGTCCGCGCCTGTGTGCGACGGACTTCTGTTTAAGGTGTAAGGACCTGCCCCTTCGCTTGGAGGGGCAGACAGGCAAAGACAGAGAGCGACAGGAGACAAATTAATGGCTACTCCCCTTGTAACGTTTGTACACGATGGTGACGCGATCGATTACACCCCCTCTTCCGCTGTTGATGGAGGTGATGTGGTTGTCCAGGGAGATCTGGTGGGCGTCGCGAAGCTTGACATCGCTGCTGATGCAAAAGGCGCCCTCCACGTCTCAGGTGTCTTCGACTTCCCGAAGTCGACGGGGTCGAGCACTGCGCTGACTGCTGGCACCAAGGTCTATTGGGATGCCAGCAACGAAGTGGTGACGTCGACCGCGAGCACCCACAAACTTGTGGGCAAGGTTGTCGCCGCCGCGACTGACAGCGCCGCGACTGTCCGTGTCCGTATGAGTCAGTAAGCAAGCTTTTTGTCGCGTGCCAGGACATCTCGGTGCCTGGCACGCGGCGACGTTCGATCACGCCGGGAGGAACCGAATGGCCCGTAGTCGAATGACAACTCGCGGTCCTATGGTCACGGCCCTGCAGTCGCTGTGCCTCGGGCTGCGTCCGCGCATCCTCGATGCGGGGATGGGCGCCGGTTGTCTCGGCGAGTGCATCCGCGGGGCGTTCCCGAACGCCGAGCTGACAGGTGCCGACTGCTGGCTGCGGTATCTTGTCGATCCGACTTGCAGGCAGACCGCAGGCTGGCCGTCGCTGTCACTTTACGACACGTTGATCGGCGGCCGCCAGGCGGAGTTGCCCGGCTTCCTCGAGTCGGTCCCGCCCGGCAATTACGACGCCATCGTGCTGGGCGACGTGCTCGAGCACCTGCAGCCCTACGAGGCGCGGCAGTGTCTGGACCGTGCTCGTGCGATCGTCACGGCCGGCGTGGTCGTCAATACGCCGATCCGCGAATATCCGCAGGGCACGATGTGGGACAACGAGTCTGAGCGGCATCAGTTCTGGTGGCCGCGTCGCGACTGGGAAGCACTGGGCGGCGAGTGGATCGGCGGCGACGATTCTGTCGGCTGTTTCCTATTCCCTGCGGTTCCACGGGAGGAGCCGCAGCTCTCCGTCATCATCCCGGCGTTCAACCGCCGGTCGTATGTCGATATGTGCGTGCGATCGCTGCTTCGCACCGAGGCTCCGCCCTGGCGGTTCGAGATCATCGTCGTTGACGACGGTTCGGTGGACGGCACCGATCGGCACGTCCGACGCGAGTTCGGCCACCTCAACGTGCGGCTGATCAGGCGGACGGTCAACGTCGGCAAGCCCAACTGTCCGGGCCTCGCGCGAAACGTCGGGCTGCGTGCCGCCCGCGGCAAGTGGGTTGCGTTCCTCGACTGCGATGTCATCCACTGTCGCGATCCGATCTACGCAATGCTCAAGGCGGATGTCAATGCCATTTGGCGCTGTTGGGGAACGTGGCAGCTAGAGTCTCACGTGGAGGCGACGGGGGGGACCACCTTCCGGGGTGATGTTGATAATGTTATCCCTGCTCAAATGTGGTGGGCTACAGGAAGGGAAAACATGGTCAAGATCGGTGGGTATGATGAGAGGTTTACGGTCTACGGTGCTGAGGATTTTGATATTCTCGCAAGGCTTGGCAGGCAGAGCTTGCCTACCAAACATCTCAAAGGGCAGTATGCGGTGGGGATGTACGCCCCGCGAAACGCAGGCCCGCGCAACGTGATCGACGTGCAGCAGAACGGACGGCAGCATAAACTCTGGCGCGACGATCAATCGATTATCCGCAATCAGGGCGTCGAATGGGGGAAGCAGCACGTTGAAGATTGATCCTTACGCCACTCATCTGCCGCTGCTCGCGGCGTGCGTTGCAAATTCAGGTGGCCCGGTTCTCGAGCTGGGCTGCGGTCTGTATTCCACGCCCTTGCTGCACGCCCTGTGCCTCGGCAGGAGGCTCGTCAGCGTCGAATCGAATGCTGAGTGGTATGAACGCTTCAAGCACTTCGAGTCTGACAATCACCGCATAGTACTTTCCAAGGAGCTGCCCGAGCTTCCCGTTCCCTGGTCGGTTGTGCTGGTCGATCAGCAGCCGTGTAAGGACAGGGCACCGTCAATCCTTCGACTCCGCGAAAAGACCGACCTGTTCGTCTGTCACGACACCGAGCATCGGCTCTACGAGTATGAGCCTGTGCTGTCAACATTCAAGCACCGCGTCGAGTGGCGTCGCTACGCTCCGTGGACCTCCGTTGTCAGCGACACTGTAAATCTGGACTGGTTGGGAGGCGTGCTGTAATGTTCCCTGAGGTTATCCATTTCGTTTGGATAGGCAACCCCATGCCGAGTTGGGCGGTAAGGTGCGTTGACGAGTTTCGCAGGCTGAATCCCAGTTATGAAGTCATGCTCCATAGCAGAGATGCTCTGCTGCCTGAGTATGCTGAGATGTATGAGCAGAGGAAGGATCTTGCGAGCAAGTCTGATCTTATCCGTTACTCTGTTCTTGAGAAGTTTGGCGGGTGGTATTTCGATGTGGATACCTTTCCTATGAGGCCTTTGCGAGACATTGACAGCGCCTATGAGTTTGACGGAAAGGGTATTGTGGTGGGAGCTCAGTATCCCGAGACCCATAGGCTGTGGTTGGCAAACGGGGCGATTGGTGTCCCCGAAGGATGGCAGGGGTGGGACCAGTTCAAGGAGATGCTTCTTGCAACGGATGATCCCGGGCGTGTGGCTCTTGGTCCTGCGTTGGTGACAAGGTTTGCAAGAGAGTATCCTGATCTGGTTGTCGTCATTGAGGAGCCTTGGTTCTACGCTGTCAAACCCGCTTGGGCCACCAAGGCTCTTCGTTGTGTTCTGCGCGGACAGAGAAAGATTGTCAAGAGGCTTGGAGATACGAAGGGGCAGATGCCCTTCAGCTTCCACTTGTGGGCAAGTAACAAGCTGGTGGACCTCGGTGGGCGCGATGCCGATCCCAAGGGGCTTGTGGTTGGGAGTGGTAGTAGGTCGGCTATGGTAGCCTGCCCATCCAATGATATGAAGAATCTCGACAAGGACTACCATCCCTATCGGCAGATAGCGGAGGCCCTTGCAGATTTGGGGTTCCAAATTGAGATACTGCATGTCAATGGAGCCCTTGAGAAGTCGAAAGATGTGCCAGAGGTGATTGTTCTGTGGAATGGCAGACGGGAGCCTCAGAAAACTTTGGTTGAGGAGGCTGAGAGCCTGTCCATTCCTGTTATCCGATTGGAGCATGGTTTCTTTGATCGGAGGTTCTACAGTCAGGCCGACCACGAAGGGATTTTGCATTGGGCGTCCTGGAGGAGGAAGTTAAAGGAACCCGCTCCCCCTGAAGGTGCTGAGAAGCTTGCCAAGTTCTATCCTCAGGGCATTCAGCCTATGAGGAAGAAGAAGGGCTATATATTGGTGATCGGTCAGGTCACTGAGGATAGCCAAATGGATGAAAGCTCAATAAAGGGATCCATCCGTTTGCAGAGAGTGGTCCACAGTGTCACCCGAGACATCAAAACCCACAAGACTTTCCTCCGCCCTCACCCCGCCGAAGTTACCAATCGACCTTACCTCCTTCCTGTTCTTGAATCTCAGGAGGAGTCTATGAGGTATGACTATATCAAGAACAAGCATGGCTCAGGTCTTGAGGAAGCCATTGCGGGTGCCTCATTCCTGATCACGATCAACTCGAACACAATCAACGAAGCTCTGGCAATGGGTGTGCCCACTTTGGCGTTTGGGCCTCACCTGGCAATTGAAGCAGGAGTAGTAAAGAGGGCCACAGAGGCAACGTTGGTTCAAGATATACGGGAGATGATAGAGGGGTGGAGGCCGGAACAGAGTAATGTAGAGAACTACATGCAGTGGCTTGCCTGCAGACAGTGGAACCCGCAGGAGTTCCGGGACCCCGAAGTGATAAGAGTCCTTGTGGAAGCTGCGGGAGTAAAGGTATGAGCGACATGTTGAAAGACGGGCTTGAGTGGTTGGAAGAGCAGCGCAAGGCACATCTGACGACGGATGTGGTTTACACGCATAGGCGGACGCCTGGTGCGGTGAGTGTGACGGTCGCAGCCACGTTTGGCAAGACGGACTACGATGTTTCGACCGAGGACGGGATGACCATCGGTTCGCACGTGTGGGATTTCCTGATCACGGCCACCGATCTGTCAGCCGAACCGGAAGGCGGGGATATTATCACTGCGCAGGGCAGGCGATATATTGTGATGGGTTTTGCTGGCGAGGCGTGGCGGTGGAGCGATCCGTATCGCACGACATATCGAATACACACGCGAGACGCAGGCTCAAGCGAAACAGGGAATTGATTGTATGAACGAATGCGATCGCTATGAAGATACATGCAA
>Ga0114918_10003568_pt1 | contig 13701 bp, 10 predicted proteins | sample LantaG_FD_87015 | JGI IMG/M metagenome (GOLD analysis project Ga0114918, IMG submission 87015) | Deep subsurface microbial communities from Baltic Sea to uncover new lineages of life (NeLLi) - Landsort_02402 metaG | ecosystem: Environmental > Aquatic > Marine > Oceanic > Sediment | place...
GAAATTAAAAAAATTGAATGATTACTTTGATACGCAATTGCAATAGGAATCAACCAAAAAAGCGCATATGGAGCTGCCAACATCCCTTGCGGGTGCGCTACAAATAAAAAAAGACAAACCGCTGGAATCACCGCACGAATTGCTCGAGATTCAGTCGCCCAATAGACAGAAGCCAATAACGTAGGAATTCCACTATATGCTAAAAAAGAAAGCGTCAGTGCTTTTTTGAAAAACAATGCATGCGCTACACTACTTGCACAAAGCATACCAATGCCCATCATGCCACCGAATGCTCCCACAAGCGGCGTAAGCATTGTACGCAATGAAAACGCAGTCCAAAACGTACCGATAGCAAAACTCATTTTAATAAAAGAAAGCAGTTTTGATGTAAAAATTATCGCTGCTGAACGTGCCGTTGAGATGCGTACTGATTTATTCACAAATACCCTTCAAAGTAGTTGAGATTATGAGACTTTTTTATCTTCTTAAAGTATCAAATCGATTAGAAAATGTCATGCCGGGCGTACAAGCAAAAAAGGGCTCCTTCACAATTTTTTTACCTCAGGCTATACTTTTAGAGAGAAAGTTTAGCTTCTTTATTCGTGTTATATACGGGTTTAATCATGGCAACAACGCTTATTTTCCCACTAACTATCATTCGGCATAGCCTTCTCCATCGAGCGTAAAAGGCACACCCTTTTTATGCCAACGTGTTGTTATTTATATTTTGTTTTCGATACATTCATACAAACTTGTTTTGATGGAGATTTTTTATGAACACGCTTTTATTTTTTAGTCTCTTTGCAACGCTCGCAATTTTTTATACGATCTTGGGCTTTTTTGCCTCAACCAAAGTAAGCACTACTAATGATTATTTCTTGGCGGGAAGAGATTTAGGTCTTTTTTCGATTACTATGACGCTCATTGCCACTCAAATTGGCGGCGGAATGTTGATCGGAACATCTGAAAATGCCTATCTCTATGGCATCTATGGTTTACTCTATACCATTGGTATGACAATTGGTTTTGCATTATTGGCGGCAGGCTTTGCACGCAGACTCCAAGTTATTAATGTAAGTACCACTGCAGAAATTTTTGAAAAAAAATATAACTCACTCTTTTTAAAGCAGATCGCATCATTTCTCTCAATTATCACCATGAGTGGTTTATTAGTTGGGCAAATAGTCGCATCTCGAACCATTATTGACTCACTTAATCTTGGAATGGCAACTGAGTGGCTGTTTTTATCATTTTGGATTTTTGTCATTCTGTATACTATGGCGGGTGGATTAAAAGCGGTAGTTATTACTGATGTATTTCAAGTGCTACTCATCATTTTTATTTTTGCTGGAGTATTTATATACAGCCTCCTTTATGGACCACCATTTGCATGGAACTCAATTGAGGCTATTCAAAAAGAATTTTTCGGCACCGTACCATTATCACTCAACGCATTAGTGGCAACCGTTTCAATGCCAGCACTTTTTTCATTAATTGAGCAAGATTTAGCTCAACGTTTTTTTGCAGCACGCACTCCCCGTGTAGCTGCATTGGGCGCACTACTCTCTTGTATCGGCATTATCTTCTTTGCACTCATTCCAATCTATTTTGGTATGCAAGCAAAGCTGCTTGGCATTGTAGTACCAATAGGCACGAGCCCACTTATTCCTGTAATTGAATTTCTTACTAATGAATTAGTAGTAATGCTCTGCTTGTGTGCGATTATTGCAGCGATTACTTCTACTGCAGATTCATTATTGTGTGCTGTAAGCTCAAACGTAGCGCAAGACTTTGAATTAAAATGGATTAAGCTGCCTGACACGCTCTATCGATCAAAGGTAATTACATTAGTACTTGGTATTGCAGCATTAATCGCTTCCTACTTTGTACCGCAAAATGTAATTACTATCTTAATTGATAGTTATGCAATTTCAGTAAGTTGCCTACTCGTGCCATTGCTTGTTGCATATTGCAGTGATCGTGTAAGCAAATTAGGTGCAATAGCAGCAGTTATCTGCGGCGGTATCGCATTTATGCTCATTCCTTTTTGGAATACCGAACTTCCAAAAGTATTAGCACCGGTACTGATTTCTGCAATCGCTTATTCTTTGGTAGCAGCTTTCACAAAAAGTGATTGAAAAAAAATCATCTGCGAAAATTAATAATCGACTGAACAGCCTCATCTAAGTCGTCGGTTATTACTAATGCTTTTTCAATCGGCGTAGAAATAAAATCATCCTCATGTGCTTGCTTATACCACTCAATTAAATTGTGCCAATACTCAACCCCAACTAAAATAACAGGCACACGCTTCATTTTATTGAGCTTCATTAAATTAAGCGCTTCAAACAGCTCATCTACCGTACCAATCCCTCCTGGGAAAATTACAAAACTACAAGCATAATGCGTTAGCAACCATTTGCGAACAAAGAAATAATCAACCGTTATAATCGGTGCACACTCATTAAAAAAATCTTTATCAACGCCCGTTACACCAATACCAAGCGTTGCATCCTTTTTCTTTTTGCTCGCTTCATATGCACCACAATTGGCAGCTTCCATAATACCAGGCCCACCACCTGTAATAATAGACATGCCCTGCTTGGCTATTTTTGCAGAAAAATCATATGCCCACATAGCATATTTGCCCTTTGCGTATGCACCTTTCCCACCAAATACAGCAACAACCGGCTGGCGCAAGTGGCGTAATTTAAACACCCCATAACTGAGTTGAAAAGCAGACTTTATAGAAACTAACCATACCTTTAAAACATCAACTATCCATTTCATAATTCCACCTTACATTCATCTCGAATCAAACAAAATACCTGTTCTAAGTCATCTGTTAGGGTAAACAGCTTTAAATCATCTTCACTTACCGTCCCATGCTTAAGTGCTTCATCTTTAAGCCACTGCATAAACGGCTGCCAATACTCCATTCCGAACAACACAATAGGAACACGCTTAAGTTTTTTTGTTTGAATCAATGTTAACACTTCTGCCAGCTCATCGAGCGTGCCAAACCCACCCGGAAATACCACGAACGCTGATGAAAAATGGGTAAGCAACCATTTACGAGCAAAGAAATAATCGAGGGCAAAAAATTCCTGCGCACATTTATTTGGCTCTTCACCCAAATCGGTTACCCCAATTCCCATAATACGCGCTTTTCCTTTTGGTAAAGCAGCCACTCCACAGCTTGCCGCCTCCATTATGCCGGGCCCTCCACCCGTCAGTACCGAGATATCTAACTCAGTAAGCCTACGCCCCAATTCATGCGCTTTTTTAAAATAAAAATCTTCTCCCGTTACTCGAGCCCCTCCAAAAATGGAAACAATCGGCCCTTGCAGCTTTGAAATCCGAAATACTCCATAGACCGTCTGCCAAAATACCTTAAAAAGGCGCCAGCTCGTGCTCAAGCAAATTCCAATTCGATTCATCATAACGTTTCCTTTTTTCTATGAGGCAGTCCCTTTTGTAGATCAAAATATCGTAACCGCACTGAATTAAGCACAACAGAAAGACTTGAAAAAACCATTGCACCACCCGCTAAAATCGGATTCAATACAATGCCAAAAAAGGGATACAGTAATCCCATTGCTACCGGAATGAGAGCAAGGTTGTACCCAAATGCCCATACAAGATTTTGATAAATATTACGCATCGTTGCGCGAGACAGTTGAAACAAAAAAGGAACTCTTGAAAGATCATTTGATAGTAAAATAACCTGCGCCGTCTCAATTGCAACGTCCGTACCAGCACCAATGGCAATTCCTACATCAGCCGATGCAAGTGCCGGTGCATCATTAATACCGTCGCCAACCATTGCAACCACATAACCTGCATCTTTGAGCTCTTTTATTTTTTGCACCTTTTGATCTGGGCGTACCGAAGCAACATACTCATTTATCCCAACACGCATTGAGACAGCCTGTGCGATTCGTACATTATCCCCAGTCAACATAATCGTTGTAATGCCTTGCTGTGAAAACCATGCAATCGTAGACACTGCTTCTGGTCGAATTGTGTCTGATAGTGAAAAATAAGCCACTAACTGCTGATCTATACTAAAAAAAGAAACCGACTTTCCATCATCATACCAAGCTTCTGCTTGCTTGAGATATAATGCATCGATAGGGACATTTCGCTGCTTGAATACATCAAGAGACCCAATAACTACCGTATGACCATTCAGTTGTGCTTCAAATCCAAGCCCTTCGATTGCACTACTTTTTTCCAAAATAACGTTTTGTACAAGAGCGCGATAATTTGGAACCTGCGCTTCAACAAATTTCACATATGCCGCAGCTAATGGATGCGACGATTGCTCCTCAAGAACAGCCCCCAACGCCATGACGAACGTCTCAGCACTTTGGCCCCACGACCATCCCTGATCAGTCAGAATGGAATCAATATTAGACACCACTTTGAACTGCTCTATTTCCATTTTTCCGAGTGTTAACGTACCCGTTTTATCAAACACAATAGCAGTAATTTTTCCTATTCGTTCAATAGCTTCTGCATTTTTAATAAGCACTCCCTGCAATGCGCCGCGCCCAATAGAAATCACCACAGAAAGCGGAGTAGCTAACCCTAGCGCGCAGGGACAAGCAATAATCAATACCAATATCATGGAAACAATTGCATGCCCTAGCTGAGGTGGTGGACCCCACACAAACCAAAGCGCTAGCGTAATAAAAGAAAGGAATATAACAAACGGCACAAAATAAGAAGCTATAGTATCTACAAGCTTTTGAACCGGAGCACGAGATGACTGCGCCTTCTCAACAAGCTGTATGATTCCAGATAGAACGGTATGTTTTCCAACCTTAGTAACTTCAACCTCTATAGTGCCTGTTCGATTAATTGCAGCTCCTATTACTGTATCCCCTTTTTGCTTTGCAACGGGAATACTCTCACCAGTAATCATACTTTCATCAACAGTACTCGATCCTAGCAGTATTATTCCATCTGTAGGAATACGCTCCCCCTCTTTAACGCGCATAATATTACCAGGCTCAAGATCATCTACCGATATCTCTTGCCAATGATCCTCTCCATTTTTCTTTTTTACCAACGCTACATGGGGCTGCAAATTAAGTAAGGTTTTTATTGCATCAGAGGCTTTTGCTTTTGAAAAAGCCTCGATATAGTTACCAACTAAAATAAATGTAATCACAAAAATAGATGCGTCGAAATAACTCTCCGATGGAATACCCATGCTCTGTAGAACTTTTCCAAAAAAATAAACCGCCACTGAATAGGCATACGCAGTAGTAGTGCCCAATACAATAAGCGTATACATATTGGAAGAGCCTTTTTTGAGCGCCATCCACGCCATACTATAAAAATCGGATGCTACCCAAAATTGAATTACGGTCGCAATAAGCAGTGTAGGCCAGTCAGGCAATGATATAACCGTTGAAAACAGCATATGCACCAGAGCATAACCCGCCCCTATCAAAGCAACAGCCAATTTCATACGGGAAACGCCCCCATGCTCGTGCGAGCTCGACTCACCCCCCATTTCCATATCATGTTCTTGCATACTATTCCTTCCAAATTACATAAAATTTAATTATTAAATGCGCATTTAAGCATAAAATAGGAGAATGTTACGCTTCAAGAGAAGGAATTCATGACCTCCATATGATGCACCCAAAGGGACATTTGAATCAAATAACACCAAAAAGCCTAATAAATCGGCCCTTAAAGCGCTCAATACATTGAAATTTGGTCTCTCAATGCAGTATACTGAGGATGGAAAGGTATTGATTAATACCCTATTTGTAATAGGAAGGATGAAGATAATGGCAAGCAATAAGCGACTTTCTATCTCTATTGCATATGTGATCGCTATTTTGGTTATCGGCTTTAAGCTCACCTCATGGTGTTCTGCTGAAAAAGCACCCTGCATCACTACGCCAAAAAAGAAAGTAGTTTGGCTCAACGTATTCGTACATGGAATAATGAGCATTAAACCACACCTTTCATGGAGCAACTTCGTACTTTTCATGAAAGATAAGGTTGAAGGCACACTCTATGAAAAAATAGTAGAGTTAATGCGAGAAGATCCATTCTTTTATAAAAACCAAGCAATGTATCAGTTAGGATTCCACGCAATTGATCCTTTACTTACAGAAGGCAATTCATGCGCGAGCCTTGCATTCATTATGAATAAAATTGGTCATCATTATGATGTAACTCCCCATGAAAACAAATATTATACCTTTGGATGGTCTGGGCTTTTAAGCGCAAAAAACCGATACCGTGAATCTAAAAAACTGTTTAAAAAATTAAGCAAAGAAGTTGAACAGCTTAAAGCAGAAGGCTACGCTCCACGCGTTCGTATTTTTGGATACAGTCACGGCGGAAATGTCAGCCTGAATTTGGCAAAAGTAAGACAAAAAGAGTATCAAAAGAGCACCTTCTCCGTTGATGAGCTTGTACTACTTGGATCCCCCATTATTAGAGATACCGATTACCTAATCAACGATCCACTTTTTAAAGAAGTATACAATCTGTATTCTCTGCGTGATCGAGTGCAACCATTAGATATATTTGCACCCAAACAAACAATATCAAAGCGACTTTTTAGACCACGTAAAGATTTTACTCTGCCGGATAAATTGGTACAAATACAGCTCAAAGTTACTCGCTGTAAACGAGGAGCATGTAAAGATCCAATTAAATTTGAAAAATCAAAAGATTATAGTAAGCGTAAAATTGTCTATGGAAAAGGCGGATTACTTCGAGATATTTCTCCGGGCCACATGGAACTTTGGTTTTTTGGTTGGACTCCTGTGCATTATCGCCCAAATTTCCCGCTTAACCCATTACCAACAGTTGCATTTGCGCCACCCATCATGTATCACGCACGTAAAATTGCGCAATCAATTCAACCAGAGCGTTCAATCGTTGCTGATATTCGTCCCGAACATAATGTCATATTGTTTAGACGCCAAGGGCACCACTCAATTCACTCAACCGTTCCCTTTTTATCTGAAGCGAAATTAAAAGAGCTGCATGATTCGATCTATTCATGCAAACCGAAGCTTTATGATCAACGCATTTATGATGAGCATATTAAGGATGCAGTTGGCAGCGCCCGAGAAGCACTCTCGATTAGTCGTTCCACTGAGTGATAATCGCATTCCAAAGATCAAGCAATTGATCCATCCTCATCTGCTGCGCACGCAAAGAAAGAATCTCTTCTGAAAAGCCATGCGCTTCATACTTAGAACCTTTTAAATTATTACGCATCGTTCTGCGCGGTTGCTTAAAGCAAGATTTAATAAAGTCCCAAAATTCAGCTTCATGTGGAATTGGCTTTGGATTCTGAATAGGATTAAAATAAAGCAAACGAGAAAACACTTTTGGTGCCGGGTGAAACGCGGCTGGAGGAACCTTTTCTAATTGCTTCCATTCAAAATAATATTGGAAAAATAAAGAAACGTATCCATATCCCCTACCTGAAGTTTTGGTGATTTTTTGCGCAACTTCTTCCTGCACCATAATCACCCCTTCTTTTAAATAGCGGCGATACTTTTGAAAGCTATGTAAAATTGGAAACGTAACATGATACGGCAAGTTAGCAAGTACTGTCCATGGCGCATGCTCTGCCAATACTTCTAAATCAACATCAAGAAAGTTTTGCAAAAGAAGCGTAAGACGCTTATCTTTCACTGTCTCTTTAATATACCGCACCCACTCTTCATCAATTTCATATACGCGCAAACGAGCAATAGGATTACGCAAAATTGCACGGGTTAAAAATCCATCCCCACATCCAATTTCTAAAATACTGCTTTGCTTTGTAAGCGTAACCGCATCAAACATGCAATGCACAAAGCGCTCGTCTCGTAGAAAATTTTGTCCATGTCTTTTTTTAAGCGCAATGCCTTTTGATTTTGCCACGTCCCTACTTTGATTATAATAATGCGTCTTTAAAGAAATCTAACTCTTCGAGCACCTTGCCTGCGCCATTTACTACGCAAAACAAAGGGTCTTTAGCTAAGGTTACAGGCAAACCGGTCTCTTTGGAAATTAATACGTCCAGTCCACGTAACAAAGATCCACCGCCAGCCATAGTGATACCCCTATCAACTAAGTCCGAAGAAAGCTCTGGGGGAGTGTTTTCAAGCGCGCTACGCACTCCTTCCATGATGCTGGCAATAATTTCAAGTAATGCCTCATTTACTTCAGAACTTGTTAATGTAATCGTTTTGGGAACGCCTGTTACTAAGTCACGGCCTTTTACTGGCACACTCTGCTTAGCGCTCTCGCTATCTACGATTGCACAGCCGATTTCTATTTTAATGCGCTCTGCAGTTCGCTCACCAATCAACAAATTATATTTTCGTTTTACGTAATTTACGATAGCACGATCCATTTCATCGCCGCCAACACGTACCGAACGGCAAAAAACAACAGACTTTAAAGAGATAACGGCAACTTCTGTAGTCCCGCCACCAATATCAACGATCATATTTCCGCACGGATCTTGCACTGGAAGCCCTGCACCAATTGCTGCAGCCATCGGCTCCATAATTGTATACACTTCTCGTGCACCTGCTTGCTTTGCTGATTCTTCTACTGCTCGCTTTTCTACCTGAGTAATACCAGAGGGTACACCCACAATCATACGAGGACGAATGAGCGTTCTTCGATCATTGTGCACTAAACGAATAAAGTGACGAAGCATGCTTTCAGTTAATTTAAAGTTAGCGATCACACCATCCCGCATCGGACGACATGCCACAATATTTTCAGGAGTTTTTCCCAACATTTCTTTTGCGCTTTTTCCAGCTGCCAATACATGATCAGTGTTCACCTTCACGGCAACCACAGAGGGCTCATTTAATAAGATACCTTTATTACGTGCATAAACTACTGTATTTGCCGTTCCTAAATCATTTGCCATATCATTAGAAAAAATACTGAAAAATTTACGGGCAGGAAAAAATTTCATAGAGATTCCTTCTGTAATAACGCCAACTTTCTAATACAAGAAATCAACACCAAGTGATACCCGTTGCGTTTTATCTATGCGACTTGCGGTAAAGAGGGTTGAGGGAATATCCCAGCGGAATGTAAGGATTGGGTTAAAATCTCGATGTATTTTCATTTTACCAAAATCATACAAAATATTGAGAGTGAAATACTCTGATGTCCAATCTGAATAATCACGCACCGCGTCTAGATTTAAAGGCGCTGTGCGATCACAGCAAGTGTCCTCGTAACAATCTTTACCGTGCCAGGTTAGCGTAAAGTTTAATCCCAATGCTAGCCCTTCGCGTAAATTCTCAAAAAGGAAGTATGGGGAGAAGATTGCGGTCACTGCCGGACTTACATTAACATCGGCAACTGCGCTCGCAAATATTTGTGGTTCTTTTTCAATCGGAACACGCATCGTTTGAATCTTACTAAATCGCTTATTAACTCGTAACAGAAATCCAGCCTTCCAATCTTCTTTCAATTCAAACAGTGCATCTCCAGCAGCATATATTCCCCAATGGCCATTGCCACCAAATGGTATAGAAGCTGGTTTGCCCGGCTCTGTAGTTACGCCAGTTGGAAATAATGCACCAAGTCGAAACCCTGCATCAATACGTCGGAACTTATAGCTATACTCCCACATGTGGCCCAAGCGAAGATACCAATCAATATCACCAAACCTTAATTGGGTAACAGCACCATCGCACATACGGACCTGCTTAAACATATCGCGCCGATTATCATCAAGCAAAATCGCATCGCCTGAAGTGATAGCAATATTTGGTTCAATCCCATTACTGTTCAATTTAAAATCAAAACGAGAAACCGATCGCATAAACAGCCATGAGAAACCGGTTGAAAGCCATTTTACAATCGATTGATTCCACGCAAACGCAACACCTTGCGCCTGACGCTTGCCACCAACATCCCATGGAATGCGACTGACAATTCCTTGATATTCTGACGGTAGTGGGTTTTGGTTTCCCTGTGCAGCAATACCTTTTGCGAGTTGCACTTGATCAAAAGTGCCATATAATTCACCGAGCGGAATACCCTCTTGCCGATCATTAAGTGCTTCATTTGCGGTAGTCACAAATAATTTTGCTGCGAATTCATTCCGAGTTCCATCCACCGTAAGGCGTGGCCTTTGCAGTAATGGAAGATGTCGGTTATCAAAAACCATCGCAACTGCACAATGCGAAACGAAAGCGCTGATAAGTATTGCTCTGTACAACTGTTTTTTGTTTGGCATCGTACTTTTCCTGCCTCTTTCTATCACGTAACTGGATCCTTTTTATGCAAATCTCTAGAAAAGCCATTCGGTATATAATACCGCATTATGCAAATTTGAAAAGCTTTTAGCAGATACTCTTGCGCTTTACAACATGCTTATATTATAGACTTAACCATTACATATGGTAGACTCTACCAACCAAATTTCGACCGAAATATGAAAGGGAGATAATGTTAACAGATATACAAGCAATTGTATTGGCCGCAGGAAAATCCACACGATTTAATACCGGTAATACAAAACTTATAGAAAAAGTATGCGGACAAGAAATCCTCCTTTACCCCCTTTCAGTACTGCAAAAATTTTCAATCCCCACTACACTCGTGGTTGGATTTCAAAAAACAAAAATTAAAGCTGCTGTTGAAAAGACATATCCAAACAGCATTACCTACTTAGAACAAAAAGAAATTAATGGCACTGCAGGCGCATTGCGCCTATTGCAATCTCACTTTCAAAGCCCTCACATTTTGGTAATGAAAGCGGATGTCCCTCTTATTAATAATGAAATTATTGAATCGCTGTATGCGCAACATGTAGCCACTGGTGCTGCAGTATCATTTGTTACTGCTCATAATGGTGATCCAACTGGATTTACCTATAGTAGAGTAGTAAAACAAGGCGCCAAAATAACTGTACGTAAAGCACACGAGCTTTCACATAAAGAAATTCAAGATTTGTGCTGCGTGAATGCAGGAATTTATATTTTCACGCGATCTTTTTTAGAAAAAGAACTTCCAAAAATTAAACGTAATACATCTACAAGCGAATACCATGTCTCTGATTTAATTAATGTTGCCACGCAGCAAGGCTACTTAGTAACAACAACGACTGTACCATTCGACCATATTCGGGGCGTAAACACCCATCAAGAATTATGGGCAATGGAACAAATTAAACGCTCTGAACTGATTAAATATTGGATGGATCGCGGGGTTCGTTTTTCTTCAGCTCATACTGTTCATATGGATCTAGATGTTACTATTGGGTCAGGAACATTCGTCGGATGCAGTGCACATCTTCTTTCGGGAACAAAAATAGGAACTGGATGCACAGTTGGCCCATTTAGCGTTATTGAAAAAAGCACCGTTGGAGATAATAGTACCGTACATCCACATTCAGTTGTAAGTAATGCAACGATCGGCGCCAATACGCAAATCGGACCATTTGCACACGTGCAAGAAGAAACAGTTATTGGTGATAACTGCGCAATTGGAAACTTTGTAGAAACAAAACGAGTTATCATGGGTAACAACTCAAAAGCTAAACATTTAAGCTACCTTGGTGATGCTGTAATTGGATCTAATGTTAATATTGGAGCAGGCACTATTACCTGTAATTATGATGGTAAAACTAAGCAGACCACCCACATTAAAGACAACGTATTTATCGGCACAAACAACAGTTTAGTTGCACCCGTTACTATCGAACAAAACTCATTTACTGCAGCTGGATCCGTTATCACGCAAGATGTCCCCGAAAATGCCTTGGCTATTGCACGAGCACGCCAAACAAATAAAGAAAATTATAAAACTAGTTCAACGCCATGCAAAGAATCCGACTCATCAAAAAAGTCTCTTTCATTCATTGGCGCATATAAAACACAAAACGATACCCCAACCAAAGATCAATGATACGATTTATACACACCGCAGATATACATTTTGGCATGGAAAATTATGGAAGAGTGGATCCGCAGACCGGGATCCACTCTCGACTTTTAGATTTTGATCGTGCGCTTAATAGTTGCATAGACGTCGCTATTAAGGAAAACGTCGACTTCTTTCTTTTTTGTGGAGATGCCTATAAAACGGCACACCCTACGCAAACACAACAGCGCCTTTTAATTCAATGCTTCTTTAGACTCTATGATGCAAAAATCCCCGTCATAATTATCGTGGGCAACCATGATCATCCTTTGAGTTTCGGAAAAGCAAACGCACTTGAACTGTTTGGGGAATTTCCACTCGATGGTTTTCATGTAATTTCAAAACCTAAAACGGTTCAATTGCAAACAAAGCATGGCCCCATCAATATCGTTGGCATGCCATGGCCTACGCGTAATTCAGTTGCATTAAAACAACATGAATCAGCCTCAACCAATATCACTGAATATATTTCTAAAGCTGCGTGCCGCATTATTGCAGACCATGCAGAAAAATTAGACCAATCTATTCCTGCAGTACTTGCCGGCCATTTAACCGTAAGCTCAGGGGTATTTTCCGGAAGTGAAAAACGGGCCGTTTATGGAACTGATCCCCTTTTCATGCCATCTCAGCTTGCGATTGCACCCTTTGATTACGTGGCGCTCGGCCATTTGCATCGCAATCAAAATTTGAATAAAAAGAATCCAATTCCAATCGTATACTCTGGATCAATTGAACGAGTTGATTTTGGCGAACGCAAAGAGCCGAAAGGATTCTGCTTAGTATCCATCCCGAAAAAAGGCGCTGCTACCTATGAATTCATTGAAACGCCAACACGCCCATTCTTACAGATTGAAGTAAAGCTCACATCATCTGCACCGCAAACACAACAGATGTTAGATGCAATAAAACAGCATTCAATTAAAGATGCAGTTCTAAAGATTTTATATCACATTCCTGAAAACCAAAAAGACTTAGTTGATTTGAAAGTCATACAGGATGCATGTAAATCTGCAATGTATATCGTTGGCATTATTCCCATCCGCCCTATTACAGAGCGCACCCGCCGCATTGGAAGCAATCAGGCATCCCTTAGCATGGAAACATTGCTCAGTAACTTTTTCTCAGAGAAAAAAGATGTTGCTGATAAAACGAAATTACTCGTTTCAAAGGCAATGGAGTTATTGGAGGAAAAAGAGGAGTAATCCTCTTTTTCTTTAAAGTCTCATTTTTAGTTCTACCGATTGGTTTTATTTTTTCATTATCATGTTGGCCTTTGCAGGCGGCATAAGATATTTAGCTTGCCCCCAGACTACGCATAAAGCTTCGTCGGGCAGGCTAAAATACCTTAACTAAAAGGGCATATAAGAGAAGTATCTCTTATAAATCTCTCTGCGATTGAAATGCTTCCCCATGCGCCTACCTGAGCTTGGAGCATATCAATCTGATTTATGTAACTGCGGCTTAGAGGGCATGCAATCGCGAATGATTCTTGAGTTTTATTTACACAAAATAATGAAGGTTTGAATGGAGCGTAAACGCTCACGCTCAAACGTATTCGATATATTTATAAATAATGCGACTCCGATCTAGCTTGTCGGATGTCTGAGCCGCACATGCAACGCAACACTGTAACTTACTCCAAGTGAGAGTAGGCGAATGATTGATCATTCAAGCGTAGAGAGATCCATAAGAGATGCTTCTCTTATGTGCCCTTGTATTAAATGTATTGGGCAAGCAATACATTTACGCTCCCTGCGGAAGGGC
>Ga0114918_10003570_pt1 | contig 13695 bp, 14 predicted proteins | sample LantaG_FD_87015 | JGI IMG/M metagenome (GOLD analysis project Ga0114918, IMG submission 87015) | Deep subsurface microbial communities from Baltic Sea to uncover new lineages of life (NeLLi) - Landsort_02402 metaG | ecosystem: Environmental > Aquatic > Marine > Oceanic > Sediment | place...
ACCTCGTCCCCTTCCCGCCTCGAAACAACACCAGGTCGATCAGCCCGCGCAGGCGCGCCCCTCGCCAGGCCTACCCTTACGCCGCCGACGACGATGACGACGATAGCATCGGCGAGGAGAGGAGCCCAGCAGCATTAAACAACAACGACGGCGGCGGAGGCGCCGTCGCCTTTGGGGACGCCCACCACCTCTCGTCGTCGCTGTTCTTCCCCGCCGCCGCGGCGGGGGCCGGGGGCAGCGGCCGGGCGGGGGACCCTGCCGCGACCCCGTCGGACGGCGTCCCCACGCCCTCCGGGTGGCGCGGGGGGGTCTCTCCTCCTCCTCCGAGGAGGAGGGGGACCGGAGCAGGAGGGGGGGGGGGAGGAGGCGCGGGGTGCAGCACGCTGGCGGCCGCTGTTCGCCGCCGCTCCTCGCTCGGCGGCGGTGGCGGCGACGACGGCGCGGCGCCCCCCTCGCGGGACTCGGAGGCCGGAGGGCTCTCCTCGAGGGAGGCGCTGCTCCCTCCTCCGCCGCGCTGGGGCTGCTCCCCGCTCGACGTCGGCGGCGGCGGCGGCGGGCCGGCCTCCGTCTCCGCGTCGGACCTGGGGGGCGCAGCCGCGGGCGACGCCGCCGCGAGGCGCCGCCTCTCTGCCGCCTCGGCCGCCTCTGCCGCCGCAGCGGCCGCGGCCGCGAGGCACGCCGAAGCGGCGAGCGGCGGCGCCCCTTCTGCCGCCGCCCTTGCCGCCCCCGCCCCTCCCCCCAGCAACCGCCGCTCCACCACCGGCAGCAGCCAGACGGAGTACGACCTCCGCATGCAGCAGCTCTACAGGCAGTAGCAGCAGCAGCGGCAGCTGCGAGGGGGGCAGCAGCAGCAGCGACAGCAGCAGCGGCAGCAAGCTTCTCCTTCGGTCCCGCCGTCGCTGGCGACGGGCGCCGCCGCCGGCGTCGCCCCCTCCGCCCCGCTCCTCCTCGGCGGGGGCGTCGGCGCGGGCGCGAGCGGGATCCTCCTGCCGCCTCCCTCGCACGTGGTAACCTCCGCGGACGACATGGCGAAGGAGGGCGCCCTGATAGAAGCGGCAGTCGGAGGAGGAGGCGGAGGAGGGAAAGAAAAAAGCAGTGCTGCTTCTGCCGCCGCCGCCGGCAACGACACCGCCGCTTCCTCGGGCCCCTCTTCCGCCTCCGTCGACCCAGACGACAACGCCGTCAACGCCGCCGCCTCCCAGGCGGCCTACTGCCGCGTCATCACTCCGGAACCGGCCCCCTCCGAGGAGGCCGAGGACGTCTGCGCGCTGCTGCGCGAGTGCCTGGAGCTGCGCGCGAAGTGGCTCTTCACGCCGGCGACACCGCCCGAGCGGCGGCCGCCGGCGCCTGAGGCCGCGGCACCCTCAGAGGTGCAGGGCGCGCCGCCGCCGTTCGAGTGGGGTCCCAACGAGCCCGGGCCGGCGCCGTTCGTCGCGGAGATGGTCGGAGGAGTCATGCACGTCTACGAGAAGGTGGAGGAAGACGAAGAAGAGGCGGGAGGAGGAGAAGGAGGAGGAGCCGGAAATGAGGACGAAGGAGGCGTGGTGGCAGCGGCGGCCTCTTCTTCTTCTTCGCCGCCGCGGACGGCCGACGAAACCCCTCGACCCCAACCCCGAAATAGGGGACGCCGCGTCTTCGCCCCGCCGGGCGACGCCAACGCCTTCTTTGCCGATCTCCACCGCGTCCTCAAGATAGCCGCCCTGGGCCCCGTCAAGTCCTTCGCACACCACCGCCTCGTGCTGCTCGAGCAAAAGTTTAACCTCCACGTCATGCTCAACGCTGACAAGGAGTTTCTGGCGCAAAAGTCGGCGCCGCACCGCGACTTCTACAACGTTCGGAAGGTGGACACGCACGTGCACCACTCGGCCTGCATGCACCAGAAGCACCTGCTGCGGTTCATGAAGTCGAAGCTGCGCAAGGAGCCCGACGAGGTGGTGATCTTCAGGGACGGGAAGTGAGCAAGAGACCCCTGGGCGCGGGATTGGGGAGCGGGGGAGCGGAGCGAAGGAGGGGGTTTCCTTTCTCTCTCTCCGCTCGGAAGCTTTTCTTTTGTTTCGATCCCTCGATCGAGGCGGCAGTGGAGCGCTGCAGCCTTTCGGTATCTTTCCTTGGAGTGGAGCGGGGCGAAGAAGCTTTCTATTGTTTGACAATTTACCTTTTCTTTTTTTCTTTCCATCTCTGGAAAAACGCTTTCGACCTTTTTTTTCTCAACAAAAACAGGTACCTGACGCTCGCCGAGGTCTTCGAGTCCCTCCGCCTGACCGCGCACTCGCTCAACGTCGACGCCCTCGACATGCACGCCGACAAGGGCACCTTCCACCGCTTCGACCGCTTCAACCTCAAGTACAATCCGTTCGGGCAGGCGAGGCTGCGCGAGGTCTTCATCAAGCAGGACAACCTCCTCCGGGGCCGCTTCCTCGCCGAGCTGACCCGGGAGGTCTTCGTCGACCTGGAGGCCTCGAAGTACCAGCACGCGGAGTACCGGGTGTCTATCTACGGGAGGAAGCGGGTGGAGTGGGACACGCTGGCAGCGTGGGTGCTGAACAACGGGCTCTACTCGGACAACGGTAGGAGATGAGGAGAGAAAGAGAGGGGGGAGAGAGAAGAGGAAGGGATGAGTTTTTTTTTTCTTCTTTTTTTTGGCCGAAAAAAACACGCAAAACTTTTCGAACACTTTTTCTTTGGACCCCCCCCCTCCCCCCCATGCCCATCTCTACCCTTCTCTCTCTCCCCTTGTCCCTCTCTTAAAACTACACCAGTCGTCTGGCTCATCCAGATCCCGAGGCTCTACGATGTCTACCGCAACCAGGGCATCATCGGCAACTTCGAGCACTTGATCGACAACATCTTCGGCCCCCTGTTCGAGGCCACGCTCGACCCGGCGTCGCACCCGCAGCTCCATTTGTTCCTGAGGCACGTTGTCGGGTTTGACATGGTCGACGACGAGTCCAAGCCCGAGAGGTAAGAAGAAAGCTTTTTTTTCCTCTTGAGGTCGAGGTTTTTTTCTTTTCTTCTTTCTTGCACGGCGTCGAAAAAACGTTGCCGAAAACAAAACAAAAACTCACTCTCTTCTTCCTTTTCCCCCCCTGTCTCTCTTTCCCCCTCTTCCTCCACACACACAAAAAAGGCGCCCGGCGAAGCACATGCCCTCGGCCGACGAGTGGGACCTCAAGCACAACCCTGCTTATGCTTTTTACGCCTACTACGTCGCCGCCAACCTATTCTCGCTCAACAAGCTCCGAGAATCGAGGGGTTTAGCGCCCTTTTCTTTCAGGCCGCATGCCGGGGAGGCAGGGGATGCGGATCACCTGGTGGCGGCCCTACTGCTCTGCGAGAACGTCGCGCACGGGATCGGCCTGCGCAAGTCCCTGCCGCTGCAGTATCTGTTTTACTTGTCTCAAATCGGCCTCTGTATGAGCCCGCTCTCGAACAACTCGCTGTTCCTCGACTACCACCGCAACCCATTTCCCAGCTTCTTCGCTCGGGGTTTGAGCGTCTCGCTATCGACCGACGACCCGCTGCAGATCCACCTGACCAAAGAGCCGCTAGTCGAGGAGTACGCGGTCGCGGCCAAGGTGTGGAAGCTGTCCGGTGAGGAAACGTTTTTTTTTTTTTCGTTTTTGGTTATGGTGGAGCTTTTTCGGGGGTTTTCTTTTCTTCTTTTTCTTTCTCCCTCCCTCCAAGCTCACCCGATTTTCCCCTCCCTCCCCCCAAAACAAAAAAACGGAAAACACCGAAATAAAAAAAAAAGCTGCCGACCTCTGCGAAATCGCCCGCAACGGCGTGCTCCACTCGGGCTTCCCGCACGAGGTCAAGCAGCACTGGGTCGCGCCGCGGTACTGGCTCCCGGGCCCCGAGGGCAACGACATCCAGAAGACCAATGTGCCGAACCTCCGCATGCGGTTCCGGTGGGACTGCCTGAGCGAGGAGCGGGAGTTGGTGAAGGAGGGGGCCGGCAGCTCGAGGAGGAGGAAGGCGGCGAGGGAGGCGAGGGCGGCGGCGGCGGCGGCGGCGGCTTGGAGGTGAAGAGCAAGAGAAGGGAGAGGGAGAGTTGGAGGGAGAGAGGGGTGAGAGGGAGAGAGGGAAACGCGTTCCTTTTTCGCGCCCTTTCAACGGAAACGACAACAGTAACATCACTTTGATATTTTTTATTTAATTTGGGTGTCGTGAGGGGAAGGAGGGGAGGGAGAGGCGAGGGGAGGGGCGGGGGGGAGAGAGAGATGAAAATGAGGAAGGCTCGAGCCAGAGGAGCCTTGGCGGGCGCCGTGCGGCGACGGCGCCGCCCGGAGAAGAAGAGTTTTTTTTCTCTCGTTTCGCCCTGCTCCACTCTCCTTTTCGACGAAAAAAAAACATCCCTCTCAACCCTTCCCCTCTGTCCCTCGACATCCTCCACCAACCAACCATGGCTCCCACCCCTTCTTTCGATCTCGCGCATCTCAAGCGCGTGGCCGCCGACCTCGCCTCCAAGCTCCCGTCGCTCCCCTTTGACCTCCCGCCGCTCCCTGCGTTCCTCGAGGAGGCATTGGAGGCGCCGCTCGCCCGCCCGGCAGCGGCCGCGATTCTCGTCGTCGCCGCCACGCTCCTGGCGTTCTCGGTCGCGTCCCGCAAGGGCAAAGCGGTGCGCGGCTCCGTCTACGTCCGCGGCGCCGGTGGCGAAACGGTCCGCAGGAGCTCGAGGTAAAGAGGAGAGGCCTATAATCCGTTTTCTTTGGAGAGAATTCAACGTCTGCGTTTTGTTCGTCGCGACGCTCGCTCTTCGTGGCTGTTGGTTTTTTTTTTCCTTCAGCAGCAGCATTTGCCTCTCACCACTTCTTTCCTCCTCCCCTCGCAATGCCCTCTCTTTCGCTCCAACTAACACGCCACAGGGCGCGTGTCACTGCCTCCAAGTTTGACGAGTCGACGCCGGTCAAGAAGGTGCGTTGCTGGAGGAGTAAAACAAGAGGCAGAAAGAGCGAGCGCAATTTCTCTCGCTTTTTTCTTTCAGTTACTCTCCTCTTCAAGAGCTCTTTCGCCGCTCGACGTCGAAAAGCCTTTCCTCTTCTGACCACTTCTTCTCTCCCTCTCTCCTCTCCTCCTCCTCGACAAACAAAAAAAAACGTCAGACCCCGACCTCGGCCAGGAAGGCGCCGGTCAAGACGCCGTCCTCGACGATCCGCCGCTCGGCGCGAACGCCCGCGAAGAAGTAGAGGAGAAGAAAAAGGGAGAGGCACGTTTCTTCTTCGTCCTCCTTTTTTTTTTCTGCCTTTTGTTTCCCCACCACCACCCTCGACCTCGACCCCCACCTCCACTCGTGTTTTTTTTCTCTCCTTCAAAAAACAAAAATCGACATTTCGTTCCAAATTCGTGAGAAAAGGGCCTTGGCCCTTTTTGCCCTGGCTGGGGGCAAGAGGGGATGGATGAGCAAGGAGGGAGAGCAACACTTATCAAAAAACAAAAAAAATAAGAGCGGGAGCGTTTGGCGCAAAAAACAAAAAAACTTCTCTTTAGATTTTCGCGCCTTTTCGCGCCTCCTCCCCCCCCCCGCTCGAACCAAAAAAAAACGACAACAAATTTCGCTGTAACTCGCCTTTTGAATTGCACACTCCAACAAACGATACCGCCCTTTTCCTCTCTCTCTCTTTCGTCACGCGAGCCGGAGCGTCATCATCTCTGTCGGATTTGCACTTAGTTTTATCTTTTCACCCGTTTCGCCTCGAGCGCCTCAAAGGAGGGGGCGCCGCGCCAGCGGGGACGACCGGCGGCAGCAGCCTCTTCGATCCAACAGCAGGAGGCGGCGACGGAGGCGGCGGCAGTGGCGGAACGGGAACGTGAGCGGCAGCAACCGCGGCGGCGTTGGACCCGAAGCCGAAGCCGAGGTCGGTGGAAGCGACGATGTCGAGGAGCCTATCGACGTCGGGCAAAGGGCCCCCCTCCCCCAGGATGGCGGCAGCGGGGGGAAGCTCTCGGAGCAGGGCGCCGACCGCAGGGGGGACGGCGCCCGCGGGAGGAAGAGGGGGCCGGAGGAGGAGCGGAGCGGGGGGCAGAGGAGGCGGCGGAGGAGGCCCCGCTGCCGCCGCCGCCAGTTTCGGAGGCGGCGCCGGAGGGGCGGAGACGGCGGGGGCGACGGTCGCGGAGGGAGGCCTGGGGGCCGGAGCTGCGGCAGCGGGGGTGGCGGCAGAGCTGGCGGGGACTACCAACGGCCTCGGCGGCGGCGGCGGCGGCTGCTGCTGCTGCGGCGGCGGCGCGCGGGGGGCCGGCGCCGCGGCCGAGGAGGCGGTCAGGAACGGGAGCACGACCGGCGCGTCGTCCTCCGCGGCCCCGCCCTGCCCCGCCCCGCCGCCGCCCCCGCCCCCGCCGCCGCCCATCCTCGCCTCCGCCGCCCTCCTCGCGGCCCCGCTCAGGGGGGCCAGCCCCTCGGCGGAGAACTTCGCCAGCGCCAGGGAGAGGTCGTCGCGGCCCGGGTCGCGCGGGGCGGAGTCCGCCGCCGCCACCGCCGCCGCCGCCCGCCCCGCGCCCGCTCCCCCCCCAGAGGCGGCGGCGGCGGCCTCGGCCGCGGCCGCGGCCGCGAGCGAGCCCTCCCTCCTCGCCACCAGCGCGCGCACCTCGCCCGAGCCCCCAAACTCCCACTCCAGGGCTATGTAGCCGTCCCAGAGCGCGCGGAGGCACTCGAAGGGGGAGCGGAGAGGAGGGGGAGGGGCGACGTCGGAGGGGGGCGCGGGGCTGGGAGCCCCTCCTCCTCCAAACGGCGACGCGCTCCCCGCGACGGCGGCCGCGTCCGCCCCGGCGCTCGCCAGCGCGCGCTCGAAGAGCGCCCTGGCGTTGGCGGCGTCGCCGAGCGTCTTGGCCAGGAAGTCCGAATAGTGGAGCACAAAGGCCGGGTCCCGAGAGGAGCCCGCCGCCGCCGCCGAGGCCGCCGCCGCCCGCATCCCGAGCTCGAGGATGTTTCGGGCGACCTGCTCCACCTGCGACCCCCCTCCTCCTCCATGCCCTCCGCCGCCGCCGCCGAGGCTCCACTCCAGGGACGCCGCCGCTGCGTAGCACCTCCAGCCGCAGCGCTTCCACTTGCGGGCTCGCATGAAGACCCGCCTCGCGGCGCGGAGGCCGCTGCCGTTGCTGCTCGAGGCGGCGGCGGCGCCGGCGGCGGAGGAGGACGCGGAGGAAGAAGCGCCCCCCCCCCCCTCGGCGGCGTCGGCGGAAGCGGCGGTCCTCCGCGCGAACCTCATGTACTGGATCCAGAGCAGCGTTCCCTCGTCTGCGGAGAACAGGGGGGGAGCAGCAGCGGCAGGCGAGGGGGCAGCCTCAGTCGCTGCTGCTGCTGCTGCTGCTTCTTCTGCTTTCGGGGGAGAGGCGGCGGCCTTGGCGTTTGGCGAGGGGCCGGCGCTCCCTCCGCCACCGCCCCCTCCCTCCGCCTCCATCGCACCGCACGCCCTCTCGAACACGGCCCTCGCGGCCTCGACCGCGCCCGAGGCCTCCTCGAGGTCCGCGCGGGCGAGCAGCAGCATAGCCGAGGCCGGCATGAGGGCGGTCGCGCGGTCGAGGACGGCCCTCGCGGCGGCGACGCCGCCGCCGCCGCTCTCGCCGGGGTTGCCGCCGCCGAACCCGCTCCCGCTCCCGCTTCCGCCGGCCCCTCCCCTTCCTCCGGAGGCGTGCCACGCCGCAAACTCCACCCAGAGGTCAGCGTGCCACCGCAGCGGGGCCAGCGCCTGCTCGTACGCGAGGGCGACGCGGGCCCCAAGCTCCGCTGCGTCCAACCCTTGAGGGTTGCTGCGCTCCCAGGCTATGAGGGCGCGCCAGTGCAGTTGCAGGTTTTGCGCGGTCTTGCCCCCGCGCCCGGGGGGGACGGCGAGCTCGGCTATCAGGGGCAGGGACCAGTGCTGTGCAGCAGCAGCAGCAGCGGCAGCAGCGGCAGCAGCGGCAGCAGGAGCAGCGGCAGCGGCAGCAGCGCCCGACGACGGAGGCGCCGCCAGCCCCAGGGGGCGCAGCAGCTCCTCGCGCCGCCGCCACGCCGCCCGCGCCGCGAGGTGCCGCGGCCTCTGGTCGTCGAGCGCCCTCTTCGCCAGCGTCCGGTCCGCCTGCGAGCCCTCGAACGCCTCGTAGGCCCGCCACAGCGGCTCCGCCGCGGCGGGGGGGACGGGCACGCGGCAGGCGCGCTGGTAGGCCGAGCGCAGCGCCGCGGTGCGCGCGGCGGCCTCCTGGCCGGGGACGGCGCCGAAGAGCCGGGCGAAGTCCGCGGACCCCGGGGCGGGGCGCTGGAGCAGCGCCAGGAGGTCCTGCCAGAGCGGGGCGGCGCGGGCGTCGTTGCCGACGACGCGGGAGGCGTAGTCTGCCGCGGCGCGGGCGTCGGCGGCGGTGGTGGCGGCGGCGGCGGCGCCCGCCGCTGCCGCCTCGGTTCCTCCCTCTCCCTCCTTCTCCTCCTCTTCCGCTCCCGGGGCAGCGGCAGCAGCAGAAGCGGCGGCGGCGGCGGCGGCAGAAGCGGCAGAGTCCTCGGCCGCGCGCGCGCTCACGAACGCGACGTACTCCCTCCACAGCGGCGCGTGCGGGCACGAGAGCAGGCAGCGCGAGTACACGGACTTGACCGCGGCGGCGTCGGCGCGGCGGGCCGCGACGGCGGCGAGCTTGCGCCAGTGCTCGGCCGCCGTGGGGAAGCGCGCCAGCAGCGCCTCGAGGATGGCAACGTAAGCGGTCTCCGCCGGGGTCGGCGGGCGCGGCGAGCGGGGGGTGGAGGGGGCCGACGGGGGCGCGCCGCTGCCGTTCTCCTCGGGCTTCTCCTTCTTCGGCGCTGCCTCCTCGGCCGCCGTCCGCCGCTCGGCCTCTGCCGCGGCCGTGGCGGCGGAGACCTCGGCGACGGCGCCCAGGAGCACCCACGAGCGCGCGGACCAGGGGTCTGCCTCGACGCGGGCGCGCGGCTCGGCGAACTGGTGTTTTTGTTTCGGGCGAGAGAGTTTTGTTTTGGTCGGGTGAGCGAGAGGAGGCAAGAAAAAAAAGGAAAGAAAGAGAGAAAAAAATGTCCGACGACACGCAATCCTCTCGATTTACGTCGCACTCGGACGAGCTCGCCCCGCATCCATAAAGGCTTTTCCGATCGCAAATCTCCCGCCGGGGGCATGAGGAGACCTTCTCAAGATCTTCAAGTGCAGAATCGCGATCGTTCCAGCCTCTATAGTGGAGAGACAGAGAGAGAGAGCGAGACGGACGAGTTGATCGTCAACTCCCTTGTGACGACCGAGACCGATGCTCGTTGAAATGCGAAAGACTCTCTCTCTTGCTGCTTTCAATATCTTTTACCTTGGCCTTGAGATCCTGAGGCAGGTCAAGTGCATCGAGAGCATTGAGTTCTCCGTGCTGCTGGGGGGACGCGGAGGGCGGAGCGGCTGCTGTGGCGGCCATCGTGGGAACAACGACGCAGAGAAAAAAGGAAAAAACTTGGATTTTTTTCTCCCCCACTCTCCGCCTCGAGTTCTTCTCGGCAAAGAGTGAGCCAGGAGTTTGCTCCTGGCTCACTCTTTGCTTCTTTCTTTCTTTGAGGAGTTTGTTTCTTTCTTTCTTTTTCTTTTTCCTTCTTTCGGCTCTGCACTTTGCTAATTGCACGGCGCTGCTGCCGAGAGAGAAGACAGAAGAGACAAGGACAGACAAGGAGAGTGGAAAGGAGAGCAGCTGGCAGGCAGGAGACAAAAGGAGAGAGACGTTTTTTTTTCTTCCAGAGAGCCCAAAGGGGGAGGTTTCAAAATTGATTTACAACGTGGTGTGATGCTTCGTGTGTTTGGCGGGAGGGAGGGAGGGAGGATTCAGGGCGCGGCTAGCCTAATGCGAGCCTCGCTTGTTTTGCAGCAGGGGGGGGACAGGGGGAAAGTTTCTTTTTCCTGGTCAAAAATGATCAAAAAAGCAACTCCGGAAAAACTAAGGGGGAGGGGGGAGGGGGGGAAAAAAAAGCTCTGAGCGCAGCGGACTAGGACGAAATGAGGTCAAAAAGTAAAAATCCCCTTTTTCCCTCGAGGGGCGCTCGAGAGGAGTGCCCGCCGAGGGAAGATTAGACTAGGAAAGGGTGTCGGGGAGATTCAAATCGCCGGGGGAAAGTCGCGCGCGAGCTGGTCATGGTAATGTTAAGGTGGGACGCTTGAAAAAACTCAAAAAACAAGTCTTAACGAGCAAAAGTGGCTCGTGTTTTGTTTGTTGTATCAAAAGAGGACGAGCCCCCTCTCTCCGACGCTCCCCCTCCCCCTTTTCCCCCACTCCGCGACAGGGGCAAGTGGCCCGCTGCCGCTGGGGGTGGGGGTGGGGGTGGGGGGGCTTGACGCGTTTTTTGTGGGGTGGAGGTGGGGGTCGTCGCCGCCGTTTGTTCCTGTCGCCGTCGTCGAAAGAGACGGAAAGAAAACTCTCGAGAGGAAAGCCAACTTCTTCCTAGGCGACAGCCACGCCCGAGGGGCCCGGCGCGTACCAGGCGCACGCCGGGGCCACCGGGGGGGACGAGAACGCGTGCGGGCGCATGAAGACGGAAGGAGAGGCGCAAGCAGCGGCAGGCCTGTAGTGGCCGTCGTGGTGGTGCGACCCCGCCAGGGGCACGATGTTGGACTCGGTCGCCAGCGCCGCCGACGAGGACCCCGCCGCCGCCGACGACGACGAGCTCAGAAAGCCCCCGAGCTGCTCCCTGAACCAGGGGTGCTCCAGCGCGTCCGCGGCCGTCAGCCTCGCCCCGGGGTCGCGGTCGAGCAGGCCCGCGAGCAGGTCGACGCACGCGGGCGACTTGCCCTCCCAGACGCCGCCCGACAGCGGCACGGGGTCGCCGAGCACCGAGCGCATCACCTCGTCAACCGAGCGCGACCGGCAGTCGTCGAGGCTCCTCCAGAAGGGGAACCGCCCGCTCAGCAGCTGGTAGAGCATGACCCCCGCCGACCACAGGTCCGCCTCGCGGCCGTAGTCGCGCTGTAAGACCTCGGGCGCCATGTAGACGGGCGTCCCCGTGCGGCGGTTGAGGCTCGCGCGGCCGAGAGGCTGCGCGCAGCCAAAGTCGACGGCGGAGAGCCAGCGCGCGGGAGGCCTGCTGCCTCCCTCGACGAGCGACTCGATAACCGCCGTCGAGGCAAGAACGGGGCCGTGCTCTCCGTCGGTCGAAGAGAGGCCCGAAGAGGCCTCGCGCAGCATGAAGTTGGCCAGCTTGACGTCGCCGTGCATCACGCCCGCGGCGTGGCACGTGGCCACCACCTTCAGTACCTCGTGGGCGACCGCGGCGGCGGCGCGCTCGGAGAGGGGGCCGCTAGAGGCCAGAGCCTGGTCGAGGTCGCCGCCGCGGAGGCGCTCCATGACGAGGTAGGCGCACTCGGCGTCCTGTTGATAGTTTTTTTTTCGGTTTTCGGGTTTTTTCAAGAGGTGTTTTCGAGGTGAGAGTGGGGCGATACGGAGGAGGGTGGGGGGTGAAGAGCAAAGGCAAAACAAAGCGAAGGCAGCACGTTCAATTCTCGCTCTCCAAGGGAAAGAGCGCGCAGCTTCCCTCTCTCGCGCGCTTCTTCTTTCTCGAAGAACACGAAGAAGAAGAAGAAGACAGCAAAGGGTCGAGATAACTGACGAAAGGGGGAATAAAAATTAGGCGCTTTCTAGCGAAGGAAAAAAGAAGACGCTTTCGAAAGAGGATGCCGTGCGAGGAGTTTTGCAGCCGCCATTCGGAAGAAAAACTCTCGCACGTCTCGACAGCGCCTTTCCTCCCCCCGGGGCCCCACTCGGCAACCTCTCTCGTCGACAACTGCGTCGATGGAATGGTTTAAAAAGGGAAAGCGGGCGAGCGGGGCGCGCCCCAAAGGACAAAAAAAACGCACCTCAAAGGCGCCGAGCAGCTTCACGACGCCCGAGCAATGCTGCACGCGGGCCTGCAGGGCCGCCTCGCGCACGAGCTTCTTCAGCGTGCGCTCGCGCGTGCTCTTGGGCCGTCGTTTGCTCATGGCCTTGACGGCGACCTCCTCTCCTGTCTGACGGTCGATGGCGAGGTACACGACGCCGTAGGAGCTGTTGGGAGTTCAGAGATGTCGGTCTCGAGACGGATGGAGGTCGTGAGAAAGGGGGGAAAAAAAAAAGCGCCAGCTCGTTCATTCCCCGCGCCCCCGGCTTTCCCTCTCTCTCTCTCTCTCTCTCTCTCTCTCTTTCTGGGCGCTTACCCTCCGCCGAGCGTCGAGCCCAGGATGTAGCGAGAGGCCAGGTCCTGCTGCCAGCCCAGCTCGGTGAGCGCCGAGGCCGGGGCCGGGGGCGCGGAAGCCGGCGCCGACGACAAGAGAGCGCTCGGCGAAGAGGAAGAGCCGCTCGAGCGCACGACGACATGGGCCTGGGCCTGGGCGGCGGACGCGCTCGCCACGGTCGAGGGCTGCTGCAACTGATGTTGCTGCACCGCGAACGAGGAGGGTGGAGAGCCCGAAGCGTTGCTGCCGCCGGACGAGGGAGACGATGGCCGCGGAGTCGCGCGGGCGACGCTCGAAGCAGCTGCTGCTCCTCCTCGTTGCTGCAAGGCGGGTCGCATGCGCCGCGCCTGCGCGGCCGCGCTGCTGCCTCCGTTCATGGTGGCTGCGGGAGTGCTCGCGTGCGAGGCCGCCGCGGACGCAGAGGGGAGCATTGGGACCGTTGAAGGGGAGGGAAAGAGGCCCCGCGACGGTAAGAGAGATGCCTCGTCAGACTTTTTCCTCGAGGCGGGAGGAGGCAAAAAAAAAAGAGAAAAAGTGAGTGGGGGGAAACGCCTTGACTTCTTTCACTTGCAACTCGAGAGAGCGTTGGCCCGTGGCCCTCTCTCTTTCTCTTTCCTTCCATTTCTCCGTCCGCATCCCCACTTTTGTCCCACCCGACTCGCAAACAGTTCCTGCAATCTCCCGCGGAGTTACAGATATTCAAACGTTCTAGAGAAACGCCGTAAGGGAGAATGCCGTGGCCCTTTTCGAACGATCAATTGGGCTGCAACGGCGGCGAAAAGCTCGACGCCGACGAACCAGTCGACGTACACTCATGGGGCGACAGGGAGACCCACATCCGGGTCACGAATCCGGAGGGATTTGCCGTCAAGGTGCGCTGGGGGGAAGGGGAAAGAGGGAGGAGGAAAGAGAGCGGGAAATTGAAAACGGTTCGTTCGTTCGACCTCCTAGTAAAAAAACCGACCTCGACCTCAAAACCTCTCTCTCTCTTTCTCCCCTCCCCCCCCTCCGAAACCAAAACACACAGGTCGAGGCCCACGCCCGCGTCGACCTCCCCCACGACGAAGTGTTCGCCATCCTCACCGACGAGGACAACCACGAGGTCTTCTCGTCGATCGCCGCCATCCCCTACCGGAAGGTGCTCCGAAGCAACGACTTCCTGGGCACCAAGCGCGTCGCCGTCGACCACGACGGGCTGTGGCGGCTGGGCCCCTTCTGCGGGAAGATCCGCACGAGGCTGCTGGTGGAGGAGGACGGCAGGGCGCGCACCGTGCGGTTCACGCTCCGCGACGACGACGGAGGCGAGGGCGGGCGGGGCGGCGGCGGCCCGAGGGGCGGCGCCGCGTTCATGAGCCGGTTCGAGGGCGGGTGGAGGGTGGCGCCGCTGAGCCAGAGCGCGCTGGACGCCGCGCTGAGGGTGCGCTTTTTTTTTCGCAGAGAGAGAGAGAGAGAGAGAGAGAGAGAGAGAGAGAGAGAGAGAGAGAGAGAGAGAGAGAGAGAGAGAGAGAGAGAGAGAGAGAGAGAGAGAGAGAGAGAGAGAGAGAGAGAGAGAAGC
>Ga0114918_10003571_pt1 | contig 13694 bp, 23 predicted proteins | sample LantaG_FD_87015 | JGI IMG/M metagenome (GOLD analysis project Ga0114918, IMG submission 87015) | Deep subsurface microbial communities from Baltic Sea to uncover new lineages of life (NeLLi) - Landsort_02402 metaG | ecosystem: Environmental > Aquatic > Marine > Oceanic > Sediment | place...
GTATATGAACTTCATGATTATCTGCAATGAGTAACTTGCTAATTAAAGCGAAAAACTCTGGATTTGCATCACAAACTCCGTGTATGTCAAGTGCTATTTTCATTTTGTCTTGTTTTATGTTATACGAAGATAATAAAAAAATGTTACTTATCTATATTCTTTAAGAGTTGTTCTTGCTGACCTATGTTTTAATCTTCTTATAGCGCCTTCTTTTATTTGCCTAACTCTTTCTCTGGTAAGGTCAAATAAGAGTCCTATTTCTTCAAGACTTCTTTGTTCTTCACCGAAAAGGCCAAAGTACATAATTACAATATTTTTCTCTCTAGTTGATAATCTATTCAAAATTCTCTCTAATTCTACTTTTAGGTCATTGTTTTTTAATAGATGTTTGATGTCGTGTTCACTTTCTCCCTCTATCATACCAAGCATAGTTCCAGAATCATCTTCAGTTGTCATAGGAGCATCAAGAGAAGAAACATTTAGACTTTGTTGTAAAAGTTCTGTTATTTTTTCTTCGGTATATTTAGAAGGGTCTCCGTTTTTATTTTTAGATTCAATGTCAATTAAGTAATCAGATAATTCATAATTACAAGGTTGTCGGTCTAGTATTTGTTCTAACTCAGCTTTGGCCTGGTTGATTCTGTTTACAGAGCCTATCTTGTTAAGGGGTAGTCTTATTTTCCTACCATGGTCTGAAAGATATTGCATAATTGATTGACGAATCCACCATACGGCATATGAGATGAATTTAAACCCTTTTGTCTCATCAAATCTTTGGGCTGCTTTAATTAATCCAGCATTTCCTTCCTGGACTAAATCTGGAAGTGGTGCTTTGCCAGTATATTGTTTAGCCACAGAAATAACAAATCTTAAATTTGCTCTAACTAATTTGTCAAGCGCTCTCTTGTCTCCTTCTTTTATTCTAGCAGCAAGTTCACCTTCCTCTTCTGGTGTTATCATGGGGATATTTCCCACTTCTGTTAAATAGCTGTTGAATGACTGTGCATCACGATTCGTGATTTGTTTTGTAATCTTTAGTTGTCTCATCTAATGTTTTTTGTTATTAAGTCTGGCTCTTATACGGAGAGAAAATTAAAATGTTTAAGAAAGTTTTAAAAAGTTACTAACATGTTAATAACTCAATTATAAAACAGAAAAGCCCCCATCTGAGACGGAGGCTTTTTAGCTTGAGAGCATGCTCTCAATTTCGGACCGTTAGGCTACCATTGCCACTGGGGCAAAAGAAACTGTTTCGGCTCTCTCAGACTCCGCTATCGCTGCAAGTGCAAGAGATTTTGTTAAATTTTTGTCATTTCTGACTGTAAGGTTCTTGAGTAAACCGAGTATAGAAAGAGTCTATTACCAGAGCACCCCCATTTTATCTCAATTACCAGGTTACGTTGTTAAACAAGAGGCTTTACCTGGTCTATGTGGAAGTGGAGGGATTCGAACCCTCGTGTTCACATCAAAACGATTCATCTTTATAACAAACCTTACTTGTATGTAAATATACGAAAAAATAATTAAAATGTTACAATTATTTCCAAAATTCTGAAATAATTTTACATAACTCTACTGTTTCTTCATGTGAAAGGCTGTTTTTCATGTAGTTAATGTTTTTGCTAACAAATTGTACATTGCCAATAATATACCCCTCGTTGCTGTCGATTCTATCTAATGATGCTGTATACATGGAATTATTTCCTTTATCTTTCCAGTCTTCTAATTCAACGCCAGTGTATATACATTTTCCTTTTTGGTTTTCCCAAACCTCTTTAAGGTATTTTAGATTTATATTAAATTCTTGATTTCTGGATTTAGATTTTCTAAGATGGTATCTAAAAGGAGAAAGCTCATCTTTTTGAGAGCCTTTTTTTAAATTTTCTACATTACCTAATTTATCTTTGGGTATATTTCCAACGTTACCTCTACCAGAACAACTTCTGGAGCAATATGATTTTCTTCCTTTTTTTTGATTTCTTTTATATTCTCTTTTCTCTCTTTCGAAAGGTGTTCCACAAGATTCGCAGACCAATTCAATTTTATTTCCCATTATTTACTATTTACCCGTCTCCACGTTATCTGTGGTAGACTCCACAAATAAATAGTAATAAAAAGTAAAATGTTAATAACTTTTTTTAGAATCTCTTAAAATAGCTTGTTTTAACTCGTTTTTTGCATCCTTCATTTGTCTTCTAACAAGAAGTGTGTATGAGATGATGAACCATAAAGAAACTGCTCCTTGTAAAATAAGTGCGGCCCAGCTGAATGTATCCAGTGGAAATACAATTAGTATAATAGTATTAGCTATCAAGAAAATAGGCATTGTAATCCCAAACACTTTAGCTTCCCAACTTTCTTTCATTCTTTCTATGTAAATGCATAAAAATGGGTACATAGCTATTTTAGCTCCGTCTTCGTATCTGTAAAGTTTCATAATCCTATTGTTTCAAAATATGCATCTCTTACTGTGTCATATTCTTCTTTGAATTTCTTAAGAATGCTATAATCGTTTAAGTGTACTCCAGAGTGATGGATAAAAGAAGTTCTATCCAATCCAACAACTTTTGCAATGTCATCTTGAGTATAATCTTTTAAATGAGCTTCTCCGAGAATCATCATCATCATTCTTCTAAAATAGACAAGGTGTCTCTCCCTAGATTTGACTTTAATCTCTTCCAGAGTCTCAATATCAATGTCAAATTTACTGCGAATATGCTCCTGCAGTATTTTGAAAAGAGTATCTATATCTTCTTTATGGTTTTCTAAAAAACTCATATTATCCTAGTAAAGTTGATAAAGTGTTTGCCTTGGTTAACACAAACCTTAGTTCTAACACTCCTTGAATCACTTCAGACTCAAACCTTCCGATTTTTGCATAGCCATTTTCGGATTCCCAAGCTTTATCCATACAATCAGATGCGACTATGGAGATTTCTTGTTTATTAGGAACTCTTCTTTCACCAGTGCTTGAATCCTTCCAAGTCCAGTCCATTGTTTCCATTGTTTTTTGAATAGCATCTAAGTCGATGTCTTCCAATACAATTTTAATCTGCTCTTCTTTTGACTTTCTAATCATAATAGTTTAATATCAAAGTTTTTAAATAACTCTCTAAAAAATTTACTCTGCTTGAGTTCTCTCGAATTAATCATCCCTCTTACCTTTACAGTTGACAATTTAAGGACTTTTTCTAATAGTTCGCAAGTATTTTCGCATTTTTCTTTTGGAGTAAAGCTAAAATTTTTCTCCATTTCATGTATAAAAGCGTTTTCATCTAACTCATCAGAATAGAAGTCACCTCCAGCTCTAACTGTGTTTGAGTCAAGTAATTTTTGTATTTTAGTTTTTACTTTTACGCTATTAATATCCATAAGTTTAAAAATTTAGCTTTTATTATACGAGTTAAGATGTGAAAATGTTTCAATCTTCCCTATCAATAAGTTTTATTTCAGTTTTTTTATATAGCAGTATCGGCCCATTTGTCTCTACCAAGCCCTGTCTTTTAAGAGCCTCAACAACAACGTTGATACAAAATGTACCAGTTGTTTTATTTACGAACTCCGAGTTAAGACCAAGTTCATTAAGACCGACTTCTCTGCAGTATAGAACAAGTGAATATCTACATATCTCATAATCCTCTTGCCCATTTCTTTTATGAGGTTTTTTCTGGCACATCCTATAAAAGACAGCTAGTTCTTCGTCATTTAGACCATCAAGCCATTCGCCCATAGTATCAATACCAGCATCAATTAATGAGTCTGCAGCTTCGGTGAGAGTATATATTGATTCGTTATCCATTATAGTGTATCTGGATATACAAGCTCTGTCAAGCTTTTGTGTGGATTAAACACTTTAGTTTCTTTATATTCAAAACCTTCAAGAAGTTCATGCTCGATAATCATTTTGACACATACCCACGCAGTCATTACGATTGAAGTTTCACTCGCAGTCTTTAAAGGAGTTGTGTGCCAACGCCCCCAGCCTTTGTCAAAAGTACCATCAACAATATCCTTCCTCATAAAAGAGGTTCTCATTAATAGTAAATTTCCTTTTTCTGCTTCTGGGTTAGGTACAGATGCTACTTGAAAATCCCACTCAAAATCAAGCATTGAATACTTAGCGAAATTAAGCTTGCTTAAAATCTCTTTCACCATTTCAAGTGTCATCGTTTTAGTTTTAATCTCTTCCATAATTTGTTATACGCTTTTTTTGTTTTTTTGTTGCATTTATAGGTAATAAAGATTAAATTTGAATTATGAAAAAAGTATCGTTTGACTTTGATGGGACACTTAATGACCATTTTTACGGAGACACAAATCCAGAGAAAGATGGAATTAAACAGTTGTTTAAAGAATTATTTGAATCTGAGGATTTTGACGTTTATATAATTACCAGGAGATTTGGGCCAGAGGATTCAGAGAAAGGTTTGGGGGATGAACATACAACTGTAGATAATCTATTAGAATCTTTAAACATAGACCTTCCGAAAGAAAAAAAACTATTTACTAATAGGAAATATAAGTATACTTTGATTAACAAGCTGGAGATAGACATTCACCTGGATGATGACCCGAAGGAGCATGAGTTAATAGAAAGTTTACAAATGGAAGCTCTGTATATGTTCAAGACTCTAATTGGAGAAAAGATTTTGATGAGCTTCTTTAAATAGAGACTTATGAAAGAATTAAATACAAAGGTAGGTGTTTTTTTAACAACCTACACACAAGAGGAAATAGATAAAAAAATAGAAGAGTTTATGGCTAAAAATGAGTCAGATGGTTGTGTCATCTTTTTGGATGAGATAAGGTCGTTTAACTCAAGGTCAGAATATTACATCACAGAAGAAGAGGCTATAGAGCTAACTGGTCTTGAAAGAAAGGCTACTGATGTTTTAGGAGAGCTTTATACTAACTATAAAGGAAATCCTCTAGGATTACCAAAGATAAGTGATGTAGAACTTTTTTACACAAACCCAATTGATAGCTTGAAATCTGCGTTTTATATAGGAGCGCCAAATTTTAATTTTAACAAAGATTTCTTTCATCCCAATATAGTAGAATAGAAACATTTTATTTTTAATTGCGTATAACATTTGAATATAAAATTACGTAAGATGAAGATTTGGATATTATTGCTTATACCAATTGCGGCTATAATTGTGATGTTAATGTTTTATAGAAAAAAGATAGCCCTATGGGAATATCTCACTTTGTTTGGAGCGTCATTTATGATTATCCTAATTTCTAAACTTATAATAACCTCGTCAATGACGAGCGATATAGAGTTTCATAGTGAACCTGCTTATAAAGTTAAATATGAGGGTTCTTGGAGTGAGTGGATTAAGGATGAGTGTTCCTATGATTGTTTTTGTACCACAGATGATGAAGGGTATGAGCATTGTCAAACATGTTGGGAAGATTGTTCTTATAGAAAGTATCACAGTGACAGTTGGAGCATTATATCTAAAAGTGGACATTCTTATAGAATATCTGAAAGTGAATACGCTAGAATTTCAAAAAAGTGGGGCGAAAAAAAGATTGGAAATCATTCTGGACGAAAGGTGAGAGATGATAAAGGGATTTATGAAGCAATATGCCCTAATGAGAGTATAGATATGTTAGAGTGCATGGTTACCAAGCATACTTACGAAAACAAAGTACAGTATTCAAATTCTGAATATGGTTTTGAAGAAGTAAGCGAAGAGGATGTTAAAGCATATAATCTTTATGAATATCCAAGTATTTATGAAACATATAAACAGCAACATATACTTGGCGATGGAGATATAACTAAAGCTCAAGCTGTTAAGAATATGAATATGCTAAATGCTCAACTTGGTCCAAAAAAACAAGTTCAAGCATTTATATTGATATTCAAGAATCAGCCATTTGAAACTGGTAAGATGCAAGAAGGATACTGGAAAGGTGGAAATAAAAATGAATTTGTATTAACTATAGGCGTTGATAGTGATAATAAAATTGAATGGGTATATCCATTTACTTGGTCTGAAGAAGAATCTGTGAAGAAAAATATAAAAAGACATGTGATGAACCAAAGTGATTTGAATCTTGCAGAAATATCTGAATACATGTATGAGGAGTTAGATAGAGGCTTTGTTAGAAAGCCATTTGCTGATTTCGACTATCTTACAGTAGAACCATCTTCAAGGGCTATAAACATCTCTATGATTATCCTTATGGTATTTACAATTGGATTTGTGATATTTTCTATTATGAATAAGCATGATGCTAAATCTGGTGTTGAGAACTAAAAAAGGAATTATAGATATAAATTTTAATTTGTTTAACTAAAATAAATTCATTAGCTTTGCCAGGAACTTAAAAAATAAAAATATGGGTTGTTGGAATGAGAGCATATACGGTGGAGATAATGCATTAGATTGGAAAGAAAATATTTATGGAATTTGTAATGTGGAGGAGTATGACTCTGACATGAAACAATTACCGATTCCTAAAGAAGTGTTTATCTCTAAGATGGAAGACATATTAAATGTTGTTGGCTCTGAGGATTTAGAAAGAGAAGACTCTAATATTGGATACTTAGTGTTAGGGGCTTTGATGATGTATTCTGGTGTTGAGATTGATGAACATACTCAGAGTAGAATATTTAAAGCTGCAGATGAGGATGAATGGGCTAAAGATAATAAGGTTAGAAAAATTGTGATGAACAATTTCAAGGGTATCATAAAAGATTATAACTCTGAAAATCCAATAAACATTGAGAACATAAATGTAGTAAAAGAAACTGAAGATACATTTGAAGACGAATTAGCTGGAGAGTTTAAACAGTTATTTGGTCTTATGAATGCAAGGTTGAAAAAGCTAAGAAGAGGTATTGATGAGAAATCTGGAGTTGAAGAATATGACGAAGGGTTTGCTGATGCTTCTAATGAGGAGATTGATTTTTTAAATGATTTTAAAGAACTTATGTCTAAGCAGGAGCAGTTCGGAGCTTTGCTTGAAAGAATTGAAAGCGGTGCAATACCAGCAATGGGAATGGCATCATCTAGCGGTTCTGGTGGTTCTGTTGGTAGTGGAGGCTTTGATGGTGGGAGTGATATAAATCACGGATAAAAAAATTAAGCTACCTTTTGGGTGGCTTTTTTTTGAAACATTTTATAATCAGTATCGTATAACTAAAGAATAATTAAATAAAAAACAATGATAGTATCAGGTTTATCAATTTGGATTGTATTAGCTATTGCAGTTATAATAACTGTAATCTATTACTTCAGACACAGAAAATCATGGATGGGAAGTCCATGGATGGTTTTATTAGTATTCGCAGGTCACTTTTTCTTTTTTGCTTGGGGTGTTATTTTCTTCATTGTTGGAGAGGTAATTCGAAGTAGAGCAAAAGCTAAAGAGAAAAGGTAATATGTTTGATTTATTAAAAAATAAACAAAACATTCTTAATCTTGACAACAAAGAGTATGTTCAAAAACTTATTAAAGGGTGTTTGAACAAAAACTTGAAGTCTCAAGAAAAGATATTTAAACTAACGTATCCTAAAGTAATGGGTACGTTGGTTAGATATACTAAGGATGAAAAATCTGCTCAGATTATATTAGGTGATGCTTGGATAAAAATATTCAGAATAATTGGCACATTTAAGGAAGACGATAATTTTATTAAGTGGGTTTTGAACATAGTCATAAATACTGCTATTGATTCATTTGATATAAATGAAAAGATGTTTGAAGTGAATTTGCCTCATGTTAAAGCTGTAGATTTTGATAACATTTCTAGTATTGGCAAATTGCCAGTTGAAACTCTATTAGGAGAAATAAATAAATTAGGAATAGCACAAAATCTTGTGTTTAATATGTATGTTTTTGAAGAAATGTCTCATTCAGATATATCAAAGAGATTGAATATTTCAATAGAGACATCAAAGTTAAATTTATCACAAGCAAAATGCGCTCTTAGGAATAGCGTTGCTGAATTGGTTTAAAAATAATAAAAATGGCAACAGAAGAAAAAGAGGTAGTTTATATAACAGAAGGAATGTTTGATGCTATGATGCATGGAACTCCAGTGTGCATTAATGGTCTTTGGATTTCTATTCCAGAAAACTCAGAATTGAAGTTAATAGATATTATTGAACAAAAGCTAGTTAAAGAATACGGTCTTGATGTCGAGGAAGAAGAGAAATAGAAGACCAGATAATACATCGCTTGACCTCCATGGTTTAAAGCATATAGATGTTGATAGGATTATTGAGAATCATATTTTCTCAACACCTTGTCCCCATAACATTATTACTGGTAATTCAGCAGAGATGCATAGAATTGCAAAAAACGTTCTGGAGAGAAATAATTTCAGATATGAAATTGGTGATATTAACAATAAAGGTTATCTTAGAGTTTTAGGGTGATTATTTGAAACAAATTACGTATATTTGCGTATAACCAATAAAAATTGAACATATGAAGATTCTATTTCCATGTAACCCATTGGATAATAAAAAGGTCGATGATGATTACCTACAAGAGCATCACGCTGCAAAACTACAGGGTAATGACTGTTTCTTTTTTGACCATGATGAATTCGTAAGAGGAGAGTTTAAATCAAACATTTCATCAGTTGATGATAAAACCACTTTGGTTCTTAGAAGTTGGATGCTTAGTATTTCTCAATATGAGGAATTATATGGTATTTTATTAGAATTAGGTTATTTGCTTGTAAATACACCAGAACAATATAAAAATTGTCATCACTTCCCAGATTCATACGATTATACTAAAGACTATACGTCAAAGGCTATGTTCGTAAAGAAGTGGGATGAAAGCATCCTACAAGATATTTCAAACTTTTTCGGAGAGAAAGATTTTATAATGAAAGATTTTGTTAAATCTGCTAAGCATATCCCAGGGTTATTTAGAATGTCATCTGGAATAAGTGGAAAAGACTTATTAGATAAGGTTGAAGAGTTTGTTGAGCATAGAGGTAAGTTGTTTAGCGAAGGCCTTGTGTTTAAAGAATTTGTTGAACTTGAGAGAGATAGTAAAGAAAAACTGAATGAGTGGAGGTTGTTTTACTACGACAATAGACTGGTCTCAAGTGCGCCTAATTCAAATCAAACTGGACCATATGTGGAAGCTCCAGATGAGTTTATAAACTCAACTGTTAATGACATAGCTTTTCAAATTGATAGCAACTTCTTTACAATTGATGTATCTAAGAAAGAGGATGGAGATTGGATGATTATTGAAACTGGAGATGGGCAGGTGTCTGGACTTTCTCCGAATCAGAATTGCCTAGAATTTTATGCGGCAATGGAAGGTCAATTAAAAGAATAATATGAAACTTATAGACGATACAATAAAATCAAGAAAGCTGTTGAAGCCAGAGTTAAGAAAACCCTTTCAAACTACCAAGTTTATTTATAAGGCTCTTGATATGGCTGAATCTCAAATTGAAGAGCAGCTTGTGGAACTAAAAAAACTTAAAGCAGATAACTTAAGGCTTTCAAAAATAAACAAAAGAAATGGCAGACATCCTAGGTACTAAATACGAAAATGACGTGGTAACTGTTGTGCCACCTAAGAGAAATATTCATTGGACCACTTTTGAAGGTGAGAAAAAAGAATTATCTAAAATTGACCATCAGCATCTTTCAAATATACACTGGTTCATGAAGCTTGTGAATCCAGAGTTTTACGACAAGGGTACAAAACATTTGATTGCTTGTGAGATAGATGGTAGGTTTGATGGAGAGTTATTGCCATATAGACCACTTCCTAGATTTAGAGGAGAGATTGAATCTTTAAAAAATCTTGGTTATCTTAGAGAGAGATGTGCTGGAGCTATAGTTGAAGTTGTGGTTGATGGGAAAGTGGTTGGGTGTGTAGCTCAAGAAAAAGATTAAATAAAATATGAAAGAAAATAAAATATTCAAAAAAGTAGAAGGTAAAATACAAATAGTTAAAAACGGTCACGGATTCCTTATTATGGAAGACGCTAAAGATGATTTATTTGTTCACAAAAAAAACCTTAACACCGCTTTAAATGGAGATACAGTTATCGCTAGTATAACCATAAATGATAGTGGTAAAGGTGAAGAAGTACAGGGTATTGTTAAAGAAGTAAAAGAGAGAGCTCAAACAGAGTTTTCTGCTGTTATTGATATTAACGAAGAGAAAGGGTTTGCATTCGTTAGAACATCTGAAGGTAAAAACATGCCAGTTGACATTTATGTTCCACTGGAACACATAAATGGAGCTAAGAGCGGTGAAGTAGTTGTTGTTAAGATGACTAGATGGTACAAGAAAGACAAGAGTCCAAGAGGTATGGTCGTTAAAGTTCTTGGAGAAGCTAAAACTCACGAAGCTGAGATGGGCGCTATAATGAATAAGCACAACATTGATTATGACTTCCCAGAAGAAGTAATGAAAGAAGCTGAGGCTATTCCAGTTGAAATTCCTGAAAGCGAAATTCTTAAAAGAAGAGATATGCGTGATACGTTAACTATCACAATTGACCCAGAGACAGCAAAAGATTTTGATGATGCAATATCATTTAAGGTATTGGATAATGGAAATTATGAAGTTGGTGTTCACATCGCAGATGTTACTCATTATGTTAGACCTGGAAGCGCACTTGACAAAGAAGCGTTAACCAGAGCTACGTCTGTTTATTTAGTCGATAGATGTATTCCTATGCTTCCTGAGAGACTTTCTAACGGAATATGTAGTCTTAGACCAAACGAAGATAAATTAACGTTCTCTGTTATCTTTGAGATAACTGCAGGAGGAGGAGTTGTTAAGCATAATTTTAAGAAAACTGTGATTAATTCTGATTGTAGACTTTCTTATGAAGAGGCTCAAGAAATAATTGAAAAAGGTTTTATTGAATCATGGGATATTGGAAATTCTCAAAAATTAGGACTTGAGGTTAGAGGATGTGTGACAATTCTTAATAATATTGCAAAGAGAATTAGAGCAGAAAGATTTAAAGATGGCGCAGTAACATTCAATAGAAAAGAGCCTAATTTCATCCTTGATGACAATAACGTTCCAGTAGATGTATTCTTTCACGAGTCTGCAGATGCACATCAATTGATTGAAGAGTATATGCTTTTAGCAAACAGATATGTTGCTATGTTTTCTCATGGTCTTACAAAGCCATATATTTATAGAACGCATGACCTTCCAGATGAAGAGAAATTGCAAGAGCTGAGTGCGTTCGTTGCACAGTTCGGATATAGTTTTAATACTTCTGGTAGTATTGAGCAAACTAAAGCATCTTTAAATGAGATGTTAAAGAAAGCTCAAGGTAGTGGAGAGGAAGTGATGATTTCAACTCTAGCAATTAGGTCAATGTCGAAAGCTATTTATTCAACTGAAGTAATTGGATACTATGGTCTTGGTTTTGAACACTATAGTCACTTTACAAGTCCTATTAGAAGATACCCAGATGTTATTGCTCATAGACTTCTTTGGGAGTATGTGAAAGGTAAGAATGGTAATATTTCTAAACTTAGAGACAATTGTGACCATTGTAGTGAAATGGAGAATCGAGCTGCGAAAGCACAAAGAGAATCTATCAAGTACAAGCAATGTGAATACTTAAGCACTAAGATTGGTGAGAAGTTCGTTGGAACTATTGCTGGTGTTATGGACTTTGGAGTGTTTGTTATGATTAATGAAAATGGTTGTGAGGGTATGATTGGAAAAGATTCTCTCTCAAACGAAAATTTATTTATAGACACAGAAGCTTTCTGTGTAAACAACTTCAATAACGGAGATACCTATAGGCTTGGTGATGAAGTTATGATTGAGGTTTCGAGAGTAAGTATGACTAAGAAGCAAATAGATTTTAAAATAATAATTGAAAACACTGAGATTGATGGTACTCAACTTATCTACTCAGATTAATTTATAAACAAAAACAAAAAACAATGAATGTATTTTTAATAGCAATTGGAATAGTGGGTATAATTATTTTAGCCCTTGTATTAAAGGTAAGAAAAATGCCTCAGTATAAAATATCAAAAGAAGGAGACCATAATGGAAAAGAAATGTGGTTTGTAAAAATAAGAAAAGGACTTTCTTATTACTACTTAACTCAGACTCATGATGCTCCTGGGTATGAAAATGACATATTTTCAACCTCACCTCATCCAACAGGAGGTAAGGATACTGAAAAATTAGCTGAAGGTGTTATCATCAATCACAGAATGACCACTGTTAGTGGTATTGAAATCGAGGGCGAGTAAATGATTGATACTTGGAATTGTGACATATGCAAAAAAGAGCGTGAAGATGAATTCATATCTGTGTTTAAGCATGACAGAAGTGAAGAACATGATTTGCCAGAGGGTACTTTTACTGAAAATGTAAAGTACTGTAATGATGACCTAGATTGTTCTGCTAAAGCAAAAGATTATATTCATTTTAAGAAAGGTGAAGCTAAAGGGTTTATTGAACGCAAATCTTCAGAGGTAATGAAGAGAAGCGAAGCTCTTACGATTGAAGAAATTAAAGAAAAAAAAGAGAAAAAAGAGAAGTTAATAAAGGGTATCTTAAGTGTTGCTCTTTTATTTCTTGCTTTTAATATTTTAAATTCATTTTTACAAGAATCTTCTGGTAAAATGACTTTCTGGGAAAGCTTCTTTTATGGTCCATATGTTCTATTGAGATTATTTTTGGCAACTGTGATGTATTTTCATTTCAGTTCTTTAAAAGAATAGTTGTATAACTAAATTTAAAGACATATCTTTGTTATCTAATTAAAATAGATAAGACAATGAAGTATGTAGTAATAGATTTAGAAACGACTGGTGTTCCAGGTAAAAATGGAGCTGTTGAAGATTTGCAAATAATCGAATTCGGAGCTGTAATTGAAAATACCAATAACTTATTGCCAGTTGATGACATCCCTAAGTATAATAGGATAATCAGACACGAGAATTATTCTGGTGGAGCTTTTGCTATTAATATGAATGCTAGGATATTTGAAATCCTTGCAAAGCGTGAAACCTTTAGGCGAGGAGAAGAGCAAGATGCGTATGATAAGCATCATGGTATAATATCTATAAATGATTTGGCAAAGGATTTCTTTGAATTCCTTTTTCCTCACTTTGGAGAGTTTAATGAAGATGATTCATTTGAATCTGTAGTGGAACGTATGAACATGTTCAAACAAGCGCCTTTTGTTATTACTCCAGCTGGAAAGAACTTTGATTCTTTCGATAGAAAGTTTATAGATATAATTCCTAAATGGAAAAACTATGTAAACTTGCGTCACAGAACAATTGACCCAACAAGCATGTATATAGATTGGCACAATGATGATACTCCTCCAGGATTAGGAGATTGTTTATCAAGAGCTGGAATCATCAAGCAAGTTACACACAAGGCTGTTGAAGATTGCGTTGATATGCTTGAAGTAATTAGAAAGGAATATAATATTAAGAAGCCATGGATGAAATAAAAGAAGAAGTTAGAATGTATGATGACCCTAATTTGGTCGAATACAGAACAAACATTGAAGGTTGGACTGGTCCAGATGGTTTGTATCATGGAAAGGGTGAAGCTGGTGAGAGAAGAGCGAGATATGCAAATAGTACTCATACAAAGTGTGAATGTGGAGCTGTTATTATAAAGACACGTTCTAAATGTAAGGATTGTATTTCCAAATCATCAAGAGATAATTTTCTAAAATTAGAA
>Ga0114918_10003573_pt1 | contig 13687 bp, 11 predicted proteins | sample LantaG_FD_87015 | JGI IMG/M metagenome (GOLD analysis project Ga0114918, IMG submission 87015) | Deep subsurface microbial communities from Baltic Sea to uncover new lineages of life (NeLLi) - Landsort_02402 metaG | ecosystem: Environmental > Aquatic > Marine > Oceanic > Sediment | place...
CCAGGTGGACAAGAACCTGCTATGCCAGTCATGCTTGATCTCAATGATCTCAAGGCCGTGCTGTCGGAGTCGCAGGGTGGCTCGCCGGCCGACGGAGACAAGGTGACCAACAAGGAACTGGCCGATCGCATTGACGAATTGGGCCAGATGGTTGCCATGCTGATGCAGGCCCTGCAGATTGGTCCTCCTGCTCCGGCACCGGTTCCTGTTGGAGGCCCTGCCGGCCCCATGCCTGGTCCAGAGGAACTTTCGGCAGCGGCAGGCATGCCGCCGGCTGAGATTCCCAAGGTGGCCAAGTCGCGCAGTCATATAGCACGTCAAATTCGGAAGCTCAGAGGTGTATAGATGAATCCTTATGTTGGCGGAGCAATTGGCGGCACGTTGGGCGCGCTGCTCGGCTGGTCGACTGTGCGCTATGGGCTTGGCCTGAGGAATCCAAAGGCACAGTTTATTGGTGCAGGAGTTGGTGGCGTGGGAGGTGCAGGCGTCGGTGCGCTTCTTTCTGATGAGCCGGAGACAGCTACCAGGAAGACTGAAAGCCCCCAGAATCTCAGGGAGCAGCTCAAGTCACGGGTCGAAGAGCTGAAGAAAAAGAAAGAGGGGGACACGTCCGTCGAGGCAGTTGCCAACGAGTATGCCGAAAAGAAGAAGTTGCTAGACACCGGTCTGAGCAAAACCGACGTGGCAATCTCCGGAGCCAAGGCAGTCGGCGTGGGCGCGCTGGTACATTCGCTCCTTACAGGCGAAGAGGTTGTCAAGAGTGGTGGCAAGAAAGGTGCTCGGATAAAATTGCCGCCCGTTGCCACCAAGACCGACAAGGCGCTGCAGGCTATTAATCTGAGAGCCCATGCGGCGGCGCTGCGCAAGGGAGTAGGGGAAACTATGGTTGGCAAATGGAGAAAAAATGTGAAGGCAGGACTCAAGCCCGGTACGTGGGGATCAAGCGCGGCGTTTTGGTTACCGGCCATTGGCTCTGTTGGCTATGATGCCTACAATCGGCATGCAGCATTACAAGAGGCCAACGACTTTGTGAAGGCAGTTGAGCAAGGTATCAAGTAATGGTCACCACGGTTGGCAGGATCCTGGCTTCCGAAGCTCTTCCGGAAGGCCTGTACAAGCAGGACACCGCGCTCGACAAGGGTGAGGTGTCCAGGCTGTTTCTGCAGCTTGCCAAGGAAAAGCCGGACCAGTACATCGACGCCCTGCAGCGCATGAACGACATTGGGCGCCGGGTGGCCACCCGCTACGGTCGTACTGCCAGCCTCAAGCTAGCCGACTTCCGTACCCCTGAGAGCATGCGCAAGCTGCGTACCACCATCAAGGATGAGCTGCACGCGATCCAGAACCGAGACGACCTCAGCTCCGACCAGAAGTCCAAACTGATCGTCAAGGAGCTGGGGAGCAAATATTCCAACGTATCGGAAAAACTGTTCGAGAGCCTGCCTGAGGACAGCAGCCTGTCGTCTCAGGTCAGGGCCGGTTCGCGTGGCAACAAGACGCAGCTGCAGCAGATGATCTTCGGCGACATGTTCATGGTCGACCCTACCAACCGCACAATTCCAGTGCCTGGTCTGACCGGCTATGCGGAAGGAGTCACGCCGATGGAATACTGGCTCAGCGCACACTCTGGGCGCAAGGGTCTTGTCGACGTGCAGCTGGCCACGGCCGATGCCGGTTACTACGGCAAAACCATGACCAATGTGGCGCATCGCGTAGTCGCTACCATTCCCGACTGCGGCGTGGGGCCTCAGCAGGGGCTGCTGGTGGAAGGTGGAGACGACGAGAATGTGGGAGCATTGCTAGCCAGGGACATAGCTGGATTCAAGGCCAACACTCCGATAACCCGTGGAATGCTACCAAAGCTTGCCGGTAAAAAGATCCTGTTGCGCAGCGCCCTGACTTGCAAGGCGCCGGAAGGCATCTGTCAACACTGCGCAGGACTACGTGAAAAGGGCGAGTTCCCAGAGATAGGAGAGGCGGTCGGCGTCAACGCGGCCCGTTCGTTTGCAGAGCCCGTTACTCAGGCCAAGTTGAAAGCCAAGCATGTTGGCGGTGTCGCCGAAGGCGGCAAGCACCGGCTTGACACCTACGAGCAGATCAAGCAGTTCGGCCAGGTTCCCACGGAGTTTGTGGGTGGGGCCGTGCTGAGCGGCGTGGACGGCCGCGTGGGCAGGGTGATGGACGCTCCGCAGGGTGGTACCTATGTCACGGTAGGACCGGAACAGTACCATATTCCCAACGGCATAGAGGTTGCAGTAAAACCTGGAGATACCATAGAGGCAGGCGATATCCTAAGCGCTGGGGTTCCTAACCCGGCGGAGATCGTGCAATACAAGGGTCTTGGTGAAGGCCGGCGCTATTATCTTGACAAGTTCAGCGAGTTGCTGAAGAAGGACAAGGCAGCTTCTCACCGCCGAAACATCGAGGCGTTTGCCCGCGCGTTCGTGAGCCGTGTGCGCATTACGGACCCTGAGGGTTATGATGGAAACTTGATAAACGATATCGTGGATTACGACACTTTGGCGTCGCGCTGGGAACCGAGGGAAGGCTCCTCCTTGAAAAAGACCACAAGTGCGCATAACTTATATCTGGAACAGCCGTACCTGCACTATACCATCGGCACCCGGCTAACGCCCAAGGTGACGAAGGCGTTGCGGGAAAACGGAATCGACGAGGTGGTCACGCATCCGTCGGCACCGCCGTTCGAGCCTGTTGTGATGAGAGCCACGGACTTCACACAGCATGACAAGGACTGGGCGGTACGGCTCGGAGGAGAGAATCTAAAGAGAGCGACGCTGGCCGCGGCACAGCGCGGCAGCAGCAGTGAACGTAAGAGCACGTCGTATTTTCCGACCTTGGTCAACATCACAGAGAACTGAGGGAGCATCAGCAATGGCCGGTTCTACTTTCGAAATGCAGCTTGCCCAGCTGGCGGATGCTGAGATAAGCCAGAACGCGCCGTCGCTGGTCCCGTACAAGGTCGGCTTTCAGCTGATCGACAAGGACAACGACGAGACGCGTGGAGTTGGCGTCTCGGTCTATCTCGTCGAAGGCAAGCAATGGATCTACGTGCCTGCGTTCTTCTTGAACGGCCGGCTGCGTGGCACCGAGTACATGTACATCCCCGCCATGAACGCATGGCGTCCTACCCAGGAGAAGTGGATCAGCCAGGTCAAGAGCAAGCTGCCGCACAGCCTGGGCAAACCTGCTGACAAGGACTCCAAGGGACGTGAGAAGGCGGTTGCTCCGGGCAATGTGAACATGGGTTCGCGGATGTCTCCATTTTCCAAGCACTCGTCCCTGATCCGGCCCGATGAATGGGCGGCCATGTGCGAGTACTGCCCGACCGAGCTCAAGGACATGTTCGACCTGAACAAGTGGATCCCTGTCCTGGGCAAGAAGGCAGCTGCCTCTTTTGCGGTGGAACTGAACCGCAATGCAGATTTCGCCAATGCGCTGCTGCGCTTCTACAAGCCCGAAGATCTGCACACCATGGTGAAGACGGCCCTCGAGGAGAATGTTCCCGACGGCGACACCGAGCTGCAGGTCATCACTCCGGACATGCCGGACGCCGAGAAGCTGGCCGAGAAGGAGAAGGAAGTGTTGATGCGGGACGGCATCTTCGTTGTAGATGGCCGCAAAGAAACTTCCGCTGTCTTCCGTCAGGACAACAGCCACCGCAGCCTGGCCTCCCCCACCGAGGACGGCCCGCACGACGTTCTCATGTCGGACGGCTCGTTCTGTCGCTTCCATGTACTGTTCGTCAACTCCAGGTTGTCTAATCTGCGCAGGATTTACACCGGTGGTTCCAGCCGCAGCATCCTGTTGATCCCCTACGACAACACCAAGATCGCCATCTATGCCCCCGAAGCGGTGCAGGCGTGGAAGGCCGAGAAGGGCGAGAAGGAAGATCCGCAGCTCGGCATGGCCATGAGCAGCCTGCGCGACCAGCCCGACATGGGCCGTATGGTGGTGTTCAAGGACGACCGAGCATTCATCGTCGACTACTCCCGTGGTCCGCGCACTGTTGTCGGCAACCGTATTTTCGTCAGTCTGGGTGGCGCACACGGCAACTACTGTGTGGAGTTCACCGGGCTTCCCGGCAAACTCTATGTGGCCAACGGAACGCTGTATGTTCCAGAAGGCTGCCGCATGTGCCGCGTGATCCAGGACTGGGACCGCGAAGCCAAGCACTATTCTTTCGGAGATCCCAACACTGTCATGCGTCAGATTACCGGACCGGGTGGCCTCAAGCCACTCAAGGTTTACAGCGATGGCTGTTCTGTGACGCTGACCGCCTCCGAGCTGCTCAAGGATCCCATGAAGATCGAGACGCTCGACAAGCGCGCTGCGGTGCTCCGCCTGATCAAGCGACATGGTATCGAGGCCGGCGTGGCCAAGGCGATGGTGAAGGAAGCCGCCAGCGGGCCGCGTCCGAAGGCTGTGCGATTCCTCATTAAGTATGCGCAGGACATATCGACCGACGAGACCGACCTGGGCAAGAGCGCTCCCGACACTTTCGAGGAAGACGTGGTGGGCGGTGTTCCGCAGGATGACGTGGCCAAGGCCATCACAGCCTCGAACAACGGCACAAAGGACGTCATGGACGTCTCCATCCTGCGCAGCCTGGCCAAGAAGACGCGGCCGATGGATGCTGTCGACGACATGGTGCCGGACCTGATGAACGCAATGAACCAGGTCGGCCGCACCCTGTTCCTGTTCTACTGGCACAACGACGCCTTCGCCGAACGGTTTGGAAGGGACTCGATGGAGGAGCTGGAGGGAAGTCTGCGCGATCTCTTCGACCAGCTTGCGGATGTGTCGCTGTTCTTCGCGGCCAAGCGCGTCAAGGCCGATGCCGCGATTGAGGACATGAGTGGGGACCTTGTCGACGACATAGGTGCCTAATGATTGCTGGACCTCCCTTATTTGCCAGTCCCTCCTGGAGGAGTGGCCGTGCCACCTACGAACTCCTCTGTGATGAGACGGGGGTGCTGTACACTCCCTGTGAAGACCCGTTGGAGATCATGCTCAAGGACTTCATCAGAATAAAGAAGACCTTCTGCAATCCCGACAAGTTTAACGAGGAGTTCCTGCCCATCAGCCGCATCATGACAATTTCCCAGGCTTCCGGGCCGGCATGCACAAAGCACGCTCTGGAAGCGTGTATACTGGCGCGGGCCACCGGGGAGTTCATACGTGATCAGATATCGCTGGACTTCTCCGACGAGGACCTGGCGCTGTACAAGGCCTGGTATTTTGACGTGGAAGACAACCTGGAACGCGCCTTCTGGATGGAACAGTATGTAATTGTTCCAGCTGCACAGGACCACAGCGATTCACGATTGTCCAACTATGTATGGAAGGTGATGGGCTACGCCGGCGGAACTGACGAGCTGCTGGCCGGCTGCTTGCATGGTGGAACCTACCCGGAAGAGACGGTGACCAGGCTTCGCAGAAGGTGCTTGGCTGCAGAGGAGAAGCGTACCTTGCAGCGGGCCATCAGCGGGCCGTCCTGGGAGTCTCCCGAGGCTGCGAGCGCCACACACTTGCACTTCATGACCAAGATCTCGGATCTTCTTGAAGACAGCAGCGGAGTGGCCGCGGCGGAAGGGCGGCTTGCCGCTTCGATGCTGGGCATGGGCAAAACCTTGCAAGTGCTCCCACCTGGAGTTACCTTATCCAAGACAGAATTTGTTTCTGTTGGCCGGAAGGGCGAGATCGATGCCAGTCAACAAGCTTGACCCTACTCTTGAGCGCAAGATCATCCGAGGGATCGAGAAGGTCATCGGCATGACGCGTTCCGGTGTGTCTGCAAACGAGGCATTCACCAAGGTTGCCAACGAGTTGCAGTTCTCGCCGGAGATCATCCATCGTGCCTGTGAGGCCTTCAACAAGTCCAAGAGCGTGCATGTGATGACAAAGTCAGCCGCGGCTCAGCGCGCCAACTCCTTTGAGATTGCCGACCCTGCGGCAGTTGTCGACTCGTTGTTTGGCGGTATGCAGAAGGCGGCACAGCGGGGACTGGGCAAGGCATTGCCGGCGCTCAAGATTCCTGCGATGGCGTTTGGTTTGCTGGATCAAGGCGAAGACGACGAGGGGGATGAGTTGCCGGACGAGACCGTCGATGAGATGCCCGGCGCCACTCTGGAGGAAGTCTTGCACGTTTATCCCGACTTTGCCGAAGAGGCGGTCGCGGACAGTGCGGCCGAAGACGAGCGCAATGTTCGGACCGATGTGATGCTGAGCAAGGAAGCCAGGATGAACGAGGTCAGAGATCTCAACCTGCGCTCCTCCATGCTTGAGCCGCTGGTCAGGGCCAAGAGCCTGATGGGACAGCACAAGACCGCTTTTGAAATGGCAATCAAAGACGCGACGGCAGCTATGCTGGCGCTTGAACCTCCACAGATGCGCAAGGTGGCACAGGCGTTCATCAATCGCTTTGGCGAGGATGGCAGCGGGCTGTTGGCCATTGTGGCAACTGCTTCCGGTAAGCCGTTGGTTCTAGAGAAGACCGCCTCTTACGCTGTCCTGCCGATCTGCAAGGCATCCGAGACGCTGTGCCGCGCCCTTCGTGAGGCCCGCACCTACAGGGGCTACAATGAAGGATTCCAGAAGATAGCCAGCCTGGCCAAGACTGCTAACGGCATCGGCTCCGCGGTTAAGCTGCTTTCCGGAGCGGGCACTGGCATGGTGCTGGCAGGTACCAGGGGCGCTGCTGGTGGTATTCAATCTACCCACAGGGCAATCGGCGGTTTCCTCGATGCTACGATGTCAAACTACCCTTCGGCAGACTATGTGACTGACGCCGTGCTGGATCCTCGCTTCACCAACATGATGGACACCTTGAACAACCAGCAGGCTTTTGTCGGAGTCGCCACTGACCCCGTTATGAGCAAGTACCCAATCGAGGACGTTCGGCAGGCCTACAATAATACCGTGTCGGTGATGCCGCAGCTTGAGCAGGAGCGGTTCCGGCCGTTCTTGTCAAGCCTGGTTCGCCGGCAACTGGCACAGAACCGCATGTTCGATCCTGCCGAGATGTCCCAGCTGGCCACCACATCGCAGGCTTTAGCCAAGACCGAAGAGGGCGAGCAGAAGATGGACAAGGCCAAGCAGGATGCCCTGCGGAATCTGGTGGCACCAGGTCCTGGCGGCATGCAGTTCGGGGAAGCCGCCGACATCAATCCTCTGACCAACCCGGTTGTAGAGGGAGTTGGTAGGGTTGCCGGAAGCATTCGGACAGCTGCTTCTATGGTGGGTAAGAAAGACAAGAGCGGAAAGAAACTTCTCTACCAGCCTGGCGACAGCGCCAAGGGAATCTTAACTGGAACCGAGAACGCCCGAGAGATCAAGGATGCCATCAACGGTGCAGTGCGCAGGGGCAAGATGCCCGGTTCCGGAGAGGCGCTGGACGACTGGTTGCGGACCAGCGGAGTGCCAGAGGAATGGTATGAAGGTATCCGTGATATTGCCAACAAGGCGGCTGCTGACATGCCTCCTCCCGGCAGCCCTGTAAGACCTGCTTCTGCCCCCGCTGGAACCCGTCCGGCCGGCACCTCTTACACTGGTACCGCGGGAACAGGGCCTGTCTCTAGCCAGACAGCTGGTCCGACGGCTATTCCCGCCTCTGCTCCTGAGCACGTGAGGAAAGCGGCTATCTACGAGCAGCAGCTGAACGGGGTGCTGGCGCAGTTCAATGACCCCAACGCTCCCCCCGAAGGAAATTACGGCTACATAGTTGGTCCCGGCAGTGCACCAGGAACTGTCTCGGTTGTGTTCTCCCCTCAGAGTGGTGGAACCGCAGTCGACATTCCAGAAGAATACGCCAATCCAATGCCTGCTTCTCCAGAAGGCAACGATGCCTGGGACAGGATCCAAGAGCAGCTGGCTGCACCGGCTGCGCCAGTTACAGCGCCCGTTGCCACGCCTATTGCCCCACCCGTTGCCTCTCCGCTGCCTCCAGTCGACCCCTCCATGTCGGTCGCTGAGATTCGTCAGCTCCTAGCCGGTGGCGGTTGGGATGCTATAGTAAATAAGGGAGAGACTGTTGCTGATTATCTGGCACAGGAAGGTGTGCCCAGCAAGAACATCGCTGCAGTAATGAGGGCCGGCAGACCATGATGACCAAAGCCATATTCCCTGACGCTTTCGACTTCGGCATACCGACCGCGGCGCTGATCGGAACGTTTTCACGTGGCCTGGACAAGTGCGGGCTGGAAAAGCGCGCTGCGCTGTTCGACGACGAGATTGCCGGCATCAAAGTTCGACCCAATCATTCCTGTGTACACGCCATCACCACTGGCGCCCTCGAGACCTATGGCGCGAACAATAACGGAGATGGCTACAACTGGGAAGCGCGGCTGCATGTCGCTCCATGTCCTGAGAACAAACTGCACAAGAGCGCTGCTCTCGACGGCGGACTGAAGAAATTCCACAACCTGACCTTTGAAAAACTGGGGGCGGTTTATCGAAACCACCAAAATGTTCACACTGGTACTAAGCCCAGCGGCTATATCATCAAGGCAGCTCTCAACGACGAGATGAAGCGCGGCGAGCTGCTGATCGGGCTGGACAACGACAAGTGGGACAAGGAGCTCCACAAGCTGGCCAATGAGGAGCCGATCTTTTTTAGTATTGCTGCGGATGTTCCCTATGACCTGTGCTCGTATTGCCTGCACAAGTCTGCGGAACGCAAGGAGTACTGCACGCATCTCAAGCACGATCTTCTGTCCATCACGTCAGACGGTCACCAGATCTACGCAATCAACGATCAATCTCATCTTCATGATCTCAGTGGTGTGCTGCGCCCGGCCGACAAAATCGCGTTCGGGCTCAGGAAAGTGGCATCTTCAACTGTCCTCGGAGGGGCGGAGTTGGCCGAACTACTTGGCATGACCACGCCCGTTCAGGTCCTTGACAAGGTCCTGGGCAAGAAAGCATCAGACCGCCGAGAACTTCTCGCTAAGCTTGCAGCCATCGAGAAGGAGATCGAGGCGGAGACGTGTGCGACACCAATAGGTCCATCACTGATGGCGTTTTCCCCGGAGGAAGGTTTCGGGAAAGCGGATCAGTCGACCTGTGACATGCTGCACAAGGCGGATTCCGGCTCGTTGTTCGGAGCCCTTCGTGAGGCCAAGATCATTCTTCCGGTGGACCTGTTCCTCAGGATCCTGCTGGGAGACGGCTTCAAGGATGTCTCCTCGCTCGTTCCGGAAGTCCAGGAAGCACTGCCCGGTGTGTTCGACCGGGTGCTGGAATCGCCGGGCCTGCCCGAGTTCCTCTCGGATGGATCCTACGAACCAGTGCCCTGTGCCGATCGGGTCGTCAAGGATGTTGTTGGCAGGCTATCGAGGTCGCACTCCCTGGAAGACGGACCGGTGCAGGCGCGGATCATCCGCGTGAGCCTCCGGCCGGACTCTGGTGTGGCGCTCAGGAAGAAGGCGTCTAGCGTGACGCCGGCTGCCGACTATCTTTCCAGGGAATACGCTCGCTACGTCGTATCGTTTGCGAGTGGGCTGCCAACGCATCAACTGAATTTGACAGTCGCACAGATGCATGCTAATGTAGCTTCTGTGTAGAAGGTCAACCCAACAACGAGGTTGCATGATGATCAGGAACTACGGAGACGTGCTTTCTCAGATGGACAGCTTTCTTTCGAAGGTTGCCGCTGAGAAGAAGGAGGCCGGCTACGGCGGGCCTGACGACGATGCCAAGAACGAACCCCAGGGTGCGACCAGCACCACGGTAGCAGACGCTGCTGCCGCGCAGGGCCAAGCCGGTTCCGAGAAGGCATCGGACGAGGCTGCTGCCATTGGTGGTGTCGAGGCGGACACAAAGGCTGCCACGGTCAAGGCCGGTGACAGCACGACCGCCGCGGACACTCAGGGGCCCAACACCCTTTCCGCCGACCAGAAGGTCGATGAAGGAGACAACATGATCAAGTCCACGGAGATCCAGAAGGAAGCCCGCGCGGCTCATCTGGGCAATCGCGTGCTCGGCCGTATTGCTGCCCTGCAGAAGCAGGCGGTGGAAGCGGCTCCTGCACAGGATCCTCTCCAGAAGGTCGCGGCCGAGAATCCTGAGCTGGCCCAGCAGATGACCAACGCGTACCACGAGTTCGCGCTTGGTTTCCTCCGTGGTCACGAGAAGAAGGCCGAGGACATTGGCGAGTTGCTTCAGAGTGGTCTTCTCAAGACCGCGCAGGAAGCCGAAGAGGTCCTCGACGACGTCGCTGCCGAAGACCCGACCGCTGTCGCTCCCGAGGAAGCTTATGTTGAGGCTCCCGCCGAGGACGGTGCTCCTGTCGACGAGGCTGCTGCGCTCGACGAGATCGCCACTGTGATGGCCGAGCAGGGCATCACCCCTGACGACGTCATGGCCGCCGCCGAAGAGATTGAGCAGCTGAAGGCTGCCGGTTTCACCGACGAGGACATCATCCAGGCTTCTGCGGAAGTCGCCCAGGAAGCTGCTCCTGCTGAGGCCGTTCCCGAGGCTGCCCCCGAGGCTGCCCCCGAGCTCGAGAAGATGGCGTCGGAGAAGCGCGTCGAGATTCTCAAGGATCATATCCGCAGCCGCCGCAAGTAAGGGGATCCACGATGGATGCCGAACTGATTAAGGACATGGTGGAATTCATCGGTCTCACCAAAGAGGCCATGGACGAGCTGAAGAACCGTCCTGCGTTCAGTAAGACGGCCGTCGAGGAGACCGTCGGAGCGCTGGTCACTGCGGGCTTGGTCCGCAAGAGTGACGCCGACACGCTTACCACCCTGTATCAGAAAGACCCTGACAAGGCGCTGAGAAGTCTGCAGAAGATCGCGCAGTCGTTCCGTCGGCCGGAGGATGTATCCCTCGGCAAGCCGGGCGACAAGCGGCCTGCTCCAGCCGGACGCGAGTCCGACCGGGTTCTCTTCACCAGATTCGGGATCTCATAGGCCATGAGGCTGTCACCAACCAACCAACCAACCACAACGGAGTAACGAACAATGGGGACTCTAATTCCCGCACAGATGTTCGATCACTCGCTGGACGTCGTCAAGGGTCCGTCCCTGATGCACCGTCTGGACTTCCACGCTGCCCCGGCGGCCGATGAAGTGATTTATGCGGGCGGTCTCTGCTCGCTGAACGCTCTCGGCCAACTGGTCGCTGGATGTCCGGCTGGCGCGGATCAGGTCCGCCCGATGCCGATGTTCGCGATTCAGAACGTCGATGACTTCGATGCCAATAGCGATGTTGGCAATATCAGCGGCGGCGTGATGAGCGCTGTCGTCGCACCTGGCGGTTTCGAGATCGAGACCACCGAGTACGACACCGCTGAGACCTACCTTCCCAACACCCTGCTCACTGGGGGTGCGGTGGATGGTGAAGTCGCTCCTGCTGCCGGTTCTCCCTACGGGGCCGAGCCGATCGTCGGAGTTGTCAGCACTGGCGCAGGCGCTAATGCCGAAGGCAAGAGCGTGCTGCGGTTCTGGACTGTCTTCCTGCCCGCCAGCACTAACGTCAGCTAAGGTCGGAGGACCCTACCATGCAGAATCCCGAAGTCAAGATGCTCAATGAGAGCATTGTCAACGGGCTGACCAGCCCGGACACCAATCTGCGCAAGGAAGCGCAGGAAGGCGTCAACGACTACCTGCGCCTGCGGATGCGTGAAGACGGGTTTGCCCGTCGGATCCTCCCGCCGGTCAGCGTCACCCCGGCCGACCTGGATCGCCAGGTCGACACTCCGAAGCCCGTGATCGTGAAGGACATCGAGCCCACCTCCGCCGGCGCCTACACCGTGCCGTTCGGAACGACTCCGATGGACCACTACATCATGGCGCCTCGGTATCGCGTCATGTTCGACCGCATCCTGTCCCGCCGCTACAACGCGGACGTCAACAACCTGTTGACCTGGGACATGGACATCCGTCAGATCCTCAATGATTTCCTCCTGAAGGACATCATGGCCGAGGAAGACCGGAAGTTCACGGCGGTCGCGGATGTGATCGTCGGCACCGTCAACACCGTCAACGCGGTCCTCGGCAGCTGCCAGTGGATCACCGTCGGTGCGATGAGCCGTCAGTCGCTGTCCCACGCGATGAAGGGCATGCCTTCCACCAACCGCCACCTGAACCCGGCTATTGGCCTGGTCAACAACATCACCATCTGGGATATCGTGGCCCTGGGCCGCGATCAGATCGGTGGAGACCTCGCCGAAGAGCTGTTTGTCAATGGCTTCGCCGAGCGCGTCATCATGGGTCTCAAGTGGGCGATCACGATCAAGACTGATCTGGTTGCCGACGACGAGATCTACATGTTCGCCGAGCCGAAGTACACTGGCGACTTCTTCGTCCTGGACGACGTCACCATCTCGACGAAGCACGAGGATTACTTCCTCGAGTTCTTCGCCTACGAGTCGGTTGGCGCCACCATCCAGAACGCGGCTGCCGTCGTCAAGGCGACGTTCAGCGGTTCCCAGGTCAACTGGCGGACTGGTGCGTAAGCACTAACCTCACGCCCCCGGCGGGGGTCCACATGGGCCCCCGCCTTTTTAACGCCTTTATTTTTCAAAATCGGCTTGACATGCTGTCGGTCGAGGCTATATTGAGGCAACAACAAAGGAGGAGCCGATGAACGGCGCACCAGTCAAAACCGTAGTGACGAATCCGCTGGCAGTGACCTGCCGGTACCCGTGGGCCCCCACCCATGGAATCACGCTGGAACCCGGCCAGAGTCGCACGTTCGACCTCTGCGTCTACACAGCGGCAACTGAAGTCGGTAAGAAGATGATGGCCTCTGACATCAGTCTTGGCCGTGTCAATGTCGCCATCCTGGTTCAGCACAAGGACAACAAGTGGGAACGCATCAGCATCGAGGAAGTCGTGAAGACCACAGACGAGCCGGCTGCGGCTGCAAAGACCGAAGCGGCTGCTGAAGTCAAGAAGCCCGGACGCAGGAAGAAGGCGCAGAAGGACTATGTCGCACCGGACGGCAAGAACGAGGACACTCCCAGGAATCCAGGGACGTTCGACGAGGTGTTTACCAGCAAGACTGCCGAGGAGATGAAGCCGAAGGCTGAGAACCTGTTCGCCAACTTCGAAAGCGAGCCCGAGCAGATTGCTCGGCCGGAGTCGGTGGAGCTGTTTGCTGAGGTAGCGAAGAGCACTGAGCTTGGACACGACTCCCTGGCCGCCCCAGATACCGTGCTGGAGGACGAACCCGTGGACGTGGTGCCGGAAGCCGAAGCGGAAGAAGCGCCTGCGGAACCAGAAGCCAAGGCGAAGAAGCCTGCACGGCGTAAGCGCAAGAACAAGAGCAAGAGCAAGAAGGCCTGAGCGGCCTAGTTTCAACCACAGGAGCTGTGTCCTGGTCATGGACAGGGATCTCAACGCATCCATTCATTTGCGTCTAATGCGGTGGGCTACACCGTGTAGGCCTGTGGAGGGGTCCAAAGCCCCGGCGAAGCAGGAAGTTGAGAATGTACAATTGTGTACACAATCGGCGTAGCAGGCTGAGATGAACAAGACTGGGTGGAGATTTGATGAGGAGAAGGAAGTACGAGCGTCCTTATGCCAGCTGGCCAAGCACAAGATCATGGAAGCGGGGTTCCTCATCAGAGGAACAAAGGATGCCCCGGCAGATCCGGCCAAGCTGTTGCCGATCAAGTGCAGCCTGGAACTTGGCCTCAGGATCTTACTGATCATGGACG
>Ga0114918_10003575_pt1 | contig 13684 bp, 8 predicted proteins | sample LantaG_FD_87015 | JGI IMG/M metagenome (GOLD analysis project Ga0114918, IMG submission 87015) | Deep subsurface microbial communities from Baltic Sea to uncover new lineages of life (NeLLi) - Landsort_02402 metaG | ecosystem: Environmental > Aquatic > Marine > Oceanic > Sediment | place: Baltic...
TCTCTCTCTCTCTCTCTCTCTCTCTCTCTCTCTCTCTCTCTCTCTCTCTCTCTCTCTCTCTCTCTCTCTCTCTCTCTCTCTCTCTCTCTCTCTCTCTCAATCTCTCTCTTCGCTCACCGTGACCAAGTGCAGGCACGCGTCGTCCTCGAACGCCTCGAAGAGCGAAACGGCGTCGAGCGAGGGGCCCAGCTGCCGCATGACGTCGGCCTCCGACCTCAGCTTCAGCAGATGCCTCGGCGTCGCGGGCCCTCTCCTGGGGACCTTCGCGATCGTCTTGACGGCTGCCGCCGGGCCCTTTCCGTCCCTGCGGCGGCAAGCCCTGACGACGCCGAAGGAGCCCGCCCCGAGGACCTCGCCCATCTCGTAGGTCTCTGCGAAGTCCCTGCGGTAGCCAAAGACGCTGGTGGTCTCCTCGGGGGTCAGCTCGGTTTTCGGGGGCAGTCTGAGCACGGCGCAGTCCGTGGCAGCTGCGGAGTAGTCCGGAGCCGCGGGGCGCGAGGGGGCAGGGACGGCGGGGAGGGGAGGGGGAGGAGGGCCGGCGGCGGCGGCGGGGTGGCTCCGGTTTTGTCGTTGCTGCTGTTGCTGCTGCTGCTGCTGCTGGTGCTGCCGCATTCTCTCGAAGAGGCCCGCGAGGACGACGGGAGCCGCTCTGGGATGATGCGGAGCGCGCCGTCCCGTGGTCGAGGGGGCGCTGCGCCGGAGTGCTGCGAGGGGGTCGGGCCTGGTTTTGGGAGAGGAAAGAAAGAAGGGGGGGTCGAGGTCCTCGGTCGTTAGGTCGGGTGCCGTCGGAGAAAAGAAGCGAGGGCGGCCAAGAGGGGGAAAACCCTCGATGGTGCGTTTTTCCAACGCCGTTTTCAAAGGCCTTCGAAGCTTTTTCTCTCCAGAGAAAACATCCGGGAGGCCGAGGAAGCGAACTCTTTCTTTACCTCTGCGACGCAGAGAGCGCCTCTCTCGTCCGCGGGAGCGAGGGGCGGAGGGACATTTCGTTTTTTCGCTTTTTCGCCGACGACGAGTGGAAGCGACGCGATGCGGTTTTGTCTAGGTCTCTCCTGGCTTTGTTCGCCGCCGCGTTCGGGGCTTTTTCCTCTCTGCTTTCGGGCTCGGGAGCTGATTGATCGAGAGAGAGCCTCGTTCGAGAGAGGGAGATGGAAAGAGGTGAGGGCTCTCCAGAAGCTTCCCTTTCTCTCTGCACGGAAGCTCCCTGGATTGTTGGAGCTGCCCTTGAGAAATGAAACTCCCTCCGTCCACTTTTTTTTCTCGGACGATCGATGCTTCGCTCCTGCGCATCTCGCCTCCTCCTGTCGCGCCGCTGCCTCCTTTCCCCTCCTCTTTCCTTCCGCACGCGCTCAGGCCGCCTTCTTCTCTCTCCTGGGCCCTGCAGAAAGCAAGGACAGAGAGGAACAGGCTCGTCCTTTTCTCCTTCGCCCTCACAAATTTCCCCGTCGTCCCCTCCCGTCAGGACGATGGCGCTCGGCTCCTCCGACGCCGCCCCGGCCCCGCCGGCCTCCTCCGTCGCCGCGGTCGCCGGCCTCGACCCGCCGCTCCTCTGGCAGCACTTCCTCTCCCTCTCTGCCCTGCCGCGCCCGTCCAAGAGGGAAGAGGCCGTCGTCCGCTGGCTCCGGGCGTTCGTCGAGGAGCGGAAGGGGAGAGGAGGAAAGTCGGGGCTCGAGCTGCGGGAGGACGCGGCGGGGAACGTCCTGATCTTCCGGCCGGGGTCCGGAGGCGGGGAGGACGCCGAGGTCGTCTGCGTGCAGGGGCACATCGACATGGTCACCGAGAAGGATGCCGGCGTAGAGCACGACTTCGACAGGGACCCGCTGCTGCTGCGGAGGTCGGAGTGTGGAAACTGGCTGACGGTGACGGGGACGACTCTTGTGAGCTTTCCTCTTTTCTTTCTCCCACCTCTTTCTTTCCTTCTCCTCTTTTTTCCTTTTCTTTCCTCTTTCTCTCTCTCCCTTTCTCTCTCCATCTCTCTTTCTCTCTCTCACACGCACACACTCTTTTTCACTCTCGCGTGCCCCTTTTTTTTTAAACAACAACAAAACAACAGGGAGCCGACAACGGCATCGGCGTCGCCGCCGTGCTGGCCCTCCTCGACAGCGCCCCGGACGCCAAGCTCCCTCCGCTCGAAGCCCTTTTCACGGTCGACGAGGAGACTGGGCTCTCCGGGGCCTTCGGGCTCGACGGCGGCATGGTCAAAGGCGTGCGGCTGGTCAACCTCGACACCGAGGACTGGGGGGACCTCTTCATCGGCTGCGCCGGCGGCGGCGACACGCAGGTCGTCCTGCCCGTCGGGACCGCGGTCGACGCCGGCTCGCTCTCGGAGGCCGACGTCGCCGCCGGGACCTCCCTCAGACTGTCCGTGCGGGGGCTGCTCGGGGGCCACTCCGGGATCAACATCGGGGACGACAGGGGCAACGCGGTGATCCTCTCCGCGAGGCTCGCCGACGCGGCGGCCTCCGCGGCATCCGAGGCGGCCGAGGCGGCTGCCGGCGACGCGTCTCCTCTCCCGCTACCCCCTTCCTTCCTCGTCGTGACCGCGTGCGGCGGCGACAAGCGCAACGCCCTCGCCCGCGAGGCCAGCATCGACGCCTGGGTCCCCCACCCCCCGTCCTCGGCCGAGACCGCCGCCGTCGTGAGGGCCGCGAGGCAGGAGGCAGAGACCATCAAGGAGGAGTACGGCACCCTGGAGAGGGACATCGAGGCGTCCGTCGAGGCGACCGCAGCGTCCGCTTCCTCCTCCCCCCAGCTCTCGCCCCTCGACGAGCGCTCCTCCGACGCCCTCCTGACGCTGCTCCTCACGCTGCCGCACGGCGTCATCAAGAAGAGCCACGCCGTCGAGGGGCTCGTCGAGACCTCGACCAACCTCGCGTCGGTGCTGCCCGTCGTCGGGGAGAACTCGGACGCGATCTCCGCCTTCAGGGTCTCGTGCTCGACACGCTCGTCGCTCATGCCGGCCCTCGAGGCCGCGCGCCGCTCGATCGCGCGGGCGGCCCGCGCCGCGGGGGCCCGCGTCGAGCGCGGGGAGGCCTACCCGGGCTGGGCCGCCGACCCGGGCGCCCCGCTGGTCGCGCTGGCGAGGGAGGCCGTCGAGGGGGTCACGGGCAGGCCGGCGCACGTCGGGGCGATCCACGCGGGGCTCGAGTGCGGGCTCATCAAGGTAGAGGGAGGGAGAGGCTGTGTTCGAGAGAGGAAGGAAGAGAGAAGTGGGGGGAAAGCCAAAAAGAACCTCACTTCTTTACCTCGAAAAATCAAAAATCTCAAAACAAAAAAAATAAGGCAATCGTCGGCCCCTCGATGCGGGACGCCGTCTCCTTCGGGCCCACCATCCTGGGAGCGCACTCGCCCGACGAGAGGGTTGACGTGAGGACAGTGGCGCCCTTCTTCGAGGCGGTGAAGAGGCTGATGGAGCGGCTCGCAGACGAGAAGGCTGCAAAGTAAATAAATGAGGAAGTCAAAGAAGAGGAGAAAATGAAGAAGAAGAAGAAAGAAAGAACACTGTGAACAGTTTCTCGCGCGGCGCGCTTCCCCATCGAAGAAGCAGCAGAGGGGGGGGGGGCGTTTTGTCTTTTCTTTCTTTGGAAACGGAGTAGAAAACGGATTTTGTTTTTTTAATTGCAGACGTCCTTTGTCCGGGCTCTCTCTCTCTCTACTCCTCTTTCCACTCCCCCGCTCTCTCTCCAAACTCTCTGTTCTCTCTGTCCCTCTCTGCCTCGATTGCTCTCGCGAACCCTCTCTCCACCCCCCTCCCCCAGAGCTCGAAACTCGGCCGCCGCTCGCCTCGCCTCGCCCGTCGCGAGATAAAGAGAAAGAGAATAACATTTTTCCCGTCTATCGCCCTCCTTTCATCGCCGTCGCCGCCACCCGAAAATCTAAAATCTCCCTCTCTTTTCTCTCTTCCGCCGCTCTCCTCCCTCTGCCCCTCTTCCTCCCTCTCCCCCCTCCTCAGGAGCTGATCCGCAGCTGCACCCCCATCGCCTCCTTCAGCTGCTCGTAGCTCACGAACGCGATCGCGATCGAGGGGACCACCTTGATGTAGTTGGGCCACAGTCCCTTGAACAGCGCCTTGACGCCCTCCTCGCGCACCGTCCGCCGGAAGCAGTCGCTCATGCCCGTGTACCTCACCGCGTGCCCTCTCCCGTCGCCGTGCAGCGCGTTCGCGCCGTCCCACCCGCTCATCTGCATCCGCCGCCTGACGACGTCGAGAGGGTAGGCCACGGTCTGGCCCGTCGTCCCGGCCGCGGCGCCGCACGCGAGCCGCTCGACGACGCCTAGCTGCCGCTCGTCGCGCAGGTCCTTGAATTGGAGCAGCATGTCTTTCAGAGTTTCGTAGACGGCGAAGTTGAGGCCGACGTAAGGGACGACGCCTATCACGGAAGGGAGCCACCCTCGCCAGAGGGCGACGAGCCCCTCCTCTGCGGCGATGGTGCGGGCCGCGTGGGCGATGCCACGGTACTGCTGGGTCCGCGGCGAAGATGAAGAAGAGGAGGTCGACGCAGCAGCCGAAGAGCCCGAAGTCGAGGTCGAGGCCGACGAGACGTTGAGCGTCGCCGCCGCGGCCCTCTCGGCCTCTCTCGCCGCCGCGGCGGCGTTCGCCCCGCCCTGCACCGTCAGCCTTCCCCTCATCATGTCCAGCGGATAGGTCGCGCTCATCGCCACGATCCCTGCGACGGCCCCGGCCCCCAGCCTCAGCCCCGGAGTGAGCCTGCCGTCGCTGTCGCCGCGGTCGATCAAAGCGTGACTGATCGAGCGGGAGAGCTGCTCGTAGAGGAGGAACTTAACCGCGGAGTTGGGGATGATCCGGACGCAGTTTGTCCAGTTTCCCTGTTTTAGTGGTGGTTGTTGAGTTCGCGGGAATGAAAGTGAGAGGGGAGAGAAAGAAAACAGAGAGAGGGAAAAAAGAAAAACCAAAAAACCCGGGGGAAAAGAAGAAAGGGAAAAACTCTTCTTCTCACCTTGAAGCAGCCCGCGACCCCCTCCGCCTTCACCATCTTCGCCAGCCCCTGCCACACGCCAGTGTAGACCTTCTCGTTGCCCTGGACCTGCATGAGGATCTTGAGGCGCTCGAGCGGGGCGACGGCGGTGCGGGAGCTGTTTTGAAGAGAGAATTTTTTTTTGGGGGGGGGGGAGCGAGAAGAGAGAAAGAAGGGCGGCGAGGGAGGGGGGGTGAGGCGGCCGGGTTTTTTGTTCTTCAGAACAACTCGATTTGCAATGCCCAACGCCCTCTCTCTTCTCTCCCTCTTCGATCTCGCAGAAATTAAAAGTTCCCAAGTCGCTGGATACGGCTGGCGATCCGAGGAAGCGACAAAGGGGGCGCAATGCGAGGCATAAAGAGAAGAGAGAAGAGAATTGCTCGAAGAAAAAAAAGCGTCGGGACATCGTCATCAAGCGGATGTCGTCTCGATGATGCAGAAAAAAGGGCACGCGGCTCTGCCTCGTGCGGCGATTTGCTTCTCTTTTCCCGACCTCCAGAGGCAGGCACCAAATAGTAGCGTGCCACCTGCTTCGATCGCTTTCGAAACAAACGCCGCGTTTCCCCTCGGAAAGCCGCCGATCGGGAAGAGAAGGAAAAAACTCACACTCCGCCGGCAATGCCGCCGGCGAGCAGCGACTTGGCGATGGACGACGCCGAGAGCGTCCTCTGGTTCCTGGCTCGCTCCTCCGTGGCTTTGTTGGATCCTGACGTGCTTGTGGCCGCCTCCGCCGTCGATGACGACGGGGCGGCCATGGTTGCAAAAAAGAGGGAAGAGGGTAGAGAAGGAGAGGACAAGGGAAGAGGTGCCGAAGGAAAGCGGCAAGAGTGAAAATAAAATGAAAAATCACGGCTCACTCTTTTCCTTCACTCGCTCTCTCTCTGCTCTCTGCTCTGGAGGAAAGCGCCCGCTAGCCTGGCCGCTCTCCTCCTCGTTTCTCTTCTTCCAAAGGAGCTTAAGCGAGAGTTTCTGTTCTCTGCCTTTGATCAGCAGCCGAGAGAAGAGAGCAAGTACACAGCGAGCAGAGAACGAAGCGTTCGATCTGCTCAAACGAAAAAGGCAACACCGCCGCCCCGCATTTCTCTCTCTTTCGTTTTTTTGAACTTTCCAATGCGCAAGAAAGTCGACTCGAGGGTACGTCTTTGAGAGGGCTCGAATGCGAGACTAGTTCCTTGGAGAGCAATCTCCTCGGTCTCTTTCCGAGCTCCGAGCAAAGAATTGGGCTGAAGAAACGACAAGGAGAACGCGGGAGCTAAAAAACACCGGCGGCGACCGGCGACGGCTCTCTCTCTCTCAAACGAATGCCTCTCAACTCAATCTCTCTCTTTCTCTTTCGCTCTCTCCGATTCTCACAAACAGGTCCGCGCCCTCGTCGAGCGCGGCGTCGCGACGAGGCAGCGCTCCCTGTTCGTCATCGTCGGCGACAAGGCCAGGGACCAGGTAAGGGAGATTTTTTTATTGCAAGGGAGCAGAATTGTCTTAACTCGAAGAAGCGGCGGCGGCTAGCTTGTCCGGCGTCGAAACTCCTCTCCCTCTCCTCTCCTCCTCTCCTCTCCTCCATCTTCATCGCGTCTCGCCGCGCTCCTTCCCAAAAAAAAAAAAAAATCTCTCTCGCTCTCTCTCTCGCAATCGACCAATCAACCCAACAGGTCGTCAACCTCCACTACCTCCTCTCCAAGACCCTGGTCCGAGCCAGGCCCTCGGTGCTCTGGTGCTACAAGAAGGAGCTCTCGCTGAGCAGCCACCGCAAGAAGCGCGCGCGCCAGCTGCAGAAGCAGGCTGCGCGCGGGCTGCTCGACCCGGACGCCGAGGACCCGTTCTCGCTGTTCGTGGCCTCGACCGACATCCGCTACTGCCACTACGCCGACTCGCACCGCGTCCTGGGCAGGACCGTCGGCTGCCTGGTGCTGCAGGACTTCGAGGCGCTCATGCCCTCGCTGCTCGCGCGCTCGGTCGAGACGGTCGAGGGCGGCGGGCTGGTCATCCTGCTCCTGTCGAACATGGAGTCGCTGACGCAGCTGTACTCGCTGACGATGGACGTGCACTCCCGCCTGCGGCCGTCGGGGACCGCGGCGGCGGAGGCGGGAAGCTCCTCCTCCTTCTGCGGGGAGGTCGTGCCGCGCTTCAACGAGCGGCTCGTGCTCTCCCTGGCGAAGTGCGCCAACGCGCTCATCGTCGACGACGAGCTCAACGTGCTCCCCACGTCCTCGCACGCCGCGTCGATGATGGCGACGTCCCCGAGCGGCGCAGGTAGCCCTGACCTCGCGCCGCGCGGGGCCGGCCGAGGGGCGGAGGACCCGGAGCTCGGCGAGCTGGTGGGTTCGCTGCAGGACGCGCAGCCCGCGGGCGCGCTCGCCTCGGCGTGCGCGACGCTGGACCAGGCCCGCGCGCTCGTCACGTTCCTCGACGCCGCCTCGGAGAAGGGGCTCAGGTCCACCGTGGCGCTGACTGCGGGCCGCGGCAGGGGCAAGTCCGCCGCTTTAGGATTGGGCATCGCCGGCGCGCTCGCCCTGGGGTACAGCAACATCTTCGTGACTGCCCCCTCGCCCGAAAACACGCGCACGCTTTTCGAGTTCGCCGCTCGCGGGCTCTCGAAGTTGGGATTCAAGGAGCACCTCGACTTCGACGTCGTGCAGGCCTCGGACCCGGCGCTGGCCGGCGCCGTCGTGCGCCTCAACGTCTTCCGGTCCCACAGGCAGACCGTGCAGTTTGTCCTCCCGCAGCATGCCGAGCGCGTCGCCGGGTCGACCGCCGAGCTCCTGGTGATCGACGAGGCCGCGGCGATCCCCCTGCCGATGGTCAAGGCCCTGCTGGGACCCTACCTGGTGTTCCTGTGCTCGACCGTGACGGGCTACGAGGGGACGGGGAGGTCGCTGTCGCTCAAGCTGCTGTCGCAGCTGAGGGCGGCGGGGGCCAAGCTCGGGAGCGGTGGCGGGAGCGCCAACGGCGGCGGCGCGGGCGCGACGGGCGGCGACGGGACGCCCTCTTCCTCGCTGCTCCCGCGCACCTTCCGCGAAATCACCCTCTCGACCCCCATCCGCTACGCCCCCGGCGACGCCATCGAGAGCTGGCTCCACTCCTGCCTCTGCCTCGACGCCCCGGGGTCCGTTCCGCCTCCTCCAAAGAGGCTGCCGCCGCCGGCGGCCTGCCAGCTGTACGCTGTCGACCGCGACACCTTGTTCTCGGGCCACGCCGCGGCCGAGGCCTTCCTGCAGCGCTGCGTCGCGCTCCTGGCCGCGTCTCACTACAAGAACTCGCCGGACGACCTCTTGCTGCTCGCCGATGCCCCCGCGCACAGGCTGTTTGCGCTTCTGGCCCCGCCGGCCGACGAGGCCGCAAACGCCATGCCCGATGTTTTGGCGGTCGTCCAGGTCGCCCTCGAGGGCGGCATCGCCCGCGACGCGGCCCGCGCGGCGCTGGCCCACGGCCACGCCCCCGGCGGCGACCTGATCCCCTGGACGCTGGGCGCGCAGTTCCGCGACGCGGAGCTGCCGCGGCTGTCGGGCGCGCGCGTCGTCCGCATTGCCGTCCATCCCGACCTGCAGCGGTGCGGGTACGGCTCTGCGGCCCTGGAGGCGCTGGTTGCGTTCTACGAGGGGAAGATGCAGGAGCTCGGGGACTCGAGTGACGACGACGAGGAGGAGGAGGAGGGAGGCAAAGGGAAGAAGAAGAAGGAGAAAAAGGGCGACGCCTCGGCGCCGCCGACGCCGGCCAAGGCGCGCGGCGACGAGGGCGCGCCCGCCAGCGCGGCCCTCCCTCCCTCCTCCTCGGACCTCCTCCACACCGAGCGCCTCAGGGCGCGCACCACCGGCCTCCCCCCCCTGCTCACCCCCCTGCGCTCGCGGAGGCCCGAGCCGCTCCACTGGGTCGGCGCGGCCTTTGGCCTCACCCCCGACCTGCACGCGTTCTGGTCGAGGGCCGGGTTCCTGCCGCTGTACCTGCGGCAGACGCCGACGCCGACGACGGGCGAGCACACCGCGATCCTGCTCCGCCCCCTGACGAGGGGCCCCGGCGCGGAGGCGGGGGACGCGCCGGCCAAAGGGTGGGCCTCGCCGTTCGTGCGGGATTTCCGCTGCAGGCTAGCGGCACTGCTCGGCGGCGCGCTGCTGAGGAAGCTCCCGCCCGGGCTGGCGCTGAGGCTCCTGGCGCCGAGGCTGACGTTCAGCGAGGCTGAGGCCGAGGAGGCCGTGGCCAGGGCGGCCAGGGCCGCGGCGAGGAAGAAGCGGGAGGACGAGGACGAGGAGGAGGAGAGGGCGAGGAGGAGGAGGAGGGAGGCCAAAAGCGGGGCGGGCGGGGGCGCGAAGGCTCCCCCCTCTTCTCCCTCCTCTCGTTCGTACCCTCTCCCCGTCGCCCACGCAGACGGCACCCCGCTGACCCCGCACGACCTCGCCCGGCTCGCCGCGCACGCGGCCTCCCTCGTCGACGGCAACGCCGTCTCGGACCTCGTGCCCCCGCTGGCGGCCGCGTGGTGCGCCGGCCGCCTGCCCGTCGTGCTCTCGGCCGCGCAGGCCGCGCTGCTGGTCTCGCTGGGCCTGCAGCGCTCGAGCGCCGACGAGGCCGCCGCGGCCCTGGGGCTCCCCGTGCAGCAGTGCCTGGCGCTGTTCTCCAAGGCGTCGAGGAGGCTGCACGCGCACCTGCGGGCGCTGGCCGCCGCGGCGGCGGACGCCGCTGAGCTGCCGCCGAGGCCCACGTCGTCGGCGGCCGTCGCGGCCAGGGGAGCGGGCGCCGCCGCCGTCGCCGCCGAGAGGGTCAGCCACGCCGCGCTCGAGTCCCTCGACGCCGAGCTCGACGAGGAGGCCAGGCGCGCGTCCAAGGCCGCCGCCGCCGCCCTGGCCGCGGAGCTGGAAGGGGAGGACCTCGCGGCCTTCGCCGTCGGGGACGGGATCGTCGCCGAGGCCGAGGCGGCGGCCGCGGCGGCCGGGGGCGCGGCCGGCGGGCTGCGGCGCGGGGCGCTGCTGTCGGCGCCGGCGACGGCCGAAGGGCTCGCCGCCGCGGCCAGGAACGCGAGGAACGCTTTGGCTGGTTCCGGTGGCGACAAGAAGAAGCGCAGCAGTCACGGCAGAGACGGAGACGGAGGAAGTGCTGACCTGTACAAGCGCAAGGGGAAGAAAGGAGGCGGGTCCTCGAAAAAGATGCGGAGTTGAGAGGCCGGTTTTTTTGTTTTCCTGGACGAAACCCAAAAAAAATGAAATTCTGCTTCTCGTGTCTTTTCTTTTTCTGCGTCACTAGTTCTACATGATTTCTTTTTTTTATTTTCTTACACGTCGAATTCCTTTTTCTACAGGCGGTTGGCCAGCGAGATCTCCATAGATGAAAAGTCCAGCCCGACAAAGTCCCCAGCGTGCTCCTCGACGCCGAAGCTTTTTCCTTTTGCCCTCTCGCGAGCAAAGAGCGCCGCAAGAGCGCTCCCTCGCACGACGACGCAGCCGTCGTTGCCCCTCGCGAGCGCCGCGGGGCAGCCGAGCGCGTGGAGGAGCGAGAGCGCGGCCCGCCGGACGGGCGGAGCGCCGCGGTCCTTGGAGCGGTTGCCGCGGCCCGTGATGACGAGGAGGTCCGGGAAGAAGAGGGGCGGCGGCGGCAGCGACCCCTCGTCCTCGCTCTCCTCCTCCCAGGGAGAGGGGACGGCGGCGGCGGCGGCAGGGAGAGGAAGAGGAAGGGAGTCCTCCTGGGATCGATCCAGCAGCGGCAGCAGCTTCTTGAGCGCCTCCAGGAGGGCCAGCTGCGCAGACCAGTGGTTGAAGGAGTGGAGGTCGAGGGAGAAGGACGAAGGGAGGAAGTTCGAGGGGGGAGAAGGACCGCTGCTGCCGCCGCCGGCGGCAGCAGACATCGCCACCGACGATGGCAGCGGCTGCGGCAGCGGCAGAGAGAGCTGCAGCTCCCTCCACGCCTCCAGGGCCGCGGCCAGCCTCCCATTGCTGCTGCTGCTGCCGCTGCTTTGACGCTTGCTGCTCGCGTTTCTGCTGCTGCTGTCCCGCCACCACGATTGGAAGAGCGTCTCAACGAAGAGCTTCGACAGGACGACGTCCGCGGCCTCGCCGCCGACGGCGGCGGCCGCCGAGGCGTCGTCCGCTGCGCCCCCTCGCCTCCTCCTCCTCCTCGCCGCGGCGGCCTTCAGCTTCAGGCCCTCGCCCTCGCCCCCCTCAAAGCTGCTGCTGCTGCTGGTGATAATGCTGCTGCTACTGCCGCCGCTCATGCTGCTCATGCTGCTGCCTTTCTCCGCTCCGCTTCTCTCGGAGCGGCTCCCCTTGAGCGCGGGCCCCAGCGTCTCCCTCGCCAGCCGCATCGTCGCTTCGGCCCTCGCGGCGTCGCCGGCCAGCGCGACCCACCGCATCAGCGACGCGAAGAGCTGCGCGTCCGGCTCCAGGCAGCGATGGGAAGAGTCGGGAGAGAGCGCCCCCTCCAAGACGCGGCAGGCGCCCTCGAGGTCCCCCGCGGCGCCGTGCGCGTCGACGAGCCTGCCAAAGCACCTCGGCCCCGGCGCGACGCCGTTGGCGGCGGCGAGCTCGAGCGCCCGCGCCGCTCCCGCGAGGTCTCCAGCCCTGCCGTGCGCCGCTATGAGGTCGGCGTAGGCGGCCTCGTCGACGAGGACGGCCCTCGAGGAGGCGTCCCTCTGCGGACGATTCGGAATAGCAGGAGGAGAGGAGGAGGAGGCGAGGAGGTTTCTGGCCCTCTTCGCCCGCTTCCCGCCGCCGGCACCGGCGCGAGCGACGAGGGCCGCGGCGGCGAGCTCGGCCGCCTCCGCCGCAAGGACCCTCGCCGCCTCCGCCTCGGCCCGAGACGCGGCAGCCAGTGCCGCCGCGGCGGCGGCGGGCCTCCCGGCGCGGCTCCAGGCGCGGATGACGTGCCTCAGAGCGATGCCGTTGACCGGGGCCGGAGGGAGAAGAGCAGCGGAAGTCGAGGAAGAGGAGGGCTGCTGCTCGGCGGCGGCAGACCCGTCTCCCTCCTGTCCTTCCTCAGAGACGGCGACGGGCGGCAGCGACGACGACGGATAAGAAGAAGAAGAAGAAGAAGAAGGATAAAAACCGTTCCCGCTCGGCCCGACCCCCGAGAAGGCCTCGGCGACGTCGGCTGCCCTCGCTGCCGCCTCGGCGCACTCGCCGTCGCCCGAGTCCGCGTGCGCCCCCGCGAGAGCGCCGTAGGTGGCGGCCGACGGCGCGACGCCCGAGGCCGCGAGGCGCGAGACGACGCGCGCGGCAGCGGCGGCGTGCCCGGCCGCTCCCAGCGCGACGACGAGCGCGCGCGCGCCGTGGTCGGCCGCCGAGGCCGCGCCCGACGACGAGGCGCGCAGCGGCGGGCAGAGCAGGAAGTGCGCCGAAGGGTCGCCGACGGACTCCGAGGCGGCGAGGGCCGCGGCAGCGGTCGCCGCGGCGGAGGAGAGGGAGCCGGCGGCGGACGACGAGGGCTCCGAGGTGGCGGCGGCGGCGGCCTCGCGGGATAGCCTCCTCGCGTCGCTGAACAGGCCGGCGAGCTTGTCCCAGGCGCCACGGAGGTCCCCCCCCTGCGCGTGGGCCCGCACCTCGGCGGCCTCCCAGTGCGGCGCCCGCGGCAGCCCCGCCGCGGCCGCGGCGCGCGACGCCCGACGCACGCCCCTCGCATCGCCCGCGGCGGCGAGCCTCGACACGACGAGCGTGAAGTGCCGCCCGTCGGGAAGAGCACCCGCAGCCAGCGCGAGGCAGTGGAGCTCCTGCGCCTCCCGCGGGGTGGGCGCGGAGATGATCAGCGAGGAGAGCCGGTAGGAAGGGGGCGGAGGAAAGCCGGCGGCGATGGCCGCCGCGGCGGCGGCTGCGGGGGAGGAGGAGGCCTTCGTCTGACGAGCTGCTCGCCTTTCGCTCCCTCGTCTCTCTTCGGACGAGGGGGAGAAAGGAGAGGAGGGAGCGGGCGTCGAGGTCGAGGTCGACGAAGAAGAAGAAGAAGAAAGCTGTTGCCGCGTCCGCAGCAGGGCGGACTTGCGCTTCTCCTCCCAGGCCTCGCGGATCGCTTTCTCCTCCTCTTCCTTCTTTTCTGCTATCGCCGTCAGGTGCCCTACTTTATCGTCGCCTTCCGCTCCGGCCTCTTCGGCTTCGGTGGCGACGACGGCAGGGAGAGTAGAGACCGCTTCCGCTTCCCCTTCTTTTTCCTTGGCCCTGCTCGCCCTCGCCCTCCTCTTCTTCGTCTCGCTCTTGACTTTCTCCTGCAGCTGTCGCACGAAAGGGGAGGCGGCGAACGATGGCCCTTCAGCCAGAGGCTTTGCTTCGGCTTTAGCTGGTCGCGGTACGTTGGTAGAGGACCACGGCCACGCGGCGCTGCTGCTCGGCAGCGGCGGAGGATCAAGCCACTGGTGCATCGACGCCGGCGGCGGCGGCGGCAGCAAAGGTGCTGTTTGCATCGCCGCTGCCGCTGCTGGTCCTCCTCCGTGCCGATTTGTCGCTGATGCTGCAGCAGATATATAATTGCCGCTGCCACTGCCCTTCCATCGCAGCGCGTCGACAACGAGGCGCTCCACCTTCGAGGCGCGCGACATCAAAAGAGATCGAGAGAAGAGAGAAATTCTGTTTTCTTTTTCATTTTCAATTTTTCGCTTTTCATTTTTTTGCTTACACTTGTTCTCTTCCTTCTCTCTCCACTACTTCTTCCCCGCCAGCGCCTCCTCGACCTTTTTCTCCCTCAGCTGCCTCGCCGACCGCGGAGCGAACGACGAGGATTCGGAAGAAGAAGAAGAAGAAGAAGAAGAA
>Ga0114918_10003577_pt1 | contig 13679 bp, 11 predicted proteins | sample LantaG_FD_87015 | JGI IMG/M metagenome (GOLD analysis project Ga0114918, IMG submission 87015) | Deep subsurface microbial communities from Baltic Sea to uncover new lineages of life (NeLLi) - Landsort_02402 metaG | ecosystem: Environmental > Aquatic > Marine > Oceanic > Sediment | place...
TGGACCCAGCGGTTCAGGAGTCACAAATGCTGAATCATCATTGTTATAGCCAATTATATATAAGGCCATAATTATGGTATCCAGATCCAGAGACCCCCCTCCCAGAGCATCCCGATTAGTATCTGCCATATGAAGATTGGCTAACATATCTTCCGCGTCCATTATAGCTTTCCCAATATGAAATTCCTCAGTAAGCATGTGATATGTATCTCCATTTATATGTTTTATACCGGGGCTGTTTACAGATTCAATGTATTTTTTAGCATCAGCGAAAGTATGGCAAAAGGATACTTCAGCACTCCTGATAGGCTCCACCGCACCCCTTATACCTGCTTTATTAAAATCATCTGCCACAATCTGCAAAGTTTCTACTGAACGGAAAAATTCCATATCATCATAAGGCGTAGGTCTTCCCACTGCACCGGGTACTACCAGAAAATATTTAGCCGCCAGTTCCTGTCCCAGTTCCAGATTTCTCCTAATATAATCTATGGCCCTTTGCCTTACAACCGAGCTATTGGAGGATAGCTCACTTTCTGCAGAAAACATGCCACAGATCCCGGCTACCTCTATGTCGTAGTCTAATAATATTTTCTTTACTTCATTTGATCTGTAACCCAAGTCATCACCATAACGGTTACCATGAAGTTCGATATATTTAATACCATACTTATTAAGTCTTTTAGCAGTGCCCTCTAAAGATTCCATTCCAAATCCCCAGTTTGACCAGGAAAGCTTAAGCCTGTTTTTTAATTTCTCAGGTCTCTTGGCTTTAAGATTTAAAAATGCATCTAGGATCTTTTTATTCTCTACTTCATAGTTTTGAGGTTTCATTTTAGTTTAAGCTCCTTTATAAAATAATAACAGTCATAAATTTTTAAAAATTTTAAGGACTAAAATTTCTTAAATTATATTGCTAAAAAATTTTTTAGACCTCTATAAGAATTCAAATAAAGTGTTGAGTTTGTTTAAAAAAATTTTAAATATAAAAAATTAAATAATAAATATTATATTTTATTAGAATAACTCAATTTCAGATTTTAAATACATCAGAAATATTTGTATTTAATATCTTATTAGCAATTTTATATGCAAATTTCAAATCAATTCTCTCTTTAATAACCATATTGGTAAGTACATTTGAAATATTATCTTTTGCTATCTTAAGACTAGCATAAGTTCCTTCAACCATCTCATCATCACCACCAAATCCAAAATTTTTGGTTAATGGCAAAATCTGTAAACACTTCTCAAGTGTATCTTGAGAAACTTTTTCTGAAATAATATGAGCCAGCAGAAATCAATATAAACATTTGGAAAAACTTTTGATATAGTGATTAATTTATCTGTAAAAGGAAAACCAATATGAAAAATATCAAAATTAACATCTTTGAATTCCATAAAAACTGGAATTAATAGTTCAGGATCTGAATTGCTCAAATAATTACCACTACCAGCTTGAATTCCTGTGTGTACCTGTACGGGTAAATTATATTTTTCAGCAAATTTTATTATCTTATATATTATATAATCTTGAAATGGTTTTCTTTCTCTAAAAAAAATAGCCTCTGGCTCAATAAAATTTTTGTATAATTTGTCAAATTTGGTATTAAGTATCTTTATAAAAGCTTTTTCAGCATCTGATTTTGAAACCATATCAATATTTAGTGTTCTAAAATATGCTATCGCAAGCTTTACTCCAACTGCTTTAGAGTTTAGAAAGAAATTAAATCTTTTTTCCAATATTTCTTCAAAGTTCTTAAGACTATGAATAGCAATATTTTCTTTTTCTTCTATTTCATTCAACATTTTTACCGAATTGACATTTATAAAATTGTCAAATCTCATCACTGGAGAAAAAAAATTATTATCAATTAATGAGAAAGATGTATAACTCTCGCGCTCAACTTCCAATAAATCCAATATACAGGTTTTTATTTTACACATATCCTTTAATATTTTTTTATAATATCCTGATTTATTTTTTTCATTTAATAATTCGTTAATTTCTTCTAAATTTTTTTCGTTTAGTTCATCAATATTAAACAAATCTTTCATTATAATTTTTATAGCTCTTCCATATGTTGTATTATCAACTTTTGGCCAATAATTTTTAAAAATACTCCATTTTTTCTTAAAATCGTTATTCTCGTCTGATAATAAACAAAAGTCTTTATAGGTCATGCCTGAAGAGATTAAATCGTTATACAAATAAGTAAGCAAAGAGAAAAAATCTAATTTGTTATTATATTCATCCTTACCTTTCCAAAAGTGCAATTACATATCTAAATTTATGATAATTTCTTCTCAGCCTTTCCATTTTCTTTTTACTTTCAAATACTTTCCTGGCATTATATTCATAATCTGTCGACCATAAATTGATACTTTGGTTTTTATTGACCACTGAGGTACTCTAAGCTGTGTTCCTCCTTTCGTCCCCTTTTTATTTATATCAATATTAACGTATTCAATGGTATATTTGGTCCTCTTCTTGATACTTTTACAGGTGTAGAAGATATTGAACGTTTTCTTTCAAATTTCTATTTTTTTATTTTAAATAAAGAACTATAGTAAGTCCCATTTCTTCCAGAAGATGCATAATCACACAAAATTAGTGATTTAATATCATTTATATCAGCTTTTACAAGAATCCAGTAAGGAGCCTTTATAGATTTTTTAATAATATTAAAAGAAATATCTTTAAAGTTTAAAGGAGGTATTTGATAATACTCAAATTCGTTAAATATTTGATCATATGTTAATAAGACAGGACCATAATAGAAAGATGATACATTAAAATCTTTCCCAGATGTATTTTTTGAGTGGAAACTTAAACCTAAAGATAAATTTATTTCACTATTTTTGTCCCAATTTCTTATTAATTCAAAATATTGACCTGGATTTAAATTATTAAATATTTCATTATTAATAATTAATTTCGATTTTTTTGACCAATAAGGAATCCTAAACTTTATATTAAATGTTTCTGCTCTTTCTAGTGAAATCGTGATTCTTATATCGCCTTGCAATGGGTATCTTGTTTTCTGACTTACTTTGATATTTTGTCCAGAAGGAGAACATATTTGAAAATCTCCTTCGCCATAATAGTTTAATACAATACCCTTCTCATATTTCATCACGGACCAAAGGGATATAATTCCTAAGCCTGCATGTCCATAAGCGGAGCAACAATTTAGAAAAGGTCCTCCGGGTAAACCTTGCCATGCATTATCATTAAAGGAAGCTTTTCTATACCCCATTAGAGGATTATTATAAGTCCACCATCCCCCAGATTCGTGTAAGGCGCCGAGAATAGCATTAAATGTGGTTATCTCTAATATATCTGCAACATATGAATCGCCACTAATTTCTAACATATCAATACAAAAACCTAGCCAACTAACAGTAGGACAAGTTTCAATTACTCCAGAAGTATTAGCTTTTCCAGAGAATAATTCATCAATAGTTATCCCTCCATTATTATTTAGATCATTTTTTACAATACTCCAAAAGCAATTTTTAAAAGCTTTTTTGTATTTATTTTCCCCTGTTATTAAATACAGTTCTTTAAAACTTCTAATATAATGGAGTACTTCCCACCTTGGTTTTCCCATCTTATATAGATCAATTCCTTCAATAGCATAAGTTAAGTAATTTAAAATGTTATTATTTTCAAAATACTTTATATATTCCAGGGTAAAATCTAAGTATTTTTTATTACCAGTAACTTTATATAATAAGCAAAATACATGTAAGAAAGACATATTAATATATAAAAATTTATCTTTATATAATCTTTCCCTATTCTTTTCATATGAAAAAATATCGATTATAAAATCACTTGCTTTTTCACAGATTTCTAGAATTTCCTCATTTTTTGTAAATTTATACAAATTTAATAATCCATAAATACAATGGTAATGACCCCATAAATCCCATACCTGACAATTATATTCAGTTTTTTTTATCTCACTATATAACCTTTTTTTACGAGAAAAAGGGCCAATATAACCATCTTTACCCATTGTAGACAATATTACATTTTTTATGGTATTAGAAATTTCCATAATTTTTGGATTATTACTAATATTAAAAAAATAAGTTAGGCCAGTTAAAAATTTACCGGGATACTCTCCACTCCAAGCATCTAGAGGATATCTTTTTTTTCTCTCCTTATCCTTAAATATTTGGAATATTGCAGGGTTATACTTAATAAATTTTAACAGCCATTCTTTTTCAACAACTTTAATTCTTTTTCCGACAAAACCTTTAAAACTATATTTACCATTTTTATATTCCCTAAATTCAGGTTCTAACTTAACCCAAGGCTTTTTACTATCCATTTGATTCTTAGATCCCATCCTTTCTTTCCTATAACATATCCTTAAACCATCTTATTAGTACTTTTCCTACATTACTTTTGAGTGATTCTTTTTGGAGGTTCTATCACTACCCCTTCCATTTCACGAAGCTCACGCTCGGGACCTAGAGGAGCGTAAATAGCCAGTAGCCGCATAAGTTCTTTCCCAGTGTTGACCGTCGAATGGTATACATCAGGCGGAATATGAATCAAAACACCTGGCCCCACCTTACGCTCCACTAGTCCAGATTCCAACTCAACAACCTGTAACCCTTCACCTGATATAATATAGAGAATCTCTTCGCAGCCAGGGTGATTGTGTCTTTTGTGACCCTTTCCCTGATTTAACACCACAATACCAGCGCTGAATTTCTCAGCTTCCGTGACGCGGGGTTCAGATAGCCATGAAAGCTTGCCCCACTCGAATACTTGAGTCTCGACATCTACTTCTTCTACAAATGTAAGTTTTTTTGTTTTTTCCATAGATAAACCTCACTTTTCTTCTTTTTTAAACCTTGCCTTTATTCTTTCGTGGAAACACTAAGCCATGCAGGTTCCCCAGAGCTATACCACATGTCCTTAACCAGCATAACACAAAGCGCTATTCTGGTACCGGAATCTTTATTCTATTACCCCCCTTCATGGATGACTCGTGTGCACAAATACCAGCCATTGTCCAGTTGGTTGCTACACTTGCATCAGAAGAGGATTCCCTTTCCTCCAGTATGGCCTGTATGAATTCGTTTACTAGGTGAGGGTGAGAACCTCCATGTCCTGCACCCTGAACGAACGATGTATGATCGTGCTCTTCGTCATAAACTCCCTTTGTCGTATAAGGTGCAATTTCCTTTGGTAAAAGGTGTGCATAGTCAGGAACCTCTATTCTCTTTGCATCCTCATACCCTGAAAAAATCACCGGCCCTTCCCCTGCAAGCTGTTCCCATTCAAAGGATAGCTTTGTGCCGTATACATCGAAGCTTTCTCTATACTGTCTGATTGTGTCAAACAATGACCTCGTGACCTCACATACAAGATCGCTATTGCGGAGTTTCAGTTGAGCTGTTTCAATGGCAAAAGGAGAGCAGTACTTTTCGGCATACTCTTTTCTGATTGTACCAGAACCATGACACACCACGGACTCAACTTCTTTTTTAGCTAGAGCTAACAGAGGACTCACCGCATGGGTTGCATAGTGCATGGGAGGAAAGCCATACCAGTACTCCGGCCAACCAGGCAAGCTCATGTTCTGCTCATGGGAACCTCTAAGGAACTGGATCTTGCCTAACTTCCCGGATTCAACCAGCTCTTTAGCATAGAGAAACTCTCTTGTAAAGACGGCAGTCTCCATCATCATATAGACCTTGCCTGACTTCTTCCGTGCCTTTGCTATCTCAAGGCACTCTTCTTTAGTCGTAGCCATGGGGACTGTACAGGCAGTATGCTTTCCGGCCTTAAGTGAAGCTAGACTCATTGGTGCGTGATCGGCTATAGGGGTCACTATGTGGATTGCATCCAGCTCCTCAATTTCTAGAAGGTCTTCAAACTTCGTAAATCGTCTCTCAACTCCAAATTGGTCCCCTACTTCATTCAAATGATCTTCGCTTCTCTGGCATATTGCGTAGCATTCAGAGTCTGGGTGTTTCTGATATAAGGGAACAAACTCTGCACCAAAACCCAGCCCGACCACAGCAATCTTGACTTTCTTGTTCATTTCTTTAAACCTCCTGTTTTTAAGTAGTTTTAATATTCTTTAATTTTTTCTTATTTTTTTTATTTCCCCAAATTAATCCAGAGACTGTTATAGATCATCATGATAACTTTTATACCAGTCCTAGCCCCCTGATGAATTCCCGGCTTGCTTTTGCTGATTCGAGCGGCGTCTTTCCTGGTGTAGAGGCATTTTGTTCCACTGTGATCCATCCCTGATAGCCTTTATCTCGAATTATACTTGCGACTGCATTATAGTCTGCCAAACCTTGTCCAACCTCGGTCCCAAGATCTGTTTCAGATTGCCAGTCTTTGAATTCTATGAATCGCACGCGCTCCCAGTTTCGTTCCATATACGTTGTGGCTCGCTTTGAAGGGGGCAGCTCGATAAAGTCTTTTGTGGCATGACCAACATCGCATATGGCAAAAACCTTTGTCGGATCGGTCATTTTAAGAAGCTTTTCGGCCTCATTGAGCGATTCTCCAGTAAAACCTGTGTGATGATGATACATTGTGCGAACATCAAAACCGAGAGAAATTTCACCAATTGTGTTTAAGACATCAGCCAGTCCGCGAAAATCTGGCTCATGCTTTCCAGTGCCACCCAGTAAAACAAGGTTTTCGCAGACCATCTCCTTCATTAATCCACATAACTGCCTAATCTTTTCGAAATCTACACTAATGAAACAATCAACACTGGCCAATGCGAGCTCATAGTCATCAAGAATATTTCTGAGTTTAGACGGATCTGAATAGAAGCGTTCAAGGTTCCAATTAAAGGTTGCACAGCCTTCATACCCCGCTTCCTTCACGTCAGCAAGCCAGGCTTCGAATGCCTTTGGCTCTTGGAGAGCCTTTGTAGCATCTCCCCACATAACAGACATACACGCTAATCTAATCTGTCTCACTTATCTCATCTCCTTTTTGTAGTTTATAAATATCTGCTTACATGCTTTATTTACTTGACAGTTTACCACCTTCTCTTCCCGTGTCTCACACATCAGTTCAGCAACATCATAACGCAAGGTAAGATAAAAATTGATGACTCTACCTTCCTTCATGGTGGTAATACACTCCTCATCTGTTTAACTTGCCTTTAACTACCAAGAGGTGTCTTTTCAATTTCTTCAAGTTTTCTTAGGACATCCGACGGCAATTCTCCTTTCATTGCAGAGGCAACATTGTTCTCAAGTTCTTCAACAGTGCGGGGACCTGGAATAATAGCAGCTATGTCCTTATCAGCTAAAAGAAAGCGTATGGCCATCTCTGGGAGGGGGATGCCATTTTCATCTGACAGTCTATACACCTTTTTCACTTTCTCTGCCTCTTCCAGTGTCAGCCTGCCTTCCTTAACACGTTCTTGTATAGCAGCTTCATCCTTTTTAGCAAGAAGACCCTGCCGGAATGGAGCACCCAATATAACTCCGACATTTTGCTTTTTGGCAATGGGAATCAACTTCTCTCTCGCCTTTTTGCTGACGAGGTCATAGTTATCGAAAGTAAGGACTGTATCAAAGAGGCCGGTCTTGACAAGGAGAGTCAATTTATCAGTGTCACGGCCTGACACGCCCATGAATCGAATCTTACCCTCTCTCTTCACCTCAAGTAAAAATTGCATTACCGGACCGCGCGCTGTCTTGAAATCATCCCACCAATCATCCCAGTCAGATTCATGAATATAGAGAATATCCACATACTCGCGTTTGAGCAGATAAAGACTATGCTCGAATTGCCTGCGAATTAACTCCTTTGACTTATAACTTTTTGTTTCCTGCCACGAACACACACCACGGCTAAACCACCCGACTTTGTCAGCAATCACCAGTTCACTTGAAAAGCTTCCAAGAGCTTCACTAATGATAGCCTGGCTTTCTCCAGCTCCGTACATTGCGGCAGTATCTATGAAATTTATCCCTAGAGCTGCAGCTCGCCTGCAGATGCACAGTGCTTCATTATGTGGGGTAAGGAAATCAGTCGTTAGATGGAAAGTCCCAAGGGAACATTCGGTAATATTCAATCCTGTTCTACCAAGAAGACGTTTTTTAATCAATTTAACCTCCTTTAAATCTCAATTAACAATTAATCCTAAAAAGTTAATAATAAACTTATAATTGTTACTTATAATAATATTTATCCAAATACAAACAATAAAATTTCAAAATGCCTAACTCTAACCTAAGCTGCAAGACCAGTTATCATAGATGATACCTCATTAATAGTTGTCTGGTTTCTTAACTTTTCACCCACCACCTGACCATTTCTTAGAACTATAATTCTGTCACTCAGTTCAAATACATGATAGAGATTGTGTGTAATTACGATAATAGACACATCCTTGTAGGTATCTCTAATATTTTTTATATGCTCAATTGTTTTGTGCTGTTCTCCTACTCCTAGATTATTAGTGGGCTCATCAAATATTAAAATTTTACCACCCCAGTATATTGCTCTACCCACAGCTACTGACTGTTGCTGACCACCTGATAGAAAACCTGTCGGAGCATTTAAATTTTTTAATTTCACTCCTATTCTTATCAGAAGTTTCTCAGTTTCTTTTCTCATGTATTTATTATCCAGAAACCGAAATAACTTACCAAGTAAATTTTTTTGAATCTTTTCCCTACCCAAAAACAGATTGGAAGAAGCATCAAGTGTCTGAATTAAACCTTTGTCCTGATAAACAACCTCAACGCTATAGTTTTTTGCATCTCTGGTGTTATGTATTTCTACTTCTTTTCCTTCAATGTATATCTCTCCTCCGTCTTTTTTGTTTACCCCAACTATTGTTTTTATAAGGGTGGACTTCCCTGCACCATTATCCCCTACAATGGCCAATATTTCATTTCTGTAAAGTTTCATATCTATCTTATCTACAGCCCTTATACCACCAAAATGTTTTTCCAGACCTCTTATTTCAAGGACTACGTCATTCTCATTATAACTTACCATTTTCCCTCCGCACTTTATTCATTTAATTCATATTTTACAAATCACCTATTAGGGATATTCCCCCTACTCTATAGTTACTATATTTAGGGTTTTAATAATTTAATATTTAATATAGTATAAAAATAGATCTGGGATTTTCATCTTGTTAGACCCATTAAAACTTACTTGAATACTCCACGCTCCAGTCATCTGGATATAGATTACTTTTTTCTCTATCATTATCATTAAATGTCTGGAATATTACAGTGTTATGCTCAATAAATCTTAATAATTACTCTTTTTCAAAAATTTTAATTATTTTTCCAATAAAACCTTTAAAACTATATTTGCTATTTTTATGTTCTTTAAATTAATATCACAATTTAACTCTCAAATTCCAAACTTTTAAATTTATAACTAATTGTTAACTTCCTTTAAAATTATTGCAATATTTTCTATAGGTACATCCTAAGTAGGGCTTTTAGAAGTTGAAAGAATATATTCACCTCTTTGACCCATTATTTCTACAAATTCTTTAATCTAAAACATATTTCATTTGGTGTTCTAAATATCTTCATTGTGGATCTATATACAAAGTAAAGTTATTCAAAGAGATCTAAAATTTTTTCACCTCTTATTAATTTATAAAAAATAATAGCAATAACAAAAACAACTCCAGCAACAACTTGTCTTAAAGCAACACCGATTCCAATTAAATTCATTCCATTATTTAAAACTCCTATAACCAAAGCACCAAAAAACATTCCTTTAACATCACCTTTTCCACCACCAATTTTTGTTCCACCAATTAGAACCGCTAATATTACATCAAATTCAAAACCTAATCCAAAATTAGGTCCAGCAGAGTTTACCCTAGATGTTAAAATTATTCCTGCGATTCCGCTTACCAAACCTACCAAAGTATATAAGATAAATTTAATACTTGGGACTGATATACCCGAGAGTTTTGCTACTTGTTCATCTCCACCTATTACAAAAATATATCTACCAAATATTGTTTTACTTTGGGTAATAAAAAAAATCATAAAAATCAAAAGTGCAATAATTACAGGGATTGGTATTTTGAAAATTAGTCCCTGTCCAATTAAAGTATAGTTAGATGGAAAACCTGAACCTATTGTCAGACCATCACAGACCAAATAAGTCATACCCCTAAATATATACAATGTACCTAAGGTAGCTATAATAGGTATTATGTTTAGATTCACGACTAAAAAAGCATTCAATGCTCCACAAGCTAATCCTACTAATAATGTTACTATAATTGCTAAAATAAAAGAAAAATCTCTGCCTTCTGCAACCAATTTTGCTAGCGTTATAGATGATAAAGCCATTATACTACCAACTGATAAATCTATTCCTCCAGAAATCATCAAAAGATTTACAGCGCTTCCAACAATTACCACCATAGAAACTTGACGAAATACATTAGTTATATTCATTACAGTAAAAAATTTATCACTAAAAAAACTGGCAATTATCATAAACAGGGCCAATATAACTAGCACAACATATTCATCCATAAAACTTCTTAGTTTACCCAAATTATCAACCCCCTAATATAAAAATAACTTTTCTTAATTCATTTCAATCTTATAAAAACATTAATATTAATATGAACCCCAAATTTTGACACTAGCTTAACTAGTCAGGGTAAGTTTAAGTGATTTATTTTCTCTCATTTTTTATATCTTCAAATTCTTATGGGGTATATACCAAGGGAAGATTTCATTTTTTATTGTAAAATTCCTTTAAAAATAAAAAGTAAAATCAAAAATTTTTCAAAGTATTTTAACATATGTTACATATTCAAGTATATATTTCTTTTCATAAAGCATATAATCATAAGGACAATACCGTATGTTATAATCATAATGGTGTACAATGTCTTTAGTAGTTCTCTTTGAAATACTATCAAGGAGTTTCCTAATACCAGGTCTACCAATCACTTGTAATGTAGTATTCTTCTGTTATACTCGTGTAACCATAAGTGGAGCTATTAATTGCAACCTCCTCTATTTTTTTATAAAGTTTTATATCTGAATAGCATGTAGTAATAAATCGATCTAGATACCTCCACTATCTGGCTCCCCCCTTTGACCGATCCAATCTCTTGAGGTTACTATGGATAAATCGTCTTTTTTGTCCTTGGTATTTAGATAGCTGTTTCTTTTTAGCATCTCGTTTTCCAAGGTCAGTTTTCCGACCACCTCTTAAACTATCTTATCATTAGTTAAGGTCTTGTTATACCTTTTGAGTCTATGTTTTCAAAGAACTTACTCAAGCTATATCTGCCTAGATTGCTGAACCCAATAAAATTAACTTGATTATCTGTTTCCTTAAATCATTACCAAACTTTTTCTTACTCTTTTTAGTTAATATTGTATCCAGCCATAGGGTAACATTCCTGCCTTAGCACTTCAAACTTCATTATATCTTTTAATTAGGGGGTATAAAATTATACATTTACTAATTTAATATACCCCCTAAAATTCCAAAATTGATTATTATTCAATATCAGTTAACCATTGATCCTTAAGATATTGTTTCCAATCTGAATTAGAATCTAAAACTTGAGCAGGGGCACCTATTGTTATCTTTTCTTCTCTTCCAATCTCTCCATTTATGAGCTTTATTGCGTATTTTATACTAGTAACTTCGAGATCTTTTGGCTTCATCCCAGTGCAAATTTTATATGCAGAATTAGGATCCATAATTTTTTTATACTCCTCAAGACTACCTTGGATACCATGGATAATTTCAGTCTCGGGAGTACCTCTACCCATTGCTCCTAATACTTCAAGACAAGCTAAAGATACAAAACTAGCAGTACTACTAAGTAAATTAATCTCAGGATTCGCCGTAATTGTATCCTCAAAAGATGCCATTATTGCTTCTGTACCAAGATCACTTAACTCAACCTCTATTATTGTAGCCTCGGGATCAGCTGCTTTTACACCCGCTATAAATGGATTAGATCTATTTATCCTAGTCCAGCCCACTGCTGCATCTTCCAATACACATGCTACAATAGGTGTGTCCGGATGTAATGTTTTCCATAATTCAGCCGTTTTCTTACCAGCTTCTGTATTGGCTGTAATCTCATCAGATGTTACAAGTGTAAAATTTCCAGATTCTGTTATATATGTGACTATTGGTATATTTGCAGTTTTTACCATATCACTTAGTGCAGTTGCTGTGAAAGCAGTAACTGGTTGCACTATAATAGCATCTACATCACGAGAAATTAGATCTTCCATATTTTTCTTTTCCTCTTCAGCATCAAAATTAGAATCTAAAACAATTCCTTCAGCACCAATTTCATCACAATAGTTTAAAAAATGTTTTTGAGCCATCTGTTGAAAATCATCACCTGCAAATATTAGAATTCTTCCAATAACTAATTTCTCTGCTGTTTCTTCTGGAGCTTTTTCCTTGCAAGAAGTTCCAATAAATATCATAGATAACGCAAAAGCAAAAATTAAAAATATAATTAGATATTTTTTCATTTTCATCCCCCATTATAATTATTTGATGAATAATTTCATACCCTCTACAAATTTCAACTCTGATTAATCTTCGATATCCTCAAACCATTGCTCTTTAAGATATGGCCCCCAGTCTGAATCAGAATCTAAGACTAGACAAGGTATTTTTTTAATCACTGCTTCATCAATCCCAATCTCTCCATTTATGAGTTTTAGCGCATATTCCACATCAGTGACTTCGAGATCTTTTGGTTTTAACCCTGTAGTAAATTTATAGGCAGAATTTGGATCCATAATTTTTTTATACTCCTCAATACTTCCTTCAATACTAGCAATAAGTTCTGTTTCGATAGTTCCTCTTCCAATTGAAAGTAATACTTCCAATGCAGGTAAAGTTGTAAAACTGGCAAAACCACCTATTACGTTAATTTCAGGATGAGCCGTTATTGTATCTTCAAAAACTGCCATTATTGATTCTGTATCAAGCTGATCCGCGCCCAATTCTATCTCCATTACTTCAATATCAGGTTCAACAGACTTTATGCCTTCAATAAATGGAATAGTTCTAACTTCCGTAACCCACTCATTCCATGGAATTGATATATAAGCTGGTACAGGAGGTATATCTGGATGTAGTTCTTCCCATAATTCAATAATTTTTTTACCTGCTTTTTTATTAGCAGTTTCTTCATCCAATGTAACAAGTATATAATTTTCAGTATCAGGTATTATTATGGATGAAACAACTGGTATACCAGCAGCTTTTGCAGATTTACTTATTTCAGCTCCGCTAAAAGCATTAACACATTGTATGATTATGGCATTTACACCACGGGAAATTAGATCTTCTGCATTTTTTCTTTCTGTCTCTTCGTCAAAATTAGAATCTAAAACAATTCCTTCGGCACCAATTTCATCACAATAGTTTAAAAAATGCTGCTTAGCAGTCTGCTGAAAATCATCACCTACAAAAACCATCATTCTTCCAATAACTAATTCCTCTGCTGCTTCTTCTTCCACAACTTCTTCGGCTGGCACTGCTTCTTCTACAACTTCTTCAGCTGGCGCTGCCTCTTCCTTGCAAGAAGTTCCAATAAATAACATTGAAACCATGAAGACCACAACTAGAGCAAAAACTATAATTTTTTTCAATTCTCTCATCTCCTTTTAAATAA
>Ga0114918_10003578_pt1 | contig 13679 bp, 12 predicted proteins | sample LantaG_FD_87015 | JGI IMG/M metagenome (GOLD analysis project Ga0114918, IMG submission 87015) | Deep subsurface microbial communities from Baltic Sea to uncover new lineages of life (NeLLi) - Landsort_02402 metaG | ecosystem: Environmental > Aquatic > Marine > Oceanic > Sediment | place...
TGTTAAAACTTCTAAGGAAGGTATTTTTACCAGAAATAGATCCACAAGCTCCACTAGGACAAACAGTTGACCTATGGATGACAGTTGATTTAGACAACTCTACACCAGAGGAAGCTCTTAGAAACTTAAAGGCTAGAAATTCTTTAATCTCTCATGTAGAACAAATGATAATGCAACTACATGTATTAGCTACTGCACCAGCAGAGACTAAGGCAGAAAAAAGAGAAAGAATGGCGAAAGATTCTACAAAATAGTTACATCGTGGTATAATTATAATAATAACGGACAAAACCGAACTCGAAAGGGGGACAAATGAATAATAGACAAAACTATGGAAGAAAATGAAACTGAGGTTATCGACTCAACAATCGATACAGAGACAACTGAAAACAAGGAAGTGGAAACAGCGGAAGTAGCAGAAGACTTTGATTCTTTACCCGAATGGGCACAGAAGAAAATCCAAACTACCGAAGCTCAGAAAGACCATTGGAGGGACAAGGCCAATAAAAAGGAAGACGCTCCAAAGGAAGTAGAAAAGAAAGACGAGACAAATAAAGTGGAGTCTCAAGAGACTTTGTCAGAAAAGGATATGTATGCTCTTCTCAAGAGTGATGTTCCAGAGGAAGATGTTGACGAGGTGAAAGCCTATGCCAAATATCGTAAAATCTCTGTACCAGAAGCTATAAAAGATAAGACGCTACTATCTATCCTATCTGATAAGGCCGAAGTTCGTAGAAGTGCTGAGGTATCTAATACCAAAAGTGCTAGAGGAACTTCAAAAGTGTCAGGCGAGAATTTATTGGAACAAGCCGAACAGGGAAAACTCCCAGAGAAAGCTGAAGACATTAACAAACTCGTTCAGGCACGACTGGCGAAGAAGATGAATAAAGACGAGTAGTTTTCTTCGGGTAGTGGATTATTAAGTTAATCCAGTTCTTTCAAAACTTTGCAATGATTAGCCAGAGAATGGTATAATAGATGTATGCCGAAAGGAATATATTTACACAAACGATTCAAAACTAATCCTAAAATATGTCTAATTTGTAAGATTTCTTTTAATCGGAAATCTAAAGAAAGTCGCACCCAATGGGACAAGAAGCGTTTTTGCTCTACAAGCTGTAGCACCACATTTACTTCAACAGGCCGAGTACCATGGAATAAGGGTAAGAAATTGTCTGAAGAACACAGAGAGAAATGTAGTCTAGCTAGATTGGGTAAAAAACATTCTAAACAAACTCTTCTGCTTTATAAGGAGACTCGTAAGAACGAGAAAAACTCAATGTGGAAAGGTGATAAAGTGGGCTATAGAGGTCTTCATTATTGGGTTGAGCGTAATCTTGGAAAACCAAAGATTTGTTCTAAGTGTCAAGACACAAACAAAAGCGTGTACCACTGGGCAAATGTTAGTGGGTTATACAAAAGAGACATCGTGGATTGGATCAGGTTGTGTGTTAAATGTCATAAATCATATGATAACGTTCGCTGACTAATCGTTGTAAAGGGGAGATAAGAATTACCATTATAAATACAACATCAAGCCGTGGTTGGAGAGATAAGTATCGCTCAACCGTAATGCAACAGGTTCTTAGAAAAGCCCTAGTTGCTGAGAAAATCTGTGAAGTAGATAGAAGTAATAACTACCGAATCCAAAACCCATACAGTAATCAACCTACAGCAACTGTGCAAGCTCTTGCTGGTACTTACACTGTATCTGCATGGACACAGACAGATGACACACTGACAGTCACAGACGAAGTGATTTACGCAGAACATGTTTTTGACTTTGAAGGTTTACTAAACAACTTCAATTTGTTTGCTAACCGAACAGACGAACAAGCATATGCTATCGCAACTCAGATTGATAACTTTGTTATCAACAGTCTTACAGAAGACGCTACTGGTACATACACAACACCAGCAGGAGGATTCACAACAGCTGCAAACATCAACATAATCATGTCTAACCTTATGTCTAAGGTTATGGGTTATAGTGATGCTTACAAAGGTCTATTCTTGGTTATCGAGAATACAGACGTTCCTGGTTTCGTTCAAGCACAAGCTTCAAACGGATTCTCATACGCAGACGCAGCCCTTCGAAATGGTTTCATGAGTAGCTACATGGGTATTGATATCTATGTTGTTCGATCTGGAACATTCGTAGACGACACAATCGGAACTGTAACTGTTACTAACTCTGGTCACAGAGTCTTCGGAGTTAAGGGAGTATCTACATACGCTGAGCCACGAGGTATCAGATTTGAAGAGAAAGATGTAACTCTTAAAACAGGTAAGGAAATCGTAACTTATGGTTATGTAGGATTCAAACTATGGACTCAGAAGGCTGGTCTTGTAGTAGACATCACACTTGCTTAATTATTAGTTAACCGTTAGCTCTTTCTGAGCTGACGAAGGGGGCGACCTTCCACTACCTCGCCTCCCCCGTAAGCTCAGAAGGGTTAATCAAACAAATGAGTAAAAACAAAGAAAAAAGAGAAGAAAAAGCAGAGGCCAAAGAAGAAATCGTAGAAGTGGTTAAGGTTATTTCTAAAGCCAAAGCAACCTTCAAGGCTCTAATCGAAGCTTATAAGGAATACAATCCTGTTAAATATGAAGCTAAGAAAGAGGCTCTTGAAGCTAAGTTAAAAAGTCTATAAAAAACATTATGAAAAAATTATTAGCCATAGGTGGAACACTCGGAATTCTCGTAATCGTTGCTTTCGTCTTGGTTCAAGGGCCTAGTAATGTGAAAGCGAGTCAAAGTTCTACGCAAGTGAATACAAATGAGACTGCAAATAATACAGCCACATCTACAGCAACTCATATCACTTCTAGTTCGGCGACTTCTACGTTAGCCTTTGATCCAGAAAACAGCAACGTAATCCATGTATTCCTAGCTTCATATTCAACAAGCACACCTCCAGACGTAAACGTAGGGGTTGAGTTCTCGAATAATGATAGTGATTGGTATCCAATGCAAGTACCTACTGCTGGAAATCCAACAGCCTTAATACTTGGAACAGCAGGTAACCTATATACATGGAACGCAGCAACATCCTCAGCCAATGAGACAGTAACGACTTCATTCCCTATTGTTGCGAATAATTTTGCTGCTAAGTATGCAAGATTAACTTACAAGATAGTCTCTGGTGGATCCAGTGACCTTCATGTAGAAGTAGGACAAAAGAAAGAGTTTTAAAGGTCGTTTAACAGGTTCAATTAACTATAACTAAACAATGAAGAATAACATAACAATCGGAGTCGCAATCTTAGCCCTAGTATTGGGAGGGTTTGCGGTATCCAGGGAGAACGTAACAACAACTCAGGTAATAAAATCAGAGCCAACAGTAGGAGCTATCACTGGACCATTGTCACCATACAACTATTCAGGAGTTGGTGGAGTGGTACAGTTTAAGGGCAAAACAACTTCTCTAGGTTCAGCAACAACAACTGTGTGTGCTATTCAAGCACCAGCTGGAGCTTCAAAGCTAGTAAGAGGTGGGATTAACTTCTCAGTGTCTACTACTACAGCAACTGTTGTTACTTTTGCTAGAGCAGGAACAGCTTTTGCTACAACTTCGTCTCTAGGTTCAGCAACAATCGGAGCTAGTGAGACAGGAGCTCATTTCGCAACAACTACATCTAACGATGTATTTGCTTCTGAGGAATGGTTCGTAGTAGGTATGCAAGGTGGTGCAAACAACTACACATCAAACTCAGGTGGAGCTGCTTACAGTCCAACAGGGGCTTGTCAGGCAACATGGGAAGCTATTTAGTTTCTCTACCTAGTCCCCTTTTTGGGGATTAGACTAGGGACATTAAAAATAATTAAAATACACAATGCAATATAATTCTGATGCAGATGACCAAGATATAATCACAGAAATCTTACTTATCTGCGGAGCAACCACAAATACATACAGCTTGAAAGATATGACTAGGAGATTCAACTCAGCTTTGGATAGATATTTCAGTATTGCTTTTGATGCAGATGGTAGGTGGAATTTTGATGACATAAACAACGCAGCACCGCCTATTGATACTCAAGACATTGTTTCTGGTACTAACAGATACAAGATAGGGACATTTACAGAAAAAGTATTAAGTCTTATTAAGTTAGAAGTTCTTGACTCTGCCGGTAAAGGAATTGAGTTAATCCGTGAGGATATATCTAACTTAGACGCTAGAGCCCCTGGTAATGCTTCAGGCTATCTAAATGGTGGTTCTTCTACAAGAACTTTCCAAGAGCTATATCTTAGCCCCACAAGTGGAACTCCAACTCATTACACAAAATATGGGGACTTTATATATCTAAGACCATCTCCAGATTACAATGAAACAGCTGGATTAAAGGCATACTTCAATCGACCAGCTTCTTATATGGCCTCAACAGACACGACTAAGGTTCCTGGTGTACCTGGTACTCATCACACATACCTTGCAAGAGCTGCAGCTTTACCTTATTTGATAGAAAAAGAACTACCACAGGCTCAGAGTGTAGCTCAAGAAGTTCTAATAGGAGAACAGGAAATACGAACTTACTTCTCCCATAGAGACAAAGACAACAAACAAAGAATGGTAGGAGGTTATCAGAATAATAAATAATAATGGCTAAAGACCTAATAATTCCAGCTCCAAATAAAGGAATATCAAGCTCTCCTCATGTTGGAAATGGAGACTGTAGGAATCTGGACATCAATACTATTCCAGGCATTGCTAGACTGAATAACCTTTTAGCTAAAAAGTCAGGTTCAACTGTCACTGATTTAGTCTTGTGGCTAGTAAGAGATCCTATAACACCAGCTAATGTCTTTGCACTTGATCTAGGAGGACAAGTCTACAAATCGGATGATTCTGGTGCTACTTGGGCTACTGTTGCTGGTGAAACAGCAGGTGGTGTAGGACAAGGAATGACTATCTTTAAAGATTATCTTATTGTAGCTAGAGCTACTAATCTTGATACATATGGGCCTTTGTCAGGAGGGGCGGCATGGAATAACTCATGGCAGACAATCGACAGTGATACAGCTTGGCATCCAATGATTGTCTCTTCCAATGATAACAAATTATACGGAGGTGCAGGACGTTATGTCTTTTCTTTAGACGAAGTAACGGGACAGACCTTTGCTCCAGGAACAGCAGCTACTTTTACATATACTCAACAAGCCCTTGATTTACCACCTAACTACAAAGTAAAAACTCTAGCAGAATTGAGTAACAACTTGATGATAGGAACGTGGCAAGGAACTAATATAGCCGACTTTAAAATAGCAGACATCTTCCCCTGGGATAGAAGCTCTCCTTCTTTCGGTCTACCTCTACAGCTCTCTGAGAACGGTGTTAACTCAATGATTAACATCAATAACACCTTATTCATTCAAGCAGGTATAGATGGTAAGATATTCAGTTCTAATGGCTCACAAGCGAACGTGATAGCTCAGATACCCTCTTCTGTGTCTTCCCTTGAAGGTGGAAAGTATATTGAGGTTCTTCCTGGGGCTATGGAAAACTATAAAGGAAGATTGTTTTTCGGTCTTTCAACTGGTGGTTCTGGTTCAATTCCTGGTATGGGAGTGTGGTCTATGCTACAAACATCGCAAGGTAATATTCTAAATCTTGAGCATATTGTCTCAACTGGTAATGATGGAACATCTAACCCCCTTAAAATTGGTGCTTTACTCAGTATTTCAAGGGATACCATCCTAGCAGGGTGGAGAGACAACGCAACATACGGTATCGACCTAACTACAAATACTCTACGGACTACTTCTTATGGTGGTTATTTTGAATCTGCTTTTTATACTGTAGGTTCCTATTTAAGGAAAAGGCAATTTTCTAAAGGTCAACTAATATTGGCACAGGCCCTAGCTTCTGGAGAAGGAATAAGACTTAAATACAGAACAGACCTCTCCTCTTCTTTCACTACAATAGGAACTTATGACTTTTCAGGTTTAGGTGCTGTTATTGCACATAGTTTTGCTGTGAACATACCATATACTGAATCCGCTCAAATTAGATGTGAATTAACAACAGGGGCTTCCAATACCTCCCCTCAGATTAAAAGTATAATCCTAAACTAATGGCTGATGACTTTGAAATAAAACCAAAAGCTCTTGCCCCTAACTTAGTTGAAATCCCTCTACAGGATACTAATCAGATACTTGAGGCGTTGAGTAATCCCAACGGAAGTATTCTTTATGATAGTGATGGAAGTATTGTTTTTAAGGATATTAAGGTGGGTGGAGCTACAACACAGTACAAAATATCCAACAGTGGTGTCTTCTCTTTTGGTGATGGAAGTGATGGAGCAGCAACAATCTCAAGCGGAACTACTACTCTTACGTCTGACAAATACTATACTGATTTAACTATTGACGGAACTGGCACATTGAATCCAGCTGGTTACAGAGTGTTCTGCACAGGGACTCTTACTCTGGGTGGAACGGGGAAGATTTCAGGAAATGGTAATGACGGCGTGGATGGTTTGGCAAATGGTAGTGATACTTCTGCCCCTGCTGCTCTTGCAGATGGTTATCTTAAAGGGGCTGTAGCTGGGGGAATCGGAGGACGGGGTGGAAACAGTGGGCAAGATCCAAATAATGGGGGTACTGGCCCGAATACTTCAAATTCTTTAGGAGATAATGGTTCTGCTGGAGGAGATGGAGGCGATGATAATCACGGAGATTCACAATCTCCTGGTACTGGGGGTGCAGGTGGAACAGCTACTGCTTCAAATGTAAAACTAATTGCTAACTGGCATCTTGCTGTTCTACTTGATATTGCTTCGAGTGGCTCTACTGTTAAATATGACAATTCAGCTGTAGCGGGTGGTGGCGGTGGAGGTACAAGAGGTGCCCCTGGTAGTGTTAATGGCGGTAGTGGCGGTAGTGGAGGTACAGCAGGTAGAATAGTTGCCATCTATGCTCGTAACATTGTGATTGGGGCTTCTGCTTCTATTACTGCTAATGGTGGAGCAGGAGGAGATGGGGGTAATGGGGCAAACGGAAGTACAGACGGAGCAGGTGGCGGAGGAGGTGCAGGAGCGGGTAACGGAGGTCAAATAATTCTTGTGTACAATACCTTAGAGAATATTGGTTCTCTTACTGTTTCTGCTGGAACAGCAGGAGCGGGTGGAACAGGGGGAACAGGAAGTAACTCAAATGGTGATGCAGGTGATGTTGGTACGGCAGGCTCAGTAGGTACCGTCAGGCTCTTCCAGTTAAGTTTGTAAACATATGAGAAAATTTAAACAAAAAACTAAAGACAAACTAGACGAAGAGACTGAACTAAGTCTTGGTAGACCCCTCACACCGAATGAAAGGATAAACTTAGAGAACGATGCTCTCGCCTTAGCAAGATTAGCAATGGAAATGGTGGAAGATTTAAAAGAAGAAGTAGAATTATTAAAGAAGAAGAAATAAATGTGGTATAATATATAAATATATGGCAACTCAAATAAAACAAAACGCTTCAGGACTCTTTGAGCTATTGGTGGACGGAAAGAGAGTATCGACAGGAACTAAAAAAAGCATCGAAAGGCAAGCACTGAGGTTTCCCTCAGCACCTACGAAGGCTCCTGTTATTCCAGCCCCTACACCTTCTCCAACAGTCGGAGTAGCCACACAACCTTCACCTACTAGAACTGCCCCGCCTATACCAGAATCTTTGTATCAAACATTAAGAGGCTCTGTAGCTTCTGGTGGATTGTCTGCTGAGAATGCAAAATCAACTATTAACGCTTATCTTCAAGGTGGTTTATACAGTGGATCTGTTGATGTTAAGAAACTATTTCCAGCTGGATTATCTGTAACTACACCAGGTGGAGAGACTAAACAGTTTGATTCTTCCTTTACAGGTAGAACCATCACAACGGGTAGACCCGTAGAAACATCTATTATTTCTGGGGGGTTAAACACTCCAGACACGACTTCTCCTGTTATTACTCCTGGAAGTGGAAGATCTACTGCTCGTTTCAATCTACCTCGTGGAACTTCTGACTCTTTGGGTGCTGATACTCTGGTCGCTGGTGCAACTTCTAACTTAGAACAGATAAAGCAATCTCAAGCAGAGGAAGCAGCACTTCGAAGTGAAGCAAGTGGTCTTACTGGTGAAATAGATAAACTCTTTGAGGGTAGTCTAGGAGTGGGAGCTGAACAGCTAAGTGCGGAACAGCAAGCTAATATACCTGGCTTAACTTCGCAAGTAGCTAATGTAAATTCACAAATACAGACTAAACTAGCAGAATTTAATGCTCTCACAGCAGATGTACAAGGGAAACCTATAACAATGAACTCTATTATTGGTGCTCAAGCACAGATAAGAAATGTTGCTGCTTCTGAAATAGGGCTACTCCAAGCTCAAGCTCAAGGTTTACAAGGACAACTAAGTGCTGCACAACAAACTGTGGATAGAGCTATAGATTTAAAATACAAAGATAAAGAGCAAGAAATACAATTAAAACAAGCTCAACTAGCATCTATACAAAGTGAATTAACAGCAGCCGAAAACAAAACAGCTACTCTGCTTAACTCTCAATATAAACAAGAACAAGCACAACTAGACGCTACTAAAGCCTTTGAAAAAGCACAGACTAATGCTGTTCTAAGTTCTATGCAGAAATATCCAGATGCTGATATAAGTGTAAATGATACCCTAGAAACAGCTAACTTTAAAATACAAAATAACTCGGCTAAGTATAAGAAAGAGGTGAGACAGACAGGAGGGACTACTTCTACAGGGGAAAGCGGTATCCCAATAACCCCAGAAGATAAAAGAGGGTTACTAGGTGCAGGATTTAGCACTAACGATATAACAAATATAGAGAATGACGTAAATCAGTTTGGGGTTGATGCTGTGTTAGAAAATATAACAGATCAAACACAGAAAAAAGCCATTGAAAAGACTTACGGAGTACAAGCAAAAGTTACAAAACAACAAATTGAAACCCAGGTAACTCAAAAAGTAGCTCAGGATTCTTTAAAGTCTACTTTTACTCAAGAGGAACTTGAACAGCTAGCGATAGATAATGGGTATGCTAGCTTCTTTAAAAGTAAAGATACTGAGGTCAAAAACTTCTTAAATTCACCTAAAGCAAAAGAAGTCTATGTTAACTCATTGATTGAACAATATAAGACTGCTGGTATATTTGAAGAATAAAATATTATGGCATATACACCAATAGGAGGAAATAAAACCAATACATATACTCCTTTGGCTAGTAACGTACAGAACAGAGTGCCAGAGTTATTAGCAAAAGGTACCGAAATAAAACAAGGGAAACCTGAGTTAGGTATTTTGGGTAAAGCAAGAAAATTCTTATTTCCAACCAGAGCTGAATTATTATCTGATATTGCTACGAGAGAAGAAGGCCCTGTTGGGAGTTTAGACGAGCTAATAGAGAAAGCTAAGAAAGAAGAACTACTAATGGGGCTTGTCAGACGAGAAGACCCTACTTCAAGAATAGGAGAAGGTGAAGCAATTGATGTAACCGCTGGTATAGGAAGTATCAGAAGAAAACTAGGGCAAATCGCTAAAACCACAATCTCTAAATTAGCAGCAGAAAAGACAGAGCAAGGTGCAATAAACTTAATTAAAAAAGAGATACCTAAAATAGAACCCAGATTAGCCGAACAATTAGGCGTTAAAATATCAAAAGCTACTGAAGCAAACACAATCGAAAACATTTTCAGAAAGGCCGATATTGAGATTGGTAGTTATACTCCGTTATCTACAAAAGTGGCTAAACCCACAATAACTCCAAAGATAGAACCCCTAGCACAAGAAGCAAGGAAGTTTAAGACTGCGGAGGAGTTTGTGGAGAAGGGCGATTTTCTATTTCATGGTAGTTCCGCCGATATTAAGAGTGGCAAATTGGCTTTTGGAGAGGGGGATATTAGAAAAGGCGGACAAAGTGGGGGATTATTTATCACAGATACGAAACAATCCGCACAGACTTTCGGGAGAGAACTTTTTAGAGTTGACCCAAGTATAAAACGGACAGTGGTTGATTTAACCACCCCAGAGGGTAGGCAAGTGATTAAAAATCAGATAGGAAAAACGTATAAAAATTTTGATGGAGAGGTTGTTAAATTTACAGCAGATGATTTCAACTCTATTTTCCCAGCAGGGAAAGCCGACTTCGCGACAGTAGCACAACAGTCAGAGTTTTTTGAGGACATTATTCCGAAACTAAACAAAAGGGGGATTGCTTTTAAAGAGTTTGCTGGTGGAAAAGTTGGGAAAACATATCAGATTTTAGAAGGAGACATACCAGTGTTAACAAAATCCCAACTCACAGATATATTTAACAAGGAAAAGACAATAATCCCAGAAGTGAAAGCAACTGTTAAGGTTTCCACTAAAGCTTTAGTTGATACTCCTATCAATTTTCCAGAACTTAAACGAACAGTAGATTTACTAAAATCAAAAGAGGTAACCAGAGAAGAATTAGATCAAGTTAGATTAAGGTTCCAATTTGCAGAGGAAGCTTTGTTAGACGATCCAGCTCGTAAATTATCTAAATTTGCTAATAAAAAAACTCAAGAACTGCCAGAGGTAACAGGTAAAGGTGGAATTTTCAGAACGGCAGGAGATGAAATTGTAACTGAGCTAGGTTATAAAAATAGTGAGGAAGCCAGAGAAGCTTACCAGCAATATTTAACAAGGAAAAATACCTTAGAACAAATAAAGAGTGAGGTTAGAGGAGTAAGAAGTGAAGTTCTTGAAATACGGAAAGGAGAGACACTCATATCTAAAGCCTTTAAAGAAAGAAGGTCTAGGTTGCGGGCTTTGCAAGAGAGGTTCCAATTAACTAATCCCGAAGTAGCCCGTTTTAGAAAAGGTAGGGATATATCTATAATGACGAACGATGAATTTAATAGTTTTCTTGTAGAAGCTCAGGAATTTGGTAACAGAGAATTTAGGAGACAAGAAGCTCTGGTGCAAGTAAAAGGAACTATATTTGAAAAGGAACTAAAGAAAACTGAAAATCTTAGGCAAGCAATGGAATTACCCTCTATCTCTCAAATGAACGAAGCGGAGCTACGCAAATTTGATGAAGTGCTATCTCAGTTTAAGGTAGGTGACGAATTTCTTACAGTTAGACAATTAGAAACAGTAAAGAATACAGACCTATCACAAATAAAAACTCTGAGAGAAGCAAGGGAAATACTTGCTAAGAAGACAGGGGTTCCAATAGAAGAACTCAATAAGATTAAAGTATCTGAATTAGATAGATATAGGTATGACACAGCTCTAGCTAGACAAAATCCTTTCTATAATTTAATGGTGGTTGAGAAAAACAAAGCAATCTTAGATGCTAACGCTAAGCTGTTTAAGCTGAAAGAGGAAATGAACTCATTATTTAATGAGGCGAGAAAATCTAAAAAGAAAACAGCTAAAGAAAAAGTATTAGGTATAATTGCTCCAACTGATGAGAAGATATTTAAATGGCTAGAAGCAACTCCAACAAATAAACTAAAGTTAGCTGAAAGTATGACTGAGGCAGAACTTAAAGCCTCAAAAAGAATACAAGATATATATGCTGATGCTAGAGATTATCTGGTTCAACAAGGTGTACTAAAAAGTACAATCAGTGATTACATTACTCATATCAGACGAGGTTTTCTTGAAGCCTGGAAGGATGATGGTCTACTAACTTCTTTTAAAGAAGTGTTCAAACAATACAAACAAGATGAAGCAATGTTTAATATATTGAATGAAAAGACAGGCGATATTCTTCCTTTAGAAAAATTCTTCCAGTTTTCCATGAAAAGGTCTGGAGAATTAACTCCTACAAAAAATGTTCCAAAGGCGGTACAAGGATATTTCAGTGCCTTTTATAAGAAGCAAGCTTTAGATGCACTTGTTCCAGAACTGGATATATATGCTCACTCACTAACTCCCAAAAAACTAACCCCCAGGGGATTGGAGTTTGACTCTTCTCTGAAACGCTTTGTAAAACAATGGGTGAATACTAAAAAGGGAAGGGTTGTTGATACTCAAATCGTTTCTCCTGGAGGTAAACTAGACTGGATATTAAGAACGGGAGTGGGTTTCACTAGACTTATGGATCTAGGTTTAAGTATTCCTATCGGTCTCGCTTCTAGTGTTGGTGAACAAATAACTAACGCAACAGTAATGGGTGGTAAATCATACTCAAAAGGCTTGTCTAGGCTAACAACAAAAAAAGGTAGGGATATGACTAAAAAATATTCTAACTTTGTTGGTGAAACATTAACAGAAAGGTTGTCCGAAGCCTCAGATGGTATAGGAGATAAGATATTTACAGGTATGTTTTCTCTTTTTGCTGCTGCTTCTCGTAGAGCAAACCAAATATTTTTGTTAGGAGAAATGACAGCAGAAGAATTTGCTAAGGGGGCAATTTCAACACAGAGATTAGCAGAAATGCAAACAAAGATGGGTAGATTCAGAGTAGTTGAGGGTTTCAATTCAATAATAGGTAAAACCTCAGCTGGTAAGGTTGGAACTCAATATAAAACATGGGCGGTCCCTATTCTATCGACTGTTTCTAGTAATATACAAATACTAACTAAAATGCTCAGATCTGGACAAAAAGGGATAACGAAGACACCAGAATTTCAGGAATTGGCTAGACTGACAATTTTAACTTCTGTTATTGGTTTAGGAACTTACGGTTATGCTACTTCCCTAAAGAATAAAAAAGACAGAACATTTTCTGAAGATTTAGTTTATAAATCTGCGAGAGATGCGATGATTCTAATTGGTGCTTTAGACCCTACTCTGTGGTTTGCAGAACCAAGACTGCTTTCATTCTTTGATGATTTAGGTACTGGTGTTTCTCAGATTCTAAAATTAGAAACCAATAAAGATGGAGATCTAAAAGGTTTAACTAAATTTAAAAATGTCCTAACTCCTGGGGCCCTTAGACCTTTACTAAGAGAGAAAAAAGAAATAACCACTTCTGGTAAGTCCTTTAAAACTCCGCCTGGATTACCTTCACTACCAAATTTTAAAGTATCACTACCAAAATTACCATCACTACCAAAACTATGAATCCAATAATTGTAAACATAATAATGCAGGTATCTTTCTGGGGTTTTGTGGCTTATTTATTAGATGAGCCGATGAAATAATGGTATAATATATAAACATGGCACAAAAACTACAACAATTAGACTCAAAAAGAGACAGTCTGATAAAAGAAAAAGGACTAGAGAAACTAGATAAAATTAAGGGTATTCTTGAGGCTATTGATAATGCTTATATTACAGAAGAACAGTTGCTTAAAGCAATGAAAACTGTATCTACTGTTGTGAATAAACTACAGGCAGACGTATCTACTAGAGTTAATATTGCAGAAGGTGTTGTGGGAAAAGTAGAGAAGACTGTTGGCCGTATAGCTGAAAAGAATGAAGATACTTCATTACGCTTCAAAAAAGATACAGAGAAACTACAGAAGGAAATTAAAGACAGTTTTAGTACATTACAAACTAAGATTAGTGAAGTTGAGGCCACCAAAGGAGACCCAGGAGACAAGGGAGAACCAGGGGAAGCAGGAAATATAAAGGACTTATCGCCAGAAGAACAGAGAGATAACTTGGAACTTTTGATATCAGAACCCGAAGAAGAAAAACTAAAGATAGAAGCGGTAGGACATTTGAGGAAGACTCTTGATGATTTAAAGGAAGAAATACAGAAAA
>Ga0114918_10003579_pt1 | contig 13678 bp, 7 predicted proteins | sample LantaG_FD_87015 | JGI IMG/M metagenome (GOLD analysis project Ga0114918, IMG submission 87015) | Deep subsurface microbial communities from Baltic Sea to uncover new lineages of life (NeLLi) - Landsort_02402 metaG | ecosystem: Environmental > Aquatic > Marine > Oceanic > Sediment | place: Baltic...
GAGGGAGATAAATGAAGATGGAGGTAAAGGTGGGAGAAGAAGGAGGAGAGGAGGTGGAAGATGAGAAGGAAGGGAAAGAAGAAAGAGAGAGAGAGAGAGAGAGAGAGAGAGAGGGAGAGAGAGAGAGAGAGAGGGGGAGGGGATTTCTTGAACGAACGTCTTTCTTCTTGCTCAAAAGAAGGGGAAAAATCTTTCGACGAAAAAATAAAAAAAAACAGAAACGCCGCGCCCCGGACGGCACCGACGCGCTCTCCCCTCTCGACAGGCTCTACATCGTCCACGTCAGGAGCAGCAGCGAAAGCAGCAGCTCTGTCGGAGTGACGGCAGCAACGGCAGCCACAGCGGCAGGAGGAGGAACAGCAGCAGCCTCTTCCTCCTCCGCGGCCCCCTCGTCTTCTTCTTCTTCTTCCTCTTTTCCTTCTTCTCGCGCCTCTTCCTCCTCCTCCTCTTCTTCCCGTTGGAACGCCGGGGGCCCGCTGCTGCCCTCCCTCTCCGCGGCCCTGGCCCACTATCCGCACTTCGTCGTCGAGCTCGACCCGAGCCCCTCGCGGGCGCAGGCGATCCTGAACTTTGCGCTTTCCGAAGGGATCGACGTCCTGGTCCTTGGCGCGAGGGAGAGGCCGCCCTCCTCGCCGTCCACGTCGGCCTCGGCTGCGGCCTCGGGGGCGGCCGCTTCGGCCCTCCTGTCCTCGTCGTCGCTCTCGATGGCCGGCGCCGGCGTCGGGAGGGGCAGCGGCGGAGGGAGCGGCGGCGGCGGTGGGGCGGGGTCCGGAGGCACCGCGGGCGGGGTGAGGAAGGGGCTCCGGGCGGCGGCGGCCAAGGCCGCGGTGGCGGCGGCCAAGGCGGCCGCGGCGGCGGCAGCTGCCGCGAGCGACGCCGGCGACGGAGAGAGGGAGGCCTCTGCTCCCTCCGCTGCTGCAGCGACGAGCAGCGGCAGCTCAGCCCCCGCCCCCGCCCTCTCCGCCGCGGGCGTCCTCGTCGTCAGGCCCGAGTGCGCCCGCAACGACCGCATGCGGATTCGGTCGGAGGCGGACCTTGGGGCCCTGTTGGGCGGCCTCAGCCTCGGCCTCGGCGGGGGCGCGGCGGCGGCGGCGGCGAGGCAGCGGCAGCAGGAGCAGCGGCAGCAGCGGCAGCTGGCGCTCTCTCCCCCGCCCCTCGCCAGCGGCGGAGCCGGCCGCGCCCCCTCCTCCTCCGCTCCTTCCCGGAGCGGCAGGCGCGTCCTCCTGGCCTTCTCGGGCGCCGCCGGCGGCGGCGACGCGAGCGAGGCCGCGGCCGTCGCGAGGTGGGCCGCGGCCCGCTGCCTGTTCCCCGACGACGACGTGTTGCTCGCCGCGTGGCTGCCCAGGCCCCCGAGGTCGAACAAGAAGAAGGAGAAGGAAGCTGCTGCTGCTGCGGCGGCGGCGGCGGCGGCAGTGGCAGCGGCAGCGGCGGCACAGACAAACGACGAAGACGGCGACGGCGGCGCTCCGAAACCGCCACTTCTTTTGCTACCAGCTTCCGCCGCCGCCCGCGCCCGCGCCGCGGCGGAAGAAGCCCTGTTGGCCGCCGCAGAGGCCCTCCAGGGATACGCTATCGAGTCGTCAGACGTCATCGGCGGCGGCGGCGGCGGAGGAGGAGGAGGAGGAGCAAGCTGGACCGACCGAACCGGCGGCGAAGCGACGACTCCTTTTTCGGAAACGGCAGCAGGAGCAGCCTCCTCTTCTCCTTCTCCCTCCTCCTCTCCTTCCAAGCCCAAGCAGAGCCTCTTCCCGGACCTCGACCCCAAGGCGGCTCTGGTCGCCCATGCCGCCGCCGTTAGCGCCCAGCTCGTCGTCGTGGTCGGAGGGCCGCCGCCGGCCACGAGGCTGCGCACCGCGCTCTCGGGCGCGGCGGCGCTCGGCTCGTCGACGCTAGGCGGCCACTTCTCGAGGCACGGGCCCTGCCCTGTGGTGGTGCTTCCTTCGCTGACCTCGGCGGCGGCGGCAGTTGCTGGCGGCGGCGGCGGCGGCGGGGGGGCGAGGGCGGCGTTTGGCGACGGGGCCCTCCGCGCCGCCGCCCGCGGCCGCGCCATCATCGGAGGCGGCGGCGGAGGGAACCGCCGCTGCTCGGTCGACAGCAGCGAGCAGCCCCCGTCGCCGCTCTCCGGGACGGACGCGGAGAGGGACGCAGACAGGAAGGCGACGGAAGGCGACGGCGGGGAGGGCGGCGCGGCAGCGGCGCACGCGCCGGCGCCGCTCCGCCCGTCGGGCGGCTCGCTCCCGCGCGCCGCGGCGCAGATGCTCGCCGGCCTCCGCGGCCTCCGAGGCATCGGCGGCGGAGGAGGAGGAGGAGCAGGAGGTAGTAGCACTGGTCACGCTGCTGCTCCAGAGGAAGCACTCTCCCCGACAGCTTCCGGCGGGAGCGGTTTCGGCAAGCGCGGAGGAGCAGGGGGCGGCAGGAGCCACTGCGCTTCTCCCGCGGCGTCGCCGCTGCCGTCGCCGTTGGCTGCTGCCGCGCGCGGGGGAGGAGGGGCTCCGTCCCCCTCGCCGCCGCCGCCCACCTCGCCGCTGGCCCCCGCGTCTCCGATGACGCTCGGCCATGCTGCTGCTCTTCCCGTCGGTGCTCGCCCGCCGCCGCCCGCCGGCGCCGGCGCCGCCGCCGCCGGCGCCGCCGCGGCGGCGGTCTCCGTGCCGCCGCCGGCGCCTGTCCCGGCCGACCCCGAGGCCGCGCTCGCGGTGCTCCGCTGGAGGCTCTCGGAGCGGGACAGGGAGGTCGCGGGGCTGAGGGCGCGCGTGGCCGAGCTGGAGCTGGAGGCCGAGGCCTCGGCGGCGGCGAGGAGTTCCGCCCCTCCTCTTCGTCCCGGGGAGGTCGCCGACGAGGAATAGAGAGCAAACAAAAAAGTTGAGCGAAAGAAGCGCTTTTCGATTGTGACATAAAAGAACCCAAAATCTCCCTCTCTCTGTCTCTCTCTTTCTCTTTCGTTCCTAAAGCTCGTCCTTGCCCGCGCTCGGCAGGTCGAGCCCCAGATCCGCGAGCGAAAACTCCTCGTCCTGCTTCCCGGCTGCCGAATCTTTGCTGGGGTCGAAGTCCTTGCCGTCCCACGGCTCGACGGCGCCGGGGTCCGCAGCGACGACCTTGCTCGGGTCGACGCCCGAGGCCCCCCCGCCGCCGCCGCCGCGGACGCTCTCCACGAAGGAGACGATCGACTTGGCGTCAAATTTCCCCTTGAGGTGCACGGCCCTGGCGGCGCCCTTGCGGACGGCGTCCGGAGGAACATAGGCGACGAGAGCGGGGAAGCCGTACCCCAGAGCGAAGGCCCCCTCGATCCGAGGGTGGGCCCCCGCCGCGGCCCATCCGATGAAGTAGGGGCGCCCCGCGAACTCCGACGCGACATTCCGGAGCTCTTTCAGGAGCGCGTTGCGCTCCCTGGCGGAGGAGTCGCGCAGGTCTGGCACGAACGCGAACAGGCACAGCCGCGGCAGCGCGGCGGCCTCGTCGGCGTCGAGGAGCCCCTCGCTGTTGCCCGCCGGGGGGCACGAGTCCTGGAGGACGTCTTCGCCCGTCAGCTCCACGATCTCGGCGGGCCTCTTGGGCGCGCGCTCGGCGATGAACGCGGCGAGGCTGTCCGCGTCCCTGGGGCCGCGGTAGTCTTCGCCGGAGGAGGAAGAGCCGGCCTTGAAGAACTTGAGCGTGGGGAAGCCCTGGACGCCCTGCCTCGAGCAGACCTGCTTGTGCTTGTCGCAGTCGACTTCCGCGACGCGCGCGTCGGGGTTGCCGTGCTTCTTAGAGGCGAGGAGCTGCGGGAGGCGCTCGTAGTCTGGGGCGAGCTGCTTGCAGTGGCCGCACCAGGGGGCGCTGAAAAGTTTTTTTTTTCGAATTTGGGAATGTCGAGGTGAGTGACTCGGAAAAAAAAGAAAAAACTTCGCTTCTCTTTTCTCTCTTCCCCCCCTCTCTCTCTTTTCCCTCGCTACTCACTAGAACATCACCATCGTCGCCTTCGAGTCCGCCGACAGCACGTTGGCGTCGAAGGTCGAGTCCCCGAGGGCGTCGATGTCCGGCGAGGAGGCGAAGTAGCCCCCTCCCTCGTTGACCCGACCCTTTCTGCTCTTCTTGCTGCCGCGGCCCGCCGTGCTCCTCTTCCTCTCGCTGCCGTCGTCGCTCTTCTTCTTCTCCTTCTTCGAGTCTTTCTTCTTGTTCTTCTTCGTCTTCTCTTCCTCTTCCTTGGCCTGTTTCTTCTCGGCCTCTTTTTTCTTCTTCTTCTCGTCCTTGTCCTTTTCTTTCTTGGCACAAGAGGAACAAGGAGAGGCCTTTTCCTCCTCGGAGGAAGAAGAGGAGCAAGAGCACGGAGAGGCCGAAGAGGGAGACGGACTCCGACGCCCCGGCAGCGGGAGCAGCGCCGACGCCTCGACCCCGAGGCGCGAGGCCGCCGCGGCGGCCAGGGCCTCGAGGGCCACCGCGGCGATCGCGCTCGGGTCCGCCAGGGGACCGTCGTCGTCGCTGCCGCCTTCTCTCGCGACGAGAGGCTCCCCGCCGGCAGCGACGTTCGTCGGCCTCCTCCCTCCGCCCCCTCGCTCCTCCTCCGGGTCTCTGAGCGTCGAGAAGAAGGCGCGGACCGCGGTCTTGCCTGCGCCGCCGCCCTGGACCTTGGAGAGGCCCTGGTCGGCGACGGAATTAATAATCGCGGCCTGGACGCCCAGCCCCTCGAGGGCCGCGGCGGCCCGCTTGAACGCGGCGGAGACGGCGGGCCTGAGAGAGAGGGAGAGGAGAGAGATTTTTCAATAGGGTGAGGAGGGTGAGATTTTTTTGCTTCGATCTCGGGGATTGATTCGGTTTTAAAGACAGCAATTCTATCCCTCTTTCCCTCCATCTCAACTCGCACCTCTTCTCCTCGCCCTCGAACAGCACGAGCGTGATGGAATCCTCGGGCTCGTCGACTTCGCCGGCGATTGTCTTCTCGAAGTTGATGGAGCTCATCTTTATGATTTCGACCTGCTCATCATCGCCATTGACCGCGGCGCCACACCCGCTCCCGCTCCCCTTTGCCTTCTCGCCGCCGCCAGAGGAGGGGGGCTGCTTGCACTGCCCCGACGCGGACGCGTAGGAAGCAAAGATTGCAGCCACTCCAACGAGCGCGAGCAGGAAGAGAGCGTGGGAGCGCCTCATTTTTTACTCCTTGATTCTTCAATGGAAAAAAAACGAACGAACGAGAGAGAAATGATCGAGAGTCTCTAGAAGGAGTCTCTAGAAGGGACGACCGAGGTGCTCTAGAAGGTGCGCTCCGACTCCTTTTTTTTTTTTACAGCGACTCGATAGAAACCCGGAGCCCTCGAGGCGCCAGCACAAACTTTTCGATCGCGTCCGCGACCCCCCCCTCGGCGTTCGAAGGGACCACGACGTCCGCGGCCCGCATCGCCGTCGCGCCGGCGTTGGCGACGGCCGCGCCGATCCCGGCCAACAAGAGCATCTCGACGTCGTTCTCCGCGTCGCCGACCGCGAGCACCGCGTCCGGCGCGAGGTCGATCTCGCCCAGGTACCGGAGGACGCCGTCGGCCTTTGACGCCCCGGGAGGGAGCACCTCGGTCATCCCCGGCAGGGCAGAGGTCAGCGAGACCGTCAGGTCGTCGCCGCCGAGCAGGGCGACGATGCTCGCCCGCAGCTGCTCATCGAGCCCCTCGTTCCCCTCGCCCTCGGCGTCGAACATGACGATCAGCTTGTGGACCGAGAGGCCGCGCCGGCGAGCCTCCGCGGAGAGCGCCGTGGCGCCCGAGGCGGCCCCCGGGAGCGGGGGCACGGGCTCCGGCAGCGGCTCGCCGTAGAACACGAGCCTGCCGGCCCTCTCGTCCCCCGCCGGCCCACTCGAGAGCACGCGCGAACGCACGGGGACGGGGGAGGAGGCAGCGGGGGAGGCAGCGGAGGAGGAAGGGGTGCAGTAGGCGACGAGCGTGAGCCTGCCCGCGTTGGCCTCGACCAGCTCGCCGACGGCCTCGACCACGGAGGCGTCGAGCGCCCTCGAGAAGAGCACCCGACCGCTCGCGTCGGCGACGAAGAGGCCCTGCATGAAGACCCCGGGCCTCGGCCCCGCTCCGAGTCCTCCTCCGCCGGGCGAAGAAGGCGAGAGCAGCCGGTCGAGCCAGGGCGCCCCGGGGGCCTTGCCCGTCGCCAGCAGCAGCGGCACCGAGGCCTCGCGCTCGCAGGCGCGGACAGCGGCGGCGACGCGCGGGAGCAGGGTCTGTTGGGGACAGAGGAGCGTTCCGTCGACGTCGGAGGCGACGAGGCGGATGGCCTCCGCGTCCGCCGGGCCGGAGGCCGCGGAGAGCGGGACGGCGCGGAGGGAGGAAGAGGAGGAGCGTAGTCGAGGTTTGACGACGGAGGCGGCAGCTAATCGAGGAAGCCGCGGAGGAGAGGTAATTTTCCTGCTGCGTTCGATGGGAGAACTCGCTGGCCGCTGCCAGAGGCCTCTCGTCGGCCGCGTGGAGCATTGAAGATTGAGAAGAGGAGGCATGGCGCTCTCGAGACCTCGATGCGAGTGAGAAAGAAAGAAAGAAATTCGAAGGCCAATTACGAGCGAGCGAGAGTGGGGCAGCAGTGAGAAGAGACTCGAGGCTCATCGTCTCGACGAGAGCCCCGACACAGCTCAGAATTTCTTCTTTTCCTCCTCCGAATTGGGGCAACGAAGCCTGTCTTTTTCTCTCCTTTCTCCGCCTCTACGAGAGTCAGAGAGATGAGGCGCGAGGTACGTGCTGCAGATTGTGTCAAAGGCAAAAGAAAAGCGCGCCCAGAGAGAGAGAGAGCGAGACAAGGGCGACCGAACTCGTAACTCCCGCCGTAACGGCTCTTTTTTTCTTTTCTTTTTTTCCCCTCTCCCCTCAATTCCATTCCCTCTTTCCTCAACTCAAACAGGCCCGCTCTCCGTTCGCCGAGCGGCGCAGCAGCAGCAACGCGGTCAATGCAGCGAGTGTTTCCGCAGAGACGATGACGACGACGGCGGCGGCGACGACGCCTGGGCGCTGGAACCTCTTCCGCCGCTCCTCCGCCGCCGCCGCGGCGGCGACAAAGCCGTTTCCCGCTGCTGCTGCTCCTCCTCCGCCCAGCCTCGACGAAAACAACACCAACGACATCAACGCCAACGACGACGACGACTCCTCGAACACCTCGGACAGAGACGACGAGCTCGCCATCCGCAACCTCCTCCGCGACGCGGACGCCCGCGCCGAGCGGTGGCGCGCCAAGTACGAGAGGGCCACCGTCGCCCTGCATGCTGCCGGGCAGCAGGCAGCGACCGCCGACGCCGGCGCCGAGCGTGCCGCCTCGGCGCTGGCGGGCCTCTCGGGCGAGGTCGACGGCGCGCTGGAGGCCGCGCGCGTGCGCGAGGCCGCCCTGGCGCAGGAGGTGCACCTGTCTCGCGCGGCGGAGCAGGAGGCCAAGGGCGCGGAGTCCATGGCCCTGTCCCTGCTCCAGGCCGCGGCGAGGGAGAGGGACGCGGCGCTGGCCTCTGCCGACGCGGCCCTGGCCGCGGCCTCGGCGGCCTCGAGGGACCGGGACGCCACCTCCAGGGACCTGGGCGCGGCCCTTGACGCCGCCTCGGACGCCTCAGCGACGCTGGAGATGGCCCTAAAGCAGCGCGACGACGCCATCTCTGCGTGCTCCTCGCTCCGCGAGGAGCTCGAGGCCGCTCGCGACGAAGCCCTCGCAGCCAGAGAGGCGGCCGAGGGCGAGGCCGAGGGCCTCCTCGAGAAGGCAGCGAGCGCCGTCGCCGAAGCTGCGGCGGCCTCGAGGGAGGCCGCCGCGGAGCGCGAGGCCGCCAGGAGGACGGTCGCGGAAGCTCAGAGGGCGATTGGGAAGGCAACCGAGGCCGCGGGCGCCGCCATCGAGAGGGAGCGCAGGGCCGCCGCCGCCGCCGTGGCGCGGGAGCACGAGGGGGCGCGCGCCGCAGTCGCCGAGGCGCAGCGGGCAATAGAGAGGGAGCGGGAGGCCCTGGGGGCAGCGGTCGCGGAGGCCAGGCGCTCCGCCTCGGCCGCCGCGGCCGAGGCCTGTTCTGCGGGGGAGGCGCGGAGGGTCGCCGTGGGCTCCGCCGCCGAGGCCGAGCGCCGGGCCCTGGCCGCCGAGGCCGCCGAGGCCGCCTCTCAGGAGAGTAAAGAGAGGGCCGAGGCCGCCTCGCGGGAGAGCTCCGAGCGAGCCGCGACTGCAGAGGCCCGCGCTGCGGCCGCAGAGGAACTCCGTCGAAAGGAGGTCGCCGAGCTCGAGGAGAGGCTGCGGTCTGAGCTCTCGGCCGCCGACGGCCGCGCCTGCGCCGCCGCCGCCGCCGCGACCGTCAGGGCCTGCTCCGAGGCCTCCGAGGCCACCCGCAGACACCAGGCCGACGCTGCGCGCGCCGCCGCCGCTGCAGTGGTCGAGGCCGTGTCCTCGGAGCAGGAGAAACACAGGCGGCTGTTGGGGGTCGAGAGGGAGCGGCACGAGCGCGAGAGGGAGGACCTGCGGGCCAAGGTCGAGGAGGAGGTCGCCCGCAGGGAAGCCGCCGAGAAGGGGCTCTCTGCCGCTTCCGCTGCTGCTGCCGCTCGGGGCGCTGCCGCTGCCAAGGAAGAGGAGGCTTCTTCCTCCGCTGCTGCCGTGTCCGCGGTTCTGTCGCAGGTCGAGGCCTTGCGGAAGGAGCTGTCGGACGCGAAGGTGGCGGCCGAGGAGGCGAGCGGCAGGGCCGCCGCTCTGGCCGAGAGCAACGCGAAAGCGAAAGCCGAAGCCGAGCCCGCGGCGGCAGCTGCCCGCGCCTCCCTCGCTGCCGCCCAGTCCCAGCGCGACGTCCTCGCCTCGCGCCTCGCGGACGCCGCCGCCTCCCGGGAGACTGCAGAGAGGGCGGCGAGGGAGGCGCAGGCGGCCGCCGCGGCGGCGCAGAGCGAGCTCGCCTCCGCCACAAACCGAGCGGCGGCGTTGGCGGCGGCGGCGGCGGACAGCGAGAGGGAGCTCGCCGGCGAGAAGCAGAGGGCGGCCGCGGCCGACGAGCGCGCCTCCGTGGCACTCGCGGACGCCGCCAGGGCCCGGGAGGAGCTCGACGCCCTGCGGGGACGAAAGCGTGAGGCCTCGGCGCTCCTGCTCGAGGAGGCCGAGTGCCTCCGCTCGGAGCTCTCGGCGGCGAGGGGGGCCGCCGAGGCGTCTCAGCGGTCCCTCTCCGGCGCCGAGGCGGAAGCGTCGGCGGCGGTGGAGGCGCGCAGGGCGCTCGAAGCCGAGGCGGCCGCGGCGCACGCCGAGTGCCGGAGGCTGGCGGGGGAGGCCGAGGCCGCGCGCGAGAGGGCCGAGGCGGCCGAGGGCAGGGCTGCCCGGGCTGAAGCCGAGGCCCAGGGGAAGGGAGAGGACGAGAGGGCCGCCGCCGCCTCCGCCCTCGTCGCCGCCGAGGAGAGGTCCCGCGCTGCCGAGGCTGCGGCCCGGGCGGCCGAGACCAAGGCGGAGGCGGCGCTGGTCGCGCTTGCCAACTCTTCGAAGAAGGAAGAGAAAGAAGTGGAGGAGAATCAGGAGGGCGAGGGCGGGGCTGCTGCCGTTGCCGCCGCCGCCACCGCCGCCGCCGCCGCCGCCGAGAGAGCCTCCGTCGCCGCCGCCGAGAGAGCCTCCGCCGCCGAGGCTGAGCTCGCCCGCGAGCGCCTCGAGTTTGAGCAACAGCTCTCCAAGGCTCTCTCGGAGCGGGACGAGGCCGCGGGTGCTCTGGAGGAGGCGCGGCGCGAGACAGCGGAAGCCGGAGCTGCCGCGGCCGCCGCAACTGTGTCGAAGGAGGAGGAAAAGGAGGAGGAAAAGGAGGAAGGAAAAACCGAAAACTCAGAAGACGAGCTCTTGGCCCTCCGCTCCCGCCTCTCCGAGCTCGACGCCGCCCGCGCCGAGGCCGAGGGCGACGCCGCCGAAGCCTGCTCCAGGGCCGCGGAGCAGCGGCGCGCGGCCCTCGAGGCGCGCTCCGCGGCCAACGCCGCGGCGCTCGAGGCGCGAGGGCTCAGGACCGCGCTCGCCGTCTCGCGCAACGAGAAGGAGAGGCTCCGGGGGGAGCTCGTCGAGGCGCTGGAGGAGGCACAGAGGCAGCAGGCCGCGGCCGCCTCTGCCGCCGTGGCCCTGGACGCGGAAGCGAAAGAGGAGGAGCAGGCGGCGGGAGCGGCGGCGGCGGCGAAGGCGAGCGCGTCGGCCGAGGCGGCGGCGGCCGAGGAGGAGCAGGAGGCCGCCCTGGTGGCGCTGCTCTCGAGCGCGCTGGGCAGGGCCAGGGCCACGGCGGCCAGCATCGGCGGCGGCGGCGGCGGGGAAGAGGCGGCCAGAGGCGGTGCCGAAGAGGAGCACAGAGGCGGGGACCGCGCCGCCGCGCTCGCCGCGGCCCTCGACGAGCGCCTGCGGGGCGTCGAGATCGCCGCCGCGGCCGCCGCGGCCCGCGCGCTCTCGACGGCGGCCTCCTCGTCCGCGGCGGCGCTCGCCGCGGTCGAGGCGACGGGAAGGCTGGTCCCGCTGCCGCCGCCGGCCCCTGTCCCCGTCGCCGAGGTCGCAGTGACGATTCCGGCTGCTGCTGCTGCTGCTCCTGATCCGGCCGTGATGCTCTCTCCCCCTCCCCCTCCTCCTCCTCAGCAGCAGCCTTGGCAGCAGCAGCAACAGCAGCAGCAGCAAAAGTCGAGCTCCCTGCGCGAGAGGACCTCTTCGCCGTCGCCCGCGCCCTTGCCGCCGCCGTCGCCGAGCGAGAGCGAGCAGCAGCAGCAGCAGCAGGGGCAGCAGCAGCAGCAGCACTTCCCTCCACGCCCCCCGATGATGCGCTCCCTGCTGCTGCAGCAGCGCCCTTCCTCCCCCGCCCCCGCCACCGGAGGCCTCCTCTCTTCCGACAGCAACAGGAACCAGCAGCAGCAGAAGGGGGCGAAGAGGCGCGCCGCCGCCGTCGCTGCTCGCCCGCCGGCGCCTCACCTCTTGAAGCTGGCCGCAGCCGTCGCCGCCGGCGTCACGGTGCAGCTGTTCGTCGCCCACCTGCTGCTGACGAGGGGCTGCCCCACGCTTCCGCAGGGTTGAGAGCACCGCACTGTAATTCCTCTTCGAAGAGAGAGAGAGAGGATTCGAGAGAGAGAGAGAGAGAGAGAGAAAAGAGAAACGCAAGGTTTTTCCGCGTGGGGGGCGAACCCCGGAACTCGATTTTTCTTTTTCCTCAGTGCGTGTCGGCTCCTCCTCCCAGTCTCTCCAGCAGGCAGTTGCTCTGATTTTCTTCGCAGGGCGTTAGAGAAAGAAAAAGATATTTTCTCGAAAGCGTCTGTGAACCGTTGACCACTTTTTTTCTTCATCTCCCTCACATTCCTCCCACCCCCGCGCTCAGCTGATGGACGCACCGTTCCAGGTAAGGGACCCGCTCTTTTGCTTGCAAAGCTCAGTCTGCCACGACCCAGCTTCGAAGAAGCGCCGGTCCCCACGCGCGCAGCCGCCGCGGGAGGTCTTCTGATTCTCTGGCGCGGGAGGTCTGCCTCTGCTCGTCGTCGCTTTTTTCGTTTCAATTTGTCCAACCTCTCTCACACCTTACGAACCCTTCATCCACGCAACGAAATCACGAAAACCAGAGCTCGCGGGACCCCGGGATCGAAGCGAAGGAAGCAGACGTGAAGAAGAAGATGGTGGACAGCAAAAACAAGAGGCGAGTGTCTCCTTCTTCGCCCGGTGACGACGAGCATCTCCAGCAGCAACAGCAGCAGCAGCAGCAGCAGCAAAAGCAGACCGTGGCGCGGCCGGCGCCGCGACGTGTTCCGCGCCGCTCCCTGCCTGCCAGCCCTCCAGACTCGGGCGAATGGGAGCGGGTCAGCGGGGCGTCCTACTCCGGCGGCCAGAGCAGCTCGGGAGGGAGCGGCGGCGGCGTCGGAATCGGCACTTCGAAAAAGCGCCTGCTTTCTTCGAGCTCGCGGCCTCCTCGACACCCTTCCTCTTCCTCGCACCCACCGCGCTCCTCCTCGCCCTCCTCCTCGCCGCCGCTCGGCAAGCCCCCGCTCGTCCGGCGGCGCGTCTCCAGGGCCACGGCCAGGGACAGGGCAGGGGACGTAGACGCTTACCTTATGCGGCTGGTCTCTGCCTCGTCGTCGCAGCTCCCGGAGCGGTGGCGGCGGCAGTCGGCAGAGGGGGCCGAGAAGGCTCCTCTGCAGCAGCAGCTGCCCCCCCTCCACCCGCGGAGCAGGGGGCGGGGCGCCACGGCCTCCGTCTCCACTGCCCCCTCCGACGCGGACACGGCCACGCTGATGCTCGGAGGCGGCAGCGGCTGCGGCGGAGGGAGCCAAGCGCAGCAGCAGCAGCAACAATCGAGCCGGAGGAACACCAACGGCGGTGGCGCGTCGGCGTCGGACATCGCCGCCGTCGCCGCCGCGGCGACGACGTCGATGCTGATGAGCTCCGAGGCGCAGAGGACCCTCCCCGAGCCAGCGGAAGCACCAGCAGCAGCAGCGTCCGAGGCGGCAGCGGCGGCCGAGGCGGCATCGGCAGCAGCAGCGACCGCGGGCGGGGCCCCCTCGGCCGCCGCCCCCGCCGCCGCCCTGCTGGGCCCCGCGGCCTTTGGCGCCGTCCGGCGCCTGCTCGCGTCGCAGGGCGCCGCCTTCGCGGCGCAGGTCGCGGCCCTGCACCGGATCGTCGCCAGGGCCAGGGAGGAGGCGGAGCTGTCCGCAGCCGCGGAGGGGAAGCGCCCCGCCGCCGCCGCCGCCGCCGCCGCGGGGTCGCGGGGCGCCGCGCCGCCCCGCTCGCCGCCGGCGGCCCGCAGCGCCGGCTTCCCGCCGCTCCACCCTCCCCACGCCTCCGCCGCCGCCGCGGCCGCCGCGGCGATCACCGCCGCCGCCGGGGCCGGCATGCCCTGGTGGAACGCGCTGGGGGCGCTGAGCTCGGCCAGCGGGCCCAGCTCCGGGAGCGGGAGCACCGGGGGCGCCGCCGCGGCCGCGGCGGCCGTTGCTGCTGCGGCCGCCGCTGCTTCAGCTGCTGCCGCGCGCCCGCCGCCGCTCCCGACCCAGCCTCCCCCGGCGATGATGATGCCCCCGCACGTGCTGATGCAGCTGATGGCAGCGCACGCCGCCGCTGCCAACGCCGCCGCCGCCAATGCCGCAGCAGCCGCAGCCGCCTCGGATCCCCAGCAGCAGCAGCAGGGAGCAGCAGCAGCAGCAGGAGCCTGCGCAGCGCACCAGCAGCGGCAGCATTCTCTCCGACAGACCCCGCAGCAGCTCCTCCTGCAGGGCCAGATGCCCCTCGCGGCCACGGCCGCGCACAAGTGGGAGGACGTCGCGCCCTGGGCGGCCGCGGCGGCCGGGCTCGAGCAGTGGCAGAGGGAGGCGGCCGCGGCGTCGGCGGCCGCCGCCGCCGCCGCCCGCGCGGGAGGCTTCCCCGCGTTTGGAGGAGGAGCGGGAGGAGACGGCGGCGCCGGTCAAGCCCAGCAGCAGCAGCAGAGCAAGCAGCGTCGCCGGCAGCAGCAGCAGAGGCAGCAGCAGCAGCATAGTCAGAGAGCAGCTGCCGCCGCTGCTGCTAGGCGAGCGCCCTCGGAAGAGTCGGGGGACGGTGCCAACGCAAAGGCGGCCGAGGAGGAAGCGAAAAAGGCGAGGGCGACGACGAAAAAGGCGGCGGCAAGGGCGACCGCCTCGTGAGTTTCTCTTTTCAGAACTCTCTGTACAACAACTACTTTAGCAAGTCCCCCCCCCCCCAAAACAGAACGATCGTTTATAAGTTCGGCTCCCCCCCCCCCCCCCCCCCCCCCCCCCCCCCGCGAGACCCC
>Ga0114918_10003580_pt1 | contig 13671 bp, 21 predicted proteins | sample LantaG_FD_87015 | JGI IMG/M metagenome (GOLD analysis project Ga0114918, IMG submission 87015) | Deep subsurface microbial communities from Baltic Sea to uncover new lineages of life (NeLLi) - Landsort_02402 metaG | ecosystem: Environmental > Aquatic > Marine > Oceanic > Sediment | place...
CTTGGGCTTGCTCTTGGGCTTGCTCTTGGGCTTGTTGGCCTTCGGTTTGGGCTGGGGCTTTGCTTCATCTTCCTTCTTCGGCTCCGGGTCCGGGGAAGGTTCTTCAGAGTGGGTGTCGTTCCCGGCTTCGTCCGGGTTCTCATTCTCGTCCGGGTTCGAGGACGGCTCAGGCTGCTCGTTCTCTGTGGCTCCCTCATCCTCTATGAGCTGATAATCACGGGTCTGGGTAAGTAGTGTGACGGCAAACTTCGTGCGGCATACGGCCACACCGTCAGTCACCTTGACAATCTCGTGGTAAGTGCGTTCAAACCCATTCCAGTTCTTGGGATGGGCCAGCCGCTGGAGTCTGTATGTTTTCTCGTCTGACATCGTTCATTTCCTCCTTGCAGGAAAGGTGAGGAGACCGGGGACACAATGCCCCGGTCTCCATCACAGGTGGTTTGGTTACGCAGGAGGAATGACGCCAGCAATCCTGCTCACGTACTTCTCGTTGGCGAGCACCAACACAGTATCCTCGAAGATGTCAAACTCTTCATACTGCGAGGACTTGTTGGCCAGGGCTTCCATCTTCAGCTCTGTCAGTACTTCAATCCAGACCTTGGAGGTGTCCAGGAAGAAGATGTCAGAAGCGTTGGATGCGGTTCCCTGAGTCTGGGCGACACTCACGTGCTTGCTCCAGAAGATAGGAATGTCATTGTAGCTCATTACTCTGAAGCCACCGTTGACGTCCATCTTCTCAACGAACCTCTGACTGATCTGGAGAAGCGGATTCAGCTCACGCCTGGAACGCTTGGCCATGATGATCATGTTGGGCTCACCGAAGCAAAGGTCAATTGCTTCGTCCATGAGGCTCAACGTCAGTGCCGCACCGTTGGCTCCGGCTTCGATGATCTGTCCGCTTGGGATCAGTTCTCTGAGGCCTGAGTATTCCTTCGAGTTGGAGCCGGCATCACCGCTGATCAGCAGCGTGTCTTCCCGTTCGCGAACGGCTTCAAGCGTGGCCTGAATCTCTTCAGCCTTGATGTCGGTGTAGGACCGACCAACAGCCATCGCCTTGCGCGTGATCTTGCCCCGTGCGCCAGTGGTCTTGAAGGGAAACTTCAGCCTGGTGCCATAGGTGGAGCTGGATGCCGTGAAGTCATCCGTGTCCGCAACGGACTCAGCCGTGGGATTGGCTGACCGCTGATTGATGTACGAACCATCGCCTGAACCCGGCTTGCGCGGGAGGTTCTGACGGAGCGGGTTGTTCACCTGGATCAGGGACTGGATGACGATATCTATCTTGGGCTGGATGAGCTTATCTTCAATGTCCGACTCACTCAGCGTTTTTTTCAGTTCATCAAGGTTCATTTTCTTTCTCTCCTCTTGTCTCGTTCGCTTCAACAGCTTCGAGAGCTTTGCTTACAGGTTCTGGTCGGACACGGTTGCGGTGACGACTGATCCGGTTCCGTTCACAAGGATACGGAAGGGACTGTCATCGCCCATCACGAACAACGGTGCGTCTGCGGCACCAGCGGCCAGATTCAGCGAAGCGGCTCCAAGAGCAATCTCACCTTTCTGTTCCAGCTCGTACAGCTGATCACCCGCTGCGCCAGCGGCTGAGATACCGGAGGACAGCGTCACGTTCGATGCCGTGTTGGCGCTGACCGTCCTGTAATCAACCGTGTCAAGTGCGGCGTGGAAGAACACTACCAGGTCATTGGTCGTGAACTCGTTCGCGGAGTTCGAGACAAAGACCACGAGCGCACCATTAGTCGGCAGTGCTGTGGGCGTTGCTCTCTGGCTCTTGCCGTAGAACTCGACAACCGCTGTCGGGTCTGCGGAGTCCACCTGAATCGCGAGCAATGAAGACTCGTTCCGGTTGGGAGCGAAGTTCACCGCTGCCCCGGCCACCGTCTCGTCATACTTGCTTTCAGGAGTCGCGATGGCGACCACTGCCACGATGGCAACAGCTACCAGGCTCACGCACAGGCCTATCATTTTCATTCTCTTCATTTCCGTCTTCTCCTTCTAGAACCGTTTTGGTTCAGCTTTGTTCGGACTGTTTCAACACGTGGCGAAGCTGCTGTTCAGGGGTCATGCCTTCGAGTTCCTTGTCCAACTTGGACTTGAAGCTCTTGACCTTTTCACCGTCACCGTCTTCATCACCGTCACCGTCTTCATCAACCTTCGGCACGAGTCCCTTGCGCGTCACCCGGGCTGACAGAGTCTTTTTCAGCTCTGCTACTTCGGTCAACTGCGTTTGGAGTTTCTCGATGAGCGCCAATGCTTCAGCGTTCAGAGTCTTTGCAGACTCATCAGCGTCACCATCCCCATCATCGCTGTCGGCTTCAGGAGCCGTTCGAGCAACGCCAGGGTATGGATACTTGCTACCCACGAGCGGGGATGTCAGTGCCTTGATCTGTTCCCCTATTTTTGAAATGTTCTCGTCATCGGAAGTCTTCAGCGTGTCTGCAAGGAACAAGACCTGTTCCAACGGACCTGCTGTGGCTCCCTTTTCCTGGTACGGCCAGATGTAGCCTTTGGGGTATCCCTTGGCTGTGCAGAACTCGTCCCAAGCCTTCATCACGTCTTCGTCCGATGACTCGTGATTCAGTTCCGCTCCATCAACGTGCGCGTGCCATTCGTCCCGGAGAGCGTCAGGAGCTGGGAAGCCTTTTTGTACAACACCGTCTCCAGCATCGCCATCGCCATCCCCGTCACCATCTGCATCGCCATCGGCATCGCCATCACCCGCATCGCCATCGCCATCACCCGCAGCGTCAGCGTCTCCGTCTGCGTCACCGTCCCCAGCGTCACCGTCCCCGGCTCCGTCTCCAGCGTCATCCCCGGCTCCATCCGCATTGCCATCATCGCCAGCGTCTGCGTCTGCGTCTTTGGCTGCCGCTGCTTCCGCTTCGAGAGCGGCTGACTTGCGTGCCTCAAACTGTTCCTGCGTCTCGTCATCTTTCTTGACAAGGTCTTTTGCCTTCATGTCTTTCATTCCTCCTTTTGCGAGAGCCTTGCTCACGTACCATTCCATGGCTTTGGCTTCGGGATTTGCTGGCACGCTTACCAGGCTGACCTCCAACAGGAGCATCCGCTTGATTACGTTTGCTACACGTCCCACTTCTTCAACGAACTCTTTTGCCGCATCGAGCACCTTTGCCCGAATGCTGAACTTGTTCAAGATGCCTTGCTGAATCGCGTCCACAACCTTGGTCCCGGTCTTGGGGATGGTGGCTGTCGCGTCCACGATGGCATCAATCATCGTTCCCTTCTTGTCAAGGCTCTGCTTCACGACTACGCCAATGGGCGCATCGTCATCGTGATTGAAAAGCATCGTGGAGTTGGACAGGAGGTCTTCGGCAGACGCTTTGAGAGCCTCAGGCGCAATGACGTCTCCCTGGAGGTCAAAGTCTGATGTGGCAGCGTAGCCAACAACGTGGAACTGTCCTTCCTCATCCTCGAACTTCTTGAGGACAACCAGCTCTGCCTCGAAGTCCAAACCACCTTCAGGGAGGACGAGAGCCTTGGCAGCGTTCTCGTCTTCTTCCTCGACAGGCTCTGCTGCCTCGAACTGGATGGGATCAATCTCGCGTGCTGTCAGCCACGTCTTCGCTTCGTCTTCGGTCCAGTTGTCGATTGGGAACCGGAGAGCCTGAGCAATAACTGGGTCATCTTCCCCGGCTGCGTCAGAGAGCTTGCCCCAGATCACATCAATGATATTTGGAATGATAGCACCGTGTACGTTCGCTTCTCCACTCCCATGAGTGCGGCGAAACGAGTCATCAGCGAAGTCATCCGGGTCTTGTAGTCTTGCGGCATGTTCATTTGGAAACGGCATCTTGTTCTTCCTCCTCTTTCCGAAAACAAAAACGGGAGCCACCAGTGGTCGTGTTTGACCTCTCGTGAACTCCCGTCTTATTGATCGTGGAGCAACCTAGTTTTTAGCTGCGTGCCTTTCTGAAAGTCTTGTACTCACCCACCTGTCGGATGATTCCATCTTTGATTTCAATCTCAATACGGCCAAAGCCGTGGCGCTGGACTTCTTTGATCCTTGCCATGACCTCTGTTTCTGAGAATCCATCATCGCCTTTTATACTATCGTTTTTGTCTTGATTTTTCAATGCTCGAATTCCCATTGCCTATTGGCCGAGAAGTGCATACTCATGGTGATGAGCTTTCCCCATCCTCCTTGGCCTCCGCTTCTTCCATCTCCCGGACGAGTGACCAAATGAACTCATCGGCATCCTGGTCCAGTTCCGAAAATCTTTCAGCACGGAGTCCATGAACAAACTCCATCTCCACGACCACCTTGGCGTAGTACTGCGTGATGTCTTCGAGGTCCCAGGCCTTGCCATTGACTTGCACCTTCTCTCCGTCACGTACCTTCCAGTACAGGTCATGAAGAGCATTGAACCAAAACATCAGCTGTTGGTCCGTGTATGCCTTCGGGTCCTCCTCAAAATCCTTTTGAATGGAGAAGGCTTTGGAAGGAGGTTGAATGGTATGTTCGTGACCATTCGCTTCTTCAACCTCCCATTCAGTGACCTCGTGGCGGTGATCGTTGTTCGTGCTCGTGGATCCAGTTCCTTCTTCTGAGACATCATAAGCGTGGTCATGACCTTCCTCAGTTGAAGTCCGTCCCTTGACCTGCTTCATCACCGTTGTACCATCTTCCGGAAAGAGAGCTGCCCACGGTCTGGAACCGAACTTCGCCAACGTGGAGAACTCGTATGCCCAGAATGTTTCAACGTCTTCCCAACGCTTGTCACACTCATCTTCGGAAACCAAGTGCCTGCCCACCAGTGAGGAGAACGTGTGACGGTCCAACTCAATCGGTTTATGTAATTTCAGAACCGCATACACTTCATCTTTCTCTGACACCAGCCAGACAGGCACATTGGTTTTGATAACACTGGGTCCAATGATGAGGCTCTTGCGCCCCACGGCCACGGAACGTACCTGATGGGCAGGCAGCTTCAACCGCTTCATTGTCATTCCTTTGAGAGCCTTCCAGAACAACTCCTCAGCATGAGGCTTCATTCCATCCGGTTTGAACGTAGCAACCTCACGTTCAAATATCTCCCCCATCATCGCCTTCGCTTCTTCCAAGGTCTCCGGGTTCTCAGAGTGGGCCTTGTACTTCTTGACGAACTCATCCCAATCGGAACGAAGGTCAAACGCATCTCTCGTTTTCGGATCATACTTCATCAACGGGTCTCCTTTGTTACGCTGTTGGAGCTGCCACGATGGGAGCCCATGTGCATCTACAGTTATGGTGAATGGGGAGTATCTCAGAACAGTCCGCAACGGAGTACGGGTTGTCATCGATGAACGCCTGACATTCTGCGTCAGCTCCCGGGTTCACAATCTCGCATTGCTTGATTCCTGCCTGGTCATACGCATCGAGTGCCGCACGATTGATCGCACGGTTGGTCTCCGTCCTTGCGATCAGTTTCGCTCTCGTGGAGAGAGGCAGATGGCGGTTGTGAGCTGCTCGCGTCACCTCCCCTGTGATGGGGTCCTTTACGGCTTTGACCGGGATGGGTGGGTTGTTCTCGATGGCAGCTGCGACCCTGTTCTTAATAGCGTTGATGGACTCACCACGCTGGACTCCCGTGAGCACCTCGAACTTGATTGAGTCAGAGAGGTTCGTTGCGATGAAGCTCCCCAAGTCATTCGCGTACACCGCCAGAGACGAGACTGTTTCAGGCGTCATGAGGTATCGTGTTGTGTCCGGGACGTGGAGACGGTCTGTTGCGATCTGACCGCCAGCGTCACCGATACCGCGCATATGCGTGTTCAATATCTCCTCAATCTCCTCTGTCTTGATCAGCGCCAGAAGGTCATCCACGTTCTCAATCTGTTTCAGCTTCACCGGGAACTTGAACTGCTCGAAGCGATATGACGAGAAGTCTTTGTACATCGTCCTTCGTTCGAGCGGACATTCACCCAAGGACAACGCGATGTTCTCCACTGGAAGCTCGTCCAGTCCGTTCAGAAGCCGTTGCTTGATACTCTGGAAGTATCCCAACAGAGCCTTCTCAAACGAGTTCTCCATGTCCAGCACCCTTGCGTCCTGGTCCCAGACGGACTCGTCAGCGTCAATCTTCTTCTCTGTCTCCGGTGCCATCGGTCCCAGGCCCAAGTCCTCCCGGATATCATCACGCGTAAACACACCCATGTCGAAGTATGTCTTGTGTATGTCGGAGTCTTCCTTGCGGTTGATCCTTCGCCTTGGGAAAGCGAAACGCCAGTCATCAAACTCGAACCCTGTCTGGATGAGGTCATGAGTGATCTTGTCCTCAATCTTCATCTGGAGAGGCACGATGGTCTCTTCATGGAACGTCTTGTCCTGTGACTCTCCCGAACCAGCACCAATGTTCCCCGATTCAATCAATGCGATCTTGGAAGGAGGAGTACCATACACGGCCAGCACCTCGTCCCGGACGAACTCCAACAGCTTCAGGAACTCAATCTCAGAAGGCTTGGCGCCAAGGTCTTTGTAATCAGCGTCACCCTCGATGAGAAGGTCACCACGACTGATTTCAGGCTTCTTGGCTATCATCTCCAGGTACTTCCGATTGCGTGCGCTCTGTTCCCTGGTCGCGTTCTTGAGGATGACCATTCCACGAACCTTCGCACCACGCTTGAAAAATGCTTTGTTGTACTTGCGAGCGTTCTGGTCCAGCACAATGGAGTCAGCGATGGCGCTGATGCGGCTCAAACCATACGGCTGCGAACCCTTTGTCTGGTCCTTGAAGTGAACAACCTCATGCGGTTCAAAGCTGACTTTCTTTCGTCCGTCAACGGCTGACTGGTATCCCGTAACCAACCCATGAGGATCAACTCTGATCTTTATATGGCTTGGGTCCAGCGTCCACAGCTCTCCGGGAACGGTGGAGCCTTCGGACTCCGGGACCTTCTCCCAGTATCCGTTCCCCACCACGAGGAAGTCCCTGATGATGTCTCCTAACAGTTCCACGAACGTGTCCTGGGGATTGGGGTGGGTGAAGAACTTTGCCAGCTTCTCGAAGTGTTCTTGGGAAGGGTTCGAGCCAATGGGTTTGAGTTCCCACCCTTGGGCGGTGATCGCTCTCCGAATGACGTCCACGCACGCACGTACCCAGCTCACCTGTTCCCATACCATATACAACGCATCGAAGTCCGATGGCTGGTCCAAGGCTTCCTCCTTAGCTGTTGGGTCCAGTGCTGTTATCTCCGTCATGTAACCTCTGGATTGCTTCTCCACCTCGTCCGCAATCACCTCTCTCAATCGTGCCCGTTTGATCCACATCAGTTCTTCCTCCCTCGTTCTGTCATTCGCTTTCCACTGAGTGAGTTCAGCTGGAAAGCCTTGCTCAACGCTGAAATCGTATCCATCACCTTGACGTTCCAATCCTTCCAATTACTGAGATGTCCTATTTTGAAATGATGAGGCCTGCAGAGCGTCACGAAGTTCTCTGGCTCACACGCCATGTCCGGATTCACGTGAACCGGGAGCTTGTGATGTACGTCCAGCTTGCGTCCGAAGAACGAAGACTTCAACCCGCATTGTCTACACACTGGGTGCTTCTTGCGGTGTTTGTTCTTCGCCTTTGTAACTTGGTATTCAGTTATTGGGTGAGCTATTGCTCTCAACAGTCTCAGGACTCTCATTGTGTCCTCCGTTTCCATTACGCTCTTTCATGAAATAGTATCCGACCACTGCGCTCATAAGTCCCAACAGCTGGCCCAAGAGGAGCATGAGGACTTCCAGCGGCAGTTCCGTTCGCTGTTTGTAGATAACCGCACAACAAGTGATCGTGAAGAGCATCGCCATCACAATGCTACCAACGGCCCAAAGGAACCGTCCACTCAATAGCTTCTTCACTGTACATTCTTTCATGGGTCTCCTCCTCCTGTTACAAATTGATCTCAATGATGTCCGGTTCAAGCTCTTGTTCCCGGGATACTTCGATGGCCATGTTCAAAGCATCCAGCAAGTCCCACGTACCTCCGGAAGGGAACGCAAGGAACTCGTCAATGAACTCGTGCTGGTCCTTCCGTATCCTGATCACACCCTGCTCGAACAACGGAGCAAGAGCCGTGATGCGCGCCACTTTGTCTCCCCGGGAAGGAAGAGAGACGATGGGAACCCGTCTTGCTTCCGGATCAATCCGAAGCCACTGTGGCAACGCTTCCTGGTACGCAACGGACTCGATGCCCACCATGTCAGGCCTATGGACCCGGAACCCGGACTTGATTGCCTCACACTGTTGGGGGAAGTCCAGGTGTTCATATCGGTAGTCCAGAAGGTACACGTCACCCTCCATGGGAACCCCAATGGTGACCAACGCGAAGAATGCCGCACCGTCCCGTTTCGAGATTGCCAAGTTAGTATCCTGGAAGATGCGCATTGTTGCTGGCGGTGTTTCGTAGAACACAAGCCAGTCGAACTTGAACCGCTGGCCTTGGAGCTTCGTTGGGTCATTGAGGTACTGACTGTTGTAGTACGCTTCACCCATATCAGCTCGAAGGTCCGCCAGCTTCTCCGCTGAGAACCGCTTCGGGAAAAGGACGTGGTGAACGCCATCGTCATCGGTCCATTCCGCTTTCAATTCTATCTTGCGCCACTTGGTGAACTTCTCCGGTTTCAAAATGTTCCCATACAGATCATCGAAGTGCCAACGGGTTCCGGTTACAATCTCCTGTCCATCCGGTTCGAGGATGGGCGTGAGCGTTTCGAGGAACCACCGCTCAATCTTGGAGCGTTGTGCCATGGTCTGAGAATTGCGAATGGATATGGGATCATCGATGAGGAGAAGGTCACAATGGCGACTGACGATTGTTCCAAGCGTTCCCGCCACGCCCACGGTTGGGTCCTTCGAGAGACGGTCAGACGGAACGGTGATGGCTGTCTCTGACCACTTGCTTGCTCCTTGGGAGAAGTGTGAGCCATACTCGTCTTGGAACCGCTGCGACTGGAGATGGGCTTTGATCTCCCGGAGGAAGCCTTTGGCGTTGTCCAGAATCTCGTTGATGATGAGTATCCTGACGGATGGGTCCTTGAGGATACGATGGATGGCGTACACAACGGTGATACACGTGCTTTTGAAATGGGAACGAGGAGCCAGGAACAACAGCTTGTCGTTCGTGAGGAGTTCGAGGAACCACCACACATGAAGCTCCGTCAATTGTTTGTAACCAAGTACATCCACAGCCAGGTGGACGATGTCGTTCAACTCTTGACGAAGCTCCGGTGTCAGCTCTGGTTTGGGAACCGGAGGAGTCACACGATGTGGGGCAATGGTTCTCACTACTCTCCTTTGCCTTCCAGCTTGGCAATCTGCGCTTCGAGTTCGCGTGCTTTGAAGACGTTGCCACCCTTGCGGAACGCATGAGCCTTCTTCTTCAGTTCCTCAACCTTGTCCGCTTTGACTTTCTTCTCTGGCATGGTTCTCCTCCTTCTTGTTTTTGTACTCGTTCAGTATGTCGAGGAAACGCGATGAAGGAACCAACTTCACCACGAGTTCCCCGGCACACAGCGGTTCCAACGAGTCCTCTCTGTGAGTCTCGCTGACGCCAATCAATGACTTGGGGTTCGTCTGGTTCAAGAGCTTCTCAAGACCAGGGAACGTCTGACACAACTGACATGCCTCATCCAGAGCCGTCTCAAGCTCTGAGTGATCCGTCCGGAGCTTCACGAAGGTGTGCGCCATTAGTCTCTCCTGTATCTTTCCCCAGATGCGGGCTGATCACAGCTTCTCACATCAGTTTCAGCCACTCTCGTTCCCGGTATCCTCACTGCCCCGTTCCTGTCCCCGGTCCCGGTATCGACTCTGCCTGCTTTGGGTGGCAGTCACCCCACTCCACCGGGAGGATGCGGATGCGTCCGTGCACGACCTCCAGAAGCCTGAACACTATGTCCCAAGTGACTCCGGAGTCTGTTGTGGCTCCCAGTCCGGGCTTCTCGTCTTCTTCGCAGCCGTGAACAGCTTTGGCCTCTGCTTCATATGCTGCGATCTGATCTGCTGAACGCAGGTCCAGGTCCAACAGGGCTGTCCGTCCCCGGGAACTGGCACAACCCGTCACGAGGACGAGCGCAACCAAGCTCACAAGCATTGTCATCCTCTTCATCATGTGTCTGTCTCCTTTTCTTTGACACGACCAGCCATCGCAAAGCCACTGTGGCTCCACGCATACAAGTGATTGAAAGAGAACCACACGTCAGCGTAGTCATCCCGCTCCTTGAGCAACGGCTTTTCCGAAACGTCCTTGTGACTGTCTTGGTTGTAGCACCAGTCCAGTACCACCCACTGGTTATCGGTCTCACGACAGTAACAACAATAGCCATGACCACCCTGAGGAGCGGTTGGAGACGGCTTCACCCATCCCGCTGAGACGCGCACCCGCCACGGAGCAATACCAGCGTTCAAAAGGAAGCTGGCAATCATGATGGCTCCGTCTTCGCAGTCACCCTGCTTCAGGATGTATGTCTCAGTAGGGAACAGCCAGAACTCTTCGACACCTTGAGCCTTCTCGTCACCAACGTACTTGAGATGGTCCACGACAAACTCCTGGATGTCCCGGGCCACGAGGTCTCCGGACCTTCCCAGCATAGGATTCGAGGTGCCCAAGAAGACATGCTGGTACAGAACCGTTTTCAGGATGGCGTCATCATGCCAGATGAAACGTCTGATGTCCCAGTCAACTCTCTTGATCCTCCCGGGAACGGGTCTGCCTTCATACAGAATATCCTGTTGTGGATGCTTCGCGTTCCAATAGGCTTCTGGGTCTTGTAACATCATTCAGCGTCTCCCAATGTTAACACAGCTGGTTCCATGTGAATCTTCCCCGGCTCCGTTCTGATGGTTATGGGGAGACCTCCGAACAATGCCACTGTCGGAGGGAGTTTGTCTTCAACACGCACCGTGTAGCCATGGAGTTCCTTACACTCGCCCACGGGTCCCAAATGCTCTTCAAGCTGCGTGAGAAGCTCCTGTGTCATGAGGAGTTCTTTGGCGTGGGTCTTGATGCCCAGTCCCTTCAATGTCGTTTCATTCCGCTCCATTGTCACTCTCCTTCGGTTTGTCCTCAATGGCGACCACGCCACGGATGGCATGGAGGAGTCCGCGCAGTGATTCAAACGTCTCCTCTGAAACGGCCAGGGCTGTACCAGCGGCTGTGAACCAAACCAGGTACATGATCTCCACTTGGTCTCTCCGTTCTTCCAACGCGATGTAGCTGAGAGGAAGAACGAACATTGCCCCGTTCGCTTGTAGGAACTGAACGAACTGGGAGTCAACGAACTCCTCATGCTCATTGTTCGGTTCTGGCGGCTTCTCCGGGACCTTGTGCTTGTACTCTTTCCCACCCAACGTCATTCCTGCTTCACTCATGTCGTCTCTCCTTCTTTGGTAGTGACCTCATCCAAACCTTCCAGCCAACTCAAGTCCTGTACCACGCAATGCTGTTCCATGATCTTCGTGTAGTTGGGAGCCGTGAGATGGACCCGCCAAATGATCTTCCAAACATCACAGCCATCTTCGTCCTTCTCGTGGAACTGGACGGTGCCACCTGCGATCATGACCCGTTTCGGAGGAAGGCCCAGAACCTCCTCGTGGTTCATCGCGTGCTGCGCTTCCATTACACGATCCAACGCGCCAGCTCTGCTATTGGTAACAGGCTCGACAAACAAGCGGACCTCGTGTTGCTCTTGCTGCTGCGTCTTGCCCCATCCCTGTACTTTGTCGTTCATGAGAACCATCCTCCAACTCTCCAGATAAACAATAACACTTCCGCTCGTGCCCAAACTATCCAACTGACCTTCCGGACTGACTTGTAGTAGAACTCTGCGTTGTTGCGCGTCTCCTCGTCCTCACTCGCAAGCATCTGGTCCAGCAGGAGCCAATCGCATTCCTGTCGCGTCATATTCGTTCCGTCATCCCATACATGACGTGAGCCATACGCATCGCAAGCGAAGTCATGAACCATGGACGGCTTGTCATCCGGGAGGTCTCTGTAAATCGTGTACCTGTCGTACTTGTAGCCCACGGGCACGGTGAAGCTCTTGCGCTCTCCCTTCTCTGTCCGTCCCGTCACAGTGTACGATCTTGGGTTGGTCCATTCCTTTCCTCGTTCGCTTGGAATGATCTCCCAATTACTCCTCGTGGTATCGGTCATGCTGGCTCCTTGATTTTGATCGTGATGATCTCTGGCTTGCGTCCAGCGGCTCTCGTCTCTTGCTTCCGCTTCTCCACATAGGCTTTCGCTTCATCCTTCTCCGGGTCCACATGCCACAGCTGGAAAATGTTGTGTCGTCTCGTTCCCACGTTCCATATGAGTGTCATCGGGTCATGCATCGTCTTTCCCTCCTTCGTTGGTAGGTGAATCGTTCAAAAGGATCAGCAACAGCTCGTCAATGGTCTGGATCTGGTACTTGTATTCCTCCAACCGCTCTGACGCTTTGCGATTATGGAAGTTCATCCCATTGATGTCCCGGAGGAGAGCGGTGCGCTGCTCCATGAGTCCCCGGACGGCTTCCACCCTGTCCAGTACGGACACTGAGACCTTCCCCACTTTGTCCACAGGCTCTAAATGCTGCGAGGTTTGGTGATCTCCTTCGGGTGGTAAGAGTATTGTGGCGAGAGCTTTGAGGACCGTCTGGCCGTCTTCCCTCAGCAGCTCGATGATGGTATCACGAAGGCACGCAAACGACATTCGGAATTCTCCCCATTCGTGGCACATCGTCCCGGGGAGCGGGTCTGTAAGCTCTTGGGTAACGGTCTGGTCTGTTCCCGGCTTCGCTGGGTCCACTCCACCGCCAGTGTAGTCTTCCGGGGATGGCGTCTTGTTCTTCTCCATTGTCCTCTCCTCCTTCTTGGTAGTGAGTATGGGCTTCTTCTCTTTGTCTGCGCGCCATCCCCAGATCCATTTCACCTGGGTGTCGATCTTCACGTTGGGCGTCATGAGCCACGTGTCCCATTCTCCGATGCAGATGCCGTGGCTGCGCAATTCGTCATCTGTGTACTCGAACTTCCCTCGTGCGGCTGAGCGCGCAGCAGGTCCCGTACTCCGTATGGTAGTGGGGTACACGGTCTGGTACTCGCTGAATGCCGCATACAACTTCATTACACAGGCTCCACTTCGGACGGTAACATGTCCATGAGCGCACCGAACAGGTTCAGTGCCACCTCTGCGTCCGGTCCGTGGAACGTGAGCACCGCTCCGTTGCGGTCTGTGATGACCAGCTCCTTGTTCTGGAACTGTTCTGTCAGCTCCAGCTTCATCCCGTCCTTCTCCACGCTCACGCTTCGCTTGATGTCGTCATTCATCGCTGTGCTCTCCTTCTGTTACTTGTTCTCTGCTTCAAAGTTCTTTCGTCCACGTGCTGACAACCGTCCGCCACCGCTGAATCCTTTTCGGGCTGCGCTTCCGGGTCTGCCGCAACGGATGTCTCCGCAATCGGCTCTCCCGGGTCTGCGTCCTGCGGCTGCAGTTCTTCCCGCTGTGAGCATCCCATCATTGCGATGGCCGATGCTGCGATGACGATTGCGATGCGCGTCATGCTGTCCTCCTGCATTGTGGTTTCCGTTTCCGTCCGAAAAAATATGCACTGTCATTCGGGCTGCGTCCTGTTATGAATTTCGGGACACACCCACGATCCTGCTGCTGCTGCAATTTCCGGGACAAAACCATGAACCA
>Ga0114918_10003581_pt1 | contig 13671 bp, 21 predicted proteins | sample LantaG_FD_87015 | JGI IMG/M metagenome (GOLD analysis project Ga0114918, IMG submission 87015) | Deep subsurface microbial communities from Baltic Sea to uncover new lineages of life (NeLLi) - Landsort_02402 metaG | ecosystem: Environmental > Aquatic > Marine > Oceanic > Sediment | place...
AAAAAAACAGGGACTTTATGTGTTAGTTGCCAAAATCCTTTTACTTTTTTAATAGGTAATTTATTTGTTGATTATTACAGACATAGATGGATATGGGAGAAAAACAAATGTGCCAATTTTATGGTAGCAAAAGCCCAACCAATGAAATACACAGAAGAAATTCTAGTATTTTCTAAAAGTGGCTATCAAAAAAGCTGGAATAATAACGGAAAACCAAAGAGTATTTATAACCCCCAGTTAGTGGAAGCTAATAAAAAAACAGAAGAAAGAAAGAAGCACCACTTTACAAAAAGAGAGCAAAGTAACACAGTAAAACAAATAAATAACAGAAAAGTTAGTACTTTATTAAAACCTGATTTAAAAAAACCAGACAAACTAAAGTACCCCGATGAAATTATTTTTTTTGATTTAGATAAAGAAAGAATACACCCAACGCAAAAGCCTGTTTTATTGTTTGAGCATCTTATTAAAACTTATACAAATGAAAGTATGACAGTTTTAGACTGTTTTGCGGGAAGTATGACAACCGCAATAGCTTGTCTGAATACTGATAGAAATTACATTTGCATTGAGCAAGAAGAAGAAATGTATAATAAAGCAAAAGACAGAATAAAAAAATGGCACGATGATAAAGCAAATAGGTTGTTTTAATTGTGCCTAACACCTGTGTATATGCAAGTAGAGATAAACACTATTAAGGAGATGAAATGAAAGATTTACAATATGCACAAGATTTAATTAAAACAAACGATCCCGCTGTCCGTGCTGGGTTTAATATGTTCATAATGGGATACGACAGCCCACAGCCAAGAGATTATTATGATTGTGGCGAAAGAATACAAGGCTATAATTATGCTAAAGAGATGGCTATGGATGGGAAAATTACATTTACACATAAATTTAGATGTAGCTGTGGCGGTTATCCTTTTCAATATGGAGGGTTTTGGGTGTGCAATGATTGTGGTGGAAAGGACGTAGATAAGCATTGGTGGAAAATTAAAGTGGAGAAAGATGGGAACGAATTTTGTTGTTATGGGATAGGTTTTATCAATCTTCAAGAATCTGATAATTATGCTTTTGGAGAAACATTTGACATCGCAATTAAAAACTATGGAAAATTAATGGCGAACTGTAACTAACTATACGGGAGAAATTGAGATGAAATTAACATTTAATAATTTGAAAGGGTAGGAGAATGAAATTAACTTCACAAGAATTAGCAAAGCGGTGTTATGACGCAGGGATAACTGTTAAAACAGATAAAGTATTTGGGTGGCGTGCTTCATTAGAAAAGAATGGTTGGGAAGAGGAATATCATCTATTAAGGTTAAACTATGAACCAGACGATTGGGACTTGCAAACAGATAGAAAAAATCATCCAGATCTACCCTGTGCATCTCTCGACGAATGGATGGATTGGTTTGATGAAAAATTACCGAAGCATATTGAAATAGATGGTGATAATATAAGATGTTATATTCCAGAAGCGTGTGAAAGCCTCTATGATTATGATGAGTTGTTTTTACAGACGATCCCTCACGAAAAGAAATATGCAAACGCTTGTGCTGAAATGGCGTTGTGGCTTGTAGAACAGGGGATAATAAAGATATGAGTATTATTAACCCCCCTTATCCTGAATCACCCATAAAAGACTACATCAATTCATTATCAAAATACGGTGGTCATATGAATGATTATCGAAGAGTAGAATATTACTGTCCTGTGTGTACAAGAAAGCATAGAATTATGAAGGATCGATCGGTGAGGTATCGAGAGACAAAAAAGAGATCGTCGGTAAATAACAAAGTTTGTGAAGAATGTAAATAATTGGGACGGCTTGATAATAGGTTAATTGAAATGCCTTGAGGTGGGCTGTCCCTGAAAATTAAGGAGAAATAATGGAAAAAATATACTGTGGATCAGCGAAGGTAGTAGAAACAAAGTTCGGGAAGGTTTTAAAACTCTCCTTGCGGGCAGAGGATGTTGAAAAACTACAAGAGAACCTAACTAACGATTGGGTGAATGTGTGGGTAAATAAACGAAAAGAAGCTTCAGAATCAGGCTTTACTCATTATCTGACAGTAGATACGTGGGAAAATAAGCCAGCGAATAGAACAGAAGAACCATCGTCAGACGATGAATCAGAAGAATTGCCGTTCTAATGAAAATAAAAGAGCTAACAATCCTCGAAGAACTCGATATTGTTGTGACAGACGACGAATTAGATCGGTTCATAGAAAAATACAGAGGCGTTCCGGTCGCCGAGAGGGTATTCAAATTTGCCTGTCGAGAAAAACGCATACGGATACTTAAAGAGCTAACCAAGCGATTGATGAACGAACCAGTTGAATGAATATAAATTATTTAAGGAAAAATGATGTCAAATTGTTTAGTTTGTCCTAATTGTGGAGATCTAATGCCGTTGATTGATTGCGAAAAAACCACTTATTGTGATAACTGCAAAAAAGATTGGAAATATGACGATGAGTCTAATTTGGAAGAGGTTGAAGAAAACGATGATATTTATTTGGACCGTTAATGTTTGACTTTCTTAACCACACGAAGGTAAGAGACTTTGAGATCCGCGCAATAGCAAAGGGTATGTTAATGACCAACACACCACATGAGGAGATAATTTCTAAATTAATGAAAGAGTACAGCCTGGGGTATCATTCAGTTAAGAAGATACTAAAGGGGATGTTAAAATAAAAAGGAGAATAAAATGGGAGTCATCCCGTTTATAGCAATGGAGCATGATGAAAAAATAATTGAGGTAACGCCTGCATACTCAAATGTTGCCGATAAGGATAAACTTGAAATATTAACAACTCTTGCAGGGTGGGTAACGAAAGAGATTATCGCCTGTCAGATGAGATTAGTGGAGGTTAAATAAAAATAATTATCCAATATTTAACACTTGGAATTTCGTAAACTTATCCAAGGATGGCTAAAAAACAACCAAAAATAACCGTCATAGAGCGGGATATTTCTGATTTGATATTCGCAGAATACAATCCCCGTCAGATGACAGCAGACCAAAAACAGCACTTAACCGACTCAATGAAACGATTCGGTTTTGTCGATCCTATCATAATAAACACCCATGAAAAACGATCTAACGTAATCATCGGTGGACACCAACGGGTTCGGATAGCAAAAGAACTCGGTATTACATCTATCCCATGTGTAGAATTGTCACTGGATATTAACGAGGAAAAAGAGTTAAACATCCGGCTAAACAAAAACACAGGTGAATGGGACTTTGACGCTCTGGCTAATTACTTCGAGGTTTCAGACCTGATAGAGTGGGGATTTGATGAGAAGGAACTAAATTTCGACGTTGAAGCACAAGAAGGTCTAACCGACGATGACGCTATCCCAGAAGTGGTCGAGCCGATTACTAAGTTGGGTGACCTTTGGCTACTTGGTAACCACAGACTGCTTTGTGGTGATGCGACAATTTCAACTGATGTTGATAGGCTGATGAATGGGGAAAAGGCTGATATGGTCTTTACTGACCCGCCTTATAATATTGGATTCCAAGGTACTATGGGTGATACAACCATTGACGGTAAAAAGGTTGGAATGAAAGATGGTTATATTCCACCTAATTCAATATATGAAGATATTAAAAACGACAAGAAAACCAAAGAAGAGTTTAAGCTGTTCATTGATAGTGCGCTTGATAGAATAAAAGAAAATGTGACTGGTGGTTGGTATATCTGTTTTGCTTCTACAACTATTGATGAATTATTAATACCATTAGTTGAAAAGGATATGAGATGGAAAAGCCTTATTGTCTGGAATAAAAACCAATCACCAATGGGCGGAGGTCATTTCAAAAAGAAGTATGAACCAATAGCGTATGGTTATTTTGATAATAACTTTTATGGTAAGGAGTATTCAGAGGACGATGTATGGGATATAGACAGAACAAGAAAGAACGACCTACACCCAACAATGAAGCCTATACCGTTAATTGAAAAGGCTATTGGGTATTCATCAAAGAAAAATGGCAAGGTCTTAGATTTGTTTCTTGGCTCTGGCTCAACTCTAATAGCATCAGAGAAAAAGAACCGCAAATGCTATGGAATGGAGATTGACCCTATTTACTGTGATGTTATTATAAAGCGATGGGAAGATTACACTGGAAAGAAAGCGGAGCTATATGCCGTCGCAGAAGGATGATACCGGTGTTAAGCAGAAGAAAAACACCGGAAGGTCAAACCTTAAACAGGCATGGAAACCCGGTAAGTCTGGAAACCCTAAAGGTAGACCTCCATCAGTTGAACTCATCCCTGAATTACTACGTGAGATTGCTAAAGAGCCGGGTACAAGTGATGGGAAGCAAACAAAGATCGAAGTTGTATTGAGGATGGTGTTCAAATACGCCATAGCCGGGAAGCCTTGGGCTGTTCAGTTCATTGCTGATCGTATGGAGGGTAAAGTCAAAGAGAACACAGAGGTTATGCCTACTGATTTAAAAGACCTTGCAGAAGCATTAAAGACACGCTGTGTACAACGAAAGTAAATTACCAGTAACCCTAATTGACTTAACACAGATACAATGGGATTATCTGCATGATGACGCGCATCGATTTTTAGTGATTACTTCAAGCCGACGATCACGTAAAACATTAATCGGGAAACGCAAGCTATTAGGTCACGCATTAGAGACACCCGGGAAGTATTTTTATGGTGCACCTACACACCAACAGGCGAAGAAGATTTTTTGGAATGACCTAAAGCGAGATACTCATTACTTCAGAACGGCGAAATCAGAAACAGAGCTATTCGTTACGCTCACTAACGGATCCGAAATACACGTTATCGGCCTCGATAAAGCCGAACGGATAGAAGGAACCCCTTGGAATGGTTGCCACATTACCGAGTTCCCGAATCTTAAAGAGGGTGCATGGCAAGAGCACATTCGCCCGGTACTGGCAGACACTAATGGATTCGCCATATTAGACGGTGTCCCTGAAGGAATGAACCATTTTTACGATAGAGCCTTATACGCATGTGGTGGGGCTATCCCGGAGTCAGAAGAGATAACCGGCTCCATAGGTACTAATCCGGATGATAAGGATTGGGTCTATTATCATTGGTTTTCGTCTGATGTTCTACCGGCAGCGGAGATTGAAGCTGCTCGTATGGAGATGGATGAACGTACATTTAATCAAGAGTTCAAAGGTCAATTTGTATCATACGCAGGATTGGCTTATTACGCATGGGGAAAGCATAATTTTAACAATGAGCTTGTTTATGATCCGAATCAGGGAATTCATATCGGTATGGATTTTAACGTTGACCCGATGACAGCTACGTTTAACCATGTTATGGGAACGAATGTAAACCAATTTGGAGAGGCGTATTTACGGAATTCAAACACATACCAAATGTGTGATCATATCTGTGAGCAGTTCCCGAATGTAGACCCGTCAGAGATAACGATTTATCCGGATTCAACTGGTAGGGCGAGGGAGTCAAACGCTACTGAAACAGACATAAAGATATTAAGAAACAAAAGATTTAAAGTACTGGCACGACCTACTAATCCACGTCAGAAAGATAGAATGAATAATGTCAACTCACGAATGATGTCAGGTGGTGAGCCTCATTATTTTATCAATCCAAAGTTATGCCCTGAAACCGTGAATGGATGGAATAGGGTTGAGAGTACTAAAGATGGACGCTTCAATCCGAAGCAAGAAGGTATCGGTATCCTCGATATCACCGCAGCAGCGGGTTATTTAATAAGTTATTTATTTCCTATTGCAGGTGAAAGTTGGGGATCATATGAGCGATAATATTCAAGAGTTAAAACAGGCAAAGCTACGATGGGATGAATTACAACGGTTGGAATGGTTCAAAGCTCGACAGATGGCAATTAATTATCTACATGCGATCACCGAGGACTACACAAAAAAGTATTTCAAGGCGAAGATCATTAAGAAAGTCCCTATCGCGAATGTAAACATCACAAAGCGTATCATTGATCGGATATCTTTAGTGTTTATGATTCCACCTATCCGGACGGTAGCAGATGGCAAAGATCGTAAGCTCCTTGATAACAAATATTTCAGAGGGATTAATACCAAGATGCAACGAGTAGAGAAGCTCGTAAATCTGATTGAACTCGAGGTTATACATCCAATAGCCAAAGACGGTAAGATCGAATATGAGTTGATCACTAAATTTGTACCGATCTATGATGATGATCCGCTTGTCCCCGTAGGAATTACCTACCCATTGAATGATCCGCTGAACAACATGACTACGGAGATGTGGGCGTATTGTGACGAGGAAACTACGTTTAAATATAATTTTAAATCTAACCTTCAAGAGAAGATCGACCAGAGAGATCATAAGTACGGATTACTTCCATTCCATTTCGCATTCAAAGAAGGCGTGCCGGAAGAAAGATTCTTAAACGTCGATATCGATTGGGAGTTGATTACTACTAATTTAGAATTAAACATGATAGAAACCAGCAGAAACGCCAACATACAATTTCAATCATTTGGTTGGATGTGGGCCACTGGTTACAATATGCCAAAAGACTTAACTATCGGGCCTGAAGTAATCACTAAAGTCGGTGAAGGTGGTTCGATGGGCGTATTAAGTCCACCCGACACAGCTCAATCGGTTGAGACTTCTATCAATGGTAAATACAAACGATTAGCACAAAACAAACACTTATCAGTTCAATTTGTGGATGGGACTACAGCAGAGTCAGGTGTTGCTATTCGATTACGTAACCAAGAATTACAAGATGAGCGGTCTGGTGACGTGGTTGTTTGGAGACAGGTAGAAGAACATCTATTTGAGATTAACAAAGCTGTTGCCAGAGAAGATTTAAAGAAAAACATAGGCGAGGACTTCCAAGTCGATTTCAACGAGACACAGGAAATATTAAGCACAGTCGAACAGGACGCACACGACGCTAACGATATAAAATTAGGGCTGATTGATAACGCTGATATCTTGATGAGACGCGACCCTGATAAGTTCCCCGATAGAGAAGCAGCAATCGCACATTTAGCATTACGTGGGTTCAAAGATCCTGATATTACTAATCAGACAGTTGCCGGTGGGCTGTTAGACGTTTTAAATAAACCCGTACCCACCCCGTGAGCGATGTTAACTAACTGCAATAATAGAATGAGTTATAAGTATAAGCATTTAGAGGTATGCAGTGAGTAAAATTGCTGCCGTAGCTCAATTGGTAGAGCAATTGATTTGTAATCAGTGGGTTGAGGGTTCGAGTCCTTCTGGCAGCTCATAAATGGATGAAATAACTAAAATATTACAACAGATGCAGGAACGGTTGATCTCAATCTTCATGGAGATTAATGGCACAACTGATGAAGTCATTCAGGTAATCAGTCGATTAGACTTGACGGATATAATCAACGAGAACAAACAAGCCGTTACAAGCGCATTGAGAGCCGGATACGAGGCTGAATTATTAAAGGTGGCTGGGATTACCGGTACAGTGACAGAGGAAGTTCTGCAAGCATTTGTAGATGTTCAATCTGCAACTTTCTTTTCATATGTTGATGATATGGCTGCGAGTGTACGGGCTGAAACAATTACAGGAATATTGACAGGCGTGGGGTCACGTAACATCGGATTAGCTGTGGCTGGTAAGGCTATTTCACCGGCACAGATGGAGACTTTGATTAATACGTCATTGAATACCTTTTCTGCTCAAGTTAACGCTACAATTGGACAGTTCGTACCTGAAGCTAAATATGTTTATATCGGGCCGATAGATGGAAAGACCCGGGACATCTGTTTACAATTTGCATCACTACCCCCAATGACAATGGATGAAATCAATTCACGGTGGCCTGGGGCGTTTGTTGATAGGGGTGGATTTAACTGTAGACATCAGTGGATGCGTGTAGAATCAACAAATCTTGTGAGTGATCAGACAAGAGTAAACCAGTTCATTGATGACAGGGGTGACAAATTCAAACCAGTTACATTATTAGAAACCTTAAAGGAGAAAGCAGCATGAAGGATAACGGATCTGAAATACTTGACAGGGCAATCGAACAGGCAAAGGCTCCGGGTGAGGACGCTTTTGATGAATTACTCGAATTTGCAAATACACTCAAATCAAAACAACAGCCACTACCGCCAGCGTTTGATGAAATAAGAGGAAGATGTTTTTGGGAGTTAATTTAAATGCTTGACCGAGCCTTCTGGGTAACTATTGGTGATAAGATTAGGAAACAGTGGGAAAAGTGGACATTCATTGATGGGAAGGATGTCTACGGTAAGAAGTTCGGTAAGTATTCAACATCATATTCAAAAGCTAAAAAGTCAGGCGGTTTAAAACGCCAAGCTACTCAATACAAGAATACAAGGCTCCCGATCCTCACGAGTGACCTACGGGATGATCTAAAGGTGGTTGGTACGACGAATGACAGCGTACAAGTAGGCTGGGTAGGGTTCGGTGATCGCATAGAACATCTCGCTTCAATGGGTAGGGTGATATCAGAAGACAAACAATTAATCCCCAAACCGATTGATGACATGTTCAATGAATTCGTATCGAAGGAAATTGACAAGAAATTGGGGCCAGATGAGACGAAGATAATTCGTGTATAAAAATAATTATCCAAATTAATGTTGGATAGTTGAATTATATTTAAACCAGAAATGAGGAATCAATGAAGATTAATGACCTTACAGCGAAGATTCGCACAGTACTCGGCGACGAGGAAGTTGCCAAGATTACAACCACCTTAAAAGATATTGAGGATGGTGTTTCAAAACTTTCTTACGATTTGAAAGAGGCAAACGATGACCTACACAGGGTTAATCACGAGTCTAAAACACGTAAGGAAACGCTCCGTGAAAAAGACGAATTAATTGAAACGCAGAAGGAAGAGATCGAGACGCTTAAAACAAAAGTGGACGATCCGGCAGTCAAGAAAGAACTGGAGAGCCTTCGAGCGAATGAAGCCACCCGTTTAAAAGCTCAACGTGTAACATGGGTAAGTGAGATTGACAAACTGAAAGACCATGCCGATTATGAAAAATTAAAAGGCAAATTCACGATTGAGGAAAAATGGGAGGATGTATCAGATGAGATTATCGGTGCAAATATGTCAAAACTAACGGAATATTAGGAGCTTGGCTTCTTTGCCGATCCGAAGGGTGCTAATCAACAGCGTGCTGGCGGAGACAGGAAAGAGACTAAAGACGAATTTGACAAGTTTAATAATTAGAGGTTATTATGGCTAATTCCACACTGCGAAAAGTTATAACCGCATTTGGTGTACAAGGTGAGGCTGCAATAGATCAACTGACGAAAGAGTCGGGGATTTTGCAGACTGCCGAAGCGATACCAGCGAATAAAAACATCTCGCACACTTATAAACGAGTAGACGCTTTGCCTGCGTTTGCTTTTTCTGCAATAGGCACAGGACAGGCCGACGTTACTGTGAATAGCAATATTTATCAGTCCGATCTAAAAGTCCTACGAGCAATCCAATCAGAACAGACAGACGTTGTAGATTCTTATCCCGGTGGAGCTGCACAGTTCTTCAGGGACGACATGCCAGCGTTTAACGAAGGCTACGGACAGGCTGCTTCCGATAATATCATATACGGTATCAACTCCACATTCGGCGATGCAGCTGGTATCAAAGGATTGTGGTACTATGTAAACGCTTACATAAACTACATCCGATGTACAGGTACATCTGGGTCAACCACTTCTATCTTCGCGGTCAAATATAGACCGGGTAAAAATGGTTGCGGTATTCTGTATAATCCACAGGTTGCAAGCTCGCAAGGGTTGATGAAAACAATTGTCATGAATAACGGGCAACCGATCCTTGAGGTGACGAATACCACTACCGGAGCAAAGAAACCTGTTTATCAGGTAATCTATGAATCCTATCTTGGTTTCTTGTCAACTTCATCTTATGATGTAGCTGCAATAACACGAATACAGGACGATACCAGTGATCGACCGACCGCCGTTCAAATGGATGAGGTTATCGATAAGGTACGTGGCAACTCTTCAAATACGGTCTTGTATATGAATAGAACCGCTTATCGTATGGTAAGGATGCTCAAGAACACTGCGTTACAGATGGTTCCAACAGACCTTGCTTACAGCTCATTGATTGCTACTTGGAACGGTGTCCCTATTGTGATTGATGATAACATCGTTAACACTGAATCAACAGCGTTAGATACTTAAGGAGTATATAAAATGGCTAACTACGGAAAACAAGTAATAACACAACTGGCAACTGCCATGACGCTCCCTAACGCAACCACTAAAGACACTACGGCGATGGCTTTCGTCGGTGGGTCTACAAACGGTGCTCTGGCATTGAGCGTATATGCTGTAACTGCTTTTGCTGTCGCCACCGGGCAGACGTTCTCTATTGAATTACAGAGCTATTCTGCTGACACAGCTGCATCTGCAATACCTCCTTTTAGTACGGCTAACACCGGCCTGACTGGAACTGCTGAAAGCGATGCTCACTATTATGTGATGCACAAAACTGCTGCTGATGGCGCAATAGCTATTTCTGCGGGTTCATTGATTACTCAATGTATTATTCCACAGGAGCTGTTGGACAAATTAGCTCATGACTGGGTACAGTTGACGTTCCTAACAGATGAAGATCTGTCTGCGCAGACAGTAGACGTTATTCTTCATCCATTGTTCTAAACTGAAACGGGGCGGGTTAACGCTCGCCCCAATTCCAAGGAGACAAAGTGATAAAAGATCATGATTATATTCAAATAACAGACGGTGACGGGAATTACGGAAAGATTGTTAAGATGTCTGATATGAAAGGATATTTTACAGAGAAGACAGAAGTAAAAATTGTAAAAAAGGTTAAAGAAACCAAACCAAAGAATTCAAAGATAGAAAAGCCCGTTCTCGTAGTAGACAAGGGTTAGTTTTTTAAATATCCGGTAGGGTCGTATCGCCCCGCACTCCGGTTAAAAGAAAGGATACAAGATGGCAGTTTATAAAAAAGACGCAAAGGGATCGCACGTTTCGTTAGGCTCTTTCTCGCACACATCTTACCAAGTAGATACCGCTCTTGATATTTCAAGTGCTGTTCACGCATATAAATTATTAGACGACAACACCGATTTCATCCAATTCGATTCTGACTCACCTGTTCGGATACACTTCGATAATTCTGCAACGGACACAATCACAACTAACAACTTACGCTATCCTGATAATACCGTTGTAACGGAAGCTGTGCCAAGTGCATTAAAACCAAACGTTTATGTACACTTTAAGCAGATTACTTCTGTTGCTGCAAAATCACTTCGATTAGTTGAGCGTTAAATGTTCGGTGGGTTAAGTAACCTATTGGGATTTAAGGGTCGAAGATTAGACCCTAACGCTGGCGCGTTGACTATCGCTGGTGGTCGCGCTATGGGGTTTGGGATAGGTGGCAAACCTATTGATGAAATATTGACACCCCTAACTGATGTCGATCCCGTAAATGAAGAGATGACCGTCGCTGATGGTTACGCTTTATTCGCTGGTGGAACTGATGATATCCTTATTGCTGATGGTGATCATCTCGATGCTACTGATTTGGGAGCCGGTGCGATGTGGAATATTTGGGTACAGCCTGACGCGTTGGGATCTATTTTTCCTGCTATGTGGAAAGACGGCGAATACAAATTAGAAATGAACGCCTCTAATAAGTTTGCTTTTTATGTGTACGATGCAGAGGGTGATTACGTTGGCATGGTGATGGATACCGCTATTACGAATCCGGCCTTGTGGTACAATATCCAAGCGTTTTGGGATGGTTCCGCAATTACAATGCAGACTTATTCACAGACAACCGGGATAGTAACCGCTGCAACCGCAGACGATTCAGGCGTGTTCGGTACATGGACGGCTAACGCAAATGATCTTTATATCGGTAAAGAGAACGCTAATTTCGCTGCTGGTAAGATGAGGGGTGCTGTAATTCTATCGGAAGATGTGAACTTATTAGGCAGACCCACCACGCTTAAAAGCGTGGTACGTGCTTATTCAGGTATTAACAACTCGTTACCTTCATTCAATAATTTTTATACTTATTACAATTTAGCTGCGCCTACGAGTGTTTCTTTGTGGGCTTCCCTCCAATTAGATGCAGTCGATGATTCCGGCCTTAACACATTGGTATTAGAATGACCACAACGATCACATCAGGTAAAATAGCCACTACTGGCGAACGGCCTACACGTAAAGGCAACCCAATTATCTATGCGTCTGGTAGGGCTGCAAGATTTAACGGGACTAACGCCAGGGTTTCATGTGGCGATGTCTCAAATAGCAAGAATATAAAAACTATCGTTTTTCATGTGAGATTTCCCAATACTGTTACTGCTACACTCGAAAGAATAATTGACACGGGTAACGGAGGGATAGCAGGCTCTAACGCAGGGATAGCAGATACCATTTCAGGTACATGGCGGACTTATATAAACGCATTAGAACAAACTTACGTAGGTCAATCTGATTGGTTTGTGGTTCATATGACAAACGCTGTAGGTGTAGATGCGAACGCTGTATTTTTGGCGAACGAAGGAGCTAATTACGGTGAAGTTGATTTATGTAACGTGCAATTCTGGAACGCTTTATTTACGGAACAAGACATCGCGAATACGACAGCTTTCCCTGAACGATTAGCGACCTCTTTTAATTCATGTGCCTTTGCTTTAACCACTACAACTTTAAGAGCATGGTATCCAATGATTGAAGGGTCGGGGAATGATATTTTTGATTACTCTGGTAATGCGACAGATGGAACCGCTGCAAATCATACTTGGCTTACAGGTCTTGAGAACGTTCCTCAAACGATGTTGATGGGTTTATGTACTACCGCAGGTGTTTTGCGCCGAGAAGACCCAACAGACGGCTCTGTGGACATTGCGGGGAATGCTTTAGATTTACTCCCGGGTGGGTTTAACTGTTTAGGGGATGGTCAATTTAGACAAGGTGATATCGGCTCGATCAGATCCGCTACTGTTGTGATAATGCCAGATTCAACCACTGAAAATATAATGGACTATGATGACGGGGTTCATGCTTTGGGATTAGTTGCCGGTGTTGCTACAGATTGGAGCGTGTTGGCAGAAGATGGTTCGACTGTTTTTTGTACTGATACGGGTGTTGCAGAAGATGGATCATCTATAACTATTTCAGAACAAGGCATGACGGAAGCTGGGACTTTGACTCCTGTTGGATGGGTTGCTGAAACAATCACGGTAAATGGGGTTGAATCTGTAACTGTTGTGGCAAATAAGAAGCAGGTAATTGGGATTAGTTCTGCTACGGCTTTCGATGCTACTGCGGTAGAAAATTTCATTGCATACCAAGGGAAAATTTACAGACATCTTACTTATTCGGATGAGCACACAGAAGCCCGAACCATCCGTAATTACAGGGCGTTAATTTGAGGTTATAATGGCTATAAGAAATATACTTGCACTAAATACTACTCTTTCACGATGGGAAACCCAACAGGGATCAGATACTCTACAGATCAGGGGTGATGCAGCTCCTGTTTTTCAGGTTGTTAACACTTCTGAAGTATCGGCCTTTTCAGTTGATACGGTTGCGATGCTCGTTACGGTCCCTGCGATTGCTATCTCCGGTGCGCTACC
>Ga0114918_10003582_pt1 | contig 13670 bp, 15 predicted proteins | sample LantaG_FD_87015 | JGI IMG/M metagenome (GOLD analysis project Ga0114918, IMG submission 87015) | Deep subsurface microbial communities from Baltic Sea to uncover new lineages of life (NeLLi) - Landsort_02402 metaG | ecosystem: Environmental > Aquatic > Marine > Oceanic > Sediment | place...
AGGATGAAGACGAGGATGAATGAGAAGTTAGAAAAAGTTGGTACCTGGATAAGTCATAATGTAAAATTAGTTATGTTTTTTGTTGCGTCTTTGTTATTTGTAGTTTTTGTACTTTGGTGGGGATATCGAAACAAACAAATAAACAGCATGAGAAATCAGATTGCAGTTCTGGAATCTAAACTAAAATTAGAAAAATTAGCAATGAAATACAATGTTAATGTTTCTGAGATAAACTCTGTAGCTTTACAAGAAAAAGAGGTTGAAAAAGCGATAGCTAAGATTAAATCTGAACTAGCTGTAACGTTAAGCTCATCTATGTCGGTGGAGGAAATATCAGCAAAGTTCAAGGAAATAGGGGTTAGAGTAGATGAGAGCTAAGATCTTGTGCATTTTTTTGGTTGTATTTGTGTTTGGGGCTATTAGCCGTGCTGATCCAATTCCACCACCTGCTGATGAAGACATTCGAGCTATAACGATTGACGGCAAAGATTTTGTGGCGTTTGATCGATTATCCGCATTGTTTATATTAGACCTGCGTATAAAGTACCCCAAGCTGTTACTGCAATTAAAAGATCAGGATACACTAATCAAGTTGAAAGATACAAGAATAATATTGTTAGAAAAGAATATTGTAAACATGTCAGATCAAAAAGATGTATTATTTGAACAAGTTAAAGGTTTAACCCAAGAATTAGATAATCGATCTGCTTGGTATAAAAGTCCTTATTTGTGGTTTTCTGTGGGGGTTGTCCTCGGAATAACTACGACTGTTTTGGTCGTGTATGGGGTATCGTGATGAAGGGTGTTCTACTGGCTGGTGGTAGCGGATCAAGACTTGGTCATTTAACAAAAATTACCAACAAACACCTCTTGCCTGTCGGAAAGTACCCGATGATTCACCATCCTCTTATGAAATTAGTAGAAGCTGGAATTAAAGAAATTTTAGTAGTCACTGGTTGCGAGCATATCGGAAGCATTGTAGGGTATCTCGGTTCTGGAAGTGAGTTTGATTGTAATATTACTTATAAGATTCAGGATAATGCTGGTGGTATTGCTGAAGCTTTGTATTTAGCAAAAGATTTTGCTGGTACTGAAGATCTGTGTGTTTTGCTTGGAGATAACATATTCACGGAATCGCTAGTATATCCCATGCTTACTTTTATTGAACGAAAAGAGGTATGTGATGCGCTGATTGTTTTGTATGGTCTTGGGAAGTCTAAGGCATATAAACAACGGTTTGGGGTAGCTTTTATGAACTCCGTGGGGACTTCAGTAGAAACACTTATAGAAAAACCTTCTATGCTGCGTTTGGAAGAATTGTCAAGCAGAGTATCTGGGGTAGTTACTGGTATTTATTTTTATGATTCATCTGTTTTTGAAAAAATTGAACAACTTAATTATTCTGATAGAGGTGAATTGGAAATTACTGATGTTAATAACTTATATTTGCAAGGTGGAAAGTTACGTGCTTACGATATTAATGGTGAATGGACTGACGCTGGAACCTTCGAATCCTACCACAAAGCAAACCTGCTTTTAAATCAATAACTAAATTATTACTATATGTTGTAGTATCATATCTGTATGTACGTATTCAGAAAACGATCAAAGATTAAGCAACAGTTAGCGGCAAAGAAAGCACGGGAGATTAATAAAAAACTGTGCCCAGGTTGCTCAACTGAACTTACTTTCGTTGAAGCTACTAGTGACAGAGACACTTTCTTATGTTCTAAATGTGATAATATAATATCTTTTGGAAAATTTATTGATCATCTTCAAAAGCAAACTAATGATAAAAAGCTGAACCTAATCACTATTCGAGAACGTCCTGCAGAGCAGCCTGAACATACTCCTCAATCTGTGGAGAATTCTAATAAAAGCATAGATACTGTCCGTGATGCCATGGAGCATCTATCTGTAATCTCCTTCTCGTATCGGGGGAGTAAGGGTGGGGCACCTACAAGCAGATCCGTTGAGCCTTATAAACTAACTTCTAACTCCACAGGAGAAATTATACTGTATGCCTATGACCTTGAAGCGGGGAGTATTCGTATCTTCAAGTTGCGTAATAGTGCTGATATGCAGAAAACTGAATATACGTTTAAACCCCGGTGGGATGTTGTAGATAAATTAAAAAAGAAAGAAAAAAATGTCTAAAGAAGAATCCGATGGTATTTTTTCAGGGATAGATGGATTACTCTCAGGTAATCTAAAAGTACAGCCTAGAAGTAGTGGGCGTGTTCAATTAGAGAAAGCACCTAATCAACTTGTCTTTATTGAGGCTCCCAGGTTTTTAGATGGTCCTGCACTCCATTACCCACAGTATTATATTGTGCGGGATTTCTTTGAATTACTATGCCCTCTGTGCAATGATATGGAGCGTATTTACACAGATGACGATATTCCACGAGAAGACCAAATATTACTTGAATATGATAAATGCCCGAATTGTGGGTTTGATCGTGCAAAAAATCAAGAGATATTTAAAAACTATAATGAGATGATCGGCGTGGTCGGTATGCGTGGCGGAAAGTCTGTATTGGTAGCGTGCATGTCCGCAGCTATCCTACATGAACTTCTTTGTGTGGATCGTTTGCAGGAGAGGATGGGGTTAGTCCGTACACAAGAGATCGACGGAGCTTTTGTTGCGGCTTCCGGTGAGCAAGCAAGTGAAACCATTTATGGCAACTTCCGTGGGTTTTATGATGCGTCACCTTGGTTTCAGGAGTACAAGAACAAATTGATGGACATTGAGTTACTGGATCCATCCCTACGGCGGGAGCAATTATACTGGCAGACGGAAAATAGTATACATTTCAAGGACAAACATATCAGGTTGAAGTCACTTACATCTAACTCGGGGTCAATTGCTGGTAAGACACGTATCTTCTCAGTTATGGATGAGCTTAGTCGTATGGACGCTGGTGAGAGTAAACGGTCTGCCACAGAGGTTTACCGCGTGCTGAAGCGTTCCTTGGTCACTATTCGTGCCGCAGTAGAGCGCCTGCGTAAGAACGGCATATACGGCATCCCTGACGCTCGTATGTTTTGTATCAGTTCTCCCCTGTTTGATGATGACAAGGCGATGTCGCTTCTTAAAGATGCTGAAAAAAATGATAAAATGTTTTCATTTCATAAGGCTACGTGGGATTTCAATCCAGATATCACGCAGGAGGATTTAGCTGAGGAGTTTGCATCCGACCCTTTGGGTGCTGAACGTGATTATGGTGCCAACCCTCCAGGGGCTGAGAATCCGTTTATTAAGAACCCTGCTATTATAGATTTATGTATAGATAAACAGCGTAAGTCAATATTTACGTTGTCTGAAACATTTTTTAAAGAACAAGTTCAAGATCATGTGTTTAGTTATGTTAAGCCGAATATATTAGATGTGAAATACAGTAACCTTGCAGAATATGTTGTTCATTGTGATCCTGGTCAAAAAAGTGATAGTTTTTGCTTAGCTATTGGGCACTTGGGTGATGGTGATGTAGCTGTTATTGACGGTGCTATTGAATGTCGTCCTATTTCAAAAAACAATAGACAAGGGGCAGATCCCTGTGAAGTGTACTTCCCAGTCATGGTAGAGCTTATTCTAGATTTGGCTAAGAAGCTTACTATCAAATATGTGTCCTATGATCGCTGGAATTCGACAGATCAGATACAAAGACTAAGAACTGCTAACATACTTGCTTTTCAGAAAAACTTCTCAAGGGATGACCATGTTATGCTTTTGAATTCTATGACTGAAAGGAAGATCAGTTTTCCAGCAGTAGAAGATAATATTGGAGATCCTTATATTCGAAGAAATATGCCTTGTGCCAAGGCTCTCAAGGAATTACGGAAGTTGAATGATACAGGTATTAAGGTGGATCACCCTGTTGGTGGTCACAATGATATGATTCAATGCTACCTGGGTATTCACAGATTATTGTTGCATTCGGATGAAGTTATAAATCCCCACGAGATACGCGCAGCACAAAAGGGTAGATCAATGCTTACTAAACGCGGAACTGTTGGACGATTCATTAGAACCAAGCCTAAGGGTTTTGGATTACAGTAGTTTAATTTTCTCTTTGTTTTTGTTATAGTATGTACGAGTAGAAAGGAGATATACCATGTATAAGATTTTAAACTGCAGTTCTCAAGTGATCCCTCTTACATTAGAGGTTGGTAGTATTGTTATGCGTCCCGGCCAGTCTTTTGACTTAGAGGACCATTGCTCACGGGAGTTCATCGCTAATAGTGCTGAGCTTGAGAGTTTTAGGCGTGCTGGCGTATTGGCTGTTGTTCATGATTCCGAGGTTACTCTGAGCAAACCTATGATTAAGTCTCCGTTTCAAGTGCAGAATACAGCGGGGGTACCATCGATTCATTCTCGCGTGCATTCATCATTAACTAGGAAAGTTCCTACGGGTGTTACAGAAGCCCCTGTAAAGCACGCGGCTCCGCCTGTTATTGCTGTTAGCCTACCAGCACCTAAAAAGACTATCAAGCCTGTAATTATTGATTTAGAGAAGATCCCAGACCATGTGTGGGATGAACCCGTGGTGGAAGTTCCTGATGTAGTTGTCAAAGAGGAATCCGTTGAAGATGTTGCAAGTGTTGAAGAACCTGTTGAAGAACCTGTTGAAGAACCTGTTGAAGAACCTGTTGTTGAAGAACCTGTTGTTGAAGAACCTGTTGTTGAAGAACCTGTTGTGCGTAAAAAACGTAAGTATACCAAGCGTAAAAAAGAGATAAGCAACGATAAAGATGAGGAAGATACCGAGGAATAGTGCCATGAATTCAAAAAGCAGCGGCTATCGATTTGTTGTAACTGTATTTGACTGTAAGCATGCATCTGGGCAAAAAATTACCGAGGAAGAATATATAGCTGTTATCGGTAATAATAAGTATAATTTAAGCCCAGAAGAACTAAGTGGTCTATCTACTTATCTTATAAACAACGATATGATTGCACCTAAGGCGGTTGGTCCACAGTATCGCCAGGACGTTTTGCGACAGGTGCAGAACCCTAATCATACCAATGTTAAGGATACTAAAAATTATACGCATGTTAATAAGAACAAATTACAAAAGTCAAAAAAGAAAAATACAGATGACAAGGTAGAGGTAGCTGATGATGTGCCTGTAATTGAAAGTAATAATATAGCCACAGCCTCCATGCATTTAAATGAGGTAATTGAAAATCTGAAAGCATTCGAAGATGAGTTTTTACCTGCTTGGAAGAAATTTAAAGCAAGTGGAGATGTATCTAAAGAGCTGTTAAGTACCGACTTTATTAATATCCTTGCTCAAGATTTTTCAAACTACGAACAAGGTCAGCGTGCAATACTCACGATATTAGATGCGTACAGCGATATGGTTCCTGAGAATGCAGCTTTCGAGAACCCTACATTGAATTCTATGTTCTACAGGGTAGACCCTCAGAATTCTATGGGAATAGTGGAACGTATTAAAGCTGCCGTCTCAAAAATCCTTGATAAGGATGATCTATATCAGGTTTATCGCGAAATTTACAATGGAGCACATGGGGATTTCCCGGTGGTTGTAGAGCAAGATCCTAATGCTGAGCAGGTTGACTGGCGAGCCGCTCCTGAGCAAGAATTTGAAATGGATGAAGGTGAGTCGTTAGAACTTGATCAGGCTCAGCAAACGTTTGCTAGTATGCAGGCAAGCAAAGCGTCCTACGCGTCTGTGGGCGTGGATGTGGATGGCAATATGTTTGATGTGCTCGTGGCAGAAGACTCTGCAGCCAAGGTGGCTGGGTTAGAAGTCTTGGATGAGATGGCAGAGGGCGAAGGCATGTTATTCCCATTCTATCCACAGCAATCTGTTACTTTCCATATGGGATCTGTAGCATTCCCTATTGATATCTTATTCCTTATTGAAGAGGGTAATAATCTAGTTATTGGTGATCTTGTTGAAAATGCTAAACCAGGTTCAGAAGATAAATGGACGTCTAAGGCTAAGTATGTATTAGAAATTAGCGGCGATTTATCTGAGAAGCTTGGTTTGTCTCGTGGTGCTGTATGTACATTAGTTCGGTAATTGAGGTGCGTTATGCGCGTTAGTGGAAGTATATCTTGGGGTGATTTGTCGAAGAACTTGGCTACCGGGTTGCAGAAAACTGCGAACAAAGTTCCAGTTGTTATCGTTGCGGAGGCGGATACAAAGGATGCCGCCAAGCAAAGCGCGATAGCTTACTGGACTATGGGCTGGAATTGGGATGAAATTGAAACTGTCCTTGAGGATTCTGAATATCCTAAATCAGCGATATCTTATGCGCTAACTGAAGCGAAGAACTACGCTAGAGAGATATTGAACAGTGGGCCATTCTCTACCGTTAGATCTGGGAATCTCGTATGTCTAAAAAACGGGTATGTTGGAGAGTTTCAGAAATCAGACGGGGACGGGATGCACGTCCGTATTACTGGAGCGGTCGGCGTAACTGGACATGCACCGTCTATGGAAGTAGTTGTATCTGCTGATGATTTAGATATGGATAAGTCTAATAAGTTGGCAGCGGCGTATGAGCTAGAGAAGCGTGCGATTAATTTGATAAGCAGTGTGTCTGGTGGTGCGTTTGCAAAATCAGCAGGTTTAGCACATCTTACTGAAGAGTCTTTGATAGACACGTTTGTTAATTCACTCAAGGTCGCTAGTAAAGTAACTGTGGATGCTATAAACAATGTGTCACGATACGCTGCAGATACTGAATCTGATAACTATGTTTTGACAGCTGCACGGCGTGATGCAGATAGATTACTCGGTGTAGGTGCTTGTGTAGCAGACGCTGGTAAGTGTATCTGGGCACTTCGGGGAGCTGATAGTGCTGATGGCGGTACTCCAAGTGAATGTGTAGAGATTATCCGTAATGCTGTACAAACTATTGAAGACTACGTATTTAAGTATGTAGCTAATTTAGCTAGTGAATATTCCACTGATTCACCAAGAGTTTTGAATGTTACCAGTTCAAATCGTTACGATCAGTGGGACGAAACACACTATGCAAGTCTTAGAGGTGCAGTTCTTGCCTTAGAGGAGCTATTAGCTAATCGTGATACAGCTGCTCAGGTGGGGCGTGTTGATTCTCTGCATCTTGGTAATCGGAGAATAAAATGAACTTGTACTATGACAGAGTTTCAAAAATGTATTCACTAGATGTTGGTGATGGTTCTGTAGAATTTTTAGGACCAATTACCAATGCTATGCTTTTGCTTAAAGCAAAGTATAATCTAACTGACTCTCAGGCTAGGGAGGCTGTTCTTCAAGCCGTATTCAATATGGGCGATGCGGTAAACTTAACTACTATCCAAAAGATCGCAGGTAATGACAGCCAATATTTCAGAGCGAACGGGTAATACTACAGTGTCTGACCCGCTTCTCGCATGCGAAGCTGCTGCGGTCACCTGTGTACTTGACCCACCTTGCGGGATAGCTGATACTATTCTTTTTTATGATAAAGGTTGCCCGTATTCTGGTTATCCAAATTGTGATGAGTGTATGGCGACGTATCTCGATAAGAGAATGATGGAAATGCTTGTTACAGCTACGTATGTCTGGGTGATGTAATATGACGAAACGTTCAGGGAAACTGATCATAACCGCAGGAGATCACAGTGATGTGCGTAGATTAGCTGCGGGCACGCCTTATGATTCATCCCTAGATTCTGGCCCACAGCGGAGACCACCTTTTGCAATGCACGGATCAAAGGGGTTAGTGCGCAAAGCATCTATGGGCGGTCTCGGGTCTAGTGGCTCTGGTGGGGGTGGTCAGTCTTTAGCACAATCGCCCCTTTATTATGATTATCGTTGGTCTACCCCCGATAAGTTTTATTACCCTAAAAATAGAGCGGTAGCTAACTCAATTTTCAGGGAGGTATATAAGCGAGATGCTGCAGTAGCAACTGCTACAGATATGTACGCAGAACTTCCGTGGTCTGAGTTTGATTTATCAGGAATGGACGATAAGTATATCAGACATGTGTATGAGGACATGTTCTCTGAATTAAATATATTACCTAAATTACCTGGATTCACCAGGGATTATCTAATAACTGGTGAGCTTGTTCTTCACAATATGTTTGATTCTATTAACGGTATTTGGAATCGAATAATTCCACATAACCCTGATTACGTACGCGCTGAGGGTATTGGTATCGTTACAGAGCAGCCGTTGCTCTGGTTGCTACCCACACCTGAGATCAAACGTCTTTTGAATTCTACGGATCCTCGTATCCGCGCCTTGCAGAAACTCTTGCCAAGAGAAGTAATTAATGCATTCAGGGCTAATCGTGAAGTACCCCTAGACCCGTTGAATACAACATTCTTGTCAAGATTATCATCTTCTACTGATGTGCGTGGAAACTCGTTATATTCCAGAATATATCGTGTTATTATGTACGAAGATTTTATTGTAAATGCATCTTTAGCCGTGGCACAACGTAATGCTGCCCCCTTGCGCATTTTCAAACTGGGCGATCCTAATACCGGTTGGCTGCCTGATGAAGACGACGAAGCCGCGTTCGCAGAGATGCTGTCCATGGCCGAGTCAGATCCTTTGGGTGCGATCATTATGCATCACAATGTGTCCGCAGAATTGGTCGGCGTGTCGGATCGTATGATGTCAATCTCTAAAGAATGGGATTTCATTGAACGAGTTAAATTGCTTGGTTTGGGCGTGTCGAAATCATTCTTGATCGGTGAAGCATCGTTTGCGTCTAGTGTTGTTGGTATGCAAACATTGTTGCAGAGACTCTATGCACTGAGATTATTCTTTGAGAAGGAATGGTTAATTCGCAAAGTGTGTAAGCCTATTGCGCAGATTCACGAGTTCTACAAAAGAACACCTGCTGAACTAGAACATCGTATTCGTATCAAGCGCCCACTCGACGATACTGAATTGATTTTACCGAAAATAAAGTGGAAGAAAACGCTAGAATCTGTACAAGATGTCGCTGTATTGAATATCTGGAGAGATTTAAAAGAACGTGGCATCTTATCTGACCGTACGTATACAAGCGGTGCTGGTGTGGATATGGATGCAGAACGCAAGAACATTGCTGAAGAAAGAACATACAAACAGGAGCACCCAGAAATTTATGGTATTCCTGGACAACAACCACAACAATCTCCCATGGCGGCTCCTGGGAAGCCTGGACAGAAGCCACCACCTGCAGCACCTATGGCAGCATCTTCTCGCAAGGCAGCGTACAACCCCTATTTGAGCAAGGACAGCGCCAAGCATGCTGCTACGGTTGTTTCAGATATCCTTAGTGAGAGTTTGGATGAGTACCGCGATAAAAAGGGTAACATTCATGCCGATGACGTAGACGCTGCTATAGATGAAGCCACAGATAGTACTGAGTCTATCTTTTTAGAGAAATTCGAGGCATTGAACAGGACGTTGGAAGACGTTGGGCATCCTCGCGTTGATCACATTTTAGATGAAAAGGTTAAGCTCTAATGGGTAACAAGTACGTAGTAAAAAATATATTCATTCATTGTTCTGCATCTTACTATGGAGACGCCCTCGTTTTCGATGCGTGGCATAAAGCACGTGGGTGGTCTGGTATCGGGTATCATTATGTTGTTTTGAATGGTCGTCCGTTTCCTGATGTGCACTATCTTCCGTTCTTGGATGGGCAAATTCAGCCTGGGAGGCATTTTGACGATGACCCCATCTTTTCCCCAGATGAGTTGGGTGCGCATGTTGCCGGTAGGAACGGTACGAGTATAGGGATCTGCTTAGTGGGTGATACAGTATTTACACCAATTCAGCTGACGGCTTCTAAGGGTTTAGTAACATACCTAATGGAGTTTTTGGGCTTGAAGGTAGAGGATGTGCTCGGACATTACGAAGATGAGAATACACATAAAACATGTCCTAATATTAATTGTGATGATTACAGAGATTTCTTGAGAGATAAGATTACTGTTGATGAATTATTTGTAAAAATAGCAAAACATAATGAGGCTCTAACAAATGGATTATCAAAACCCAGTGTTGTCTGACTTATTTGATGAAGTTGTGTGTAAGCGTATTCCCTCTGCAAAAATAAGATTCAAAGATAAAAGTGTGTTTATGCGGTTCTTAGGCATACTCTTATTCTTTAATAAAAGGTTTATGACAGATTACATAACCGTTATTTTCAATACTGTGTACTTCCCCTCCAGGGAGTGGCTAGGTGCGCATACGCATAGCTCTGTGACAATTTTAGCGCATGAATACGTGCACATGGTTGATAGTTCTAAGAATAAATTATTTTCAATACTGTATTTGTTTCCGCAAATTTTGGCAGTATTTGCCGTGTTTTCTTTTTTGTCTCCGTGGTTTTTACTTGCGCTTGTGTGTTTGTTCCCACTTCCTGCGCCGTGGCGTGTCAATAGTGAGGTGAACGGGTACACTATGAATATGGTTTTTGAGCAAGTTTTAGCTCCTGTAGGGTATAATGTACGTGTGGCAGCTGATTTGTATGCTGCGAAATTCGTGTCATCTGGGTATTATTGGATGGCGTACAGAAAGGCTCCTGTAGCGCGCAAGTTGGAAAAGGCGTTTAAGGAGCTGCCAACTACACACAGTGCATTTATTGAGGTATTGGAATGGCTAAAGACCCGAAAACTCTAACATTATCGCCAACGAAAGTAGATACATTTTTTGGATGTCGTAGGTTGTTCAAATATCGTTACTTGGTAGACTCCAAATTTGTTGATAATAAGTATTTTGTTATTGGAAATATCGCTCACAAGGTTTTAGAGGAATGTCATAAAGCCGGTATGTCCAGTAAGGTTAATTGGAAACGTGACGCGGCACATTTCTTTAAACAAGCATATGCAACTTATAAGGTTAAGGATAAGTTATGTTCAGGTATGCTAGAGAATTCTGATGTTAAAAACATTAAGGGAATGTTGAAAAAATATATTACATATGTTGAATCATTGGATGAATTTCCTAATGTAGTAAGTGTAGAGAAGCTCGCAAAGATTTCTATTGGTGGGTCTGTTGTGTGGTTGAAATCAGATAGAGTGGATAAATCTTCTGATGGGTCGTACATGGTAATAGATTATAAATCAGGATCTGTTGGTAAGAAAAAGGATGAATTAGCGTCTGTACAGCTACCCTCGTATGGTATTTGGTTGCGTAAGTCTGTAGATCCTGATGCGCATGTTTATGGAACGTATTTGTATTTGAAAGAGGTAGATACGAAACGTGGAAGACATACCTATGAAATAACTGAGGATATGATGGAGGAAGCTGAGCAAAAGTACGTAGAGGTTAAGTCTAATTTGGATAGCGGTAAGTGTAAGTATACTCAAAATTTTGATTACAAATACTGTTTTTTCTGCGACAGTAAATCTTATTGCGTAAAGGATACTAGAGATGACCTTTAAAAAAACTGGTGTAGTTCCAATAGAAGAGATCAGGTGTGGTTGTGGGGCAGTGCTTCCAAAGGGAGCTTCTGTGTGTGGTTCTTGTAAAAAGTCTACAGTTAGTATTGACAAAGATTCTGCGGGTAAAGACAGTAAAGAAGTAGAAAAATCTGCAGATCAGTAATACCTCGCTATATCAAGAGTTAAATAATCTAAAAATAAATGAAGTATAATACTCTTCGTAATCACTTTACGTGTAGGAGAGTATTATGGCATTTTACAAAACTGCAAAAGCACCCATCGTTGGTGTGTATCAATCCTCAGGAAAATTTTCCAAATTAGCTTCACAGAATGATGATATCACAGAGCAGGATAGTGGGAACATCAAGCATGCATTAAATATTCTTTCTAAGGATGTTCTTAAAGCAGTTTCTCGTGTTTACGACTTGTCTGATGATATTAATGATTATATCTTCCCAGTACCTCGCGCAGTAACCGCAGATACTCCCAATAACAATGGTGATAATTTTAGTCATGAAGAATTGATGCGATTTTCCGCTGCGCATCGTTGTCTGGTATTCCAGACATTTCGTAATGATCCGTTGCATATTGAACATGCCGCAGACGACCCTAAGACCGCTCGTGGGTACATCGCAGATGCACACTACGTGACAAGCAGTCGGGATGATAAGCATGTTTTGACAGTTGTTGCAATGGACACCACAAAGGATCCCCCTTTAGCTGAAGGTTTGCTGAATGGTGATGTATCCACTTTCTCAATGGGATGTATTTGTGAAGCTGTGCGCTGTAGTTACTCTAAATGCGGTAAGCGCGCTACTTCTGATAAAGATTTATGTGAACATCTTATGTGGCACAAGATGTCCCGCATTGACGGAGAATTAATATTTGAGAATTGTGAAGGCGTGGAATACCAAGAATTATCAGCTGTTGGTAATCCTGCAGATCCGAAAGCGCGGACACAAGCTTTGCTTAAGTATGCTGCTAAACATGCTAGCAATAATGATGTAAAGACTGCGTTCTCAGTGCTTTCCACGCTAATTAGCCCAGAAGACCAGCATGAAGTTGCTAAATTTTTTGCAGCGAATGTCGGTAAATTACCAGAGGCAATGTTAAGATTAGCTGACCAAATTTTATAATAAGTTGTATGTAAAAATATTAAACGGAAGTTTAACTATTTGAATAATCAATAACATAATTGGAAGAGTTAGGAGTCATGATGGGAAAACCAATCACAGGTATACGGTCTAGAGTGGCCCAAAAAGCTACTGCGTTTGTAAAACGAGCGCAACAAGCCCCAATGCCTGCCCCCCAAAATCCTACAACTGCTCCGCCAGCTGGTGCCCCACCTGTTCCAGGTGCTGTCCCAGGTGGCGCGCCTAAACCACCTGCTCCCGGAGCACCCCCTGGTGGAGCGCCCGTACCTGGCGCTCCTGGTGCACCTAAAACACGGGACGAAGTAGAGCAATCTGTTGAGAAAGATATTCGGCAAAAGAAAGAGCAAGAAAGCAAGTTAGACGATTTGGATGAAAAGGTTACTACACTAGGTGACCAGTTGGAAGGCCTCGTTAAATCAGTGAACACTCTGTTGAATTCTTTACAAGGTGGCGCTGGTGAAGAGACCGATTTTGAAAAAAGACTTGAGGAAGTCAAAAAGGAAGATGAAGGAAGCATGTCATCTGGCGAATTTGGCTTACAGAACAGTGATCGCAGTTTAGTCGGTAGCAAGGAGGATTTAAAAATGTCAAAGATCGATAAGGATGCGTTGCGTTCTGCTCGCAAAGCTAGATTACAGGGTAAGAAAGCAGAGAAGCTTGATTTTGAGTACGGGACTCCCGAAAACAAGAAATACAAGCAACAAGTCCCCCCACCTGCAAAAGGTACTATCAAAGCTGAACCAGAGGATTGGGGACAGTACAGGCTGAAAGCTGCAAACATGGCCATGGACTTGAACGCGTCTGGTGATGCGTGGGTAGTTGTAGACAAGTACACGGACACTGAGTTTTACAAGATTTCTAAAGAAGAAAATGCTGATGCAAAAGACTTTGATACCGAAGCATTCGCTAAGACAGTTATTACGGATGTCTTCGAAATGGGTATGGAAGCCGCAATGCAAAAGTATTCAGCGTCTTCATTAGTTGCTGAGTTTGCTGATCTTGATGATGATGCTGATGATAAGCCAGAACTTCCTAAGAAAGATATGGGAAAACCCGGTTTGGGTCTGAAAGACAAGAAACCAGGTTTGGGACTAAAAGACGGTAAGCCTAACCACGGCA
>Ga0114918_10003583_pt1 | contig 13669 bp, 10 predicted proteins | sample LantaG_FD_87015 | JGI IMG/M metagenome (GOLD analysis project Ga0114918, IMG submission 87015) | Deep subsurface microbial communities from Baltic Sea to uncover new lineages of life (NeLLi) - Landsort_02402 metaG | ecosystem: Environmental > Aquatic > Marine > Oceanic > Sediment | place...
AAAAACAAACGAAAACAACCAGGTCGTCTTCGCCTCCTACTGGCAGGGCATCGCCATCGGCGCCCTCGTCTGGTCGAAGGTGCTGACGCCTCCCGACTGGGCCAAGGGCGACGTCGACGACGCGGCGGCAGCGCTGCAGGAGTTCCTCATCTGCGTCGAAATGGCGTTCGCGGCCCTCGCGCACGCGTACGCATTCCCTCCGAGCGACTACGCCGACCCGGCGGGCCCTCCCTCGGGCGGCACGGGCGGCGGGGGCTTGGCGGCCAACTTTGGCGCGATGTTCTCGGTCGACGACGTCCTGTCCGACGTGAGGGGAGCCGTCGACGTCGCCGCTGGGAGGGCCGCCGGAGCGGTGGGCGCCGCCGGCGCAGGCGCGTGGGGACAGGCGAGGGCTGTCGGTTCGGGCGTGGCGAGGGCGCCCGCGGCGCTGCTGGCCGCCGCGTTCGGCGTGGGGGGCACGGGGAAGGGCAGGGAGGGCGGCAGGAGCAGCAGTGGAGGAGGAGGGGGGGCCCTTGGAAGCGGGCTGAGCGAGGACGGCAGGCAGCACTCGCAGGACGCTCTCTGGACAGAGGACGAGCTCCGATGAGGGAGAGAAAAGAGAACAATTGTATCACAGAACTTAGAAAGCACGAATTCAAGAAATGGAAAAAAGAGATAACGCGGAACTCAAGTTTTAACACTCGACGACGACAACAGAAAAAAAAACGCTCTGTCTCATGACCACTCCCCCTCTTTCCACCTCCCTCTCCCCCCCCCTCTCTCTTCTTCTTCTTCCTCTACTTCTTCGAGCTCGTCACGTTGAACTTGAAGTAGATGATGTCCGAGTCGCCCACGACGTACCCTTTCCCTTCCTGCCTGTACTTTCCCGCGGCCTTGACCGCCGCCTCGGTGCCCAGCTCCTTGAGCTCGTCAAACTTCATCACCTCGGCGCAGATGAAGCCGCGCTCGAAGTCCGTGTGGATCGCCCCGGCGGCCTGCGGGGCCTTCGTGCCCTTGCGGATCTGCCAGCACTTGACCTCGTCCTCTCCCGCGGTGAAGAAGTACTGCAGCTGCACCGCCTTGAAGCCCGCGGTGATGACCTTGGAGAGCGCCGAGGTCACCCCGAGCTGCTCCAGCTCCTTGGCCTTCTCGTCCTCGGGCATCTCGAAGATGCGTGACTCGAGCGAGCCCGAGAACGGGATGATCGGATCGCCGCCGTGCTCCTGGACCCAAGCGTGCACCTTGGGGAGCCACTTGGACTTCTTCGTCACGTAGGCCTTCTCGGTGAGGTTCACCAGGTAGACGACGGGCTTGGCGGTGATCATCGGATGCGCGTTGAGGAAGTCGACCTCCTTGGCGTTCCAGTCCCCGAAGCGGATGTCCTTGCCGGACTCCAGCCACGCCTCCACCGCGATGGCGCACGTCATCTCCTCCTTCTGTACCTTCGTCATCGGCGGCGGCTTCTTCTCGCGGTCGCGGAAGTCCTTGACGATGCCGCGCGCGCGCTCGAGGTCCTTGGTGCGCAGCTCGTCGTGGATAATCTCGAGGTCGGCGACGGGGTCGACGCGGTCCTCGACGTGCACAACGTCGGCGTCGTCGAAGCTGCGTTTTGAGTTTTTTTTTTGGAAGGGGGGAGAGAGGAAGAGGAGAAGGAGGGGGGGGGTTGGAAGATAAAAAGGCCGACTTCTTCCTCTTATTCTTTGATGTCGCTTGTCTCTCTCTCTCTTCTTTCTCTTTTTCTCAAGGAAAAGAAACAGGAAAAGTTTAACTTACCCACGGCACACGTGGAAGATCCCGTCGACTGCAGCGATGTGCGACAGGAACGCGTTCCCCAGACCCTCCCCTCCAGCAGCTCCTTTCACCAGACCGGCGATATCCACAATCTCCAAGAAGGCGGGCACTTTCGATTTCGGGCTGTAAATGTCGCAGAGCCACCGGAAGCGGTCGTCCGGCACGTTGACGCGAGCGTGGTTGGGCTCGATGGTGCAGAAGGGGAAGTTCTCGGCCGGGATGCCCATCTTGGTGAGGACGTTGAAGAGCGTGGACTTGCCCACGTTGGGGAGGCCGACGATGCCGACCTGGGTAGAGGAGGAGGAGGAGGAGGAGGAAGGAGCGGAGAGACGAGGAGGGAGAGGAAGGAGAAAGAGAGAGTGAGCGAGATGAGGGTTGCACCCGCGGGCCGCCAGTCGTCTCGATCGGACTCTGTTGGACTTCCTCTCATCTCTGTTTTTCTTCAAGTGCACGCCCTGCCTTTTGCTCTTCTGCTTTTCGCTACAAGAGGGGTAACGCAAGCAACACAACCCTACCTTGAGGTTGCTCTTGAAGCGGCCGATGATGGGCTTCTCGGCCGGGGCCTCGGCCTTTTTCTTCGGCGGCATTTTTTGTTTGAAGTGCTAGAAATCGGCGACGACGACGGCTCTTTCTTTCTTGTTCGCCTTGGAGTTTTGGCGACTTGGCTTCTGATTCCGACCTCTCTGATAAGAGGGACCGACGAGAAGAGAGGAAGGACCTTCTGCGAAAAGCGCGAGGGGCAAGAGAGCGAGAAAGAAGAAGCAAGAGAATTGTGTGCTGGTGAGACAGCGAGAGCTCGATCGATTGCATAAAAAAAAAGAAGCTCCGGCTAAAAAAAAGGAGCTCCCTTCGGCTAGGACTTCCCTTCGTTTCACTCTTCTTCTTCTTTTCCTTCTCGCTGCTCTCTATCGGGCCTTTTTTTCTTCTGCTTTCTCCTCTGATTCAGATCAGATGCAGTTGTCAGCGCTGCTCCCTCCACCACCTGGCGGCAGCGCAACGACCGCCGCGTGGAGGAAGCAGCGAGCGGCATCGGGGAGAGCTGCTTCGACGTCGAATTCGTCGAATTCATTGACAGCCGTCGCCGCCGCCGCTGCCGCATCGATGGCACCGTGCAGCCGCGTCCCTGAACCTCTTTACGCCGGCGCAGTGCCACTGCAGCGCAAGCATAGAGGCGTGCTATTGCCTCCCGTGCGCGCTGTACCTCCATCGGCCGCGGGAAGCGCCGACGGAGCGGCCTCGACGACGACGACGACGTCGGCGACGACAGCCGCAAAGCAGCCTCCTCCTCCTCCTCCTCCCCCCCTCTCCTCCTCCGCCGGCTGGTGGGCGGCCCCGCCGACCTTTGTCGCTTTCGCGGCGCAGCAGCGAGGGGAGACCGCTGCAGCTGCAGCTGCAGCTGCAGCAACTGCTTCTGCTTCTGGAGCAGCTGCTGCAGCAGCAGCGGCAGCAGCACCTCCCCCTCCGACGACACCGCCGCCGACGCCGCCGACGCCGCCGCCGATGCCCCCCGCGACCCCCTCCGCCTCCCCGCTCCTCTCGGCCGCCGCCACCGGCCCCCGCCCGCGCGTCGCCTACCAGGGCGTGCCCGGGGCCTACTCCGAGGCCGCGGCCCTCGCGGCATTCCCCGGCTGCGACCCCCTGCCATGCCGGACCTTCGAGGGCGCGTTCCAGGCGGCGGCGCAGTGGTCGGCCGACGCCGCCGTTGTCCCGATCGAGAACTCGCTGGGTGGCTCGATCCACGCCGTCTACGACCTGCTGCTCAGGTACGGCGACGGCCTGCGCATCGTGGGCGAGGTCGGCGTCGCGGTCTCGCACTGCCTACTCGCGCCCGCGGGCACGAGGCTGGAGGACCTGACGGAGGTCACGAGCCACCCGCAGGCGCTGGCGCAGTGCGAGGGCTTTGTCCGGTCCCTCGCCTTCGCCTCCGCCTCCGCCTCTGGCGCCTCTGGCGATGCTGCCAGCGGTGAGAGGAGAAATATCGCGCGCGTGGCGGCCGAAGACACCGCCGGAGCCGCCGCGGAGCTCTCGGCGCGCTGGGCTGCCGCCGCCGCCGAGGGGGGGTCGTCAGACGGAAAGAGGAAGAGCAATACGACGGCAGCGATCGCCTCTGCCCGCGCCGCCGAGCTCTATGGCCTGGAGATCCTCGCGTCCGACATCCAGGACGCCGAGGCGAGCTCCAACGTGACGCGCTTCCTCGTGCTCGTGCGCGAGCCCGCCGCGCCGCGGCCCTCCCCGGGAGACGCGCGGCGGCACAAGACGAGCGTCGTCTTCTCGCTGCCCGACGGGCCCGGGGCGCTCTTCCGGGCACTGTCGGTGTTCGCGCTGCGGGACATCAGCATGACGAAGGTGGAGAGCAGGCCGGCGAGGGACGCGCCCCTGCTGCTGGAGGAGGGAGGGGAGGAGGACGAAGAGGAGGAGGAGGAGGTGACAGAAGCGGCGGCGTTTTCTTCCTCGAGCTTTGACGAAGAGGACGGGATTCCGAAGGGGACAAAAGCTCCTCGCCGCCGCCGCCGCCGCTTCAACTACCTCTTCTACCTCGACGTCCTGGCCAACACCGCCGACCCGCTGGCGCAGAATGCGCTGCGGCACCTGAGGGAGATCGCGCCGTTCATGCGGGTGCTAGGCTGCTACCCGGAGATGTCGGGCGTGCCCGTGGGTCTGCCCGGGGTTGCCAATGGCGCGGGCGGCCTGCGCGGCGGCGCGATGAGAGGGCAGAGGGCGGCACCGGCGGCCTCTCCCCTTTCTTCCTCCTCCTCCGCTCCCTCCTCGCCTCCCCCTTCCTCCTCGACGGCACTGCGCGTCGCGTACCAGGGTGTCTCCGGAGCCTACTCCGAGGGAGCGGCCCTCGCCGCGGCCCCGGGCTGCGACCTCCTCCCCTGCGAGCAGTTCGCCGACGCGTTCGAAGCGCTGAGCCTCGGGCGCGCGGACAGGGCCGTGCTCCCCATCGAGAACTCGCTCGGGGGCTCGATCCACGCGGTCTACGACCTGCTGCTGCGCCACAGGCTGCACGTCGTCGGCGAGGCCTCGGTCCGCGTCGACCACTGCCTCATGGCGCCGAGGGGGACCAAGATCGGAGACATCCGGCGCGTCTCGAGCCACTGGCAGGCCCTGGCGCAGGTCGCGGGCTACCTGCGGTCGCTCAACGGCGGGGTGGTCGAGCCCGTGGTGGCGGACGACACTGCCGGGGCCGCGAGGGCGCTGTCGCTGAGCAGCAGCAGCGGCGGCGGCGCTTCTCCGGGGGGCGGCGCCGAGGCGGCCGTCGCGAGCGCGAGGGCGGCCGAGCTCTACGGCCTCGAGGTCCTCGCGCGGTCGATCCAGGACAACCCGGCCAACGTGACTCGCTTTCTGGTGCTCGCCAGGGAGCCCGCGCTGCTGCCCTCCTCCGCCGTCGCCTCCGCCTCGAAGACGAAGAAGGGGGAGGAGGGGAGGAGGAAGCAAGGCGCCTCTGCCTTCCGCGCCTCGGTCGCCGTCGCGCTTCCCGACGGGCCCGGCGCTCTGTTCAAGGTCCTCTCCGTCTTCGCGCTGCGGGACATCGACCTGACCAAGATCGAGTCGAGGCCGCTGCCTCCCTCGGTGCTCGAGGAGATGCAGAGGAGCGGGCTCGTCGGGGCCAGAGGGGTCGGGGTCGGGGTCGGGGCCGGAGTCGGGACTAGCGGCGTCGGCGTCGGCGGCAACGGCAGCGGCCCGCTGCCGCCGGCAGGGAGTTTTCCTCTCCAAGACGCCCCCAGCTCTTCTGGTTCCTCGGATTCCTCTTCTCTTCGCGGCGGCCCCTTCGGCTACGTCTTCTACGTCGACGTCGCGGCCAACCTCGCCGACGAGGCCCCGCAGAACGCGCTGAGGCATTTACAGGAGATTGCCCCTTTCATGCGGGTCCTCGGCTGCTACCCCGTCTCGGACGCGGCCGAGTGAAGATTTTTTTTAAATTGTAAGGGGAAAAAAAGGGCTCGTTCATCTGCCCCCCCCCCCTCTCTCTTCTCTCTCTTTCCCTTAGCTTTTTCTTTATGTCAAAAAAAAGTGTGCGAAAGAGTTACAAAACCAGGGGACAAAAAATACGTTGGCAATTTCGCGCGCTCTTGCGGGGGGGTTGAGTTTGGTGGTAGTGGTTGGGAGGGTGGTCGGACAAAAAAAAAGTGGATGAAAAAGAAGAGGAAGAAAAAAAAACATATCTCCTTCTTCCCTTTCAGAAACTCGACGTCGCTGCCCTCGACAGGTACTGGTCCGTCCTCGTGTCCACCTTGACCTTCTCCCCGGCATTGACGAAGAGAGGCACCTGCACCACGGCCCCCGTCTCGAGCGTCGCGGGCTTGGACCCGCCGCTGACGGTGTTGCCCTTTACGCCGGGGTCGGTCGAGGTGACCTCGAGCTCGACAGTCGTGGGGGGGTCGACCGAGATGACCTTGCCGTTCCAGGTCACGAGCTGGACCTCGGTGCCCTCCCTGAGGTACTTGGCCCAGCTGTTGAGAGGGAGAGAGAGAGAAGAGAGAGCGAGAGAAGAGAGAGAGAGAGAGAGAAGAGAGAGAGGGGGAGAAGAGGGAAGAGAGAAGAGAGAGAGGGGGAGAAGGGGGAAGAGAGAAGAGAGAGTGAGTGAGTGTTCCTTTTGTTTTTTTCTCTCTCTTCCTTGTGCTCGCCGTTCTCTTTCTCTCTCTCGCCGCCCTCTCTCTAAAAACAAAAAGAGAGAAAAAGAACCTCCTTCTCCTCTCTCACCTCTCGTCCTTCTTCACGCGCGTCTCCTCATAGGTCCTGTTGTCCATGAACACGTAGTCGTCGCCATCGGCATACGTGTACTGTGTGTCGGTGCGGAAGACCTCGGCCGTGGAGACCGGCTCGCCGCCGCGGAACGTCTTCTCCATCGTGCCTCCCGTGACGTAGTTCTTGAGCTTGGTGCGGACGAAGGCAGCCCCCTTCCCTGGCTTGACGTGGAGGTGCTCTGGTTGGGAGAGGGTTGTTGGATTGGATTGGGGGAGGAGGAGGGAGAGGAAAAGAGGTCGGGGTTGAGAGAGAGAGAGAAAGAGAGAAAGAGAGAGAGCAGTTGCCAGTCGCATTTGAAGGAAAAAAACAACTCAAAATCTTACCGACAATCCTCCACGGCGCGCCATCGAGCTCGATGGTCGAGCCGATCTTGAAGTCGTTGGAGGACATGGTGCCGGCACAGACGACGAGGCCGCGCGCCTGGCGAGGAGCAGCCGAGGCGAGGCGCTGCTGGCGAGGAGGGTTGAGGACCTGGTGTTTTGGATGGAGATGTTTTTGGAGCTAGTAAAATTCGGAAACGTCGGCGGCTAGCACCCTCGTTGATGCCCTCGCGCTGGGCCCCTCTTCAGTCCGCCTTTCCCTCCTCTACCGATCTGGTGCGAGACACGCACCATCCTCGCCGACGTCGAAGGGAGCGTGAGCCTGTGCATGGCTGCCTTGAAAGAGAGGGAGAGCTGAGAGAGAGAGAGACGGGAAGTCGAAGAAAGAGAGAATTTCTGAAGAGGTTGTTCTCCTCGTCGTCATCACTCTTTGTTTTTTCTTCTCGACGTCATAACTTCTGAAGCAATGCCTCAGCTCCTGCTGCGCGGCCTGCCGCCGCTCGTCAGCGGCAGCGACAACGGCGCGGCCTCGTCATCCAGCAGCGTGTTTCTGGATGGCGACTGGCGCCTCTCCTATCCGAGGGAGGCCGTCGCGGCCGCGCTGATGCAGCGACACTTGCTGTCGTCGATGTTGGCGGCGGTGACTTCTTCTTCTGCATCTGGCGCGCAGCTGCTGCCCTCTCATCCGCTGCTGTCGCACGATTCTGCTTTGGCTCTCGCTGACAAGGTACGCGTGTCGAGAGTGCGCGCACGGAGTTTCAGCGAGATAAAAGCATTCTCTCTCTTGCGCGCGAGAACAAAGGCTTCGACCGATTCTTTCGCTCTCACAGTTGTCCCCTTTCCTTTCTTTCCCTCTTCTTCAAAACCTCACCTTTCTTCTCTCTTTCCTCTCAACAACCCCCCCCCTCCCCCCAAAACTCTCCCTCTGTCAGTGCTGGCTCGAGCACGGCGGGCGTCCCCTGCCCTCCGACAGACCCCTGGGAGCTTCGCTGATAGAAAACGACTCGCGCTCCTGCTGCTCCCAAAACAACAACAACAACAACAACAACAACGCTTCGCTCTTCCCCTCCGTCTCCGTCTCCTGCCGCCTGCGCGCCCTCGGCGGCGGCGGCGACGGCGGCTCGACGGGCGCCGAGTCGCGCTCTTCCTACCTCGAGATGTACGCCTCGGTCAAGCCGGACGCGATAGACCCGGCGCTGGCGGCCGCGACGAGGGCCACGGCCTGCGCGCTGAGCGGCGGGCCGCTCCGCCCGCCGCTCGTCGCCGACGCGCTGGGGTCGCTCTTCACCAAGGAGGCGGTGCTCTCGGGGCTCGTGGCGAGGAGCTTGCCCCCGGCGCTGGCGCACATCTCGTCTATCAGGCACGTGTTCGACGCCCGCATGACCGAGATCGAGAGCGGAGATCGGGAGGGAGAGGGAGAGGGAGCGGGAGGCGGAGGAGGAGAGCGAGAGGGCGCAAGCGGAGGGAAAGCGCCGAGCGGCAGCGACGCGCTCGCGCCGCGCTTCTGCTGCCCCATCACGGGAATCCACCTCAACGGCAGGAACAGGTTCCTGCTGCTGCGGCCGTCGGGGCTGGTCGTCTCCGAGAGGGCCGTGCGGGTGGCGCTTGCCGCCGTCGAGGAGGCCGCGGCGGCTGCGGAGGAGGAGGAGCTCTCGAGGAGGAAAGCAGCTGCCGCTGTTCCTCCTCCTGCTTCGACACACGGAGGAGCTGCCGACGGCGGAAACGAAAGGAGCGAAGGGAAGGCCAAGAAGAGGCTCGACCTCTCCGCCGCGATCCGCCTCCTATCTCCCCTCTCCGGGCTCGCCGCGGCCCGGGAGGAGCTGCTCCTGGAGCGCGCCGCCGAGGCCGCGGCCAAGGCCGAGAAGCAGAAGAAGAAGTCGTCGAAGAAGAGGAAGGGAGGATGGGAGGGCAAGGAAGAGGAGGAGCTCAACGGCAACGGCGACGGCGTCCACACCAGCAACAGCAAGAAAGTCGCCGACGACGAGGCCGCCGAGCGCAAGCGCCGTATCGCGGCGTCGACGGCCGCTCTGGCCCCTGCCGGAGCGGACAAGGAGGTCTTCGCGAGCCTCTTCCTCTCTTCGAAAAAGAGCGAGGAGAAGGAAAGTTTTGGCTGTCGCGCGACAGGGCTCGGGAGGAGGTAAAACGATGAAAACAAATGTAAATGTAAACGGCACCGCTTGAGAGGCCTTTTCCGTTTATTTTTTCGTGTCGTGATCGTTTGGGGAGTATAGTTGTTGCAAGAAGAAGAAGGAACGGGAAAAAAAAGAAAAAAAAGCTGCGCTGGGAGTCCTCTCTCTCGGGGCGCCGCGCGCTCTCTTTCTCTCTCATTCTCTTTCTCACCTCTGTCTCCATCTCTCTCTCTCTCTCTCTCTCTCTCTCGCCGAAGGGGTAAGTGTGGGGGTGCTTTTGTTTGGTGATAGTAAGTTTTTTGAAAGGTAAAGGAGTAACGATTTTTTTCCCGCGTGCGCGGCAACACCACCCCTCCTCGCTCGTTTTTGTTTTCGTTAAAAAAAAAGAGTCTCTTCGCTCGCGTTCCTCTCTCAGCTAGCTGGCTCATTTTAATTTTGGTTTGTGGTCGTTAGCTTTTTTTTTGTCTCTCCCCCCCCCTATCTCAAAACTCTCGTTCTCAGGGCCAAGGCAAAACTTGCTGCGGGGGGGAGGAAGGAGGAAAGATTATAGACTTTTTTTTCAAGTCCCTCTCTCAAACTCTCACCCCCCCTCCCCCTGTGAGCGCGCGTGCTCTTTCCCCCCTCTCTCCCTCTCAGGCGTCTGCTGGTGTACAAGTGGTGTGGTGGTCGGTTGGTGGTAGAACAGGAGAAAAACGGGAACAGGCACAGCGAGGAGGTGGCGGAAAAGAAGAAGAACGCAAAGGGGGCAAGGAAGAAGGACAAGACGAGACAAGGAGATTCCTTCCTCGTCCCTTATCTCTCCTACGAGAGGATCTCTTCCTCGTCAACGGGCTCCCACGCCTTGTGCTCGACCCTGTTCCCCTTGAGCGCCGTCCACACCGCCGAGTTGCACTTGAACCCGCTCCCGAACGCGATCTGCCACACGCGCTCTCCCCTGCGCACGCCGGCACCCCGGGACTCGATGCGGGCGAGGATGTACCAGATGGAGGACGAGGACGTGTTGCCATACCGCCGCAGCGTGTCGCGCGACGGCGCGACGGCGGCCGAGGGCAGGCGCAGCTGCTTCTCCATCTCGTCGATGACGCCGCGGCCCCCCGTGTAGATGCAGAAGTGGTCGAACGCCGTCGTGAAGTCCGGGGTGTAGGGCGCCAGCCCCTTGATGCGCAGGGCCTTGCGCCCCACGAGGTTGGCGGCAAACTTGAGCTTCTCTCCGAGCGGCAGGACCCAGGGGCCGAGCGCGGTGATGTTGGCCTTGAGCGCGTGGCCGGCGATGGCCATCAGGTCCTTGCTGAGGTGGACGCCGACCTGGCCAGTCGCGTCCTCGTGCTGGTAGACGCACTGGTAGCTGGCGTCCGAGGCGCCCATGTGGGTGCGCACGACATGGTCCTGAAGGAAGAGGAGAAGAAGAAAAGTTTTTTTTAAACGATTTCGAAGTGAGTTTTCTTTTTCTTGCTTCTTCTCTCCCCCTCCGGTTTTCTCCGTTTTCTCTCTCTCTCTTCTTTCTCTCTCAACTTGTGAAGCATACTCACCAGCCTGTACTTGGCCCTGCGCGCGTCCTGCGGCTTGTTCGAAAGCACGATCGCCGCGCCTCCGACGCGGAACAGGCAGTTGGGGATCAGCATCGAGCGCTCGTTGCCGAAGTACCAGTTCTGGGTGATGTTCTCCTGAGATTCGTTATGTTTTTGTTTTTCGGGGGAGAGAAAAAGAGAGCGAGCGAGCGAGCGAGCGAGAGAGGAGTGTGAGAGAGGAAGAAAGAAAGAGGGAGCAAGAGTGGAAAAAGAGGAATCTAAAAGAAGAAAAAAAAACCCGAAAGAGGAAGAAAAAAAAACTCCTCACCGTCGACACCACCAGACACGTCGAGTTCTTGTACGTCTGCAGCAGCTCCCTCGCCAGCGCGATCGAGATCACGCCCGCCGAGCACCCCATCCCACTCAGCGAGTAAGACACCACGTCGGACCGCATCTTGAAGTGGTTGACGAGCATCGCGGCCAGCGAGGGCGTCGGGTTGAACAGCGAGCAGTTCACGACGACGCAGTCAACGTCGGTCGCCCTGAGGTTGGCGGCGGCCAGCGCGTCCCTGACCGCCGTGAACATGACGATCTCGGCCTCCTCCCTCGCCAGGGCCATCGAGGGCACGGGCGGCGACGCGTGCATCGCGTCGGGCAGGTAGGTGTGGTCCCCGAGGCCGCCCTTCATCACCATCTTGTCCTGGAACACCAGCGCCTTGGCGTCGAAGGCGCCGGCCTTGCGGCTGCGGCCCATGAAGGCCTCGCGGGACATCTTCATGCGGTCCGGGGCGCGGAACACGTTGAAGTCGACGAGGTAGACCGGGCGGGCCTTGCGGCGCAGGGAGAAGGCGACCGCCAGGAGGAGGAGGACGGCGGCGAGCGCGGTGGCGAGCTCGAGCTGGATGGGGAGAGAGGGAGAGAAACGAAGGGAGGGAAACGAAGGGAGGTCGAGAAGATGAAGAGGAGCGCGAGTGAGTGAATGGCAATCCATTGATCAGAGTGGGAAATATAAACAGGAGAGCGGACGCAGCGTGCCGCGGCAGGTAGCAGCAGCGGACGAGGGCGGCAGTGAAAAACGAAAAAAGCAAGATATGGAGGAGAGGAGGTTCGGAAAAAAAAAAAAGAGCCGGGGTCGACGACGACGAAAGCCCGAGAGGCAGCAAGCGGAAAGGTAGATCTCGCTCCAAATTGAAATCTCTCTCTCCCCCCCCCTCTCTCTCGCGCGCGTCTGTCTCTTCTCTCGCCTCTTTCTCTCAACCGCGCCAAGACTCACCCCTCCGATCTTGAACTGCGCCTTGACGACCGAGTCGGCAGCGTTCCTCAGCACCGAAGAGACGTCGTTGGCGCTCTTGGCTTGGGAGGCTCCGACAAGCGTCCGCAGCGATGCCGACACAGCCGAAGCAAAAGAAGTCGGAGCCATATCGTCTATTGTTTTTCTCGTTTGTTGTTGCTGTTGTTGCTGAAGGAGACTAGGAAGCAGCCTCGAACGGAGCGGTTGAGAAGTGAGAGCAGAAGGCTGTGCGGCTCAGAGAGAGACCTGTGCGTTGGAAGATATGAGTTGAAGGAAGGAAAGAAAAAGAGCAGGGTGAGTTGATTGTTGTTTTCGAGGTCCAAGAGGCATTCATTTTTTGCCTCTCCAAACGGAAGAGGCGCGGCGGTCGTGGGCACGAAAGCAGCCGTCTCAAGCTTTCGCCGTTCCCCAGGACGGCGTTACTTGACCGAGAAATCGGTGTTGAGCTCGGGACAGAGAAAGTGCGAGGTCCGCGAGTGGTCTAATCTGGCCCCCCATTCTCTCTTGCCGCTGCCGCGAAAAGAACCAGAGGCGCGCCCGACGAAACAGAAAGTTGAAGAACGAAGAAAAAGAGAGGGCGGCGGCAAAAGAAAAAGAGGTGCTCGATCCGACGCCGGGAACGCGTCCTGGGCCCTTCTCCCTCGCGAATTACGATAGAAGCGGACGGCTTGCAAGCGACCGGCAGGGTGCGGTGGTCTTGCGAGCGCAGGGGGGCGCAAGGAGCGGTACGAGATGGTTCTCTCGCCGCGTCAACGGCTGACGAGAGCTCTTTTCTTTCGCTGCTTTCTTTTTTTCGCTCCAAGGACTGCGGCGGCGGGGGCAAATCGAATGGAAGCGGCACGTAGAGCGTGGCAGAGGCAAAAGCGAGCCCACTCTCGCTACCTCTGCTTGGGGACGCAGAACACACGCACCTGTCGGACGGTGAAACAGGACGAGGAAAAGGGGGCGTTTGAAGGCGACCCCTCCGCTCTAAAAGCAAAGAAAAAAAAGGCTTTGAGATTTTATGTTGCTGAAGAAAGAAAGTGAGAGCCGTCGGTTTTTGTTTTACTTTTTTTTTTGATTTTTTCTTCCTCTTGTGTCTGCAAACTCCCAAAATGACCTCCAAGCACCGCCCGCCGGCAGCAGCCACGACGCTGCTGCTGCTGCTGCTGCTCCTCGTGCTCCTGGCTGCTCTGGGACCATCGCCGATCCTGGCTCAGTCAGACAGCGGCAGCAACGGCCGGAGCCAGGGGACCCGGGCCGTCCCGACCCCGGCGCAGAGACAGAGGCTCGCCGGCGACGCGAGGCGCGCGGCGCTCGCGGCCTCGTCGCCGCCGGCGCCGCCCGCGCCCAGGCGCGAGTGGGCTGCCGTCGAGAGCGGCAAGGAGGCCGGCGCGGACGCGTCGCCGCAGCAGCAGAGGCTCGAGCAGCAGCTGGTGGGTCTGAAGCTTGAAGGTTGAGGGGGAGCAGAGAAAGTTCTTTCCCTTTTTTACGTCACCGACTCTTGGGCGAGGCGCGAGGACCCGGAAAAGTTCAAGGGAAAAAAAAAACCTCTCTCGCTCTCTCTCTCTCTCTCTCTCACACACACACTCTTTTTCTCTCTGTCACACACACAAAAAACAGATCACGACTCCCCGCGAGCCCGCCCCGGAGAAGCCCGAGGAGCCCAAGGAGGCGCCTCCCCCCAAGGAGGCTCCCGAAGTAGCGCCGCCGCCGCCGCCGGCGACGGCCGCTGCCGCTCCTGCTCCTGCTCCCGCCGCCGCCGCCGCCGCCGCCCCGCTCGTCCGCCCCGAGGCTCGGCCGTCCCCCTCCGCCGCCTCCCCCTCCTCCGTCATCAGAATCGATCCGGCCACGCTCAACTTCGTCGACGGCTGCTCCACCTTCTACCCGAGCGGGTTCAACATCTGGGAGGCCGTCGAGATG
>Ga0114918_10003584_pt1 | contig 13668 bp, 9 predicted proteins | sample LantaG_FD_87015 | JGI IMG/M metagenome (GOLD analysis project Ga0114918, IMG submission 87015) | Deep subsurface microbial communities from Baltic Sea to uncover new lineages of life (NeLLi) - Landsort_02402 metaG | ecosystem: Environmental > Aquatic > Marine > Oceanic > Sediment | place: Baltic...
CTTTTTACAACTCCAGCGCGGGCTCCCTCGCTTGCTGCTCCCTCTTCTTCTCCCCCCGCTTCTCCTCTTTCGCAGCGGCGCCAAGTTCGGCCTCCCTCGCCAGCTCCGTCGCCGCCGCCCTGTACCTCAGCACGCTCTCAGGCGGGATTTTCCCGTCGAAGACCGCCCTGACAGTCGAGAACAGCGGGAACCGCCGCGCGCCCTGGGCGGCGCCCCACCGCTGCTCGATCGCCGCCGAGCACTCGCGGCTCGTCAGCTCGCCCTGCAGGCTCTGGCCCGCGAGCAGCTCGGCCTCCAGGGCGTCGACGGTCTTCCTTCCCGGGGGCATCCGGTTCGACGAGACGCGTAGGGCGTACTCGCGGGCGACGCGGGCGTTGCGGCCTCCGTAGCTCAAGGCGACGACGTCCGAGATGCCCGCCGCTTCGAGGAAGGTATCGGCCCGGACCGTCGAGCCCGAGGCGCCGCCCGAGGAGCCTCCGTCGGCGTCTGAGAAGCAGCACGCGAAGTCGCGCATCTCGCCCATGCCGGCCCGCAGCAGGGCAGCCTTGGCGTTCTCGCCGGCGCCGAGGCCCTGGTGTCGTTGCGAGAGTTTTTTGTTTCATCGAGAAGGGCGGGAGGGTGAGGAGAAGGAGAAGAAGAGAAAAGCTTCTCCGCTCCGCTGCCGCTTCGCTCGAAGGGGGGAAAAAAAATCTCCAAAAAACGCTCTCTCTATCTCTATATCGCACCGTCGCGATCCCCACCGCGAGCGCCACCACGTTCTTCAGCGTCCCCGCCATCTCGACGCCCACCCGGTCGGAGCACGCGCGCACGACAAAATTGTCGGTGGAGAACAGCCGCACGAACAGCTCTGCCGTCGCCGGGCTCGCCGCCGCGACCGTCGCCTCGGTGAGCCCTCCCCGCGCCACCTCCTCGGCGATGTTGGCTCCCATCAGCACCGCCGTCTCGATCCCGAGCACGCGCTCGACCATCGCCGAAATCAGCTGCGGGCCCTCGGGCCTCACGCGCATCCCCTTGATCAGCGAGAGCGCGACGGTCTTGCGGGAGCCCCCCCCGGGGCCGTTTTCGGCGTCGACAGCGCCGACGAGGCCTCGGACGACGCGGCCCGCATGCTGATGCGGCACGCAGAGCAGCAGGACGTCCGCCCCCTTCACCGACGCGGCCAGGTCGGGCTCGGCGCGGACGTTGGGGCCCAGCTTCACGCCGGGGAGGTACTTGACGTTCTCGTTCTGCTCGTTGATGACCTCGGAGAGCTTCCTCGTTTTTCTTCCCCGCGGCGCGGAGCCGCTGCTGCTGCTGCCGCCGACGACGACTCCTTTTGCGGTTCCGTTGCCGCTCGCGCCGGAGCTCGGAGGAGCAGGGGGAGGGAACTCGATCTCCTCCTCGTAGACCCACATCGTGAGCTCGTCGTCAAAGTCGGGCAGCGTCTTTCGCGGTGGTGACGACGGTTTTTTGTAGCTCGGGAGAAAGAAGGTGAGAGAGAGCAGAGAAAAAAAAAGGCGAAACAAAAAAACGGCTCGAGACAAAAAATCAAGCTCTGAGACAAAAAATCAAGCCTCGACCCCGCGCGCCAGGAGCGCGGACCGCCTCACCAGCAGGTTCCCGGCGACGACCTTCGCGGCCGCGCAGGCCCAGGCGCCGCTCCCAACCATGACCAACTTCCTCGTCGCGAGCGCGTTCTGCAGCGTCGAGAAGCTATTCACGAACCAGGGAGCCGCCGCCGCGACGGCCGGGCGGCGCACGATGCCACCGAAACCCACAAACAAGTCGGCGCCGCCGGCGACCGCCGCGGCCTCGGCGTCCGTGATCCCGTCCCCGACCATGGTAACGAGCGAGTAGGGCAAGGAAGCGCGGATTCTCTTGATGGCCGCCGGTTTCCCTCCGTTGGCCGAGACTTCTTCTCTTGGGTCGAAGCCCGCGACGCGGAGCTGCGGGCCCCACTCCTCGCCATCGCTGCCGCTGGAGCCGCTAGAGACGCCGTCGCCGCCGCTGCTCCCGCCCGCCTCGCCGCGCCCCTTTGTCTTCTCGTCGGGACCGTCCCTCAGCTGAAAGTTCATTCTGTTGGCGAGCAACCGGTCCGCGGGCACGCCCAGAGCCCTCGCCACGGGCAGCGCCAGCTCCCGGAAGCCCCCACTTATGAGGTACACGCGCGTTCCCCTCTCGGTCAGGGCGCCGATGAGCTCCTTGGCCCCCGGGGTCAGCCTCCCCTCGGCGGGGTGCGCCTCGTGGAAGCGCGCCAGATCCGAGGGCGTGACGTCCAGGATCTCGAGGCGCCTGCGGAGGGCCTCTTCCAGGGGCATGGAACCCTCCATCGCCGCGGAGGTGAGCGCCGCGACGGCCTCCCCTTTCCCGAGGAAGCGCGCGAGCGCGTCGAGACTGTCGTCGACGGTCACCGTGCAGTCGATGTCGAAGCAGATGACGTCCGACCTCGCCCACAGCGAGAGGACCTCCTTCGACGGTCGTTCGTCGAAGGAAGACTCTCCGTCATCTCCGCGGGAGGGAGAGGACTCGATGGCGTCCTTGAGGGAGCGCGGGACGAAGGTCGGGCGCTGCTGAGGAAAAGAGGGGAGGAGAGGAGGTCCCGGAGGAGGTCGAAGAAGAGAAGCGGCGACGGGAGGTCGCGAGGGCGCGATCGGGGCGGGCATCGCTCGTGCGGCGAAGCCCCTTCCGCCGGAGGAGAGCAGCAGACACCGCGCCGCGCGGACGGTTCCGGAAACCATATCGTCGTGCGGGCCCCCTGGCGGTGAATTGGAGCTCAGGAAGCGGGAGAGAGAGAGCGAGAGCGGAGGAAGGGGCCAGAGATTTCTCAATGGGGCTACCTCGCAAGAAAGGGTTTTTTTTTTTTTTTTTGGTCGACAATGCTGGAGCAGACAATGCTGGAGCAGAAACATTCTTAGAATCGAGAATCGACGCGCTGTACTTGTGACAACATGCGTCGCCTCTCCCGCGTCGCGCGAGCTCTTTCAGCAGCTCTCTCCGACGCAGCAGGAACTGGACCGTGTTCTCGCAGTGTCGCAACGGCGTCGGCGGCGTCAGCATCGAAAGCGCCGCCGTTGGCTGCGACGACGACGACGACGACGACGACGCTCCATCGGCTCGCTGCCGCGCTCGCCGCTCTCGTCACTCTCTCCGCGGCGGCGCCGACGACGACCTGCGAACCCGCTCCCCCGCCCTCTGCTCCCCCTCCCGGCTCCGCCGTCCGCAGCGCCGTGCTCTCCGCCTGGGACGCCGCCGACGCAGACTGCCATCGCGACGAGGCCTCGCTCCCCCCCCTGGCGCTGCTCGCCGGGGCCGCGCCGCCCCCGCCGGCGGCGCCGCCCCTCGTCGACGTCGACGAGTGGACCGGGGCCGCCACGGTCTCGTTCTCGCTGCGCGAGGGCGCCGACGAGCTCGGCGTCCTGCTGGCCCTGGCGGAGCTGCTGCAGGCGCTGTCTTCGTCCCCCTCGAGCGGCAGCAGAGGAAGCAGAGGCGGCGGCAGCAGCAGCACAGGCAGCGTTGGAGCTCCCGTGAGCGTCGTCCCGCTGCAGAGGGGGCGCGACAGGGGTTTGCGCCTTTCGGCCGGCGACGCCGCCGCGACGTTTTTATCTGCCTCCTCCTCCTCGTCCTCTCCTTCCGCCGTCACTCCGAAGGTCGAGCTGACGGCCCCGGCGAGCAGACTCGTCGCCGCCCAAGGGGAGCAGCAGCAGCAGCAGCAGCAGCGGCACTCGTCTTCTTCTTCGCCCCTGGAGAAGCTCTTCAGGTCGTCGAACGCCGTCGTGTCGAGCTTCGAGGAGGATCAAGGAGGAGAAGACGGAGGAGAAGGGCGGCGGATGCGGCGGCGCTCGTTCGCGAAGACCTGGACTTGGCAGAGCGGCGGCGGCGGCACCAACGACGAAAGCACAAGCCCGAGAGCGGAGGCGGTGCGCCCGCTGCTCCGGGGCGTCGACGAGGTATTCCGGCAGTCGCTCGAGGAGCTTTTCGGGCCCTTGGAGGGAGGAAGGAGAGAGGGAGAGGGAGGGGGAGAGGAGGGAGGCAGGGTGCGGCTCGAGGGGCGCCCGACCTCGCCGCCTTGGCCGCCCTCGCCTTCGCCGCCCTCGCCTTCCCGCCCGCCTTCTCCCGGGCCTGCTCCTCCTCCCCCCGTCCCCCGCGGGGGCTCGGCGAGGGCCGCCTCGGCGATCCGTGCGCTAGAGGAACTAGGATGTTCCGTGTTCCTGCCGCGGCCCCGGCCGGCGGCGGCGGCGGCGGCGGCGCCGGCGGAAGACCCGTGGTCGGGCCTCGCAGCCTACGAGCGCCAAAAAGAAGAGGTCCGCCTCGCCCTGCTGCCTCTGACCCACCCGCAGGTGCTGTCCGGGATCGCCGCGGCGGCGAGGGAGGGCGCGGCGAGCGGGGGCGACGCCCTCGCCGCCGCGCCCCGCGCCGTCCTCTTCGAGGGCCCGCCGGGCTGCGGCAAGACCTCGTCGGCCCGCGCCGCGGCGAGGCTCGCCGGCGTGCCGCTCGTCGTCGCGCCCCTGGAAGCGATCGTCTCGAAGTGGTTCGGCGAGGCAGAGCAGAGGCTCGCGGCGGTGTTCAAGCACTCGCGGGAGCTCGCGGCCGCCTCGGCCGCCTCCGCCTCGGCCGCCGGGGCCGCGGGCGCTGCGGCGGCGGACCCTCGCCCCGGCGCCGCCGCCGCCCCGGGCGTCCTCCTCTTCGTCGACGAGGTCGACGCCCTCGCCACCTCCCGCGGCGAGGGCGGGATGCACGAGGCGACGAGGAGGATACTCGGCACGCTGCTGCGCGAGCTCGACGGCCTGCGCGAGAGGAGGGGCGGCGGCGGGAGCGCGGACCCGGACGCCTTCGAGGGCCCTTCGACCTCGACGGGCAACGTCGTGGCGATGCTGTCGACCAACCGCCCGGGAGACCTCGACGCCGCGCTGGCCTCGCGCTGCGCCGCGCGGGTCCTCTTCCCGCTTCCCGGCCTCGACGACCGCGCGGCCGTGCTGGCGCTGCACGCCCGCCACCTGTCGGAGGAGCAGCTCGCCGCGCTCGCGAGGGCGAGCGAGGGCCTGTCGCCACGCGACCTCGCCGACGCGGCGGCCGCGGCGGAGCGGTCTTGGGCCTCCCGCGTGGTCGCCGGGAGGGCCGAGCCGGGGACGGCGCCACCGTTTGCGGAGTACAAGAGAGCCGTGGAGGAGAGGGCCGGGAGGCGGTGGTAGGGTAAGGAAAGGAGATGTAAAAATGTGAAGTAGGCAAGACGGTCCTCCTTTTCGCGCCCTCCCTCTCTCTCTCTCTCTCTCTCTCTCTCTCTCTTTCTTTTCTTTTTACAGGGTATATTACGAAATACCTTCTCACTCCCTCGCCGCCCTCGCCGCCGCGGCCTCGGCCTGCGCCCTCAGCGCCGTACGCAGGTCAGCGGCGTCCGCCTCGAGCTCCGCCAGCCGCTCGTCTCGCTCGCCGACCAGCTCGAGCGCCGCGCCCAGCTTTTCTTCGAGGGCGTCGGCCTCGGCCGCGCGCCGCGCCTGGAGCTGCGCGGCCCGACGGGCCTCCTCGGCGAGCGACGCCGCGGCGACGACCTCGTCCGCGAGGCGGGCGCAAGTCGCCTCGAGTTCCGCGAGGCGACTGGTATTGGTGCCGCTGTTGCTGCTGCTGTTGTCCTCTCCGTTGCCGTCGCCGACGCCGGGAACAGCCGCTGCTGCCGGCCCCCGCGGGAGGGAGAACGACGGCGCGGAGGAGAGGGGCAAAGAGCTGTCGAGCGACCCCACAGAAGTCGCGCCAGCGACCGCGGCGGCCTTGGCGGCCTCCTCCGCCGCCGCCGCGCGCGCCTCGGCCGACGCGATCCTCCCCGCGGCCTCGAGCTCGGACCTCCGGAGCTCTCCCCGCGCCTGCGAGGCAGCCAGCGCCGCCGCGTCCGCTCGGGCGACGGCGGAGGCCAGGGCGGCCGCGACCTCGTCCCTCTCCGCGCTCGCGGCCGCCTCCCCGCGCCTGGACTCCGCCGCCGAGCTCTCGGCGGCGGCCGCCCTCCGAGCCACCTCGGCCGCCGCGCTCCTCGCCGCCTCGGCCTCCCTGCGCGCCGCGTCCCCTCTCGCCCTCGCCTGCGACAGCGCCGCCTCGGCGGCGGCCGCGCGCGCGACGGCCGAGGACGCCCGGTGCGCGGCGTCCCTCTCGAGCTCCGCCGCCCCCGCCGCGGCGGCCTCGGCGTCGGCGAGCCGCGCGGCGAGCGCCCCCTCGGCCTCGCGCCACGCCGCGGCCGCGCTCGCCGCCGCGGCCCGCTCGCTCTCGAGCTGCCGCGCCAGCGGCGCCGCGGCCTCGGCCAGCCGCGCCGCGGCCTCGTCCCTCGCCGAGGCGGCCTCGGCGGCGGCCCTCGCCGCCAGCGCCGCGTCGGCCCTCGCGGCGTCCTCCGCGGCCTCGGCGGCGCGCCTCGCCCGGTCGAGCGCCCCGCGGAGCCCGTCGGCGGCCTCGGCCTGCGCCGCCGCCTGCGCCCTCGCGTCGGCCAGGGCGGACCGCAGGCCCGCGACCTCTCCCGCGGCGCCCCTGGCGTCCGCCTCGCCCGCGGCTGCGGCGGCCAGGGCGGCGGCGGAGCGCGCCCTCTCCTCCGCCAGGCCGGCGGCGGACGCCGCCTCGGCCTCCCTCAGGGCGGCGGCGGCGGCCCGCTCCCTCTCCTCGGCCGCCTCGGCGCGCGCCCGCTGCCTGCCGGCCTCGGTCGTCGCCGTCCCCTTGTCGGCCAGCAGGTTCTGGATCTGCTGCCGCAGGCTCCTGGCCGCGGCCTCCATCGCGGCCTGCTTCTTCGACAGCGCCGTCCCCTCGGCCATCACCTCGGCGACGGTCGCCTCCTTCTCTGCGGCGGCGAGCTCGGCGGCGTTGGCGGCCTCGAGCGCCTTGGCGGCTTCTTTTCTGGCAGCGTCAAGTTCCTTTTGGGACAGTTTCAGTTTACGCTCGGCGGCGGCGATTCTCTGCTCGTATTCTTTTCGAAGTTCCGCGGCTTCCTCTGCCGAGTCCGAGGCGGCGGCGAGGTCCGCGTTGCGGGCGGCGACGGCCCCTGCCGCGGCGGCGAGGCGCTCGATCTCGCGCCTGGCGCGGCCGAGCTCGGAGCGGAGCGAGGAGACGGCGGAGGAAGAGGAAGGGGACGGGGAAGGTGACGAGGAGGAGGAGGAGGTCGGCGGCGGTTTGTCCCCTCGCTGCTCGGCGGCTGCTGCTTCTGCTGCTGCGGGGGCTGGAGGAGGAAGAGGAGGACGCGACAAAGGCAGAGAAGATGCGTCACCGGGCGCTGCAGAAGCAGGCGACGCTTTCCCGTCCGCCGCTGGTGCAGCTTCTTCTTTTTCTTCTTCTTTCGCGGCCCCTTTGCTGCGCAGCGGCTGCGATGGCGAGGGAGAAGAAGAAGGAGAAGAAGAAGCGGGAACAGGAACGACGGGAGCGGGAACGACCTCTGCCGTTGCCTTGGCGGGAGAGGAAGAAGAGGCTTTTGCCCCTCCTTCGCTACCACTGTCACCGAGCTTTACGGCCCCGAGCACCCCTCGCCCGCCGCGCCCTCGCCCCCCCGCGGATCCGCTGCCGCTCCCGGCAGAGGGTGTGCGGCGGAACGGCGTGGTGGTAGCCGAGGGAGAGGCGGCGGCAGCAGCAGGTGGAGGTGGGGGCGGAGGAGGAGGAGGAGGTTGAGGCGAAGTAGAGGCGTCGATCGATGGTCTCGTCTCGAACAGCTCCTCGTCGCCGACGTCGACGTTCCACCCGTTCTCCTCTCCATCAGCAGCAGCAGCAGCAGCAACGTCGTCGTCGCCGTCCAGATCATCGTCGCTGCAATCGTCTCTCTTTTTCTTCTCGTTCAGGCGAGCAACAGGAGCAGAATCAAGAGCAGAAGCAAGAGCAGCAGCAGCGGAGGACTTTGAAGGAGAAAGAGAAGATGAGGATTCTGCTTCGACGCCATCACCACCACCATCGAACCCGTCGACCACTGCGTTGCTCGCCGCTTCTTGGGCCGCCAGGAAGCCCTTGTCGATCGACGCCTCGAGCTCGTCCTTCAGGCGCGAGGCCCCCTCGACGGCGTCTTCGGCGAGCTTGGTCAGCTGGGCGACGCCGCCCAGCAGGCCCGCCTGGAAGTCGCCAAAGTTGCCCGAAAACATTTCGAGTTTTTGGGTGTCTTTTTAAGAACCAAAAAGTGAGAATTTTCACTTTTTCGTCTCTGAAGCAGTCGAGCATCGGAACTCTGCTTTGTCCATCGTTCCCCTTCTTTTCGCGTCGCGCCTCCAACGCGCGATCCGCGTCCTTCTTCGAGAGCACTGCCAAAGGATGTCGCGCCGTCGAACCTCCCCCCTGGCGGGTGAGCACGTCCTCATCACGGGCGGCTCCTCGGGCATCGGCCTCGCGTTTGCCAAATCCCTCGTCGAGCGCAACGCCAACGTGACGCTCGTCGCCCGCGACGCCGCCAAGCTCGCCGCCGCGGCCTCGAGCTTGCGCGAGCTCGACTGCAGGAAGATGGGGGTGGACCCATGGGTGTGCACGAGGGTCGCAGACGTCACGGACGCGAAGCAGGTACAGTTGGAGAGAGGAACGAGGAGGGAGGAGAGGAGAGACCCGGGGGGGGGGGGTCGAGGTCGGTCGGGCTCTCCTCGACCCCGTCGTGCGCTCGCTTCTCGCCCACCCCAACCCCCCCGGACTCGAACCTCCGAAAACTGCCCCAACAGCTCTCCGAGGCCATCTCCTCCGTCGAGGCCGAGGTAGGCCCCGTCAACGTCCTCGTGGCCAACGCCGGGAGCTCCGAGCCGGGGCGGTTCGTCGACCAGGGCCCCGAGGTCGCCGAGAGGGCGATGCGGCTCAACTACTTTGGCGCGCTCAACGCCGTCCGCGCCGTGCTGCCGCAGATGCTCTCGCGCTCCGAGGGGAGGATCGTGCTCGTGGCCTCGGCCGCCGGGGTCTGCGGCTTCGCCGGGTTCACGAGCTACGCCCCCACGAAGTGGGCGCTGCGCGGGTTCGGCGACTGCCTGCGGAACGAGCTGCTGGGCACGGGCGTGGCCGTGCACGTCGCCTACCCTCCGGACACGGACACCCCGGGGTTCGAGAGGGAGACGCTCACGAAGCCCCCGGAGTGCCACGCCGCGTCGAGGGCGGCCGGGGACGCGCTGTACTCGCCCGAGAGCGTCGCCGAGAGCGCGCTGCGGTCCCTGGAGAGGGGGAGGTACCATCTGAGCTCCCCCGATTTCGGCCAGAACCTGCTCGTCGCGTCGATGGCGGGGCTGTCGCCGCACCCGCTGCCATTGGCCATCGAGTTCTTCCTCGCTCCCTTCCTCGCGGTCGCGATGCGGGTGTTTGGTTGGATCGTTGACAGGGCGAGCAGGAGGGCAGTGGAGGAGCGGAGGGGGGGGAGCGGAGGGGGAGGGGGAGGGGGAGGGGGAGACGGCAGGCCGCACGGCGAGTAGAAAAAGAGGAAAAACAAAATACGTTGTTTTTTCTTTCCCTCTTTTCCTTGTCTCTTTCCGTTTCTCCTGGGCGTCGTTCTCCGAGCTCGACAGAGCAGAGCTGTAAAACCAACATCGATACCCCATTTCCTTACAAGTTACAAAAGTAAAGGGGGGGGGAACGGAACCGAAGAAGAAGAAGGAGGAGGATCTCAGAGTCGCGAGCCCCTGCCCTCTCCTTCCTCCCCGTCTTCCGCTGCTTCTGTTCCGTCCTCCTCCCCGTCCTCCTCCCCTTCGACTTCGCCGTCGCCCCCGCCGAGGAGCCCCAGCCGAGCCATCTCGGCCTCGATCTCGCCCACCGTGCCCCCCGACCTCTCCCTCCTCCGCGCCGGCAGGCCCTCGCCCGCGCCCGCGCCCGCGCTCCCGCCCCCGCTCCCCCTCGTCCCGCCGCCCCGCCCCTCACCGTCCCGGACGAAGACGAGCCTCGGCGCCCTCTTGAGCCCGGCGACGCGCGACACCGCCGCCCGCAGCGGCCCCGCCGCGGCCCGCAGCGCGCCCCGGGCCGCGTCCTCCGTCCCGGGGGAGCAGTCGTAGAGGACGAAGACGCTCTTGCCGTCGGGGGACGCCCTCGCGCCCGCCAGCGCGAGGCCGCAGCCGGACCCCAAGAGGCGGCCCGAGACGGCCTCGGGCAGCGTCGCCGAGCGCGGCCGCGACAGGATGGCCTGCAGCGCCCGGTGGACCCTCTGCCCCACGCGGCGCTGCGCGTTGGACTGTGGCCAGAGGGCGTCGGCGGTGCGGAGCGGGTCGAGGGTGGCGGGAGGCGAGCGCGGAGGCGGGGCCTTTTTGTTCCGCTTTGGCGGCAGAGGAGGAGGAGGAGGAGGAGGAGGAGGAGGAAGAGGGGAGGAGGAGGAGCCGGCTGCGGTGACGGCTCTTTCTCCTTCTTCGGCGAGCGTCGCTCCCTCGGGGACGCTCGAGTGCGACTCTGCCTCCTCCGTGGGGTGCCACGACGCTGGGTCGGCGACGCGGCGTTCGCTGCCGAGACTCGGGTTGGTAAAGAGGGCGCGGCGGCTCCTAGGCGACGGGGACGAAGAAAAAGAGGTCCACGCCCAAGGCTCGACAATGTTCCTGCTGCTTCCAGCACTGCTGCCTTCATGGCTGGGCGGCATCGTGCCCAGTAGCCTGAGGGCCGAGCTCAGCAGGGCGCTTCGGCCGACGGCGCTCCGGCCGGCGGAGAGGAGCATCGTGACAGGGCGAAGGAAAAGGCCCTCTCTCGAGAGTCGATTGCATCTCCGTCCGGGAAGAGAGTGGCGAGGCGTCAGCGACTTTCGAAAACTCACTGCGCTCCAAATCACTTTCTGTTTTTTCTTCGCTCGAAAGAAAAAACTGTAGAGAACCGATCCGAGCTCAACACCAGGCCATTACCTTCCACCATGACCTGCCTCGTTAGCTCGACGCGCTAGATCTTTCGGACAACTTACTCGCCGGCGCGGCCCTGGTCGCGGCGGAGCTCGAGAGGAAAAGGAGAAGGGGCGCGAGCTTTTTTACCATCAATCGCTCCTCGCGAACGAAACACTCGCCAACTTGCCGGTGGCGAAGCATTGGCTAGCGAGAGCATTTTCTCGGCTGAGTCCTCCACCCTCGGCATTCCCAGAGTCCCCTACCCGGGACCCGTCCCAGTCCCGTAGAAACCCGGCTCCAAAAGCACGAGCGAGGTGGCTGCGCGCGAAGAAAGCGCGAGCATGGAGGAGACGAGGCCCGGCGACGCGACGACGATCGCCGGCGGCGGCGGCGGCGGCGACACCATCTCGAGTCCTCCGCCCCGGAGCAGCAGCGACGACAGCCCGGGCAAGGCCGCCCCCGCCTCGCCGCTCTCCCCGCAGCAGGACTCGCCGCGCGGGGCGCCTGCATCCGCCGCGCCCGCATTCCCGGGATCCCCTACCACGGTCTCCGTGACCGCGGAGCCCGTCTCTCCCCGGGCCGCCCCGGCGCCTAGCGCCCCCGGGGCAGCAGGGCTCCCGCGGCTGCCGGCACTGCCGCCGACGACGGCGATGCCCCCGCCGCCGACCCCGCTCCTGCAGCCGCTCCGCTCGGCCCTCGCCAGGAGCGGAGGAGGAACGGCAACTGCAGCAGCAGCAGCAGGAAGAGGAACACCAGAGGGCCGGAGCCCCACCGGGGGCCCCTCTCCCAGGACCGTCAGCTTCGCGGAGGAGCCTCCCCTCCCAGCGGTCGAAGGAGCGGAAGCGGCGGCCTCCGCGGCAGAGGCGCCGCCACCGGCTTTGGCTCCCCTCCTCCCGAGGAGGCCCCCGGCTCTCCGCCTGCCCACCGCCGCCTCTGGCATCCCCGCAGCCGAGGTGGACGTGCCCACTACCCCCCGCGGAGGCAGGGCAGCGGCCGCGGCCGCGGCCGCTGCTGCGGCGGCCTTTGGCGTCGCCTCCCCTTCGAGCGGCGGCCGGCGAGCCGCGGGCGAGCTCCCCCCTCTCCCCAGGGCCGCGCGCTCTCCGTTTGCTGCCGACGACGAAGTCGACGACGACAACGGAGAGGACTCCTCCGCCTCCGCGGAGTGGACGGACGACGGCACCTCCCCGAAGAGCAACGCCGCGAAGCAAAAACAGCAGCAGCAGCAGCAGCAGAAACAGCAACAGCCTCCTCCTCCGTCTTCTTCGTGCAGGAGCAGAAGAAGCAGAAACGCGGACGACGCGTCGTCCTCTTCCTCTTCCGCCGCAACGACCCCGACCACGGCCGTCTCCGCCGCCGCGGCGGGGGCAGCCGCTGCCGGCGTCGCGGGAGCCGCGGGCTCCGCTTCGAGGGCAATCCCTTCTGGGAGCAACGGCGGCGGTGGCGGGGGCAGCAGGGGCTTCGCGGCGCAGCAGCAGCAGCGGCAGCAGTCGACGCGCCCGGGCCGCGCCCGCCGCGTCTCGCGCTCGTTCTCCGAGCCCAACCTCTCCGGGGTCGCCGAGCTGGAGGCGCGGCGGGAGGACGAGGAGGCGGAAGAGGAGGAGCGCGAGGAGCGGGGCGCCGGCGACGACGGGGACGCCGACGGCGACGACGGCGACAGGACGGGCGTCTCCTTCGCGGGCTCCTCCGTCCCCTCTTCCGCGGCCAACGGCGACGACCAAGGGGACAGCGGCGGCGGTGGCGACGAGCGGCATCCCGCCTTCGGCAGCGGCGGCGGCACCATCTTCGGACAGACAGGCAGCGAGAGGCCCCGGCAACTTGCGGCTCCTCCTCCTCCCCCATCGCGCCCGCGGTCGCCGCCGCCGCCTCCCGCGACGTCGTCGGCCTCCTCCGCGGCGGCCGCGGCCGCGGCGGCGGCCCTGCTGCTCCCCCCCCCGCCCAACGCCACGGCCCCGCTCCGCCTCCGCCTCGACGTCCTGGCAGGGCCGGCCGCGGGCGCCTCGGCCACGACCAGGGCCGGCGCCTCGGAGCTCGTCGTCGGCCGCAACCCGGCCTCGGGGCTCCCGCTCCAGGGCGACGGCGAGGTGTCGGGCACGCACGCGATAGCCCGCTGGGACGCGGGAGAGCGCGCCTGGGCGCTCACGGACGTTGGCAGCCTCAACGGCACGCGGGTCAACGGCCGCGAGGTCGGCGGGGGCAGGAGGCGCAGGGGCCGCGCCGTCAGGCTGGCCCCCGACGACATCGTGGCGCTGGGGGGCGCGACCGTGCTGCGCGTCGCTTACCTTCCCGGGGACGTCGTCGTCGAGCCCTCGTCGCAGCAGCAGCAGCAGCAGCAGCAGCAGCGGCAGCAGCAGCAGCAGCGGCAGCGGCAGGGGGGGGCGAGCCTCGACGGGAGGAGCGCCTCTGCCGCGGACGCCGCGGCGGCGGCGGCGGCGGCGGCGGCGACCGCGGCCTGCGCCTCGTTCGGCACGACCCCCCCGCTGCGCCTCCCCTTCCTCTCTTCCGCGTCCGCGGCGGCGGCGAAGGCGACCTCCTCGGCCCCCGGAGTCCGCCTCATCCTCGGCGGGGGGCTCAGGCCGTTGGCCACCGTCGACGCGGAGACGTGGACGAACGCGAACGCCAGCGGCGTCTTCGGCGACGACGACGGGCTCGGCGGCGGCGAGGGCGAGGCGGCCCGCCGCCGCGCCTCGCTCGAGTTCCTGAGCGGCGCCGGCGCCGACGCCGAGCTCCTCTCCGCCTCGGGCTCCCCGATGCCCCTCAGGCGCTCCGACGGGTTCTGCGAAAAGCTGGGCGTCTCGGCGGCGGGCGTCACCTTCCTGGGCGTCGATCACGCGCGTCGAGGGATGCGCTGCGAGGACGTCGTGCTGTGCCTGCCCTCTCCCCTTGACGGAGGAGGACAAGGAGACTCTACTGCCTCGGCCTCGGCCTCGGCCTC
>Ga0114918_10003585_pt1 | contig 13667 bp, 10 predicted proteins | sample LantaG_FD_87015 | JGI IMG/M metagenome (GOLD analysis project Ga0114918, IMG submission 87015) | Deep subsurface microbial communities from Baltic Sea to uncover new lineages of life (NeLLi) - Landsort_02402 metaG | ecosystem: Environmental > Aquatic > Marine > Oceanic > Sediment | place...
AAGGGTCTGGAAAAAGGTGATGATTGCAGATTACGAGGAAATTAAAAGACCTGAAAATCAAGGCGGTCTATGGTATTTAGCTAAACAAATTAAGATATTAGATGATTAATAAAGAACAAGTATTTGTCAACGAAAAGCATTGGCGCAACATGTCGGAAACCGAGCTAAATAACTTCGCTCAGTTGGTTTTTGATTATTATCGTCAGGAAGGATTCCCTTACTATTCAACAGACATGCAAACAAGATTGAAGGACTTCAGTAAGTTACAGCTATATGATAGAAGTAAATTGTTTGAAGACGATGTTGTAAAGCAAACCATGCATGGCTTGGGACTGGCTTGGTCATATTTTCCAGATTCATTTAATGTAAGATGTGGAAATAAGATGACACCTTATGAAGCGTTTATGGATGATGAAGTTTTTATGGGTGTCATTAAGAAAAGGTTAAAGATGGGTACATATATCTCAGACTCAGGAATCAGAAAAATGTTAAAGATATATACTGGCGTACAGGGGGTTTCTAATTTTAGACCAACTGCTGCTGCTGCTCTCTATGACTTTTTTGCACCAAAAGGCGTTGTTTGGGATATGTCGGGTGGTTGGGGTGGTAGATTCCTTGGTGCAATTACCAGTGGAGTCGAAAAATATATTGCAACAGAACCATCAACACTTGCATTTGAGGGTTTGATGAGTATTGCCGAAGACTTCGGTTACAATATCGACTATGAAATCGAATGTTGTGGGAGTGAAGAATTCCTACCAGATGCAAACACAGTTGATTTCTGTTTCACCTCTCCACCATATTTTGATTTGGAGAAATATAGTGATGAATCAACTCAAAGCTATGTTAAGTACCCATCAAAGGATGCGTGGCTAAAGTATTATTTGAAAGAAACCTTTTTGAATTGCCACTATTGTTTGAAGCCAGACGGTGTTATGGCAATTAATATTGCGGACATAAAGGGAAATGAACTCGAAGCCGATATGGTTAAAACTGCAGAACAGGTTGGCTTTAAATTAGTGAAAAAAGCTAAACTGGCTTTAAGTAATGTCAACCTCAGAGATAAAGCCAAGAAGTTCAAATACGAACCAATATATATTTTCATTAAATAATTCTATTTATTTGTAACAAATTAACAGAATTATCCGTATTATTGCATTATGGAATATTTAACTAAAATCGATTGGAATGTGTTAAACACATACATCGAAAACAATCTTATTATCAAGAATAAGCACCCAGAGTATGATATCTGGATACTTAACTATGCACCAAAGACTCAGGCAAAGAAGTATTGGGATGAATATACTATGTCTTGTCGTGGAATGGTTATTGATGCCGAAGGTAATATTTTAGCACGTCCATTTCAGAAGTTCAAAAACTTTGAAGAGCATGACCCATCAGAAATCGATATGTCAAAGCCATATCAGATTTTCGAAAAAATGGACGGTTCATTAATCATTGTATTCTATTACGAAACAAAGATGGAATGGATTGTGGCTTCCAGAGGTTCATTTATTTCTGAACAGTCAGTCGAAGCTAAAAAGATGATAAATGCAAATATTTACAGACAGTTAAATCAGAATTGTACATACTTATTTGAAATCATCTATCCAGAAAATAGGATTGTTGTTGACTATGGTGATAAGAGGGAACTCGTATTACTTGGAAACATCATCACTTCAACTGGTGAAGAATTACCACACGATACTTTAGTTAGATTATATTCTAAGTACTTTACTGTCGTTAAGAGGTTTGAGTTGGAAAACGTAAACGATTTAAGCGAACTTAAAGCACTTGAAGAAAATAATAAAGAAGGATTTGTGGTACGTTTCGAAGACGGCTTCAGAGTAAAGGTGAAGTTTACAGAATATGTAAGGTTACACGGTATTTTGACAAATGTTTCAAATCTCACGGTTTGGGAACATTTGAGAAATAGCTATAACTTTGATGAGCTTCTTGATAGAGTTCCAGACGAATTTTATGACTGGCTGCAGAGAACTGTAAAAATATTACAGACCGAATACAATGAAGTTGAAAGACAGGCATTACAGGAATTTACAAGAATCTACCATATAAATGGAATCGTTGACCGTAAAGATTTCGCAATGGAAGCAATAAAGACAGAACACCGTGCAATATTGTTTAAGTTGTATGATAAGAGGTCATATGCTGACATTATCTGGAAACTGATTAGACCTGTATATAGTAAGCCATTCAAGGATGGTTTCGAATATATTGCATAAAAAAACGGCTACTGTAATGGTAGCCGTTTTGTTTTAATTAAATCTTTCTGCTTGCGGTCCCTCGCCTTCGTATTGGAACTCAAATGCTGGATTCTTTAACAATGCACCACCTGCTGCAATTCCAGCTATTCGTCCTTCCAAACATTTAATTGTTGGTGGATTATACCCTGAAGGTTTATTTATATATGGAGCAACCTCTTCATATTGAACTGGTTTCCAGTCAACAGTATATATTGTATGAAATGGATTATCTTCTTGTGGAACAATTGGAAAATATAGTCCGTTCGGTCCGTTCTGCATAAATCTCAGTCCTTCTGCTTGCGTATATTTAGCTTTACTGCCCTTAAATACGAAATCAGGGTCTTTACGTAACATCAAATCTCTATATGTTTCTTCCCATCTAAACTTATATGGCTTGTGCTTAAACACTCTGGCATAAAGTGGATTTGGGTTTTTTCTTCCCATGTAAGTTTTAGGCATTGCTGCTGGATAAGTATAATATATCCAACCGAATGAATATTTTTGTGGGTCTTGTGACATAAGTTGGAGGAAGTCTTCAACTGTGGTTATTTCACGACCTTCACTGAGTTCGAAGATAAAATTTCCCATATAATTACTATTTTCATATAAATACGTTAATTGTCATGAAAATAAACGCTGGATTTCCAGTATTTATAAAAAACACGAAATTATGATGAAATGGAAATTATTTAGCTGGTTGAAAAAACCAAAAAAGGTCGAAGAACCAAAACTTAAATTTGGTTGGAAGCGTGACTTACCTGACCACAGAGACTTTAAATTCAAAATAACAGCACCTGTTGACTTACCAGCGTTTGTTGACTTGAAACCATTATGTCCACCAGTATATAACCAAGGAAATCTTGGTAGTTGTACCGCAAATGCTCTTGGTGGTGCATTCCAATTCGGACAAATGAAACAAAATAAACCCAATTTCGTGCCTTCGAGACTTTTTATTTATTACAATGAAAGAGCAATGGAAGGTACTATTAACGAAGATGCTGGTGCAATGATTCGTGATGGTATTAAGACTATGGTGAAAGAAGGTGTGTGCCCAGAAAGAAAGTGGGGATATTTTGAAGAAAGATTCAAACAGAAACCAAATAAGTGTTGCTATAAGGTCGCATTGGAAAATCAGGTTCTTGAATATCAAAGAATCACACCACATTCATTATATGAAGTAAAACATTGTCTTGCAGATGGTTATCCTGTGGTATTTGGATTCATGATTTATGAATCAATGATGACACAAGAAGTTGCCAGAACAGGTTATGTGCCAGTTCCAAGCGTAACAGAAAAATCAATTGGTGGACACGCAGTAATGGCTGTTGGTTATGATGATAGTAAAGAAGCATTGATTGTAAGAAATAGCTGGGGTAATAAATGGGGTATTAATGGATATTTTTATCTACCATACTGGTACATTACAACACCAAATGCAGCAGCAGATTTCTGGACAATCAGATTGGTTGAATCTGAGAACAAATAAAATAATTTGAAAATAAATACGATTTTATTAGGAATTCTCGTATTTATACTATAGTTTTGTAAACTCTAATTTAATAGAAAAGAAAATGACAACTTTTAGCACATATTATTACGGTAAAAAATCTTATAAGCAGATTATAGGAATCGGGATGATTATGTCTAAAAGTACAACAAGCATTTAAGCAGTGATTTGTTGAAAAGACAGAAACCCGATTCGAAAGAGTCGGGTTTTTTTGTTTTATATGATTTTGTGAAAAACGATTATTACCCGTGAAAAACGGTTATAAATGAAGAAGTTCTTTGAAAAACGGTTATTACCCCGTTAACGGTAATGAAGATTTGAAAGCGAAGTGAAAACCAATACGAAAGTTTATTGGAAAGTGTGTGAAAGGTTTTAGTGTAACGATAGCATGGGCAACCAAAAAAGCGTGAGCAGAGGAAGGTTCTGACAGGCACGACAACTGGAAACACATAAGTAAAGTAAATTAGTAATTGAGGCAAGTAGTGGAGTGAGTAGACATATCGGCTGCATCTGTAGCTCAGTTGGCAGAGCAAGGGAATGCACATGCTATCTTAATCCCTGTGCACGGGTTCGAGTCCCGTCTGATGACCAACAGCCGATATGTAATGACCTCTTAGCTCAATTGGTAGAGCTTCTCCCTTTTAAGGAGAAGGTTCTGGGTTCGAGTCCCAGAGGGGTCACTTTTAGGGTTTTTTACTACTTTTTATCCAATGTCCCGAAAATAAAGTAGACACGCACCCGTAGCAAAGGGGATATGCCTCTGGCTTTTAACCAGATGACGTAGGTTCGATTCCTACCGGGTGCACAGTATCGTATGATGGCGAAAGTGGGAGACGCTATCCAAGACATGGGGAGAGGGCACTTTACCGCAAGGCTGTCCATACAGGTTCGAGTCCTGTTCATACGACAAAATGTCCAGTTAATCATATAAAAAACTGGACAAATTGAGCACGTGACTGAGAGGTTAGGTTCAAGTTAAACTGGTACACAACATGGGTTTACACCCATAACATGTTGGGGAGACTTGGTTCACACGTAGGTTCGAATCCTGCCGTGCTCACAATAAGGTAATAGGTAGTTGGAGGGTTATCCAACTTTAAGGCATAGATGTGCGCCTGTTATTAACGGGTAGGTATGCAAATTAGTGAAGCAAGCGGTCTGTAAAACCGTGACATAGAAACGTTGGGGGTTCGAGTCCCTCCCTGCCCACTAAATATTGAAATAATGGAACGAGAAGAAATTTTAGAACTGTTACGTGAATCATTGAGAGTTTCAATTGTATTAGGTGACTTATATGAATCTGGTGGAACGTATGTAACCTGTAATGTTACGTTACGACTTGGTGATGAAATAATATCAGATGATTATGATTCAGTAAGAATAGGCGAATAAAATCGGTAGGTGGTCGAGTGGTTAATGGCGTTGGACTGTAAATCCAATCTCTTCGGAGTTCGGGGGTTCGAATCCCTCCCTGCCGACAATGGTGTTCCAAACGTATTGAATAATTAATGGTTTGGAACACCAATAATACCTTCGTAGCTCAACTGGTAGAGTAGGTGACTCTTAATCATCGGGTCGTGGGTTCGAGTCCCACCGAGGGTACAAAACCTGTCAGGAAACTGGCAGGTTTTTTTATTTCTGGTATTTATTACCCCAAAATTATATTTATTTAGTCTAAATAAAAATAATCCTTGCATTTTAAATTAAGATGTGTTATATTTGGGGAAAATAACTTTAAAAGCATAAGTATAAATGAAACATGGCTAAAAAGAAAAAGGTAACGACAACCGTTACAACAACAGTTACTGAAGAAAATATCCTCACTAACGAGAAAACCCACATTATCTGTATCCTTGATAGTAGTGGTTCGATGTCAAATATAATGTCTGACTCGATTGGTGGTTTTAACACCTTCCTTAAAAAACAAAAAGAATTACCCGATGAAGCAACAATTACTGTTGCACTATTTGATAGTTATAACAACTATCAAATCCTTTACGACAACGTAGATATTAAAGAAGCAAAAGACCTTACACCTAAAGAATGGTATCCAAGAGGAATGACTGCACTTTATGACGCAATTGGTAAAACAATTAATGCGGATAAAGCCAGACTTCTTAAACTTGGTGTAGAAGCACCTGCCAAAGTTCTGGTTTGTGTTGTAACTGATGGTGATGAAAACGATAGTAAGGAATATAATCTTGATAACATTAAGAGTCTAATTAAAGACTGTGAAAAAGATGATTGGAATTTTATTTATCTCGCAGCCAATCAAGACGCATTCTCAGTGGGAAGTAGTTTTGGTATTAGTGGTGCAAACACATATTCATATACAGCAAGTGCTGATGGCGTTGCCAATATGTCAATGACATTAAATAATGCAAGTGTAATGTATAGGTCAATGAGTTCGACTGACGATAATTTCAAGGTCGCATCAAAATCACTTATTGAAGATGACGAAAAAGATGAACCAGAAGATTCACTTAGTGGTACTATTACCACATCGAATACAACTGGTTCTGTGAAAATTGATTAAAGATTTTTCTGTTTTGTATTAATTTCCGTTTTTTTGAGGGGGTGTTTCACGACACCCTCTTTTTATTTAAAACTTCATTAAGTGTTTCATTTTCTCGATTTGCTCGTTCAAACCATTTAATCTTACAGCATCTTCCTTAATAGGTTGTTTTCCTGCCCTATTCTTATAACTTTTAACGTGTCGATATAATGTGACAATTTCTCCAATAAATGGTAATAATGCCTTCTTAAACTCTTCTCTACCCATAGCAGCAGCTTTAGGTCTGGCTTCCATGATATCTACACCTTCATTTAATTTAGAAAGCACATTAGCATATTTCGCCTTACCTGACTCAACAATTTTTACCACTTCGATAATGAAGTCTTTTAATTCATTTATTGAATTTGGGTCTTCTGGGTCAATCTTAACTAATGACCCAATATTAGCTCTCATCATTGGATTGGCTTTAAGTTTCTCAACTTTACCATCTATTTTGAGGTCACCAGTAGCTTTACTTGGCATTCTTTTAACTGCATTTCTCATTACCACAAGCTTAGTTAAAAATCCTTCGAATTTCTTGGTGGTATCCTCATTTCCAATTAATTTATTTAATTTAGCTAAAGTATTTGGGTCTTTAAGATATCTTCCTTCTTCCAATTCCACGGCTTCTTTTAATTCATATCCTTCATCCCATGTTGATTGGTCAAAATTCCCAGGACCGTGACCATAATCATTTTGGTCTGGATTCTGCCTTACCTTATAACGAGGGTCTTCGTCTGGTTTTTTCCACGGTTCAGGCTTAACAGGGTCAGGCTTAACGGGTTCTGGTGTTGGGTTAAATATGAGAATATATTTTAAAAACCTTATGATTATAATATATAATTTATCAATGTCGAATTCAGGTATTTCATCATCGGTAGCACCTGCACCACCCTCAACTTGCTGTATAGATTGAAATAGGTCATTAAGTGTTTTAGCTCTTGATTGTTTCTGTCCTTTCATTCTCATTAATTTAACAAGACCACCAGTGGCAATTAGACCAATTCCAAGTGGAAGTAAAATACTACCAATACCAGCAACACTTGCTGCGACACCAACACCTGCACCAATACCAGCTTTAACTGCTTGTTTCACAATAATGGTGCTTACAAATTTTCCTGCCTTGGAAATTCCGAAAGTATTTCTACCAGCTTTCATATCACCAAATATTTCTGTTGCACTTGGGTCACCACTGCCCATTATATCACTCACATAATGCCCCTTTTGAAAAATATCGGTAATCGATTCGTTGGGAGCATTAGCTGCAAATTTCTGAAGAGCTTCAACTTGCTCCATTGAACTTAATGCTGAACCATTTCCATCAAACATATGTGAAACATTTTCTGCACCATGAGTTTGAATGAATTCACCAATATCACCAAGATTTTGTATTTCTCCAGCACCCGATGCACTGTTTATCTCTGACATCCAATGCACCATACCTTGAGAATCTGCTGCGCCACCGTCAATGGTTTGAGTTACTGCATCTACACCGGGTGTATTGCCACCAAACATATTTTCAAGCACAGTACTCATCCACTCGGTTTGAGCTAACCAACCTAACGCACCTAAAGCAGTACCAACACCAGCTAAAACAAGTGGTAGTTTATTTGATTTAAGTGTTTGCATTCTCTGTGAATCTCTCGTTTCTGCATCATCTGCAGTTTTGCCTTGAAGTTTTTGTCTTGTAGCATCTGCAGCATCTGGTTTCTTAGCGGTAGGTGTCTTACCTGCTGCAGCAGCAGCATCTTCAGGAGAAGTACCTTTAGCTGCAGCAGCAGCACCGCCTTTAGATTGTATAACGCTCTCATCCATTGTTGAATAAACAGCAGCAAGGTCAACATCAAGAAATTTCTTAACATATACAGCAAGGTCTTCAATAAGGTCGTTTGCTATTTCATCAGGTAAAAATCCCTTTTGTTTTGAGCCTAATTTTGATGCAGCAACAATTGAATCATAAACAGCACTGATTTCCATAATAGTTTTTAAGAAATCTTCTTGTTTTTCGTTGTTGGGAAACTTAGGGTTAGTCTCTTTGATTTTAGCATCAAGTCCCTTAATCATTTCGTTACCCTTTTTATCTACAATTGCTTTGATTTGTTCAGCAGCAGCAGCATCGATTTTCTTCTTTCCTCTTATTTTACCACCCGCTTTATATCGACCAAGCTTAGATAAGCCGTATTTAATTTTTTCCCACAAATCTTCGTTAAGTTGTTGAACGCCTTCTTCATTAAGACGATTTTCGTTTTCTGAATAGGTCTTGCAGTCCTTGATGAGATTTTCAACGACCTTCTGTATTTCTTGTTCTTCGTTAATCATATTGGAATTTTTTATATAAAATAAGATTTTAATATAAATACGAGAAAAATTTGAAACAGAAATAACCGTCAAAAAAACAAATTTTCGATAAATTTTTTTCGTAAAATTCTATGACTCATTAGCTTAAAAATTTATCGAAAATTTAAAATTATTTTTGGTAAAAATATGGATAAACCCTTGTATTTATGGAAGCCATTCAATATATTTGCAAACATAAAAATTATAAAAAATTATTATTACATGACGGAAAAAAATCAGAAAAGCTACTCCAAACAAGAAGTCGAAAAATCAACACTACAATATTTTAAAAACGATGAACTGGCGACAGATGTTTGGATAAGAAAGTATTGTCTAAAGGACGAAAACAACTATTACGAACTCAATCCTGATGACATGCATCGAAGACTCGCTAAAGAACTCGCAAGAATCGAAGCAAAATATAAAAACCCAATCCCCGAAGACCAGATTTACGAAACACTAAAAAACTTTAAAAGAATAGTACCACAAGGGTCACCAATGTCAGGCATTGGAAATGATTTCCAAGTGGTATCTTTATCTAATTGCTTTGTGATTGGAAATAAAGACGAAAGTGATAGCTACGGTGGAATTCTAAAAATAGACCAAGAACAAATTCAATTAATGAAACGCAGAGGTGGTGTAGGACACGATTTGTCTCACATCAGACCCTCTGGGAGTCCAGTAAAGAACTCTGCAATCACCAGCACAGGAATTGTACCTTTCATGGAAAGATATTCAAATAGCACAAAAGAAGTAGCACAGGATGGCAGAAGAGGTGCGCTTATGTTAAGTGTGAACGTGAAACATCCTGACAGTGAAAAATTCATTGATGCGAAAATGGAACAAGGTAAAGTTACTGGTGCAAACGTGAGCGTTAAGCTTACTAATGAATTTATGAAAGCTGCAATAAGCGGTACTCCATTTACACAGGCATTCCCAATTACAGGCACACCAAAATTGACTAAAGAGATTGATGCACAAAAACTTTGGAAAAAAATTATTCACAATGCTTGGAAATCAGCAGAACCCGGGATTCTCTTCTGGGACAAAGTTATTGAAGAAAGCATCCCAGACTGTTACCAAGACCAAGGCTTCAAAACAGTAAGTACAAATCCTTGTGGTGAAATTCCTTTATGTCCTAATGATAGTTGTAGATTACTCGCAATTAATTTATTTGGATATATTATAAATCCATTTACACCAGAAGCCAGATTTAATTGGGAATTATTTAAGTCAGATGTCATTATTGCTATGAGATACATGGATGACATTATTGATTTAGAACTTGAAAAGATTGATGCAATTCTCGCTAAAATTAAAGCCGACCCTGAAGATGAGATAACAAAGTTATATGAAATTAATCTTTGGAACAATATAAAGGAAATGACCCTTAAAGGCAGAAGAACTGGTCTGGGTGTTACTGCTGAAGGAGATATGCTTGCTGCGTTAGGTTTTATATATGGTACTGATGAAGCCACTGACTTCAGTGATGAAGTACATAAAACGCTGAAGTTAGAGGCATATCGTTCAAGCGTTATTATGGCAAAAGAACGTGGCGCATTTCCAATATACGATGCGTTCAACGAAAGAAATAATCCATTCATTGAAAGAATAATGATGGAAGATTATCTTTTATATGATGAAATGCAAACCTTTGGTCGTAGAAACATCGCACTATTAACCATAGCACCAACAGGAACTGTTTCTATTATGACACAGACCACCTCTGGCATTGAACCAGCATTTCTACCAGTATATATGCGTAGACGTAAAATCAATCCACAGGAAAAGGACGTTAGAATTGATTTTGTTGATGACGAAGGAATTGCTTGGATGGAGTACCCTGTTTTTCATCACAACTTTGAATTATGGTTGAGAGTGAATGGCTATGATATCGAAACCATTAAAAAGTACACCAAAAAACAGCTTGATGAAATCATTGAGAAGTCACCTTATTATAAAGCAACCTCTAACGATGTTAATTGGGTTAAGAAGGTTGAAATGCAGGGCAGGTTACAGAAACATGTTGACCATTCAATTTCTGTAACAGTTAATCTCCCCGAAGACGTTGATGAAGAAACCGTTTCTAAGGTTTATGAGACAGGTTGGCGTAGTGGATGTAAGGGAATTACTGTATATCGTGATGGCAGTCGTAGTGGTGTATTGGTTGGTGTTGGAGAAAAGAAAACTGAGTTTCACGAGAACCACGCACCTAAAAGACCTAAAAGACTTAAAGGCGAAATCCATAGATTCCAAAATAATTTAGAAAAGTGGATTGCTATTGTTGGGATGAAAGATGGAAGACCATATGAAATCTTTACTGGTAAATACGAAAATGGTTTAAGTAATTTACCAACAGGTCTTAAAGACTGTGAGGTTGTTAAAAATATTGTTGAAATAGACGGAAAGAAAAAGAAAAGATATGATATTGAGTATGTTGATAGCAAAGGTGAAAAATTTGTCCACACTGGATTAAATCATGCATTTGACCCAGAATATTGGAATTATGCCAAGTTTATTTCAGGTGTACTCAGACATGGGATGCCATTAGTTTTTGTTTATGAGCTAATTGATTCTCTTACATTTAGTGAAGACCACATCAATACTTGGAAAAATGGTGTGGGTCGTGTAGTCAAGCGATACGTTAAGGACGGTGAAAAAGGGAGTGGGGTTTGTCCTGACTGTGGTAGTGATAACCTTGTATATAAAGAAGGTTGTCTTACTTGTATGAGTTGTGGAAATTCTAAATGCGGATAATGGATTTATTTATAAATAAACTTGACCCAGATAAGTTTAGGGAGACCAATAATATTTGGAACATATTGGGTTTAAATTCACCACAAAATGTTGGAATGGTTTCTGAGCTAATTACTCAGAAATCATTCTCATCTAAAGAAGAGTGGGAAGAATTTTATTACGAACAAGGTAGAAGCAAAGCGTATCTCGCTGATGTTGGTATGAATCTATATAATGGCGTTAAATCAACCGTTGATATATCTTTGGATGAATGTATTGAGTGTGTTAGGTTTAGAGTTATTTGCGAAACATGGAATGGGATTATAATGAGAGAACCAAATACAATCAAAACAATCGATATTGCAACCGACAATAAATTCGAATTCAGAAAAACCTCTGGTAATGATGATTTTGACTATGCAATCGACTTTGAAATGTTTGATAATAATAAGCTACTTTGTGGTCTCCAAATTAAGCCAAGTTCGTATGATTCATCTGATGCAGATTATCTTGTTCGAGCAAGAAAAAACAACGAAGAAAAAAACCGAAAATACGAACAAAAATTCAATGTGCCAGTATTTACTATAACAGCATCTTCCAGTGGTGCAATAACTTCTGGAAAACAATTTGCTAAATTAATTAGTTTAGTAAATAATTGAAAAAGTTCTTTGATTTAATAAAATAATTGAATATATTTGCTTTCTAACATCAGTTGAAAATGATTACATTGGAAAGCAAATTAATTGGTGAAAAATATGTTGATGGTTATTATCTAACAATCAACGATTTAACCAGACTCGTAAGAGATTTTCAAGCCGATTGTCACGATGGTTTTGTCAGTAATGACGGAAGCTATATCGAACACTGGCTAAAAAAACATGACCGAATTGTAGAAACGACTGAAAAAACGTAACAAATCTTAATTAAATTACGTATAATTGATATTGAAAAATAAATAACTGTAAAATAAATTGTAAAACAAATGAAAAAAAATGTAAAACTCAGTGAGAATTACTTTCTCACAACTCAAGCTATTAATAGCGAAGTAACCGTAGAGGTTACAAAAAAAACAAATCACATCTTCGTAGTTGACGTATCTGGCTCAATGTACTACGAACTCCCACTCATCAGAACACAATTGAAAAATAAACTTTCCAATTTAATGAAGGAAGGTGATACAATTTCTATTGTATGGTTCTCAGGCAGCAGAGACGCTGGAATCCTAAAAGAAGAAGTCGAAGTTAAATCATTAAAGACACTTAGTGACTTAAATGATGCTATTGACAAATGGCTTCGTCCCGTTGGACTAACTGCATTCTTAAAGCCACTTCAGCTTGTTAAAGACCTGATTGGTAGAATCCAGAACAATCGTCCAGATTCAGTATTCTCAATGATTTTCCTCACAGACGGTTATAACAATGACTGTCCTTGGAATGAAGTAATCTCAACCCTTAAATCTCTGGAAACCGACATAGCATCTTCAACATTCGTTGAATATGGTTATTATGCCGATACCCAGAAACTCACACAAATGGCAGCAGTGCTTGGTGGTGAGAAAATTAGTTGTGATGGTTTTGATGACTTCGAACCAATGTTCGATGCCAAAATTTCTCAAAGTGCACGTGGTGGAAAGAAAACCGTTGTGGAAATTACTGATGCATATTTATATGACTTCGCATTTAGTGCCAGTGATGGTTCGGTGCTATTGTATAATATTCAGGATGGTAAGATTCTCGTTGGTTCGAACGTGAAAGAAATTTATTTCTTTAGCTCAAATGCCATTGGTGTTGCTGATAATGGTAGTGATACTGCACTTTATGCAGCAATCTACGTACTTTCAGATAAACTTCTGAATGACGATGCTGAAAAGATTTTCTATGCGCTTGGTGACCAGCATTATTATCAAATGCTCGTTAATGCCTTTGGAAAGCAGAAACTCAACACCTTTAAAACAGCAATTAAGGAATGTGTTACTGATGTCAGTAAGAGATTCCCTGCTGGTGGTCGTGTACAGATTCAGCCTGTTCCAGATGATGCATATTGCCTCATGAACCTTATCGAAGATTTGGGGAATGTTGAGAATTGTTTGTTCTATCCAAGCCACGATTCCTTTACTTATAACAGGATTGGAAGAAAGAAAGTAGCTGTTGGTTCAACAATCACAGATGCTGATAAGAAGAAACTTGCAGAAGCCAAAGACGTTGCAGAACTCACAAAACTCACAGCAGAACTTGCTGAGAAGAAAGTTGATGTGAAATTCGTTAAC
>Ga0114918_10003586_pt1 | contig 13664 bp, 21 predicted proteins | sample LantaG_FD_87015 | JGI IMG/M metagenome (GOLD analysis project Ga0114918, IMG submission 87015) | Deep subsurface microbial communities from Baltic Sea to uncover new lineages of life (NeLLi) - Landsort_02402 metaG | ecosystem: Environmental > Aquatic > Marine > Oceanic > Sediment | place...
AGTAACAGACGTCCCGGTGGGCTTGCCGCGACTATGCCGTAGCTTCGGACGCCTCAGGCGAGTTGTCGTACTCTTCAAGTCCGTCACCGTGGGCAACTTCACCCTCGGGTTCGGCTGCGGGCTCCGGGGTTGGTTCCGCTTCGGCGGGATCGGCCGCATACCCGTTGAGTACGTGGGCTGCCCAGGCGAGGGCATTCTTGGCTTCGCGCGGCTTGTCCTTTTCGCGGGCAATGTCGTAGGCTTTCACCATTTCTTCCGTGATGCCATTCTCAAGGCCGAATTTCTTGAGGGTCGCCCCGGCGTGGAATCCGGCCGTCTGCCGTCCCTTGTGAAACCCCTTCGGGTATTTCTTAGCCACTTTTTCCTTGGGCTTCGCTTTTGGTGTGATTCTCTTTTTGACGGGCTCGGGATCGGCCGCCGTCCCGCCCTCTTCCTTCACGATATCGTTCAGAACTTCGATTTCGGAATCGGGATCTTTGGTCAGGACCTCGATGATCCGGTCAAGTTCGGCGGAGAGTTCACCATCCTTGATTTCGACGGCGGTGAGATCGAGATCTTTGATCTTCACGGCTTTTTTGGTCAGGATGTCACGGTTCCATGTTTTCGCGGTCGGAAACCCAAGTAGTTCGTAAACGTTTACGACTGTACTCCGGTTCAAAGTGAGTTTGGCCATTGCTCGCTCCTTTCAGGGGGTTGGTTCTGGCTCGTCATTCTGTATGTCATCATCATATCGGTTCGTTCTGATTAAATCGAGGGGTGATAATCGGAAAAATTATTCTTCGCAAGAGGCCGCCAGGACCCATCCTTTGTCGAAAGTGGACGGTTCGCAATCCCCAACCCATTCAACCCGAGCTCGGATCCAAAACGCGCTGTGGCGCCACCTGAGGGTCCTGCCCGTGATTGTTACGTTGATGGCAATGTCACCTGCCATTGATGCCCAGCGAAAATCGCACCCCGGGAAGCCTGAGTCGACAAAATCATCACCAGGTAATAGGCGGCCAGGGATTCCGCCATTCACCTCAAGGGCCGTCCCGACCCCGGGACGGTAATACCCCCCGTCAATTTTGACTGTGTTGGCGACTGGCTTGCGTTTTGTGGCTTCCATTTCATCCTCCTCGGGTTAAGGGTCACTCCGCTCTTGAAGCTTAGCGGAGTATCAGAGTTTAGTCCACCCCAAAAATGTTCTGAATTAAGGGCCATAGGTATTGATAAAACTCTGATACTTGCTAAGCTTCAAGAGCGGGAGGGGGGAGGCCCCTCCGCTTGGCCCCGAGCTGAAAGGCGACAATGGCTGCCATGACTGCTGCTGATTTCCTTGCTGAAAACGGCTTCAAGCCCATATCGTTTTGGGAAACCTTGGTTGACTTTTTCTCCCTCATGAAAACTTGGAAGGCGAACCATGGCCATGAAAATGACAAATGGTAAATGCACGTTTTGCTCATCGCGGGACCCCGGTTGCGAGCCCGGGTTTGCCACGCACGCCAACCGCTTCGCCCGCGAAGAACTGATGTGTCCCGAATGCGGCGACCACTTCGCGGTTGATTTGGTGCCGGTTTTGTGCGAATGCGGAAAAGCGAAAGACCCCTTGGCCACCTTATGCTCAGTTTGCAAGCATCACCACTAACCCCGTACCAAGGAGACCGACAATGGCTAAATTTGTGATTAAAATTCGAGAAGAAGGACGCGGAAAACCCAGCGTCAAGCGGTTCAAATATTTGGCTGAGGCCGAGACATTCATCCGCGAGTATTGGATGGGGTCAGAATACATCGACCACGCCAACGGATTTCACACTGATTATTCGACATTCGAGCTCGAGGGGTTCAGCTTGTACGATCTCGGCCGCCTCAACTACGTTTACGAGGGCGGCGACCTGATGTACGCTGACTGGACCTGGCATTCGGAGACGACGGTGGCCGAATGGGATAGGCCCGACAACGGCGATTACTCGCCGACCTACTATCGACCCGCGCCAGCCGTACCAGTCTCGGCGCCCGTGACATTGTACGATACGGATGATGTTCCGTTTTAAGGCTGGACAAAACTCTGAACCTTTGCTAAGCTTCAAGTGAGGAGGGGAGGCCCCTCCCGCTGCCCGTACCACCTGAAAGGACTTGATTATGACCACCAAAGACGCCCTCACCAAACTTGAGCTGACCCACGACCGGCTTTCGGCCGCTTTCGACCTCGTCCGAGATCCGACGGACTGGCGAGCACCCATCGACTTCACGGGCGACCTGCACGTGGACGACGGGCTGGCGGCTATCGAAGCCATCCGCTTCTTCACAGCGACGACGCCTACGCTGGAAGTCTTGACGACTGGCGAAGTCCGCATCAAGTCGGTCGGCTACCGGGCTGGCCCTGCTGGACCGTAGTGAGTCCGTACTGAGGGTCGAATTGTACGAATTAATCGAGGTTTTTGTCCGGAAACCCGAGCCCGTGAAAACCGGCCACAGACCGCCAAGGAAGCCTTGCCAAGACTCTCAAGATCCGCTAAGCTTCAAGAGCGGGGGACGGGCCTCCGCTCTGACCGTACCACCTGAAAGGACCTAACTATGAAAGACGCTCTCACCAAACTCGCCGAATCCCTCGCCCACGGCGCCGTCAATGTCTACGATCCCGCTGAGGCGATGGAAAAGCTCGCTGAGCTGAGTTCGCTGTTCTATGACCTCGGCGCCTCATGCCTCGGGAACCCTAATGCCCGCGAATGGCTCAATCACATGTCGGATAAAATCGATAATGAAGTCGCCAAGATGGAAGAGGAGGTGGACGAACTGTTCGATGACAGCGGCGAGTGCGAGTATTGCGGCAAGGCCTGGGATTACGATCACGAATGCCCGGGGACGCTGTCTGAAGCCCGTGAATGCGAAAAAATCGAAAGGGACTACCGATGATCTATGCCAAAAATAAACATTGGGAAAACGGCAACGATTCCAATAAATCGGGACCCCTTCACCCTGGACAATACTCTCAAGTTCCGCTAAGCTTCAAGTGAGGAGGGGAGGCCCCTCCCGCCCGTACCACCTAAGGAGGCCACCATGACCAAATTCAAACCAGGAACCGAAGTGACCCGGCTCAACGGCCGGAAGCGCGTCACCGGCTATGTCGTCGGCGACTACTACTACGCACGGCGGGGCAAAACCCGCGAGCTCGCGGCCATCGTGACCGGCGACCCTACAAGCCTCGACAAGGTTTTCACCCTTGTGGTCGGCAAAGATGAGAGCGTCTGGTTCGGCACCTACGACGAAGAGCTACGACCCACAGGCGCTTCGGTTGAGCCAAGTGTCGCCTTTGCCCGGTTCGATGATGTGAAGCGGGACATCGCCAACAGCAAGGCCAAACGCCGGTCCAACGCCTACGAAGAGTCCCGCGAAAACGGCCTCTACGACCTTGAGGACGGCGATGCCATCGAAGTCGATTACTCTGATGTGGGGTGGCGGGAAGCCAAGTTCGCCGGGTTCGTAAGCGGGAGCGGGAATGTTCGGTACCTCCGCAATGGCCGCAAGCGAACTACTCACCCCTCAAATGTCAGAATTAAGGGGTGAGGCCCTGGACGAGACTCTGAACCTTTGCTAAGCTTCAAGAGCGGGAGGGGGGAGGCCCCTCCGCTTGGCCCCCGGAGCAATGCCATGAAAGTGACCCGTGAATTTCTCGCCCCGCTGGCTGAAAAGTCAAGCTACGGCACTTTAATCCTCGTGATTGAAACGGCCAAAAATAATCCCGAAAAATTCGGTAAAGAAGTCATCGAGTTTTTGGAAGAAGTCGCGAGCGAACGTCGCCGCGAGAAGGCTGAATTCGATGCCGCGATGGGCAACACCGCCTAGAAAGAAGCATCATCATGCTGAACAAACTGACCTGTGAATTTTGCGAAAAAGTGACCGACGAATTCGGAGATGTCGAAGGCGCTATCGTTTGCGGGGACTGCCTGGGATGGTACGGAAAACCATCCCCGGAAGTTCTGGCCTATTTGAAATCGACTCTTGAGGACAGCCTAGAGGGCTGATATTACGTTTACGACCCCGTACCACGAAGGAACTGACCATGACAGACGCCAATCTTCAAGCCATCAAAGAACGCCTCCGCAAACTTCTGAATGTTGCCAAGGAGGGCAGTAACGCGACCGAGGGCGAGATGAACAATGCGATGGTAATGGCCACCCGGCTAATGGCCAAGCATCACCTCGACCCCAGCGACCTGACCGACCCGAAGACCGTCATCGAAGAGATGAAGGAACACGCACGGAACGCCGCCAAGGGTCGCTACTGGGCAACGGTCGGCGGCAAGTTTTTCGCCTGGGAAACCTCCCTCGCCTTGTTCGTCGCGGACTTCGCAGGCGTGGAAGTCTACTGCGACAATCTGAAAAGGGACGCACGATACCCCTCAGGCCTTGCCCGAATGAATGCCGATGAGGAATCCTACAAAGGCAAGTCGTTCGTTTTCTACGGGGTGGCCGAGGACGCCGCGTTCGCGACCAACCTGTTCTACGAATTATGGCCCACCACTTGGTACGCCGGCATGATGAAGTTCGGCAAGGCCTACTCCGGGGACGGCGGCAAGTACTGCCAAGGTTTTGTCGCGGGGATGCGAGCGGCGCATACGGCCACCAACGTAACCATCAACCTGGAAAACGGTAACGACCGAGGGCTGATAGTAGCGAACGGACGCCGGGAGATCATAACCCTCAAAAAAGGATTGGCCAAGGATTACCTCCGAAGCGAACTTGGCATAAAGTTGGGTAGCGGAGGTTCACGGAGCGGGGCCAGAGGAAGCGCCGCCGCCTACGGCGAGGGGAAATCGGATGGAGCCAAGCAGAGTGTAACACGGAAGGCAACTAAAAAACTGACCTAAGGAAACCTGATGCAAATCGAAGAATCGCCCGATGGTAAAATCACTCCAGTCACCAACGATGCGGGCGATAAGGTCTATTATGTGACCAAACACCAATGCCCAGGCTGCGAATGCGATCTGTATACTTGCAGTTGCCCGCATTTTCAGATGGGCATTTTTCGAGGTGGGGGTAACCCGTTCGCCGCACCTTGCAAACACATTACCCTCGTAAGAGAACACGAAACCGATGGCCGCCCTGAACACATCTGAAGACGCTGAAAAAGCGAAAACAACGCAGGCATCAAAGACCACTGAGGCTTTGATGAAATCCGAAGGTTTCGGCCTCGACAAGATGATGAGTACGGGGAGGCTGAAGCAACGGTTCGCGTGCGCGCCATTCAGCGTCTGGAATACCAGGGCGGGGGATTGGCAGGCCCGTCGCAGGCTTTGGTTGGAGAGGGGCATCCTCAGCGAGTGTGGGCGCGCTGATGAGCTGACCTACAACGACGCCGCGAACCGGAAGGCTGCCTACGATTACCTGAAGGATAATAATCTAGACGCCTCGGTCGCCAGCGACATGGCCGGCGCGATCAAGGAGTACGAGCAGACCGGGACCCTCAACATGGACAAGCCCGGTCGCAAAGGCCATGTCGCCTACAACGATGAGCACCTACGGAAGATCATCGGGATGAAGCGGCTCTCCGGGACCTCGATCTTTGACCCGGTCGTTTGTGAACTTTGCTACACTTGGTGGTGCCCACCTGATGGCATCATTCTCGACCCGTTCGCCGGTGGGTCCGTACGGGGCATCATCGCCTCGCTTCTGGACCGCAAATACCTCGGCATCGAACTACGGCCCGAGCAAGTCAAAGCAAACCAGGAACAGCTGAATGAGCGAACTGTTGGCAAGTATGAACCTAAGTGGCGCGAGGGCGATTCCTATGAGATCGTGCCTACGGCACCGATGGTGGACTTCATCATGTCGTGCCCGCCGTACGGGAACCTCGAGGTGTATAGCAAGGACGCCCGGGATGTAAGCAACATGACCGCCGAGGCATTCGATGTTCGGTATCGCGATATCATCATCCGGACCTGCGCCCGTCTGAAGGAGAACCGGTTCTGCGCGTGGGTGGTCAGCAATTACCGAACCAAGGCCACCGGCATCATGAATGATTTCGTCGGCCAAACCATCAAGGCGTTTAATGACGGCGGCCTCGAACTCTACAATGACATCATTCTGATCAACAATGTCGGAACCGGGGCGATGCGGGCAAACACGAATATGCTTCGCGGAGCCCGAAAAATGGTGAAAGTTCATCAAAATGTTTTGGTATTCGTCAAGGGCGACCCTCGCGCCGCCGGGGAACTTTGTCCGATTTATGTGGAGTAGGCTGGCCAGTTTGGTGTAGTAGGGTTTACGCTTCTGACGCGAGGAGTGTATCCTTTGATGGCATAGCGGGTTAGAGGCCGTTTCGGGCAAGCATTACACGCCCACCCCCTATCTGGGTAAAACCCATGGCTAAAACGACCACAACGACCGTTTCTGAATCGCAAACTTCACAATGAAGCCGAAGAAGAAGTTCCGTTTTAGGCTTACCAAGACTCTGAACATCTGCTAAGCTTCAAGAGCGAGAGGGGGTGGCCCCCTCCGCTTGGCCCCCGGAGCAATGCCATGACACGTGAAAAAGCCCTCGCGATCATCACAACCCTTTATGCTGATTTCAACGGGAAAACATGCCATACTTGGTTTCTGATCGAAACGGCCGAATGGATTCTGGCAAACCCAGGAGCCGACCCAAACAACGAGTAACCCGTACCACCCGGAGCAACCCATGAACATTTATGAACGCAACATCCGCTGGAACGTCCGCAATTGGGCGTGCGGCCTCACCGAGGCCGAGTGTCATACTGAGATCGCTAATTGGTATGACAACCCTATGATGACCCTCAACGTCAAGGCCATGATCGAATGGTGCTGCGAGGGCGACTTCTGGACTTCCTCCCTCTAACCGCGACCGTACCACTGAAAGGACTCGCATGACTATTCTCACCGAAATACGGAATACCCCACTCACCGCCGAACAACACGCCGCCGCCGAGGCCAATTATGACCTTTACAAGGGTCTCCTCGATACGACGGTCCGTGGATTCGTAAACAAGTATGGCGGCAATTATGAGGACCTCCGCCAGGACGCTGAAACCATCTTTGTTCAGTCCCACACCTATGGACCGGGCGAGGGCATGACGATGCAGGGCCACATCCGCTCCTGCGTTTGGATGCGGCTAATCGACCAGCACCGAACCACGATCAGACGTGGCAAACGCCATGTTGACTTTGACGCCGCTATTTCATGCAGCGTCGAGGACACCAGCGAAGACCGGGTCCGGGGTCTGATGGCCGATCTTACTGAAGACGCCAAGACCCTCCTCCGACTGTTCACCGACACGCCGACTGAACTGCGGGAGATCGTGAATGACGGTCGCGTATCCAAAAATAAATGTGCCGCTGTCCGCCTAGCATTCCAGAAATATCTCCGAGATAAAGGCTGGGACATTCGCCGGGTCTTCGAATCGTTCGAATCCCTAAAAGAAGTTGTCAACGAATGAATACTTGGAAAGTAATCGAGGGCGATAGTAGGGTCACAATCGCAGGCCTCCCGGCCGAATCTGTCCACGCCATCGTGACCTCGCCACCGTACTTCCAACAGCGGGATTACGGGCATGGGGACCAGATCGGCGCCGAGAAATGGACCTCATCATACGTAGCAAACCTGGTTGAGGTATTTAGACAATGCCGGCGTGCGTTACGGGATGACGGCACCCTGTGGCTAAATATTGGCGATAAGATTCAGGATGGCTGTCTTCTCGGGGTCCCCTGGCTAGTCGCGCGTGGCCTCGCCGATGATGGGTGGCTTCTCAAATCTGAGATCATATGGGCCAAGCCGAACCCCATGCCCGGAGCCGTGACCAAACGGCCCATTGTGAGCCACGAACAAATCTTCATGTTCGCCAAAACCAACGATTACTACCTGGATATTGATCCAGATTGGTCCCGATCTGTTTGGTCGATTCCGGTTGCCCGGGTCAAAGATAGTCATTTCGCAGCCTTCCCCGAAACGCTGGCCCGCAATTGTATCCGCGCGGGGACCTCGGAAAGTGGTACGTGCAATATTTGCGGGACGCCCATAAGTCGGATGGTCAAACGCGAAAGAATCCCAACCCGCCCAGGCAAAAATACCAAAGCAACCGAGGACGCTAAAGTCAGCGGAAACAGAGACGCCCGTCGGCATATTACCAAAGTCGAAACTATCGGGTGGACGCACAATTGCGGGTGCATTGGTTCAGAATGCGGCAGGGTGGCTCCTTCAATCATCCTTGACCCATTCCTCGGTTCCGGGACGACGGCGGTCGCGGCGATTAAGATGGGACGGGATGCCATCGGATGTGAGATCAACCCGGAGTACGCTGAAATCGCCCGTCGCCGGGTAGAAACTGCAAACCAGACCAAAGGATTTTGTTTGTGAGCGAGCGAGCCAAACCTAAGCCATACCAGAAGGACGGCGTCGAGGACATCGAATGTTTCGAAGGTCGCGCCCTACTCGCTGACGAGATGGGCCTCGGCAAAACGCTCCAGGCCCTTTGGTTCCGCGCTAGGAACCCCCAGATCAGCCCAACAGTCATCGTAACGCCCGCTCATCTGAAATACCAATGGGAACGCGAGGCGGCCGTCCACACGGACCTGCGGTATGATATCGCCGAGGGGCGGACCCCGCCCAAACATCCGCACCATCGCCGCGATGGCATCATCATCAATTACGAGATTCTGCATTGGTGGCTCCCGTACATCAAAGAGCATGTCAAGCCGAAATCAGTGTTTTTGGATGAGGTTCACTTCATCAGCAACCCCAAGGCCAAAAGGTCCGCAGCGGTTCGTAAACTCTGCAAAAATATCGATTCAGTAGTGGCGATGTCGGGCACGCCCCTGGTGAACCGCCCGGCCGAACTTTGGCATACTCTTCACGTTATCCGCCCCGACCTATTTCCGTCCTTCTGGTCATTTGCCCACGAATACTGCAAACCGCGATTAAAGCGGTGGGGGTGGGATTTCAGCGGGTCCAACAACCTGCCACAACTTCACAAACTCCTCAAAACCTACCTCATGGTCCGCCGCCTGAAAAGCGACGTGCTGACTGACCTGCCCGCCAAAATCAGGTCGGTAGTTCCCATCGAAATCAGTGACATCGCCGAATATCGACGGGCAACAGACAATTTTTTATCATGGCTCCGGGTCAAAGACGCCGCTGCCGCAGCCCGTGCCCGCAATGCCGAAAAGCTTACCCAGGTCGGGTATCTGCTTCGCCTCGCCGGCAAGCTGAAATGCAAGGCAGCAGTCACCTGGATCAATAATTACCTCACGGAATCCGATGAAAAAATGCTTGTATTTGGTAAGCATCAACAAATGATCCGCGCCCTCGAAAAGAAAATCGACGCAAAACATGTCACCATCGATGGTAACGTAGGGAAGCGCGAGCGACAGAATAGGGTCGATCAGTTCAACGGTGACCCAAACACTCGGGTCCTGATCGGGTCTGAAGCGGCCATAACGGGCCTCAACCTAACGGCGGCCTCGACCGTAATATTCACCGAACTGTTCTGGCGACCGGGCGACCATACCCAGGCCGAGGACCGCATTCACCGGATCGGCCAGGAAAATACATCATGGATATATTACCTAGTCGCCAACGGGACTATTGAAAATAGGCTTTGCGAACTCATCCAGGGTAAGCAAGAGGTGCTGTCATCAGTACTTGACGGGGGCGAAATCACGAACCAGTTATCAGTATTTAGCCAATTAATCGGGGAACTTGAAAATGGGCCAATCACTTCAAATTCACAATCGTGAGTAAAGCAGGACAAGGTTGATTACGTTTGTCGACATCCTACAAGAGGCGGGGGTCCCCATCGCCTCGGGCGACCATCGGCATTCACGCGACGGCTGGCTCCAGATCGACTGCCCTTGGTGCGGACCCAAATCCGGGAAATTTCACCTCGGATATAACCAGAGCGGCCAATACCTAAACTGTTGGCGATGCGGCAAAAAGGATCTCACTAAGACCATTGCGGCCCTTACCGGCAAACCCTGGCAGGCAGCCAAAGAACTGGTCCGCCAAATTCCCCGGGAACGCGGTGCCACGCCGAGGGTCTATGACGGCACACTCATAAATCCACCCGGGGTCCAGCCCCTGCTTGCCGCCCATCAAGACTATCTGGTGGGTCGTAACTTCACCAACTGGCAAGATTTGGTCGCCCTATGGGATATTCAGGGGATTGGTCTATCACCAAAATTGGGCTGGCGGATATTTATCCCAATATTCCATCAGGGTCAGCAGGTTTCATGGACCACCCGCTCCATTGGTGCGGAGGCCCGCCTCCGCTACATCAGCGCCGACCCAAACCATGAAAGTATGTCCCATAAAAAGATCCTCTACGGCGAGGATTATTGTCGGCACGCCGTCATCATAACCGAGGGTCCGCTCGACACATGGGCCATTGGACCCGGCGCCGTTGCGACCCTTGGAACCTCCTACTCACGGGGCCAGCTGGCCGCCCTTGCGAAATACACGGTCCGCGCGATATGCTTCGACGCCGGCGCAGAAGAAACGGCCTCTCGCCTGATGTCTGAGCTACTTCTTTTTCCCGGTGAGACCATCAATATCAGGCTGGAATCGGGAAGCGATCCGGCCTCCGCCGATAAGGAAGAGATACAAGACGTCAGGGACCTAGTTTTCGCCATGTAGGGGATTCTATGAGAAGTAACACACTTCGCCGCTGCACCCAGTGTGACACCCCAACCCGGCTAAATTCAAAGCTATGCGACTCCTGCGACGAGGCCACCTCAGGCGCATATTTGCCATCAGAAGAAGAAATATGGAAAACAGCAGCTGCCATTCGGCCCGCCGATAGGATGCCACAAGGGTATGAAGACCCGGGTCCATACGAAACTGAAATAGTGCCAACAAATCCAAATAAAGCCAAGAAAAATGTGGATAGCCTATGAACGGATTTTTCGAAAATGACGACAAAGAACGGAATTTTTTCCTATGGTCCGCTGAGCGACTCGCCCAATTTATCAGAAGTAAAACCGGCTATTCCCGCGCTATCAGCTGTCGCAAATGGGCCACAGAGCTGCTAAAAATTGAGGCAACGGAACATGAAATTGAAGCGGTTTTATCGTGGTATATCGACAACGCCCGGACCCGCAAACTACCCCAGGTCGCCTCCGCTCGCACCTTTGTGTCCCATTACAAAACAATCAAAACGGCCATGGAGACCACCGCTGACCCCACCGAAATGGCCAGGAAAATTTCCTTCAGGCTCGGCGACCTTCACTGGGGTAAATTCAACCGAAAAGATGAACTGAAGACCATCCAATTATCCCTCGACCGGTACAGGGCCTGGCGGGATGAACTAGCCACATTTTGCGAATCTTCCGATAATTGGATGCGAGGTCTCGGCCTTTACGTCCATAGCCTGGCGCCGCCTGCCGATCTATTTGTAGAGCAGTGGATGGTATATTCCCACCGGATTTTCACAACAATTGCCCGGGCATTTAGGGGTGACCTCACCAATCTTGCATTCTCAGCATCAAACCCAAGATTCACGGAAATGTGCGAAATGTGGGCCATGGAATACATGGGTCCCGGCGATCATTGGCTCCAACTGAAACGATTGATGTATGAGAGTCGACAGACGGTCGGGGGATGATGAACGCCGGATTCTGACGGCGATGATTCTGGATAGGTCCACTCTCAGTACGATATCCTCCAAATGGTCAGCGGGGATGTTCGAATCCCCCTGGGCCAATCTCATCGGCCAGTGGTGCGTCGATTATGTCCGTCAGTACGAGACGCCGCCCGGCGCCCTCATCCAGTCGATCTTCACCGCCTGGGCGGACAAGGGCGGTAAGGACGAAGCCACCGTAGACATGATTTCCCGGTTCCTAGACGGGCTGTCCCGGGAACACGGCGAGGATGAAATAAACAGCGAGTACGTGGTAGACCTCGCATCCCGCCATTTTAATAAGGTCAAGATTCGAAGCCTAATCGACCTCGCCCGCGATGACCTCGATGCCGGGGATGTGGATGCCGCCGCCAACGAAATTATGGGGTTCGGTAGGGTCGAGCTCGGGGCGGGGGCCTGCGTAGACATATTTCAGGACAAGGCGGCGATCCAGACGGCCTTTGAAGAATCGTCTGAAGGGATTGTCAAGTATGATGGACCGCTCGGGGAGTTTCTGAACCCGATGCTGATCCGGGATGCCCTGGTCAGTTTCCTGGCGCCGCCTAAGGCGGGCAAGACCTTCCTGCTACTCGACCTCGCATTCCGCGCCGCCATCCAACGGAAGCGGGTCGCCTTTTTCGAGGTAGGCGACATGTCGCAGAACCAAATCATCAAACGGTTCATGGCGAGGATCGCCCGCCACCCGATCCTGCCCCAGCTAGCTCGCCGGCCCACTTCGATGAAGCGGGACGAGGACGGGCTAATGACCGTGAAGCACGCCGAGAAGTATTTCGACACCGGGCTCAACTGGAAGTCTGCGTGGGAGGCCGCCCAGGCGGTCCAAACGAAGCAGATCCGGTCGGCGGCGTCCTACCTCAAGCTTTGCGTCGAGCCGAACTCATCCATCACGGTGAAGGGCATCGAAACCACCCTGAAAAATTGGGAGCGGGACGGCTGGGTTCCTGATGTGGTGGTCATCGATTACGCCGACATCCTTGCGCCGCCGCCCGGGGTCCGGGACGGCCGTGAGCAGATCATCATGACATGGCGACACCTACGCGCCCTCAGCCAAACCCTACATTGCCTCGTAGTTACGGCCACGCAGTCGGACGCCGAGGGCATGAATACGGGGACCCTTGGGATGCGGAACTTCAGCGGGTCGATGCTCAAACTCGCCGAGGCCTCCGGGGTCATTGATATCAACCAGACGCCGCGCGAAAAGGAAATGGACCTAATCCGCCTGAACTCCATCGTTGCGAGGGAGAATGAAAACACCCCGTCGCGATGTGTTCACGTGGCGGGGTGTCGGCCTATTGCGGATCTCTGCTTGCTCAGTTCATGGTAGTCAGCGGTTGATTGCCGGTCTGTGGCCGTTTTTCACGGGTTCAGGTTTCCGGACAAAAACCTCGATTAATTCGTACAATTCGACCCGCAGTACGGTTTCACACTTCAAGGCCTCCATCGCCTTTTCTTCGGCTTCTTCCCCATGATCGGCGAATTCATCTTCAGCTTCGTAATGAACTTCCTGTCCGCTCAGTAGGTGGGTGATTTCTAGTCTGTACATTACTGACTCGCGGCGTTACGAAACCGGAGTACACGACGACACTTCTCTGTTGATCACCTCCAAGGTGGAGATGGTTTGCTCTGAAACCGTCTCGCCCTGATTGGCTAGGATATGCGCTTCTTCCACGCTATCCGCCTCCACGGTATAGCGACGCCGCAGTACGACGGTTTCATATACCTGGCATTCAAACCTCATTTTGCTTCCTCCGTCGGGCCATACGACAGCCCGGACATGATCTTTGATGGTTTCTTCGGCGGCAGGTTTAACATCCCAATCGTTAGGGTTGTTTTTGGGCGTGAACAGTAGCATCCGCCCGCCCGTCAGTCGCGCCGCTTTGAGGGCAAGCCCCCAGGCTTTTTGCTTTGTCATTTGGCCGCCTCAGCGTTAAAGGTTCCATCCGGTCGGATCGTGCCGTTTTCCCAATGTTTATTTTTGGCATAGATCATCGGTAGTCCCTTTCGATTTTTTCGCATTCACGGGCTTCAGACAGCGTCC
>Ga0114918_10003587_pt1 | contig 13663 bp, 10 predicted proteins | sample LantaG_FD_87015 | JGI IMG/M metagenome (GOLD analysis project Ga0114918, IMG submission 87015) | Deep subsurface microbial communities from Baltic Sea to uncover new lineages of life (NeLLi) - Landsort_02402 metaG | ecosystem: Environmental > Aquatic > Marine > Oceanic > Sediment | place...
CCACGGCTTCGAGCCCCCCGCGTGCGTCTTCAGCGTCCTCTTCCCCGTCCGCACCGCCACGGCCTGCAGCTGCGAGCAGGGGCGGCACTGGGGGAAGTACCGCTGCCTGGGCGCGTTGAGGCCGAGCGCTTCCTTGAGCTTCCACTGCGCGGTGACGCGCTGGCGCGCGACCCAGGCCCGCGCCTGCCTGCCCAGCGGCGCGGCCGCCCTCCTGCGGCCTCCTGCTCCCGCTCCCGGCTTGGCGGCGGCGCGGAGGGCGGCGGAGCCCGCAGACCAGAGGAGGCGCAGCGAGCCGCCGACGACCCCGCCGACGACCGCTGCCGCGTCCCGCGGGCCGCTGCCGCCCCTCCTCGTCCCGAAGGCGCCGCCGATTCCGTAGCCGCCGCCGCGGGGTTGGGACCGCGCAGCCATGGTGATGAACTGCGACGCGGCGCTGGCGAGCTCCGCGGCGGCCGCGGAAGCGGAAGAAGAGGCGGAAGAGGAAGAAGAGGAGCGCGATGAGCTGGAATAAGAGCTCGTGGGGTAAATGCCCCCGGGGAGCGAGCTTCTGGATCCGTACGTGAGCTTGTTGGGCGGGATGTGGTCACCGATGACGCGGCCGCGCTTACGGCCGCAGTGGTGGCAGCCGTCGCTGTCGTTGTTTTGGAAGTTGGGAGTTTATTTTCCCGTTTTTCAAAGTGAGGAAGAGTTTCGACCTTTCCCTTTTCTCAAACGCTCTCTTTTCTTTTTCTCAAACTCTTTCTCTTTTCTCTCTCTCTCTCTCTCTCTGTCTGTCTGAAATAAAAAATAAACTCACCGCCTCATCAGCCTCGCGAGCTCCCCCTTGCAGACGTCGGAGGCGTACTGCGACCCGGGGGCGGGGAGGGACTCGACGGCGCAGGCGCCCGGTTTCACCTGGCGGGGGAAAAGGGAAAAGAGGAAAAGAAAAGCAAAAGTATTTTTCGAGTCGAGAGGGGAAAGGAAAAGAAAAGCAAAAGTATTTTTCGGGTCGAGAGGGTGAGTTTTTTCCTGGGTCGGTTTACCCTCGTCCTCTCTCTCCCCACAAACCGACAAAAGACTCCCGAAACCCCTCTCCTCTCCTCACCAGGTCGCTCGGCAGCAGCGACCTGAACCTGCCCCCCATCGCCCGGAACAGCAGCACCCCCACGGCGGCGTCGCACAGGACGTCGGCCCTCCTCCACGTCCTCGGCAGCGGCGTGCCCGCCGCGTCGTCGGACCTCAGGTTCCTGCGGGCCCTGAGCGAAGCCTGGCCCGCAAGCGCCGAGGAGACGCCGACGCCCAGGGCTCCTGCCGCCGGGGCGAGGAGGGGCGTGGCGCAGGAGAGGCGGAGGGCGAAGCAGGTTGCCTTTTTTTTTTTGAGTTGAGAGTTTTTTTTTTGGAAGAGTTGAACGAGGTTTTTGAGTGGGAGGGAGGCGAGGAGTTGCTCGATTGTTTGAAGGCTTCATTTCTCTCTCTCTTCCATTGCTCTTTTCTCCTTTTCTTTCTTGCTTGATCATAAAGAACGTCACCGAGAGCGAAGTGAAAAGCAGAGAGAAGAGAGGCAGAAAAGAAGGAGAGGCGTTCAGGGGCTCTTTCAAGGGCGGGAAATGTGTCGTCACCATCGAATCAGCGCTGCCGATTTTCTTCTCTTCGCAAAACTCTTCGTACTTGCGTGGCCACCAGCCCCGCGGTGAAAGCCAGCGCCGACGCCGCGGCCTGCGTGGCGTAGGGCAGCGCAGGCTCGAAGAAGGCCGCGACGGAGGCCGAGTGCGAACGCACGGTGTCGACGAGCGACGGATCGGGCTGCTGGTTTCGATTCCGCATCTTACTCTAGTTTTTTTTTTTTTTGAAGAGTGAAAACAATTTCACGAAGAAAAAACGAAGAAAACTCTGCTTCTCTGTCTCTGTCTCTCTCTCTCTCTCTCTCTCGCGCGCGCGCGCGCGCGCGCGCTCGCTCCCCCCACGGGGGCCATGGGCCGTTGTTGCGCCGCCTCCTCCTTTTCAAACCGGACCCAGGTAAAGCATCCTGTTCGGCGTCCCGGGCAGCACCCCGGGCTTCCCAGAGGAGGAAAAGTCCAGCGGCCCCTCCGTGGCCCTCGACACCAGCTCCGCCCTGACCTCGGCAGGCGTCGCGTCCGGCCTCTCCGCCAGGATCAGGGCAGCGGCGCCCGCGACCAGGGGCGCGCTCATGCTCGTGCCCGACGACCACGCCGCGGCGGAGGGCAGCGCGGGGTCGGGGCAGCGCCTCGAGGCCCCGGCGCCGCCGCCGCAGGCCGCAAGGAGGTCTGCCCCGGGGGCGAAGAGCGTGACGCAGGGGCCCGTGTTGCTGAAAGGGTAGAGGCTGTCGGGAGAGGACGACGAGGAGGAGGAGGACGACGAGGAGGAGGAGGAGGAGGAGGGGGGGGAGGAGGAGAAGGGGGAGGAGATGGAGGCCTCGGAGAGGATCTGGCCGAGGGCGCCGCCGCCGCCTCCGCCCCCGCTGTCGCCGTCGCTCCTCGCAGGAGCAGGAGGAACAGCAGCGGCGGCGGCGGGGCTCGCCGTCGCCGCCACCGTCCCCTTCCTTCTGAAACTCGAGGGAAACTTGTCGCCGAGCGGCAGGTCGCTCCCGGCGACGGTGATGATCCCCGGAAGCCTCCCGGGGCTCGAGGCGCAGGCGTCCCCTCCGGCGTTGCCCGCCGCGGCGACGATGACGGCGCCGGCCTCGAGCGCCTCGAGCGCGGCGGCGTCGATCGCCGCGGCCGCCCTCTCGGCGGCAGCGGCCGAAGCGGAAGCGCCGCCGCCGACGCCTCGAGCTCCTCCTCCTCCTCCTCCTCGTCCCGCTCCGGACCCGGCCCCGCCGCCGTCGCCGCCGCCCAGGGACAGCACGACCACCGCCGGCCTCGCCCCCTCGCGCGCGACGTGCCGCAGCGCCGCGACCAGGCTCGACGCCCTGCCCGCGCCGTCGCAGCCGAGGACCCTGAGCGAGACGACGCGCGCCCCGGGGGCCACGCCGACGTTCGTCCCGGCAGCCAGGCTCGCGACGTGGGTGTTGTGGCCGTCGCAGTCTCCCAGGAGAGGAGGGAAAGAAGACGCATCGGAGCCGGGAGGGGGGGAGCGGGCGCCGCCGGCGCCGGAGAAGTCTGGCCCCTCGGAGGCCCTGCTGCCGCCGCCGCGCCCCGAGCCCGCTCCGAGGAACTCCGAGTGGGACACAGAGACCCCGGAGTCGACGACGTAGATCGTGACGCCCTCTCCCCTCCGGGGGAACCCGGCCCTGGCGGGGTTGAAGGGGGCACCGTCCAGAGGCAGCGCACGGGAATCGAGTCTGTCCAGGTGCCAGAGCCCCGCAGGCAGCGGGGAAGAGCCCGGGGAGGGCGAGGAGGGAGGGGAAGAGAGCGCGGCGACCGTCTCGGCGGCCAGCGAAGAGAAAGGCTCGACGCCGAGCCTCGCGGACTCCTCGTCGAACTCTTCGACGGGCGAGAGGAAGGAGGAGAAGAGTTCTTCTCCTCTTCCTCCTCTCCCTTCTGCAGCAGCTCTTCGGGTCGAAGGAGGAGAGAGCAACGCCGCTGCCGCTGCCGCTGCCGCTGACGACGACGACGACAACGACGACAAAAAAGTCTCCGACAACACCGCTCGCCCCGAAAATTTCTTTATCTGCCAGACGAGCGCCGCCGGAGAGTCCACGGAGCTGAATCGCAAGTCCCTGGCCCCATCGGTGGCGATGGAAGGAAGCGCGACGACGAGGAGGGAGACCACCGCGACGGCCGCCGCGGCGACGCTGGCGACGAGAGCGCGAGCGACGGGGCTCGCTCGTCGCAGCGGCTGTCGCTGGCAGGGAGCCTCGTTCGTCGCGACCCCCTCCGACCCGGCTTCCGCCGCTGCAGCGGAAGAGGAGCTTGTCAGGCTCTTCTTGGGGGCCATCGGTGGTGTTTTTTGGCTGCTTCGGTTGCCTCGGGCGGAGAGGAGAAAAAAATTTCTTCTCTAGAAAAGAAATTTCGTATCTGAAGAAGAGAGAGAGAGAGAGAAAGACTTTTTTTTTTGTTGAAAAAGGGTCATCGTCGGGTTTTACAGGTGCTTCCGCTTTTGTTGCGCTGCTGCTGGCTGCCTTTTTCTTCTGTCCCTTTCTCTCTTGCCAGCGCGCGCGTTTGAAAAGGCGAAGCCGGGAGAAAGAGAAAGAGGAGGAGCAGGATTCGTCAAAAAGAGTGTGAAGAAGATTCACCGGTGGGGCAGGCTGAGGGGTTTTTGCTTTTGAAAATTGTCGTTTTGTTGTTGTTGTTTCTCTCTCACTCTCTCGCCATTTTCCATCGCTCGCCACTGGTTTTGTTGCTGCGGTGTCAAAAAAAGGCAATTCTGGTGGAATCCGGGGGTGGTGGCGCCTGAGAAAAGAGAGAGAAGAAGAAAAAGAAATATCTCTCTCCTCTCCCGCCGCTCGGTCGATTTTCCCCGCCCTTCCCTCAAACCTCCCCCGCGGCGCACGCCTCGGCCTTGGCGGCGGCCGCGGCAGCCGCGGCGGCCGCGGCAGCCACGGGCGCGGCCCTCTCCCTCGCGGCGTCCCTCTGCCCGTCAAAGTCGCCCAGGGAGAAGAAGGACACGCCGGCGCGCGGCGAGCGCACGACGAGTACGTCGCCGCGGCCCTCGGGCAGGTCGTCGCTGCCCGAGAGCTGCGACGAGCGGTGGATCAGGTGCACGAGCGCCGCCGGGTGCTGGTCCTGGACCAGGTCCGGGGAGGAGGAGGGGGGGGGGGCGAGGGAAGGAGACGAGGAGGTGGAGGAGGAGGAGGGGAAAGAGGGGGCCGGAGCGGAGGCGTCGGCCCCTTGTCGGCGAGCGGCCTCTGGCCTCGGCCGCCGCCGCTGCTGTTGCAGCTGCTGCCACCGCCCTCCCCCCCCCGCAAGCCTGGCGGCCCTCCTCGACTCCCTCCACGCGGCCAGCCCCGTCCGGTCGACGACCCCCCCGTCGGCGAACGGGCCCCCGACGGCCCCCGGGATCGAGAGCGGCGCGAACACGCACGGGATCGCCGCGGACGCGGCGACGGCCTCGGGCAGCGGGCCCGAGTCGACGACGACGTGCCTGCCCGTCGAGGCATCAACGACGCCGACGGCAAAGTCCAGCTCGAGCTCCTCGAAGATCGCCGGGAGCAGGTCGCGCAGCCTCTCGACGACGCCGTCGAGCGAGGCCAGCCCGCGCCAGGGGCGGAGCGAGGGGCGCAGGTAGCGCACGGGGGCCACGCGGCGGAGCTCCGCGGAGAGCTGCGCCGGCGAGAGGCCGGCCGCGTAGAGCGACCCGGCGAGCGCGCCGGCCGACGTGCCCATCACGCCGCGGACGGGCAGCCCGGCGTCGTCGACCGCCTGGAGGAAGCCCGCATGGTTGGCAAAGGCCAGGAAGCCCGACGAGAGCACGAGGTCGACGCCCTGGGAGTAGTGGCGGAGCGCGTCGTTCTCGGAGATCTGGGAGAGGAGGGTGCGGTTCCCGGTGCCGAGCTCAAACTCAAACTCGTCGTCGTCGTCGTCGTCGAAAAACGCTGACGCAGCGTCGGGCGAGGAGGGAGAGGGGAGGCGGGGAGTGACGAGCCTCGAGCGGTGCTGTTGCTCACTCCTCGAGGATCGAGCGTGCTCCTCCTCTGAGGTGCGGGAAGGGCGGGGCACGGCGATGGCGCTCTGACCGCCCCCTCTGCCGCGCCCCCCCCCCCCCCCCCCCCCCTCCCCCCCGCTCGCTCTCTCCCCGTCCATCCATCCATCACTTTTTCTTCTTGTTGTCCTTCTGCGGCTTCTTGTACTCCAGCTTGGTGTTGCCGCCCGCGGAGACGGGCGCCACCTTGCCGTACATGCCCCCGTACTTCTTCTGGAACTGGGCAATGCGCGACTCCTCCGCCACCTCCTGGGACAGGGACCCCGTGTAGAACGGGTGGTTGCCCGACCAGACGTCCACCACGTACTCCTGCTTGGTCCCGGACAGGGTGAGGACCTCGACGCCGTTGCAGATGACCTTGGCGTCGTCGTAGACCACCGGGTGGATATCCTTCTTGGCGTGGGGCGGGGTGGGGAGGGGGCGGGGCGAGGAGGTGGAGGCGACCTGGAAATGATGAGAGAGAGTCGTGGAGGGAGGGTCAGGTCGGGAGGTCCGACGGCTAGGGGGTTCGGTCCGACAAAAAGACAGGGGGCCAGCTCTTTTATGACGCTCGACCGGGCTTGCCCTATGTGGAATCGCGCGGGACACGCCCTGCACATGCTTGGCATGTGTCGCAAGTCGCGCGGCAGGACACACAGGGACGAGGCCCGAAGAGGTCGTGCTCTGCATCCGTGATGCGTCGGAGCGTTGCGCCGCGGGGGCCGGGAACGCCCGGCGCTGACTCCGCACGGGTCGTGCCGTGAACCGTCCGAAGGGGACGGATACGCGACGGACTAGACGCCCTGAGGTCGTTGGAGGAGTAGGCACAGCCCACCAGAGAGGCTGCGGAGCCGGGCGTGCGGTCCTCTCCACGTGCGGCGGCCGGCCGGCTGGGGGGGGGCACTGGCGAGAATTGGCTGCAAGCCCCCTCCCGTCCACGGTCCCGCCGGGACACATATGCGTGTCCCACCGCCACCACGGGCTTGCAGGAGCACGCCAACATGCCTGGAGCGTGGCGTGCCAAGGCCAGCGCACCCCTGCCTGCCCGTACCAGGCCGGGTCCCTGCGGGCCCCGCGGCCGTGTGTGGCCACGCCGCTGCTCCTTGCTTTTCCCCTCTCGCCCCCCCGCGCGCCCCGCCCGCGCGCCCCACCTCCGCCCATGCTCGCCCTCTCCCAGGGTGCATACAATCCCTCAGGCGCCACGCACCTGGCGGGCACCGGCCAGACCGGCCGCCTTGGGCGGCGCGAGGCGGGCGGACAGCATTTGGTTGGGTGTTTTTTTTGTGGTCAGGCCCCAGAAAACAAGAGTGTGGACCCCATCCTTGTCCTCAGTCACACGCCCCCCCCCTCCTATCTCTACTCCAGCCGGGTCGCCGCCATCGCGGCCACCAGCCCGGCGTCCTCACCACCACCACCACCACCTCCGCTACCTCCCTCCCCCTCCCCCCCCCCCTCCTCCCCCTCCGCCCCCTCCACCTCCTCCTCCTCGTCCAGTTCGGGCGCGTTGTCGTCCAGGGGCCCCAGCGCGGCGGCCTTGCCCGCCCCGCGCAGGGCCTCCTCCACCGCCCGCACGCCCTCCTCGGAGATCTGGTTGTCGTCCAGGGCGAGCAAGGCCAGGGCGGGCGCCCCGGCCACAGCCTCCGCCAGGGCGACCGCGCCCCGCCGCCCGATCTGGCACGCGCACAGGTCGACCTCGCGCAGCGCCCAGGCGGGACCGGCCGCCGCGCCCGCCGCCGCCAGGCCGGCCGCGATGGCCACCGCCCCCGCCGACTCCAGCTCGTTGTCCCGCAGGACCAGGCGGGCCAGGCGGGGGCGGCCCGCCAGGGCGGCGCTCAGCTTGGCGGCGCCCTCCGGGGAAATCTCGTTTTGGGCGAGGCCGAGGTCGAGGAGGCCGGGGGCGGCGCCCGAGGCCAGGGCGCCCGCCAGGCACGCCACGCCCTCGTCCTCCAGGCCCGTGTCGTTCAGGTTGAGGCGGGTCAGGCCCGGGTGGCGGGGCAGCAGGGCGGCCAGGGCGGGGCCGCAGGCCGGGGTGAGGGGGTTGTCCGACAGGTCCAGGTCCTCCAGGGCGGCGCCCCCCGCGCCCAGGGCGGCCGCCAGGGCGGCCCCGCCCTCCGGCCCCACCCGGGACGACGCCATGCGGAAGGAGGCGAGCTTGGGCGCCCGCGCCACCAGGCCCGCGATCTCCGCCGCTCCCCCGCACCCGGACATGTTGTTGTGGAAGGCCAGGGACCGCAGCTCGCCCGCGTGGCGGACCAGCTCGGCCACGGCCGCGCACGCGTGCAGGGACGCGCCGACGTTGAGCAGGGACAGGGACCGCAGGCCCGTCTGGGCGGCGAGGGCGGCGCCCATGGCGCGCACCCCTTTTTCGCCCAGCGCATTGTCCGACAGGTCTAGGGCGTGCAGGGCGGCCTCCGCCAGGGCGTCCGCCAGGGCCCGCAGCGCGGCCAGGGCCTCGTCCTCCGGGCGGCCCGCGATGATGTCCGCCAGGTTGGCGTGGGTGAGGGTGGGGGCCACATTGGCCAGGGCGCGGGCGGCGACGGCGGCCGCGTCCGCGCCGAACGACTTGGTGGAGAGGCGGATCTGCAGGGGGGTTCGCGGGTGTGGGGAGAGGGAGTGGGCGCGGGTGAGCGTGTGGGGAATGCATGGGACGGGAGCGGAGGTCGGCGTGGGTCGGCGTCGATCGGCGCACGCTTCTTCTCTTTACCTTGCGGTGCGCCGCCCCCTCGGCCAGCATGTCCGCGAAGTGCTCCTCCGCCGACTCCGCCACCAGGAACTCCCGGTCTCCGTGCAGGTCCAGGTCGTGGTCGTCTGACGTGGATGGGGCCGTGGCGGCAGACGCAGCAGCGCCGTCGGCCGTCGCTGCCCCCTTGACCACTTCCAGCGCCAGTTCGGCGAGCTTGCGCGTGTAGGCGGCCGCCGTCTCGGTGGCGGGGCGGGTCCCCGTCGTGGTGCGGGCCTCGACGCGGGCAGTCGTATAGGCTTTCCGCTCGGCCGCCGCCGCGGCGGCAGATGCCGCGGCGTCGTCCAGCGCGGCGCCGCGTGAAAAGGCGAGGGCGGTCATGTTGGCGGCCAGGCGGGCGACCGTGTCGGCGCGGGAGCCGTCGGACAGGGTCCAGTCAGCGTCAGGGGCGCTCATGGTCGGGTGTGGGAGGTGGGCGGTGCGGCGAGAAAGAGGGGCAGGGCGGGGTCGATGTGTGAGCGAGTGGAATTGTGGAACAGAGGCGAGTGCGCGCGCTCGCCCCATTTTTGTTTTCGGCCCACTCTCCCCTCTCTCGCGCTCGCCCCCATGGCCGCGCTCTGGGCCCGCGCCAAGGAGGCCGTCGGCCTGGCGGACGATGTGGAGGAGCAGGCTACCGGGCCCATGTCACGCTTGCTGGCCACCGTGGACGAGGCGACGACGCTCGACAGGTCGACGGTGCGCGCGAGAGAGCGGAGGCGGTTTCGCCCGCCCTCCTCTCTCTTCTCTCCATACATTTCCCTCCCTCTCGCCATCCATCCCTCTCCACTCCCCCTCTTCCCCAGCGCCTCATCGGCTTTGCGACCTGCCTGTCTATCGGCATCCTGTTCGGCGCCCTGGGCTCCCTCTTCGTCCTGGTGTCCCCGCGAAAATTTGCCGCCCTGTATTCCCTCAGTAACATCCTCTCCCTTGCCTCCACCTGTTTCCTCGTCGGCCCGGCCAAGCAGGCACGCTCCATGTGCGCGCCGTCCCGGTGGCCGGCCGCGGTGTGTTACGTGGGCACGCTCGGCCTGACCTTAGCCGCCGCCCTGGTCTGGCGGTCCCTGCTGCTGACCATCGCCTTTTTGGCCCTCCAGGTGGCATCCCTTGCCTGGTACGCTCTCAGCTACATTCCGTACGCGCGCGGGCTGGCGTCCGCCGCGGCGGGGCGGTGCTTCGGGTGGGAGGGGTGGTGAAAGAGAGAAGGGAGAGGGAGAGAAGCGTGGTTTGCGTGGTTTGTAGGCGTTGGTGCGCGGGATTAAGGTTACAAAGTGCGAGGGCGGGGGGGGCACGCGGCTCCTCTCAGACAAAGGGGTCGCCCTCCGGCGGCGGGGGTGGCGGGCGCGGCGGGCGCGCAGCGGCGGGCGCGGCCGCCCCACCCTCCTCACCCTCCTCCGGCGTCGGCGCGGGCGGGCGGTACGCGCCGATGCCGCCGCCGCCGCCGGTCGCGTCGATGACGGGGCCGACGGGCGGCCCGCCCGCCCGGGCCTTCATCTCAATGACGGGGCCGCGCGAGGGGGCGGCCGCCGGGTCGCCCCCCCCACCGGGCGGCGGCTTGGGCCGCCCCCCGACACCGCCCAGCTCCATCATCATCCCCGACCCGTCCAGGTGTTCCGCGTCCGCCCAGCCGCCATCGTCGCCAAAGGCGCCCAGGCCGGCTAAGGGGACGGACGCGGGCGCCCACCGGCGGGCCGCGATGGCGGCCAGGAAGGAGGGCAGGGCGGTGCGGGCGGCGTGCAGCGTCGCGGCCGCGGCGGCCAGCGCGACGGCGATGGCGGCGGCCGCCCGGGTGAGGGAGGAGCCGGAGTGGGTGTGGTGGTGGTCGTGCTCGTGCTCCTTATCGTCGTGCTCATGCTCGTGCGTGTGGCCCTCGCGCTCGTGCTTCTCTTCGTCGTCGCGATCGTGATCGTCATCGTCATCGTCATCGTGGGAGTGGGAGCGAGCGGCGGCTTTACGGCCGTCGTCATCATCATCTCCGTCCCCTGGCCGGACGAGGTGGGGGTCACCCCGGCCCGCGCCCGCGGCCGGGCGGGGCGGGGCGTCGCCGTCGCCGTCGCCGCCGCCCGCCGGCGTCGTGTCTGGCCGGTCCACGTCCGCGCCGTCGTCGGCGGGCGGGCGGACGAGGCGGCCGCCGGAGGCGCGGTCGCGGGTGGCAGACGGGGTGGTGGGCGCCGCGTCGACATCCTCCCCGCCGCGCCCGCCGCCCGTGGGTGTGGCCTCTTCGGCCGCGCCCGCCGCCTGGCCGCCCTTGAACAGGGACGCCAGGGCCACCCGCCGCCCGTCCCGGTCGGCGCCGCCGCCGCTGTCGCCCCCTCCCCGCACGCAATCTACCCCCGCCAGGGCGGACCGGGGCAGGGCGGCGGACAGGACCCGGTCCCAGTCCAGGGCGCCGCCGCCCGAGCCGCCGCCCCCGCCGCCGCCGCCGCCCGCCAAGTCGGGGCAGTCCCAGTCGTTGCCGGCCAGCCCGACGGCCGCGTCCTTGGCGCCCACCGCCGCGGCGACCGCCCAGGCGGGGAGGGGCCCCGACAGCGCGTTCCCGCTCAGATTGAAGGTCTTGCCGATCAGGCCGTGGTCGGGCGAGGTGGTGGCCCACGCCCCCGGGGCCAGCGCGCCCGCGGCCGCCAGGCCGGGCGGCAGGGGCCCGCTCAGGCCGTTGCCGCCCAGGTTGAGGTAGCGGGCCAGGGAGCGGCGCTGGCCCTGGGACGCCTCCAGCCGCTCCGCAAAGGAGGCCAGCGAGCCGGACAGGCGGTTGCCCTGGAGGTCGACCAGGGCCAGGCCCGGCGGGGCGCCCAGGCCCGGCGGCAGGGGGCCCGTCAGGCGATTGAAGGGCGCGGACAGGTGTTCCAGTGCCGGGCTGAACAGGGGCGGCAGCTCGCCATGCAGGCGGTTGCGGCCCAGGGACAAGCGCAGCAGGGCCGGGCAGCCCGCCAGGCCGGGCGGGAGGGGGCCCTCCAGCTCGTTCTCCTCCGCATCGAACACCTCCAGGGCAGAGGCGGCGGGCGCCTGGCACCAGCCGGCCGGAATGGGGCCGGTCAGCCGGTTGCGGGCCAGGGCCAGGTCCGTCAGGGCCGGCGGCAGGTCGGGCGGCAGGGGCCCGCTCAGGCGCCCGCCGTCCGCGTGGAGGGAGACCAGGCCGCGCGCCGCGCCCAGGTCGGGCAGGGCCCCCGTGAACCCGCCGCTGGGGCCGCCCTGGTCGGACAGGGCGACCCGGGCGAGCGGAGAGTCGGCCGGGATGGGCGGCAGGCTGCCGCCCAGCTCGTTGCGGGCGGCGTACAGCTCGCGCACCGGCCCCGCAAACAGGCAGGCCGGCAGGGTGCCGGACGCCCGGTTGCCTGTCAGGGCAAGGATGCGGAGGCCACCCCGGGACGGCCTCCCTTCCTCGCCCTCGCCACCCACCAGGTCGCACGTCAGCCGCCCCTCCAGCTTGTTCAGGGACAGGTGGGCGGCTTCGAGGCGTGGGGCCAGGGCCCTGAGGACGGGCCCCACGTCGGACGCCCAGTCGCCGTGGAGGGCGTTGGCAGTGAGGTCCAGGGCGGTCAGGCGGGGCAGGCGGCCCAGGTCGGCCGGGAAGCGGCAGGCCAGCCCCTCGCCCGCCAGGGCCAGCCTGGTGAGGCGGCCGTCCGCGTCGCACGCGTTGGGCGGGCGGGAGCAGAGGTCGCGGGCGGCCGCGCCCTCGGCTTCCTTCCCGCCCCCGGCCGCTACCGCCAGGGCGGACCGCAGGACGGGGCAGGCCGCGGCGTCGCCGGCAGGGCAGCAGGCCGCCGCCACTTTTTCCAGCACGGCCGCGTCCTCCTTGTGCAGGGGCGGGGCGGCGGGAGCGAGGACGGCCTCCAGCTCGAAGTCCGTCTCGTCGCCGAAGCCGAAGACGTCGATGGCGTAGGCGCCCGGCGGGGGGGCGTAGTAGGAGACGGTGTCGGGGCCCGTGGCCTGTGGGAAAGGAAGGGAGAGGAGGGGAGGGAGGGCAGGCGGGGACATTAAAAAGAGCGGGTCTTGCATTGGAGAAAGGGTAGCGGGGCTGGGCCGGCCTTGGACAGGCGCACACATGAGCCAGCGCGATCCTTCACTCCTCAAGGCTCGACCTTGGTGGTTGCGGGAACGGTGCTGGGCGTCTGCTGGCCGTGGCCGGGCGGGCGGGCGCGAACGGAGGTCGGTTTTGAAAAATGCATAGTTTCTTCCTAGTCTCGCTTCTCACCTCGCGGCTGCTCTTCGGCTCGGCTGACGCGTCGGACGGCGGCACCACCTCCAGGTCAGCGTCGCCCGTCCTCTCGCCACTGGGCGTCAGGCGGACGGTAAGGGAGCCCACACCGGCCGGGACGGTCAGCGAATACCGCTTGCGGTCGTTCACGACTATCGCGCCCGACGCCGAGCAGAGTGTGGTGTCCCTGGCGGGCGGAGGGGCCGAGGCGCAGGCCAGGGGTGTGGGCCCGGGCGCGGGCTTGGGCGATTCGTCGACGGCTGTGGCCGCGCCGAGGGCCAGCGCGGCCGCAAGGGCGACGGAGAGGAGGCGCATGTCGGGGACGGGGCTGCGCGCGCGTTTTTTGGAGAGTGCGAGAGGGCTGGGGGGCTGCGAAGAGCAGACTGCATTCACTTTCGCACTTTCGCTTTCGCGGGGCCGTGCCCTGCCCTGCGCCCGCTCTGCGACACCCCGCCCTCCGACATCCCGCCCTCCGACATCCCGGCCTCCGACACACATGCCCCGCCTGGTCCTGGTCGGCGGCGGCCACGCGCACGCCGAAGTTTTGCGCCGCCTCGGCTCGCCGTCTTCAACCTGCGCACCCACCGCCACCGTCACCCTCATCTCGCCCGCCCCCACCTCGCCATACTCCGGCATGCTCCCCGGCGTCCTGGAGGGCCTGTACCGGGCGGAAGAGGCGGCTTTAGACGTGGCTGCCCTCGCAGCCGCCATCCCGGGCGGCCGCTTCTTGTGCGGCCGGGCGACGGCAGTCGACACCGCCAAGCGCGAGGTGTGGGTGGAGGAGGAGGGCGGCGTGCCTGGTGCGTCCCCGCCCACTCGCGTCCCGTACGATGTCGTGTCCCTGGACGTGGGCGCGGGGCCCGGGTGGGGTGGTGTCACGGGCGCGGAGGCCTGGGCCACGCCCGTCAAGCCTGTCGCGACGCTGCTGGAGCGGGTGGAGAGCGTGCTGGCGGGGTCAGGCCCGTCCTCTGTCGCGGTCGTGGGTGGCGGCGCGGGCGGGGTGGAGGTGGCGGCGGCCCTGGCGGCCCGCCCTGGAGGTTCCACCCGCGTCACCCTGGTGTGCGGCGGCCGCCTGCTGCCGGGCGCGCCGGGCAAAGCCATGGCCGCCGTCGCGGCCCGTCTGGCAGCCGCCGGCGTGGCGGTCGTCACCTCACCCCGCGTGGTGCGGGTAGAGCCCGACGCCGGCGCCGGCG